>Ga0182736_1000662_pt1 | contig 46125 bp, 45 predicted proteins | sample eDN5th30CKraftBY_FD_128882 | JGI IMG/M metagenome (GOLD analysis project Ga0182736, IMG submission 128882) | Enriched backyard soil microbial communities from Emeryville, California, USA - eDNA 5th pass 30_C Kraft BY (version 2) (version 2) | ecosystem: Environmental > Terrestrial > Soil >... | reverse complement strand
GACCCTCGACGAGTTCGTCGGCCAGGCGCCGGTCAAGGCCAACCTCAAGGTGTTCATCGACGCGGCGCGGGCGCGGGGCGAGGCCCTGGACCATGTGCTGCTGTTCGGCCCGCCGGGCTTGGGCAAGACCACCCTCGCGCAGATCGTCGCGCGGGAGCTTGGGGTGAATTTCCGCGCTACCGCCGGGCCGATCCTGGCCAAGGCCGGCGATCTCGCGGCCATCCTCACCAACCTCGAGCCCCGCGACGTCCTGTTCATCGACGAGGTGCATCGGCTGCCGGCAACGGTGGAGGAGATCCTCTATCCGGCGATGGAGGACCATGTCCTCGACCTGATCATCGGCGAGGGGCCGTCCGCCCGCTCGGTCCGCATCGACCTCGCCCCCTTCACGCTTGTCGCGGCGACCACGCGGGCCGGGCTTCTCGCCACCCCCCTGCGCGACCGGTTCGGCATTCCCCTGAGGCTTGAGTTCTATACCCCCGAAGAGCTGCAGTTCGTCCTTGGCCATGCCGCCCGCAAGATGGGCGCGCCGCTGGCGCCGGACGGGGCCAAGGAGATCGCCGCCCGGTCGCGGGGCACGCCGCGCGTGGCGGGGCGCCTGCTGCGCCGGGTGCGGGACTTCGCCGAGGGCGCTGGGGCCGAGCGGATCGACAAGGGCTTCGCGGCTCGGGCGCTGGCGCGGCTGGAGGTGGACGAGGCGGGCCTCGACGGCCTCGACCGCCGCTACCTGAGCACTCTGATCGAACTCTACGGCGGCGGCCCCGCCGGGGTGGAGACCCTGGCTGCGGCGCTGGCCGAAGCCCGCGACGCCGTCGAGGACGTGATCGAGCCCTATCTGCTGCAGCAGGGGTTCATCATGCGAACCCCGCGCGGCCGGGTCGCCGCGGCGCGCGCCTACACCCACCTCGGCCTGACCGCGCCGCCCAAGCCGGCGACGCAGACCGGCCTGTTCGAGGAGGGGTGAATGACCGACGCCCCACACAGCGGCCGCTTCGACGGGCGCGAGCACCGGTTGCCGCTGCGCGTCTACTACGAGGACACCGACTTCACCGGCGTCGTCTATCACGCCGGTTATCTGCGGTTCTTCGAGCGGGGCCGGTCCGAATTCCTGCGCACGGCGGGGATCGAGCACGCCGCCCTGCTGGCCGTTGAGGCGCCCCTCGCCTTCGTGGTGACGCGGATGGAGATCGACTTCGTGCAGCCGGCGATGATCGACGACGCCCTCACGGTGGGCACCACCTACGACGCCATCAAGGGGCCGCGGATATTCATCTCGCAGAGCATCCGGCGGCAGGGGGCGTTGCTGACCCGGGCGACGGTGGTGGTGGCGTGCATCGGCCTCGATCGCCGGCCGAAGAAACCGCCAGCTTTCCTGGTCGAGCGGCTATCACCGTTTCTTGAGCCCCGCCCCGAGATCGCCCCGCCATAGTTTGGTCAAGCCGAATCCTAGTTTCTGCCCCCCGTTCCTGAAGGTCGCCTCCGCCCATGAATCCCGACGCCGCCCTTACAGCCGAGAGCTTCAGCGCCATCTCGATCTTCATGCAGGCCGACTGGGTCGTCCGCTTCGTGATGGTGTTGCTGGCGGGCGCCTCCATCTGGTCCTGGACCATCATCATCAACAAATTCTACCGGTTCAGCGTCATCAACCGTGAAGCCGAGGCGTTCGAGGACGCCGTCGGTTCGGGCCGCAGCCTGGAGGAGGTCGCGGCCAATGCGGGGGAGAAGCCGACCCAGGTCCTGCCCAGGATGCTGCAAGCGGCGCTCCACGAGTGGCGGGAGGCCCGGGGGCGCGGGGTGATGAACGAGACCCAGATCAATCTGCTGCTGCAGCGGATCGACCGCGGGCTGGACAATATCGCCGCTACCGAGATGCGGCGGGTGGAGAACGGCCTCGGCAGCCTGGCCATCGTCGCCACCTCGTCGCCCTTCATCGGGCTGTTCGGCACCGTCTGGGGCATCATGACCGCCTTCCAGGCCATCGCCATCCAGCGCAACACCAATCTGGCGGTGGTGGCGCCGTCGATCGCCGAGGCGCTGTTCGCCACCGCCATGGGCCTTGTGGCCGCCATCCCGGCCTATGTCGCCTACAACAAGTTCTCAGTGGATGCGGGCAAGTTCTCAGGCCGGCTGGACAGCTTCGCCGACGAACTTACGGCGGCCGTGACCCGCCGCCTCGGCGACAAGGCCGGCGGCCCCGCCGCCTCCGCCCCGGCTTCCGCGACTTCGCGCGAGGAGCGCTGAGCCGATGGCCATGTCTGTCGGCGCAAGAGGAGGCGGGTCCCGCCGCGGCCGTCGCGCGCGTCGCGCCGCCCTGTCGGAGATCAACGTCACCCCCATGGTGGACGTGATGCTGGTGCTGCTGATCATCTTCATGGTCTCGGCGCCGCTGCTGACGGTCGGGGTGCCGGTGGAACTGCCGCGTACGGAGGCAGGGTCTGTGGATTCCCAGACCGAGCCCCTGACCATCTCGATCCAGAAGGACGGCGCCCTGTTCGTGCAGGAGACGGCCACGACCTTCGAGGCCCTTTCGGCCCGGCTGACCGCGCTCGCCGGCGACCGGTTCGACAAGCCGATCTTCGTGCGCGCCGACGGCGCGGCGCCCTATTCCATCGTCGCTCAGGTGATGGCGCGGTTGTCGGCTACGGGGTTCACCGCCATCAACCTGATTACGGATACGGCCGGGGCCAACGGCCTGCCCGGGGGTCCCAAGTCGGCAGACGCCGAACCTGGGACCTGAGCCATGGCGGCGGACCTGCGCGACGACCTGCGCCCGGCGATCGCCCTGTCGGCGCTGCTGCACGTCGGGGTGATCATCGCCGGGCTGATCAGCTGGCCGCACCTCTCGCGGCCGGTGCGCGTTGGCGCGACCGCCGTGCCGGTCACCGTGGTCAACTACGCCCCGGTCCCCGATATCCGCCCCGCCGAGCAGGCGGATCGGCAGGAGACGGCGCAGACGCCCGCGCCAGCCCCGGAGCCGACGCCCGCACCGCCGGCGCCCCCGGCGCCGAAGCCCGAACCTGCGCCGCTCCCGCCGCCGCCGCCTCCCCCGAAGCCTGCGCCCCCGAAGCCGACGCCGGTCCCTCCGACGCCGCCCAAGCCCGCGCCGCCCAAGCCGACTCCTACCCCGGCGGCGCCTACGCCGGCGGTCCCCAAACCTGCGCCCGCCCCAACGCCGACGCCGGCTCCCAAACCCGCGCCCAAGCTCGATCTCGACGCCCTCGCCGCCGCCCGGCCCGCGCCCCGCACCGCCCACGCCAAACAGGCCTTGGACCTCGACGCCCTGGCCTCCAGCGCGGCGACCAACGCCAATCGGCGGCCCGCCGGCGCCCGCACAAATGCTCCGGCCGGCCCGCCGCGCCCCGAGACCGACTTCATCGCCCGGCTCGCCCAGGGCGCGGCGCAAGGATTGTCCGCGGACGAGGCCGGCCTGCTGGCGGCCAAACTGAACCGTCTCTGGAACCCCAATTGCGGGGTCGAGGGGGCGGGCAACGTCATCGTAAGGGTGGAGATGAAGCTGTCGCCCCAGGGAACCGTGACGTCTGTGCGGGTGCTGGATCAGAGCGGGGCTCAGGCCGGGGTGGTCGCCGCCGCGGCGCAAAGGGCGGTCAGCGCGGTGCGCCGCGGCGAGCCCTACACGGAGCTGCCCGGCCCCCGTTATCCGATCTGGAAAGAGATCGTGTTCAACTTCAACGCCAAGGAAGCGTGCGAGAACAGATAGCGGCACACGCAAAATTGTAAGGGCCGGGAACGAGTACGCACGGAAGATGCGTTAGGGACTCGGCAGGTGATTCACATCCAGGCTTCGCCTCGCGGGCGAAGCAGCGTTAGCTAGAGTTACGGAGCCGCCATGGGATTGGGTCGTTTCATCGCCGCCGCCGTCGCCGCGATCTCGCTGGGCGCGGTTTTTGGCGCGCCTGCGCGCGCGGCGGTGGAGGTCAACGTCAACCAGGGGCAGGTGCAGCCCCTGCCCATCGCCATTCCTGCCTTCTCCCTGGCCGGCGGCGGTTCGCAGGATCTCGGCGCCCAGATCACTCAGGTGATCGCCGGCGACCTGGAGCGATCCGGTTTCTTCCGTCCTCTCGATCCCAACAGTTTCGTTGAGAAGACCCTGGACGTCAGCGTCCAGCCGAAATTCCAGGACTGGCGGGTGATCAACGCCCAGGCGCTGGTCAACGGCCAGGCGGCGGTGGACGCGGACGGGCGCCTGCGGGTGGACTTCCGCCTGTGGGACATCTTCAACGAGCAGCAGTTGCTCGGGCTGCAGTTCGTCTCCACGCCTGAGAACTGGCGGCGCATCGCCCACAAGATCTCCGACGCGGTCTACAAGCAGCTCACCGGCCAGGACGGCTATTTCGACACCCGCATCGTGTTCGTGGCCGAGAGCGGGCCGAAGACGCGCAAGGTGAAGCGCCTCGCCATCATGGATCAGGACGGGGCCAACCCCAGCTACCTGACCGACGGCTCCTACCTCGTGATGACGCCGCGCTTCTCCACCACGGACCAGGAGATCACCTACATGGCCCTGCGCGCCGATTCCGCGCGGGTCTATCTGTTCAACATCGAGACCGGCCGCCAGGAGCAGCTCGGCGAGTTCCAAGGCGTGGTGTTCGCCCCGCGCTTTTCCCCCGATGGCGGCCGCGTCGCCTTCTCGGTCGACCGCAACGGCAACTCCGACATCTATGTGATGAACCTGCGCACGCGGGCGACCACACGGCTGACCACCGACAGGGCCATCGACACCTCGCCGTCCTTCTCTCCTGACGGCCAGCGCATCGTGTTCAACTCCGACCGGGGCGGCCAGCCGCAGCTCTACATCATGAACGCCGACGGGTCCGGCGTGCGCCGGGTCTCCTTCGGCTCGGGCCGCTACACCACCCCGGTGTGGAGCCCCAAGGGCGATTTCATCGCCTTCACCAAACAGACAGGGTCGCAGTTCCATATTGGCGTGATGCGGCCCGATGGCTCCGACGAGCGGATCTTGACCACCAGCTATCTCGACGAAGGCCCCACTTGGGCGCCAAACGGGCGAGTGCTGATGTTCTCGCGCGAGACCCCGTCCGGCGGCTCGCGGCTGTGGACCGTGGACATCTCCGGCCGCAACGTGCGCCCCACGCCCTATGCGGCGGGCGCTACGGACCCGGCCTGGTCGCCGCTGTTGAAGTGAGTTTCCGGCCAGCGGTTCGCCGCCGGCCCAGTTGAGATCGAGTTTAGCCCGGCGCCGCGACGAAGCGCCGCCACCAACTTAGGAGGACGTCGAATGCCTTTGCACACATCCGGTCTGGTCAAGGGTGCGCTGATTTTCGCGGCCGCCGCGTCGTTGGCCGCCTGCGCCAGCAAGAAGACCCCGCCCCCCACGCCCGCGCCGCCGCCCCCGCAGACGGCGCCTGCCACGCCCCCGCCGCCTGCGCCGCCGCCGCCGGTGTCGCAGCGCCCGACCGGGCCGATCCCTGGGTCGGTGGAGGACTTCGTGGTGAACGCCGGCGATCGGGTCTATTTCGACACCGACCAGCACACCCTGCGGGATGAAGGCCGCGCGGTGCTGGACAAGCAGGCCGCCTGGCTCGCCCGCTATCCCCAGGTAGCGGTCCGCATCGAAGGCAACGCCGACGAACGCGGCACCCGCGAATACAACCTGGCGCTTGGCGCCCGCCGGGCCGACTCGGTGCGGGAGTATCTGATCGGCCGCGGTCTCGCCGCGTCGCGGGTGACCACCATCTCCTACGGCAAGGAGCGGCCCATCGACGCTGGCACGGGCGACGAGGCCTGGGCCAAGAACCGTAACGCCCACACCGCCCTCGTCAGCGGCGCGGTGCAGTAGGACGAACTGGGCGGGGGCGGCGCAGGTCGCCCCCGCCTTTCCACTTCCGTTTCAGCGCGCCCCGCCGCATGCTTCCGGCGGGCGGGCGCCAAGGCTGACCAGACATGATCTCGCGCGGAATGCTCCCCTCCCTGGCCGCCGGCCTTCTAGTCGCATCGCTCTCAGGCGAAGCGGCCTTCGCCCAGGCTGACGTCGACCGCCGTATGGAGCGGATCGAACGCACCGTGCGCACCCTCCAGTCCGCCGTATCGCAATCCCAGGCCACCGGCGCACCGGTGGTGGTGGTGCCCGAGGGGCCGAACCCCGCCGTCACCGCGCTTCAGGCGCGCATGGACGATCTGGAAGCCAGCCGCCGCACCCTCACCGGCGATGTCGAGACCCTGACCAACCAGCTCGAACAGGTCGCGGCCGCGCGCGCGCGGGAGCAGGCCGCCGCCGCCGCCGAGATCAAGAGCCTCAACGATCGTATCGCGCGGCTGGAATCCCAGCTCGCCAGCATGACGGCGCCCCCGCCTGGACCCGACGTCGGGTTTGGCGCCGAGCCCGGCCTGCCGCCTGTGCGCGGCGACGCCAACGCAACCACCCGCGCGCAGCAGCAGGACACCGGCGTCCTCGGCGGCGCCGCGCCTGCGCCGCAAGGCGAAGCCGCCCTGTTCCGCCGCGGGCGCGAGCTCAGGACGGCCGGCGACTACGACATGGCCGCCGCCGCCTTCCAGGACTACGTCACCCGCTATGGGACCAACCCGCGCGCTGCGGAGGCCTATTACAATCTCGGCGAGCTCTATTACCTCCGCGAAGCCTATCGCGACGCTACGGCCGCCTTCGCCTCCGCGCTGAAGTCGCGGCCCAAGACCCCGTGGGCGGCGGACGCCATGGTCCGGCTGGCGGAATCTCTCGCGCAATCGAACCAGGCGCCTCAGGCCTGCGCGGCGGTGGAGGAGTTCAACCAGCGCTATGCGGCCGGGGCCAGCGCTGCGATCAAGAAGCGTGCGACCAACGTCCGCGCCAAGGCCAAGTGCGGCTAGACGGATCACCGGCGGCCGTCTCGGCCATTCTGTCCGCTCGCCTGAACATCGACGATCCGGCGCCGGTCGGCGTCGCCCTGTCCGGCGGCGGGGATTCGGTCGCCCTTCTGGGTATGGCGGCGGCCTGGGCGAAGGCGTCTGGCCGCCCCCTCATCGCCTTCACCGTGGATCACGGGCTGCATCCCGACAGCGGCGCCTGGACCCTCGCCGCCGGCCGCGCCGCGGCGCGCGCTGGGGTCAGGTGGCGGGCTCTGCGATGGGAGGGCGAAAAGTCGGTCGTCGGCCTTCCGGCGGCTGCACGCGCGGCCCGGCATCGCCTGATCGCCGACGCGGCGCGGGCCGAGGGCGCCCGGGTCGTTCTGTTCGGGCACACTGCGGACGACATCCAGGAGGCCGGGCGGATGCGGGCGGCGGGGTCGACCGTGCCGGATCCCCGGGAATGGTCGGCGTCCCCGGCGTGGCCAGAGGGGCGGGGCGTTTTCTTGTTGCGGCCGATGCTGAGCCTGCGTCGGGCGGCGCTCCGAGATTGGCTGACCGCGCGGAACGAGGTCTGGTTGGAGGACCCGGCCAATGACGATCTTCGCTTCGCCAGGGCGCGGGCGCGGCAGGAGGCCGGTCAACCTGCCGAAATCCACGAAGGGCCTCGCTATGACGCCGTCGCCATCTCGACCAATGCGGGAAGGCTCGCCCTGGACGTGGCGGATGGAGAGGCAGGCCTGATCGCCCGGGCCGCTGTTTGCGCCGCCGGCGGGGTCCGTCCTCCGCGGGGCCTGCGCACCGTAAAGCTGGCGGACAGGATCGCCGCGCGGGAGACGTTCGTCGCCACCCTGGCCGGGGCGGTGATCGAGTCGGACGGCCGGCAGGTCGCCTTCGCACGCGACGCCGGGGAGCGCGCCCGGGGGGGCTTGGCTCCCCTCGGCCTTGAGACGGGCGAGGCCGGCGTCTGGGACGGCCGCTTCGCCGTCCGGGCCCATGAGCGCGGGACCGTCGCGCCGCTGCTGGGGCTGCAGGCGCGTCTGTCGCGGCCGGAGCTGGCGGCGCTGAAGGCGATCGCGCCCCGCGCCCGCTCGGCCCTGCCCGCTTGGATCGGCGCCAGCGGGGCGGTGGCCCTGCCGCAGCCTTTCGGAACGGCGCCGTTGGAGGCCGATTGCCTGGTTGGCGCGCGATTTGCTGCGGCCTGCGGAAGGGTCGGGCGGGAGCGCGACATCGGGGCGCGTCCCATACAAGATGGCGCCGCGGGCTTGCGCCCCCTATCTTGATGTCCGAAGGCGTTACTGGGCTGGCTTGGCCAGCGCGAAGGGTAATGGAATGAACCTACGCAATCTGGCGATCTGGGGTGTGATCGTGGCGGTGCTGATCACGCTGTACAGCGTGATGAACCCGGGCGGGAAGTCCGGCGGCGCGGCCGGCGAGATCAGCTATTCGCAGCTCCTCAGCAAGATCGAGTCCGACCAGATCAAGGACGTGGCCCTGCGCGGCGACACGGTGCAGGCGCGCGACAGCGCAGGCCGGCGCTACACGGCCATCACCCCGATCAGCCAGGACGACCTGGTCAAGCGGCTGGAAGCGCACAGCGTGAATATCCAGGTGCAGTCGGCCCAGCCCTCCGGCTGGTTCCAGCTGCTGGGCTCGCTGCTGCCCATCATCCTCCTGATCGGCGTCTGGGTGTTCTTCATGCGCCAGATGCAGGGCGCCGGGCGCGGAGCCATGGGCTTCGGCAAGTCCAAGGCGCGTCTGCTGACCGAGAACAAGAACCGCGTGACGTTCGAGGACGTCGCCGGCGTCGACGAGGCCAAGGAGGAACTGCAGGAGATCGTCGACTTCCTGAAGGACCCCGGCAAGTTCCAGCGCCTGGGGGGCAAGATCCCCAAAGGCGCTCTGCTGGTCGGCCCGCCGGGCACCGGTAAGACGTTGCTCGCCCGCGCCATCGCTGGCGAGGCGGGGGTGCCCTTCTTCTCCATTTCCGGGTCGGACTTCGTGGAAATGTTCGTCGGCGTCGGCGCCAGCCGCGTGCGCGACATGTTCGAGCAGGCCAAGAAGAACGCCCCCTGCATCATCTTCATCGACGAAATCGACGCCGTGGGCCGCCACCGTGGCGCGGGCCTCGGCGGCGGCAACGACGAGCGTGAGCAGACCCTGAACCAGCTGCTGGTCGAAATGGACGGCTTCGAGGCCAACGAAGGCATCATCCTGGTCGCGGCGACCAACCGGCCGGACGTGCTGGACCCGGCGCTGCTGCGCCCCGGCCGCTTCGACCGCCAGATCGTCGTGCCGAATCCGGACATCGTCGGGCGCGAGCGGATCCTGCGCGTGCACATGCGCAACGTGCCCCTGGCCGCCGATGTCGACACCCGGACCATCGCCCGCGGCACCCCCGGCTTCTCCGGGGCGGACCTGTCCAACCTCGTCAACGAAGCCGCCCTGATGGCCGCGCGGAAGAACCGCCGCATGGTCACCATGCGCGACTTCGAGGACGCCAAGGACAAGGTGATGATGGGGTCGGAGCGCCGGTCCATGGTCATGACCGAGGACGAGAAGCGCATGACCGCTTACCACGAGGGCGGCCACGCGCTGGTGGCGCTGACGGTCCCGTCCACCGACCCGGTGCACAAGGCGACCATCATTCCCCGCGGCCGCGCCCTCGGCATGGTCATGCAGCTTCCCGAGCGGGACAAGCTGTCGATGAGCTACGAGCAGATGACCTCGCGCCTCGCCATCCTGATGGGCGGCCGGGTGTCGGAGGAGATCATCTTCGGCAAGGAGAAGGTCACCTCGGGCGCCTCGTCCGACATCGACCAAGCCACGCGGCTCGCCCGCATGATGGTCACCAAGTGGGGCTATTCCGACAAGCTCGGGGTGGTGGCCTATGGGGAGAACCAGGACGAGGTGTTCCTGGGCATGTCCGTCGCCCGCACCCAAAACGTCTCGGAAGAGACCGCCAAGGTGATCGACGCCGAGGTCAAGCGGCTGGTCCAGGAAGGGTATGACGAGGCCAAGCGCATCCTCACCGAGCGCCTGGACGCCCTCCATATCCTCGCCAAGACCCTGCTCGAGTACGAGACCCTGTCGGGCGACGAGATCCTGAACGCCCTGAACGGCATTCCGCCGGTCCGCGAGACCCCGGGCGACAACAAGCCTTCGGGTCCATCGGTCGCCGTGCCCCTGACCCACTCGCCCATGCCCGGCGCCGAGCCGGCGTGACGGGCCAACCCCGGCGGCGCCCATTGGTGATGGGCGTCGTCAACGTCACCCCTGACAGCTTTTCGGATGGCGGCCGCTTCTTCGACCCAGCGACCGCCATTTCGCATGGCCGCGCTTTGCTGGCGGCGGGCGCCGACATCCTCGACATCGGTGGCGAGTCCACCCGGCCGGGCGCCGAGCCGGTCTCCGAAGCCGACGAACTCGCGCGGGTCGTTCCGGTGATCGCGGCGTTGGCGAAGGATGGCGCGCGCATCTCCGTCGACACCTTCAAGCCGGCCGTCGCCAAGGTGGCGGTAGAGGCGGGCGCCGCCATCTGGAACGACGTCGCGGCTCTGCAGGGCCTGCCGGCCGACCATGGAGAAGCGTTGCGGGTTGCGGCCGATCTCGGCTGCGAGGTGATGCTGATGCATATGCTGGGCGATCCGCGCACCATGCAGCAGAACCCGGTCTATGCCGACGTGGTCGGCGAGGTGACGGACTTCCTCTCGGTCCGGGCGGAGGCGGCGATGGCGGCCGGGGTGGCGCGGGAACGCATCTGGCTCGATCCTGGCGTCGGCTTCGGCAAGACGGTGGCGCACAATCTCGCCCTGTTGGCCAACCTCGACCGCGTCGTCGCCCTTGGCTTTCCGGTGCTGCTGGGGGTGAGCCGCAAGCGCTTCATCAAGACGCTCGATCCCGTCGCCCATGTCGACGACGACCGGCTGGGCGGCTCCCTGGCGGCGGCCCTCGCGGGGGCCGAGGCGGGCTGCGCCGCCGTGCGGGTGCATGACGTGCGCCAGACGGTGCAGGCCCTGGCCGTCTGGGCGGCGATCGACGAGGCGAAAGTCAGCCGTTGACTGGCGGGCGGCCGAGCCGCCGCTCGACCTCGGCGTCGTCCAGGCCGTCGATCTCCACCGTCTTGATCCGGGCGGTCGCGCCGCGCGCTACCTGCACCCGCGATTTCGGTATGCCCAGCGCCTCCGCGATCAGCCGCTCCACGGCGGCGTTGGCCGCCCCCTCGACCGGGGCGGCGCGCACGCGGGCGCTTAGGAGTGGGCGGTCGTCGGCGTCGAGGGACCAGCCGTCAAGGCGGTCCGCGCCGCCTCGCGGCGTCAGGCGCAGCCTGAGCTTGGCGGCTATCGCAGCACGTCCACGAGGGTCGGGCCTACCAATTTATGCACGGCGATCTGCAAGCCGTTCAGCAACAGGATCAGCACGATGGGGCTGAGGTCGATGCCGCCCATCAGGGGGATCACCCGCCGGATCGGCCGGAGCATGGGGTCGGTGACCGCTTCCAAGGTGCGGACCACCTGATAGACGAAACGGTTGCGAACATTGATCACGTCGAAGGCGATCAGCCACGACATAATCGCACTGATGATTACCGCGAAGATCGCCAATTGGATCACCGCATCGAAAATGTAGAGCAGAGCAGAGCCCATGGCGCCTCCAGGGCTCCGCTTCTAGCCCGTGGGTTTGCAGCGCCGCAAGGAGCTTCGGGTTGCCCCGCGCCCGTGGTCGTAGGAGAAGCAGGCATGGCCGAGCCGGCGCAGCATTTCGACGTGGTGGTGATGGGGACCGGGACCGCCGGCTCCACCCTGGCGCTCGCCCTGGCCCAGGCAGGCATGCGCACGGCGCTTGTCGGCCCCGCCCCGCTCGACCGGGGGGACGCGCCGACGTTCGACGGGCGAGCCTATTTCATCGCCTACGGGGTGTTTCGCCAGTGGCGCTCGCTGGGCCTCGGCGAGCGGCTGTCGGCGCAGGCGCAGCCGGTCGAGCACATCCTCGTCACCGACGGCCCTGGCCCCGGCGCTTCGGCCCGCGCGCCGTCGCCGGTGTTCCTGCGGTTCGACGCCGACGAGCTGGGCGGCGCCGAGGGCGAGCCGCTCGGCTGGATGCTGGAGAGCCGACATATCCGCGCCGCCTTGACCGAGGCGTTGGAAGCCTCGGACGTCGAGGTGATCGCCCCGGCCGGGGTGATGAACATCGCCCTGGAAGCGGGCGCGGCCCAGGTCGCGCTTTCCGATGGCCGCATACTGCGCGCGCGCCTCGTGGTGGGCGCCGAAGGCCGCCGCTCGGCGGTGCGGACGGCGGCGGGGATCAAGACCTTCGGCTGGGGCTATCCCCAGGCGGGGGTGGTGGCCACGGTCGCCCTGGAGCGGCCGCACGAGGCGACGGCCCACGAGTATTTCATGCCCGGCGGCCCCCTCGCCATCCTGCCCCTGAGGGGGGACAGGGCGAGCCTTGTCTGGAGCGAGCAGAAGCCCGCAGCCGAAGCTCTGACCAGCGCGTCGGTCGAAGGCTTCGAGGCCCATCTGGCGCGCCGCTTCGGCGACCTCCTGGGCCGGCCCAAGCTGATCGGGGCCCGGGCCAGCCATCCCCTCGGCCTGTCCGTGGCCGAACATATGATCGCGACCCGCGCCGCCCTCGTCGGCGACGCCGCCCACACCGTGCATCCGGTGGCGGGGCAGGGGCTCAACACCGGGCTGAAGGATGTGGCGGCCCTGGCCGAGGTGATCGTCGACGCCGCCCGCCTGGGGGAGGACTGGGGCTCGGAGGTGGTGCTGGAACGCTACGCCCGCTGGCGGCGGTTCGATTCGGCGACCTTGGCGGTGGCGACGGACCTGTTCGTGCGGGTTTTCTCCAACGATGATCCGGTCCTGCGGCTCGCTCGCGGGGCGGGCCTCGCCCTGGTGAACCGGATCAAGCCGGCCCGGCGGTTCTTTATGCAGGACGCTGGCGCGGCCCTCGGCGATACGCCGCGGCTGCTGCAGGGTCAGCCGCTTTAGGCGGCGGCGGCCCGCCGCTGCGCGCGCCATGCCGAATTGCCGACGAACAACAAAGCGCCGGCCCAGATGAAGGCGAACGACAGCAGTCTCAGTTGGGTGAGCTCCTCGCCGAACACATAGACGCCGATGAAGAACTGCACCGTGGGGCCGATGAACTGCAGGAAGCCCATGGTGGTCAGCGACAGCCGGCGGGCGCACCAGGCGAACAGCGCCAGAGGGGCCACGGTGGCGAGGCCGGAGACGACCAGCAGGCCGGTCGCTTCAAAGGTCCGCCCGAAGGCCATCGTCCCGCTCGGCGCCAGCCACAGGATGTAGCCGATGGCGGGCCACATCAGCAGCAGGCACTCGACAAACAGCCCGGTCTGGGCGTCCACGGCGATCTTCTTTCTGACGATGCCGTAGAGGCAGAAGCTGACGGCGAGGGCCAGGGAGATCCAGGGCAGACCGCCGACGGCGATCGCCTGCATCACCACGCCGACGACGGCGAGGCCGACGGCCGCCCAGCTCAAACGGTCGATGCGCTCGCGGAACAGCAGCGCCCCCGCCGCCATGTTGAGCAGCGGGTTGATGTAGTAGCCGAAGCTGGCCTGAAGGGTGTGGTTAGCCTCGACCGCCGCGACATAGACGGTCCAGTTCGTGCCGATCAGACCGGCCGAGAGGACCAGCAGCGGCAGCGCGTATTTCTGGCGCAGCACAGTCCGCATCGGCTGCAGCCGTCCGGTCGCGGCCACCAGCGCCAGGGCGAAAGGCACCGACCAGACCGTGCGCCAGGCGACGATCTCCCACGCACTGGCGCCCGCCTGCCCCGCGGCGCGGAGCAGGAGGGGCAGCAGACCCCAAAGCAGGAAGCAGACGACGCCGGCGACGAGCGCCGCCCGCTCGCCCTCCGGACGTGCGGTCATGCGTTACTCGGCCGGAACGCGTTCGATCAGGCCGCGGTCATGCAGCAACTGGGCGATCTGCACGGCGTTGAGGGCCGCGCCTTTGCGCAGGTTGTCGGAGACCACCCACATGTTCAGGCCGTGCTCCACCGTCGGGTCCTTGCGGATCCGCGACACGAACACGCCGAACTCGCCGACGCATTCGATCGGGCTGGTGTAGCCGGTGGGCTCGTGCTTATCGACCACCACGACGCCGGGGGCGTTGCGCAGGATCTCACGGGCCTCGTCGGCCGACAGCTCGTCTTCGAACTCGATGTTCACCGACTCCGAGTGGCCGACGAACACCGGCACCCGCACGCAGGTGACGGTCAGTTCGATCGAGGGATCGACCATCTTCTTGGTCTCCAGCCACATCTTGGCTTCCTCGTCGGTATAGCCGTCGGGAAGGAAGCTACCGATGAAGGGCAGGACGTTGAAGGCGATCTGCTTGGGGAACTTCTTCGGGGGCGTGGCGCCCAGGACGAAGACGTTCTTGGTCTGCTCCCAAAGCTCGTCCATGCCTTCCTTGCCCGCGCCGGAAACCGACTGGTAGGTCGACACCACGACGCGCTTGATCCGCGACTGGTCATGCAGCGGCTTCAGCGCGACCACCAGTTGGGCGGTGGAGCAGTTGGGGTTGGCGATGATGTTCTTCTTGCGGAAGCCCTCGATGTCGTCCGGGTTCACTTCCGGCACGATCAGGGGCACGTCGGGGTTCATCCGCCACGCCGAGGAATTGTCGATGACCACGGGGCCGGCCTTGCCGATCTTCTCCGACCACGCGCGTGACACCTCGCCGCCGGCCGACATCAGCACGATGTCCACGGTGGAGAAATCGAAGGTCTCGAGGTCCTCGCATTTAATCTTACGATTGGCGAAGTCGACTTCCACGCCAATGGACCGACGCGACGCCACGGCGTGCATCTTGTCCACGGGGAAGTTCAACTCCTCGAGGATCGTCATCATCTCACGGCCCACATTACCCGTGGCGCCGACGACGGCCACTCGGTAGCCCATCGCGATCTCCTATAAAAACGAAGGGCGGACGGTTACGCCTTCGCAACAGCGAAAACAAGTCTCAGCGCTGTCGCTCTTTACCCGCGCTAGGCCGGGCGGCGGGCGCGAACGGCCTGGGCGATGGTGCCGTCGTCGAGCCAGTCGAGCTCACCGCCCACGGGAACCCCCCGCGCCAGGCTGGTCACGGCGACACCGGCGCTCGCCAACCGCTCCGCCACATAGTGGGCCGTGGTCTGGCCGTCGACGGTGGCGGGGAGGGCGAGGATCACCTCCCGTACTCCTTCGTCGCGCGCCCGCCCGACCAGCTCGCCGATGCGCAGGGCTTCCGGGCCGACGCCGTCCAGGGCGGAGAGCAGCCCGCCCAGCACGTGATAGCGCCCGGAAAATGCGCCCGCCCGCTCCATCGCCCAAAGCGCGCCCACCTCTTCCACCACGCAGATCAGCGAGGCGTCGCGGGCGGGATCGCGGCAGGTGCTGCAGGGATCGGCGGTGTCCAGCGCGCCGCACACCGAGCAGGCCCGCACCTTGGCGCCTGCGTCCTGCATCGCCGCGGCGAGGGGGATGAGAAGCTGGTCGCGCCGCTTCAGCAGGTTCAGGGCCGCCCGCCGCGCCGACCGTGGCCCGAGCCCCGGCAGCTTGGCGAGGAGGGATATAAGCCGCTCGATTTCCGGGGTTGCGGGCAAGGGAAGTCCAATGGGGTTACGCCGCAGTTTTGGGCGCGCCAAGATGCGGTTTCAAGAGCTGGGAGGAACCGTTGGACATCGGAGAAGCCGGCGACACCGAAATCGAGGCGGTTGTGGAGCTGTGGCGGCGGTGCGGCCTGACCCGTCCTTGGAACGATCCCTATGCAGATATCGCCCTGGCTCGAAGCTCACCCACCAGCAGGGTGTTGGTAGGCAAGGCGGGCGAGGCGCCGATTGCGACCGTCATGGTAGGCCATGACGGTCACCGAGGGTGGGTCTACTATCTGGCGGTCGACCCGGCTCGGCGCCGCGCTGGCCACGGCCGGATGATGATGGACGCCGCCCAGGCATGGCTAGCCGCCTGTGGCGTCCCGAAACTCCAGTTGATGGTGCGTCATTCGAACGCCGAAGCGACGGGATTCTATCTGGCGCTGGGCTTTGCCGATCAGGCGGTGTCTGTGTTCGGCAAATGGATTGACGGGCGAGCGCCTTAGAACCCCAAACCCGGGATCTTGCCAGCGAGGCCGGCGAGGGGACCCATGGCTTCCTGCATCAGCCTGGCTTGCAGGTCGTCGATCTTGCGCTTGGCGTCGGCATGGGCGGCGAGCACGAGGTCGCTGACGGTTTCGCTCTCGCCGGCGACCATCAGGCTTTCGTCCACGGACACCGCCTTCAGCTCGCCGCCGCCGGTGAGGGTGAGGCGGACGAGGCCGGAACCGGCCGAACCTTCGACTTCACTTTCGGCGAGCTGGGCCTGGGCCTGCTGCAGCTTGGCCTGCATGCCCTGCGCCTGCTTCATCAGCGCATTCATGTCCTTCACTCGGTTTCTCCGTCGTCGTCGGCTTCGTCAGGTTCGGGCGCGGGGGCCGCCGGGGCGAGCGGTGTGCGCACGTCGACGATCTCCGCGCCTGGGAAGGCGTCCATGAGCTGTTTCACAAAGGGATCGGCGGCGGCGCTCGCGCGAACCGCCTCGCGCTCGCGCTTGTCCCGCTCGTAGGCGGTTTCCTGGGCCGCCTGACCCGCAGCGCCGCCCTCGACGCTGACGCCCCAGAACTGGCCGGTCCAGTCCTTCAGTCGCGTGGTCAGCCGCTGCGCCAGATTGCTCGGGGCGCCGTCGGCGAGGGCGAAGGTGATGCGGCCGGGCTGGTAGTCGATCAGCTTCACGAAGCGGTCGATGTCGTGCTTGAGCACGATGTCCCGCTTGGATTCCACCAGGGCGACCACCTCGGCGAAGGTGTTCAGGGCCGCCTGGGCTTCGGCCTGCGGGGCGGGGCGGACGTTGGACTGGGGCGCGTAAGCCGTTGCCGCCTGGGCGCGGCCACCGCCGCCGCCGCCGCCCGATGGGCCGGGGCCCGCCGGGGAAGCGCCGCCGGGGATCGGGTCGCGGTTCTGCAGCAGCTTCAACGCCTCTTCCGGGCCGGGCAGCTCGGCGGCGTAGCACAGGCGGATCAGCGCCATCTCGGCGGCGGCGAAGGTGTCGGGGGCGCGGCGCGCCTCGTCGTGGGCCTTCAGCAGCATCTGCCACAGGCGCGACAGGCTGCCGATCGAGGTCTCGGCGCCGACGGCGGCGAGGCGACCGGCCTGATCCTTCGGCAGGTGCAGGGCGTCGGGACCGAGGGTGCGCGACACCGATGCAGCGTGGGCGTGCTCCAGCAGGTCCAGCAGGACCACCACCGGATCGGCGCCGTAGCCATGCAGGGTGCGGAAGGCGGTCAGCGCCTCCGCCACCTTGCCCTGGGCCACCAGCTCGAACAGGGCGATGGTCGCCGCCCGGTCGGCGAGGCCCAGCATGTCGCGCACGGCCTCCACCGGCACGATCCCGCCGCCTTCGGCCTGCACCATGGCCTGATCGAGTAGGGACTGGGCGTCGCGCACCGAACCCTCGGCGGCACGGGCGATCAGGGCCAGCCCCTCGGCGTCCACCTTCACCCCCTCGGTGACGCAGATGGCTTCGAGGTTCTCGACGATGGTCGCCGGCTCCACCCGGCGCAGGTCGAAGCGCTGGCAGCGGGACAGGATGGTCACCGGCACCTTGCGGATCTCGGTGGTGGCGAAGATGAACTTGGCGTGCGGCGGCGGCTCTTCCAGCGTCTTCAACAGGGCGTTGAAGGCGGCGGTCGACAGCATGTGCACTTCGTCGATGATGTAGACCTTGTAGCGGGCCTCGACCGGCGCGTAGCGCACCCCGTCGAGCAGCTCGCGCATCTCGTCCACCTTGGTGTGGGAGGCGGCGTCCAGCTCCAGCACGTCGATGTGCCGGCCGTCGATGATGCTGCGGCAGTGGATTCCGTCCACCGTCAGGTCGACGGAGGGGCCGTCCACGCCCTCCCGCTCGTAGTTGAGGGCGCGCGCCAGCAGGCGGGCGGTGGTGGTCTTGCCGACCCCGCGCACGCCGGTGAGCATGAAGGCGTGGGCGATCCGGCCTGTCGAAAAGGCGTTGGTCAGGGTCCTGACCATGGCGCCCTGGCCGATCAGGTCCTCGAAGGTGCGGGGGCGGTATTTGCGCGCGATGACCTGATAGGCCGGCGCAGCGGCGGGGGGCGCGGAAGGCGCGCCGCCGAACATGTCCGACGTGGCCGGATCACGCTCGGGGATGTCGGGTTCGAGCGTGGGATCCGCGTCAGTCATCGGTCACTTTGGGAGCGGGTGGAAGCTGGACGGCGACCCGAAGCGAAACTCGTTACGGCTGCTTCCTCTCGGACCTGACCGGGTTGGCGAGGGCTCCGCCCGCCGCCAGCTTCCATTCCCAATATCGCGTGCGGGAAGCCCGCACGCAAGGCCGGTAGGCATGCTTTGGCGTGGGTGTGGGCGGCGAGCCGCCCACACGTCGCCCGATGCGCGGGGCTAGACGTACCGGCGCAGGGAGCGGGCCAGCTCGGAAACTTCGCCGCGCTTGGTGCGCTTGGGCTGGGGCTGATAGGCGATCATCGCGTGATCGTGGCAGTAGGGGCCGTCTTCTTCCGAGCGGCGGCCGCAGAAGCTGAAGGACTCGGTGGCCGGATCGCCGATCGGCCACTTGCACATGTGCGCGCCGAGGGTCAGCACCGTCGCAGAGCCGGGCTCTTCGCGCAGGATGGCGGGCGTCGGGGCGGGCGGCAGGGGCGCCGGCGCCGGGCGGCGCGGGGCCACCGGCGCGGCGGCGACCTGCTGCGGACGGGCCGGGCGCGGGGCGCGGAACACCGAGCGTTGCGGCTGTGACGGAGCGGCCCGGCCGGACAGGCCCAGGCGGTGCACCTTGCCGATCACGGCGTTGCGGGTGACGCCGCCAAGCTGCTTGGCAATCTGGCTGGCGCTAAGGCCTTCCAGCCAAAGCTTCTTCAGGGATTCCACCCGTTCGTCGGTCCAGCCCATAACAGCCTCCGCTTAGCCCGCCTTCAGGCGCCATATATTGTGTCGCCGGAGGAGCCCACCGCTCTTCCGCCACAACATATCGTAGACGAAGAGCTAATCACCACAATAGGCGGCGCCGAGTCTGTCCACAGAAACCAAATCTGGTGTCGTTACGCCGCAGCGCCGCACAGCGGTTGCGCACCGCGGCGTCCCGGCGCACATCAGGCCCATGAACGTCAGCACTCCTAAAGCCGCTGAATCGCTCGCCCAGGGCGAGGCGCTTCGTCCCCTCGGGCCGCGGACTTATGGCCGCGTCAACTGGATGGGGCTGAAGACCCTCTATCTGAAGGAGGTCAAGCGGTTCTGGAAGGTGAAGACCCAGACCGTGGCGGCCCCGCTGGTGACGTCTCTGCTCTATCTGCTGGTTTTCGTGGTGGCGATGCGGGGCGCCCGGTCGGCGGTGGAAGGCGTGAGCTACGACCGCTTCATTGCGCCGGGCCTGATCATGATGGCCATCCTGAACAACGCCTTCGCCAACGCCTCCTCGTCCCTGCTGCAGGCTAAGATGATGGGCACGGCGCCGGATTTCCTGGCTCCGCCCCTGTCGCCTCTGGAATTGACCATCGGCTTCGCGGCCGGGGCGGCCACCCGCGGGGTGGTGGTGGGCGTCGCTACGGCGATCGCCGTAGCCATCTTCGCCCCCCTGCCTCTCATCCACGCCTGGGCGGTGGTCTATTTCGGCATCGGCGCGTCCCTGATGATGGGCCTCGTCGGGCTCCTCGCCGGTTTGTGGTCGGAGAAGTTCGATCAGCTCGCGGCGGTGACCAACTTCATCATCATGCCGATGACCTTTCTGTCGGGCACCTTCTATCTGGTGGACCGGCTGCCGGAGCCCTTCCGCAGCGTCTCCCACTTCAACCCCTTCTTCTATCTGATCGATGGCTTCCGCTACGGCTTCATCGGCCATGCCGACGGCTCGATCTGGATCGGGGTCGCGACCACGGCGGCGCTCTGTGCGGTGCTGTCGTTCTGGTCGTGGATGCTGTTCAAGACCGGCTGGCGACTGAAGAGCTGAGCCGTTGTCATCGCCGTGTGATTGACAAGCTGGCCGCACGCGATCAAAACGCCGCCTCCTCGAAGTCCCCGAACCTTCCGGTCCGGGGACCTCTTCGCTTTTGGGGGATGCTTTCACCCATGGCCAACATGCCTGCGCCGCCCGTTCCCGCCGATCACATCATGGGGGTGTACAACCGCGCCCAGGTCGCCTTCGAGCGAGGCGAGGGCGTGCGCCTGTACACGGCCGAAGGGGAGGAATATCTCGACTGCCTGGCCGGCATCGCGGTGAACGCGCTCGGCCACTCCCACCCGCGGCTGGTGGAGACCCTGAAGGCCCAGGCCGAGAAGCTGTGGCACGTCTCCAACATCTTCCGCATCCCGGGGCAGGAGGAACTGGCCACCAAGCTGTGCGCCACCAGCTTCGCCGACGTGGTCTTCATGACCAACTCCGGGACGGAAGCGGTGGAGCTCGCCCTGAAGCTCGCCCGCAAATACCATTCGGCCAACGGCCAGCCGGAGCGGATCGATATCATCGGCTTCGACGGCTCGTTCCACGGCCGGACCTATGCGGCGATCCATGCCGCGGGCAACCCCAGCTACACGGACGGCTTCGGGCCGATCCCGGCGGGCTATGTGCATCTGCCGTTCGGCGATCTCGAGGCGGTGAAGGCGGCGATCTCGCCGACCACCGCCGCCATCCTGATCGAGCCTGTGCAAGGGGAGGGCGGCGCCCGCGCCGCGGAGGACAGCTATCTGCGCGCCCTGCGCGCCCTGTGCGACGAGCACGGGATCCTGCTGATGTACGACGAAATCCAGTGCGGCCTCGGCCGGACCGGCAAGCTCTACGCCTATGAGCATTCCGGCGCCGAGCCGGACGTGATGATGCTGGCCAAGGCGCTCGGCGGCGGTTTCCCCGTCGGCGCCTGCCTCGCCACCGCCGAAGCGGCCAAGGGCATGACCGTTGGCGCCCATGGCTCCACCTACGGCGGCAACCCCCTCGCCATGGCGGTGGGGCTGGCGGCGATGGACGAGCTGACCAAGCCGGCCCTGCTCGACAACGTCAACAGGATCGCCGGCTACTTCAACCAGCAGCTCGAAGGGCTGAAGGCGCGCTATCCGGATGTCATCGTCGATGTCCGCGGCAAGGGCCTGCTGATCGGCGTCAAGCTCGGGGTAAATAACCGCACCTTCATGCAGCTCGCCCGCGACCAGCATCTGTTGATCGCCGGCGGCGGCGACAATTGCATCCGCCTGCTGCCGCCTCTGATCATGACCGAGGACGAGGCGCGGGAAGCCATCGGCAAGCTGGAGGCGACCTGCGAAGCTGCTCGGGCGGCTGGGGCATGATCGCCGCGGCTTCGACCTCGCCCCGGCACTTCCTCGACATCTGGCGGCTGGATGCGGCGACGTTGCGCGCTCTCCTCGACGACGCGGCAGCCCGCAAGGCCGCCCGCGCCGGCTGGCCGCAAGGCAGGGTCGACGCCGACGCGCCGGGCCGCGACCGCACCCTGGCGATGATCTTCCAGAAGAACTCGACCCGGACCCGCTTTTCCTTCGACGCGGCTATCCGCCAGCTTGGCGGCGCCAGCGTCATCGCCACCTCCGCCGACATGCAGCTTGGCCGCGGAGAGCCGATCTTCGACACCGCCAAGGTGCTGTCGCGCATGGTCGACGCGGTGATGATCCGCGCCAACAGCCACGCCGATGTCGAGGCCTTCGCCGAGGCGGCGACCGTGCCGGTGATCAACGGCCTGACCGACAAGAGCCATCCCTGCCAGATCCTGGCCGACCTGATGACCTTCGAGGCGCACCGCGGGCCGGTGGCGGGCCGGACCATCGCCTGGGTCGGCGACGGCAACAATGTCTGCGCCAGCTTCATCCACGCAGCCGGCAAGCTCGGCTTCTCGATGAAGATCGCCTGCCCGACCGACTACGCCCCCGGCGCCGACGATCTTGCACGCGCGGACGGCGCCCGGATCGAGGTGGGTCATGATCCCCGCGCCGCGGTCGAGGGCGCGGACTGCGTCGTCACCGACACCTGGGTCTCCATGGGCGACAAGGATTACGACGCTCGCATGGCCGCCTTCGCCCCCTATCAGGTGGACAAGACGCTGATGCGCCTGGCGTCCAAGGACGCCGTCTTCCTGCACTGCCTTCCCGCCCACCGCGGCGAGGAGGTGACAGACGAGGTGCTCGACGGAGCGCAGTCCCTGGTGTGGGAAGAAGCGGAGAATCGCATCCACGCGCAGAAGGCGGTGCTGGCTTGGTGCTTCGGCGCCTGATCTGCGCGGCTGATCGTCTGCCCTTGTGAAAGGCGCCGAGCCGAAGGCGTCCGCATCTCCACATTGAGATGCAGCCGAACGCCACCCTTACGCGTTGAGCCGCTTGGCGCAGTCGTCCACTGCGCTATTTAAGGGCGCGTGAGGGGAAGGTTGCATGCGAACATTGTTTGCGCAGTCGCTCGCCGCGCTCTGTTTGGCGGCGATGGTTTCGGGATTGGCCGCGCCCTGGGCGCGGGCGGATGAAGTCTGGGTCGGAGTCTACGGGCACGACATCGCCCCGGATCGGCGGGAGCGGGGCGAGGACGTCCAGCTCGGCTACCGGACCGCCCGGCTTGACGGCCTGAGGTTCCTCGGTCGTCCGTCGCTGGACGCACTCGTCAGCTTCAACACCCGCGTCTCGACTCATTTCGCCGCGGTCGGCCTCGATTGGCCAATCAAGCTCGGCGGCAGGGTCTACCTCCGTCCAGGCTTCGGGCTGGCCTACACCACGGGCAAGGCCGTCCTGCCTCCGGCCAACGCCCCCGGCCTGACGGCGGCCGAACTGGCCAGTCGGCTGGCGCAGAATCGCAAGCGGATCGATTTCGGCTCTCACGTCCTGTTCAAGCCCGAGATGGCGGTCGGCTATCGGATAAACCCGCGATTGGCGCTCGAGGCGTCCTATGTTCACCTCTCGAACGGCCAGATCTTCCACAAAGGCAAGAACCAGGGCCTCGACGATATCGGCGCAAGGCTGGTCTGGCGCTTCGGGGCGAGGTAGGAACGCCCAACAACGATCCTTTTCGGGTCGCCGGTTTCAAGATCAGGTCGGGCGCTCGCCGCCTCCACACGGAGGCGACGGGGCTTCGCCGCGTGTGTGGAAGGAAGAGGCTGATGGCCAATGTCGCCGTCGTCGGCGCCCAGTGGGGCGACGAAGGCAAGGGCAAGATCGTCGACTGGCTGTCGAACCGCGCCGACGTGGTGGTTCGTTTCCAGGGCGGTCATAACGCCGGCCACACCCTCGTCGTCGGCGATCAGACCTATAAGCTCGCCCTGCTGCCTTCAGGGGTGGTGCAGGGCAAGCCCTCGATCATCGGCAACGGGGTCGTGGTCGATCCCTGGCACCTGATCGACGAGATCTCCCGCATCGAAGCTCAGGGCGTGGCCATCACGCCGCAGATGCTGATCCTGGCCGACAACGCGGCCCTGATCCTGCCGCTGCACCGCGACCTCGATCAGGCGCGGGAAGCCGCGTCGAGCCAGAAGATCGGCACCACCGGGCGGGGCATCGGCCCCGCCTACGAGGACAAGGTCGGCCGTCGGGCGATCCGGGTGGGCGACCTCGCCGACCCCGACTCCTTGCCGCCGAAGATCGAGCGCCTGCTCAGCCACCATGGCGCCCTGCGGCGCGGCCTCGGCCTGCCGGAGGCGGACGGCGCGGCCTTGCTCGCCGCCCTGCTGGAGATCGCGCCCAAGATCCTGGCCTACGCCCAGCCGGCCTGGCGGGTGCTGGACCGGATGGTGCGCGATGGCCGCCGGGTGCTGTTCGAGGGCGCGCAGGGCGCGCTGCTCGACGTCGATCACGGCACCTATCCCTTCGTCACCTCGTCCAACACCGTGGCGGGGCAGGCGGCGGCCGGCTCCGGCATGGGGCCCGGCAAGGTCGGCTTCGTGCTCGGCATCGTGAAGGCCTACACCACTCGCGTGGGCGAGGGGCCCTTCCCGACCGAACTGGATGACGAGATCGGCAAGCACCTCTCGACGGTGGGCCGGGAGGTCGGGGTGAACACCGGCCGCCCGCGCCGTTGCGGCTGGTTCGACGCGGTGCTGGTGCGTCAGTCGGTCGCCATTAACGGCATCGACGGCATCGCCCTGACCAAGCTCGACGTGCTGGACGGCCTCAAGACCCTGAAGGTCTGCACCGGCTATCGCATCGGCGGCGAGGTGCTCGACTATCTGCCGGCGGGCCTGCGGGCACAGCAGGCGGCCGAACCGGTCTATGAAGAGTTGGAGGGCTGGAGCGAGACCACCCAGGGGGCGCGGAGCTGGAAAGACCTGCCGGCCAACGCCATCAAATATGTGCGCCGAATCGAAGAGCTGATCGGCGCGCCGGTCGCGCTTCTCTCCACCAGCCCTCAGCGGGACGACACCATCCTGGTGCGCGATCCGTTCGAGGGGTGAGCAGGCCCCCAGGCCGCGCCATGACAGACGCCGAGCCGAAAACCCTCGCCGAAGCCTCGCGCCAGCGTAAGGATCTGGTCTCGGGCGCCGTGATGCCCGAGGCCGACCTGATCCGCTTTGTGGCGGGTCCGGACGGCCAGGTGGTTCCCGACCTTTCGCGCAGCCTGCCGGGTCGCGGCATGTGGGTGGCCGCCACCCGTGAGGCGGTGATGGAGGCGGGACGCCGCGGCGGCTTCTCCCGGTCGGCCAAGGCCAAGCTGAAAGCCGATCCTGATCTCGCCGATCAGGTGGAAGGCCTGCTTCACCGGCGGCTTATCGACCGGCTGGGCCTTGCCCGGAAGGCTGGAGAGCTTACCTATGGCTTCGAGAAGGTGTCGGCCGCGATCTCCGCGGGGCGGGTCGCCTGGATGATCGAAGCGGCCGACGGCGCAGCCGATGGTCGCCGGAAGCTGCTCCAGGTCGCTCGACGTCTTCCCAAGCCCCCGGCCCTGATCGGCGTGTTCACAACCGACGAATTGGGTTTGGCCTTGGGCCTGGGAAATGTGATACACCTTGCCTTCCTTGCGGGGCGAGGCGCCGAGCGCTGGACGGAAGACGTCCGGCGGCTATCCGGCTTCCGCCCGCTCCTTCCTGAGAGTTGGCGCGAGGAGCCTTAGGCGGGCGGGGCGATATCGGGTCGCCTTCGTCCTTTTTTGGTTTTGGGGTTGGTTTTTGCCGGGTCCCCGCCGGCGAGCAGTCAAAGCGAGCGGATGAGCGACGCAGGCGACGAAGATAATGGCCGGAACGGGCCGCAGGGCGGCGGTAGAGCCCCGCTGACCTTGAAGCCCCGCAGCCCGGCGGTGAATACGGGCGTGGTGCGTCAGCACTTCAGCCACGGCCGTTCCAAGACGGTCGTGGTGGAGACCAAGCGGCGTCGCCCCGGCTTCGACGAGCGTCCGGCGGGCGAGGTGCGTCCACGGCCGGCGACGCCTGCTGTCGGACAGCCTGCGCGCGACACCACGCAACCGGCGCAGCCGCAACGGCCCCCTGGCGCTGCTTCGGGTCAGGCCCCGTCGTCCAGCGCCAACCTGAATCTGTCGCAGAGCGAGATGGAGGCCCGTCAACGCGCCCTCGAAGCGGCGGCGCGTCAGGCCGAGGAGCGTCGCGCCGAAGCGGCGGCCCGAGCGGCCGAGGAAGAGCGTCGGCGTGCGGCCGAAGCGGCGGCCTCTCAGCCCCCTCCGCCGCCCCCCGTGGAACCTCCTCCTGCGCCGCCAGTCGCGGCGTCCGAGCCAGTGCAGGTTGCGCCGCCCGAGCCTGCGAAGGTCGAGGCTCCGCCTCCGGCCGCTCCGGTCGAGGCGCCTGCTGCGCCCGTTCAGGAGCGTCCTGTGGTGCGCGAAGCCCCGGTCGCAGAGGCCCGTCCTGAGCCTCGTAGTTTTGAGGCTCCCCGCCCCGCGGCGACGGAGCGCGCCCCCACCTACGGCGCCCGTGCGCCTGTCCGCGAAGGCTTCGGCGATCGCGGCGCCCGTCCGCAAGGCGGTGGTGGTTTTGGCGATCGCCCCCGTCCCCCCGCTCGCGAAGGCGGCTATGGCGAACGTGCGCCTCGCCCGCAGGGCGCGGGCGGCTATGGCGAACGCCCGGCCGCCCGTGACGGCGGCGGCGGCGGCGGTGGCTTCGGCGATCGTGGTCCTCGCCCGCAGGGCGGCGGTGGCGGCTACGGTGAACGTACCGGGGCCCGACCTGCTGGCAATTACGGCGAGCGCGGCCCGCGTCCGGCGTCCAGCGGCGGCGGTGAAACCGTCCGTTACTCGGCCCTGGCGCCTCGTCCGACCGGCCCGCGTCCCGGTGGTCCCGGCGGCGCCCCGCGTCCCGGTGCAGGCCTGCGCCCTGGCGCTGCGCCGTCCACGCCGGAAATCGCCAAGACCACACGAACCTCGCCTCCGCGCGCCGGCGAACGTCGCCCTGAAGCCGGGGATGACGATGACGGCCGCGCCCGCCGGGGCGCCGCGGCGCCCGGAAAGGCGCTGTCGCGCACCAAGGGCGAGCCCAAGCGTCGCGAAGGGCGTCTGACCATTCAGGCGGTCGCCGGCGACGAGGATTCCGCCGAGCGGATGCGCAGCCTCGCTTCGGTCCGCCGCGCCAGAGAGCGTGAACGGGAGAAGCGCAAGGGCGGCGGCGGCTTGGATCAGCCGCGGGTCGTTCGCGACGTGGTCATCCCCGACGCCATCTCCGTGCAGGATCTCGCCCAGCGGATGGCTGTCCGGGCCGTGGACATCATCAAGTTCATGATGCGCCAGGGCGCGATGATGACCATCAACGACATGCTCGACGCCGATACGGCCGAGCTGATCGCCACCGACTTCGGGCATACGGTCAAGCGCGTCTCGGAAAGCGACGTCGAGGAAGGCTTCCTCGCCGCCGACGACCACGAAGACGACACCGTGGGCCGTCCGCCGGTGGTGGCGGTGATGGGTCACGTCGACCACGGCAAGACCAGCCTGCTCGACGCCCTGCGCGCCACCGACGTGGTGGCGGGTGAGGCCGGCGGCATCACCCAGCATATCGGCGCCTATCAGGTTCGCCTGGCCGACGGCCAGCGCGTCACCTTCCTCGACACCCCCGGCCACGCCGCCTTCTCGGCGATGCGGTCGCGCGGCGCCCATGTCACCGACATCGTGGTGCTGGTGGTTGCGGCGGACGACGGCGTGATGCCTCAGACCATCGAGGCCATCCATCACGCCAAGGCGGCCGGCGCGCCGATCATCGTGGCGATCAACAAGATCGATAAGCCCGACGCCAATCCGCAACGGGTGATCAACGAGCTGCTGCAGCACGAGATCGTGGTCGAAAGCCTCGGCGGCGAAACCCAGGCCATCCAGGTCTCGGCGACGCAGAAGCTCGGCCTGGAAGATCTCGTCGAAGCCATTACGCTCCAGGCCGAGGTCATGGACCTGCGGGCCAATCCGGACCGTTCAGCCGAAGGGGTGATCATCGAGTCCAAGCTGGATCGCGGTCGCGGTCCGGTGGCGACGGTGCTGGTCAATCGCGGCACCCTGAAGCGGGGCGATATCGTGGTCGCCGGCGCGGCCTGGGGCCGCGTGCGGGCGCTGATCAACGAGCGCAATGAGCAGGTGCCTGAAGCCGGTCCTTCGGAGCCGGTGGAAATTCTTGGCCTCGACGAGACGCCGGATCCTGGCGAACCCTTCGCCGTGGTCGAGAACGACGCCCGCGCTCGCGAACTGACCGACTACCGCGCGCGTCTGAAGCGGGAAAAGTCCGCCTCTCCGGGCGTGCTCGGCGCATCGCTGGCCGACATGATGGCCAAGCTCCAGTCCAAGAAGGTCTCGGAGCTGCCGCTTATCATCAAGGGCGATGTGCAGGGCTCGGTGGAAGCCATCATTGGTTCGCTGGAGAAAATCTCGACGGACGAAGTCCGCGCCCGGATCATCCATTCGGCGGCGGGCGCCATTACCGAGTCCGACGTGCTGCTGGCCAAGGGCTCGGGCTCACCGATCCTCGGCTTCAACGTCCGTGCGTCCAAGCAGGCCCGCGACCTCGCCGAGCGCGAGGGCGTGGAGATCCGCTACTACGCGATCATCTACGACCTGATCGACGACATCAAAGGCGTCATGTCGGGTCTGCTGTCGCCGATCCAGCGCGAGCACTTCCTGGGCAACGCCCAGGTTCTCGAGGTCTTCGATATCACCAAGGTCGGCAAGGTCGCCGGCTGCCGTGTCACCGAGGGCGTGGTCCGCAAGGGCGCCAAGATCCGCACCATCCGTGCGGACGTGGTGATCCAGGAAATGGGCACGCTGCAGACCCTGAAGCGCTTCAAGGACGAAGTGAACGAGGTGGTGGTCGGCCAGGAATGCGGCATGCACTTCGCCGGGTTCCAGGACATCAAGGTTGGCGATCTGATCGAATGCTTCACGGTCGAGATCGTGCAGCGGAGCCTCTGACAGGTCGGCGATGAAGCTCAAAGGTTTCATCGCCGCGCTTGCTCTGACGGTCCTGGCGGCCTGCGCCGCCACGACTAAATTCGACGCGGCTGGCGACATCCACGCCTTCCTGGTGGCGGTGCGCGATGGCGACCGGGCCGGCTTCGACGCCCACGTCGATCGGGACGCGCTCAAGACGGAGCTTCGCGCCCGGCTGGTCGCGGAGACCGCCAAGGCCAAGGGGCCGAAGAGCGCTTCGGTGGCCGGGGTGCTGTTGGCGTCGCCGCTGCTGTCCGATCTCGCGGTCGACGCCCTCGTGCGGCCTGAGGTGTTCAAGGCCGCGGCCCAGTATCTCGGCTATTCCTCCGACAAACCCCTGCCGAACCGGCTGAGCATCGCGTCGGGTCTCCGCTATGTGGAGAGCGACCGGGTGTGCGTCGCACGCAAGAAGGCCGATCCCTGCCTGTTTGTGTTCCGCAACGATGGCGGGGTCTGGAAGCTGGTGGGCTACGAGGGCGACCTCAAGCTCTGAAGCGGACGGGCCGCTCCGGGATGTCTCAGCCGTCCTCGTCTTCGTAGCCGACGAGGGCGAGAGGCCGGGCGCGGATCCCGTTCAACTCCGCCCAGCGGGCCAGGGCTTCTTCCCGCCCATGGGTGATCCACAGTTCACCGGGGGAGATCTCGGCTACCGTGGCGGTCAGTTCATCCCAGTCGGCATGGTCGGAAAGGATCAGGGGCAGTTCGACCCCCCGCTGACGCGCCCGCGCCCGAACCCGCATCCAGCCGGAGGCGAAGGCGTCCACCGGATCGGGAAACCGCCGGGACCAGCGGTCGGCGATGGCCGAGGGCGGGGCTATGACGATCCGCCCGGCGAAATCCTGCTTTGCGCCCCCTGTCGCCGGCGCCAATGGACCAAGATCGATCCCATGCCGTTCGTAAAGGGCGTTGAGGCGTTCCAGCGCGCCGTGGACGAAGATGGTCTCCTCATACCCGGCCTCCCGTAGCAGCCGAATCACCCGCTGCGCCTTGCCCAGCGCATAGGCGCCGACGAGATGGGCGCGTTCGGGAAAGCGGTTCACCGAATCCAGCAGCTTGCCGATCTCGTCGAGATCCGGCGGATGGCGGAACACCGGCAGGGCGAAGGTCGCTTCGGAAACGAACACGTCGCAGGGGACCGGCTCGAACAGGGGGCAGGTCGGATCCCGCCGGCGCTTGTAGTCCCCGGATACGACCATGGTCATGCCCTTCCAGCGCACCACCGCCTGGGCCGAGCCGAGCACATGACCCGCCGGAACCAGGGTCACTTCCACCCCGTCGCGCACCACGCTCTCGCCATAGGCCAGCGGCTGCTGGGCGCCGGTGAAATCCTCGCCATAGCGGCATTGCATGATGTCGAGGGTGGCGGGGGTGGCGACCACCGTGCCGTGGCCCGCGCGGGCGTGGTCGGAATGGCCGTGGGTGACGACGGCGCGGGGGACCGGGCGCACCGGGTCGATGTAGAAGTCCCCCGGCGGACAATAGAGGCCTTCGGGCTTGGGACACAAAAGCTGATCCGGGCGCAGCATCCCATCGATATGGGAGCGCCGGCAGGGGATGCCAGCCGGAGCTAGTTCAGCACGCCGACCTGCAGCTTGACCGCGCCGATCACCCGCAGCACCCGCACCGGGGTGTCGGGGGCGAGATCGTCTTCGCCGCCGCCCAGTTCGGCAGCCCATTCGACCCCGTCGATCCAGACGCGTCCGACCCCGTTGGCGAAGCGGCCGGTGGTGCGGGCGATCCGGCCGATCAGCATGGCGCTATGTTCCCGCGAGCCGACCCGCACAGGCGGGGCTTCCGGTTCCGGGGTGGGGTCGGGCTGGGCCGGGGACTTCGCAGGCTTGGGCGCCGGCAGTTTCCGCCCGTACCAAATCCCTGCGCCCGACAAGGCGACGAACAGGGGCAGGTCGAGCGCGAGGCCCACGCGCAGCCCGAGCAGCTTCAGCATGCTCACCACGACGGCGGCGATCGCCGGCCAGATCAGCTCTCCCCGCCCGCTCGCCAGGTTGGCGGCGAGGAAGCACGCCGCCGCCGCGAGCCAGACCCAGAAGGGGGCCTGAAGATAGAGGGTCTGGAACGTCGTCATCCTGCGTTCCCGATATTCGCGCCGCACGCGACCTGCAAGCGGGGGTCGCATACGGGACGCAGGAGCGCAATCGGGCGCAGCGTCAGGGCGTCGATTCTGCGAGGGCCCGGGCCAACGCGGCGCCCTTGGCGGCGCCTGTACGCCGCGCCTTGCGAGCGTTGGCGTCGCAGTTTCGGAAGGCCGCCTGCCCGGAGACGAAGCCTGCGTTGAAAGCGTCGGCGAGGCGGTGGCGGAAGGCCAGTTGCTGGCCCTCCAGTTCGAGTAGGCGATCCATCCGCGTCCGCCAGCGCACGTCCGCCCCGCCGTCGCACACGGCGGCGAGAGCCTGAGCCTCCCCCAGCACATAGGCCAGATCCGCGAGCTGCTGGCGCTCGTAGGGGGGCTGAGCCGCGCCGACCGAGGACGCGGACAGGCCCAGCGCCGCGGCGGCGCATAGCCGAAGGAGGGGGCTCTGCGTCGTCATCTCCCTGCCGATGCAAGAGCCGGGCCGTTCGCGATGGCGCGACTCCCTGTAGGGTGATCTGCAATGGCCGGCCCTGAGCTCAGCTACTACGAATTCTTCGCGGGCGGCGGCATGGCCGGGATGGGCCTCGGGCCCGGCTGGCGCGCCCTGTTCGCCAATGATTTCGACCCCCGAAAGGCGGCGGTCTACCGCGACAACTTCGGCGACGATCATCTGCAGGTCGGCGACGTGTGGGATGTGAAGGCGGCGGACCTGCCTGGGCGCGCCGACCTCGCCTGGGCCTCCTCCCCCTGCCAGGATCTCAGCCTGGCGGGCCGGCGGGCGGGCCTTGCGGGCGCACGTTCCTCCGCCTTCTGGGGCTTCTGGCGGCTGATCGAAGCCCTGGAGGCCGAAGGCCGCGCACCCCGCGCGATCGTGCTGGAGAATGTCTCGGGCCTGCTCAATTCCCGCGACGGCGCGGACTTCACGGCCATGTGCGAGGCCTTCGGGCGTCAGGGCTATCTGTTCGGCGCGGTGGAACTGGACGCGGCCCTCTTCGCCCCGCAGTCGAGACCCCGCATGTTCCTGGTCGCGGTGAAGGATCGCCCCCCGGCCGCCTGCCTCGCCGACGGGCCGGCCGCCCCGTTCCATACCCTTCGCGGCGCCAGAGCGTTCGCGCGGCTGCCCGAGGCGCTCAGGCGGGACTGGCTGTGGTGGCGGTTGCCGTCGCCCCCCCGCCGGAACACCGATCTTTCGGCGCTGCTGGAGCCGGCGGCGTCGGTCCGGTGGCGGAGCGCCGACCAGACCGCGGCGTTGCTCGCCCAGCTTTCCCCCGCTCATCGCGTCCGCCTCGATCGGGCGGTCGCGGAACGGGGCGAGGTCGTCGGCGCTCTCTATCGGCGTATCCGCGTCGAGGACGGCGTGCGCGTGCAACGGGCCGAACTGAGGCTGGACGGCCTTGCGGGGTGCCTGCGTACGCCCGGGGGCGGGTCCTCCAAGCAGTTCCTACTGTTCGCCGGCCCCTCGGGCTATCGCAGCCGCACCCTCAGCCCCCGCGAGGCGGCCCGGCTGATGGGCCTGCCCGACGACTACCGCCTGCCGCGCGCGGCGACGACGGCCCTCCACGTGACCGGGGACGGAGTGGCGGCCCCGGTGGTGCGATGGCTCGCCGCCCACGTGCTGGAGCCGGCGCTGCGGACCCCTGAACAAACCCTCGCGGCCGAATAGGACGAGGCAGACAAGGGCGATCCGCCGGCTTAGAAATAACGGCGAACGGCCGCCGCATTTCATCGGAACGCAGGACATGGACGCCAAGACCGAAACCCAACCCAATCCGCGCTACGCCCGCACCGGGCGGGGTCGGATCTATGATTCCGTCCTCGACCTGATCGGCGACACGCCGCTGGTGCGTCTGCCGCGCCTGACCGCGGAGCTGAGGCCGAAGGGCGAGGTCGTGGCCAAGCTGGAGTTCTTCAATCCGCTGTCCTCGGTGAAGGACCGGATCGGCGTCGCCATGATCGAGGCGTTGGAAACCCAGGGGCTGATGAAGGAAGGCACGACCATCGTCGAGCCGACCAGCGGCAACACCGGCATCGCCCTCGCCTTCGTGGCCGCGGCCAAGGGCTATCAGCTGATCCTGGTGATGCCGGAGAGCATGTCGGTGGAGCGGCGCAAGATGCTGCTGCTGCTGGGTGCGCGGCTGGAGCTGACGCCGGCGGAAAAGGGCATGCGCGGCGCGGTGCAGCGGGCGCAGGAGCTGTTGGCCGAAATCCCCGGCTCGGTGATGCCGCAGCAGTTTGAGAACCCGGCCAACCCGGCGATCCACCGCATCTCCACGGCTGAAGAAATCTGGAACGACACGGACGGCAAGGTGGATGTGGTGGTCTCGGGCGTCGGCACCGGCGGCACCATCACCGGCGTGGGCCGCGCCCTGAAGGCGAAGAAGCCGTCGGTCATCATGGCGGCGGTGGAGCCGGAGAATTCGGCGGTCCTGTCGGGCGGGCAGCCGGGTCCGCACAAGATCCAGGGCATCGGCGCCGGCTTCATCCCCGGTATCCTCGACCGCGACGTGATCGACGAAGTGGTGCGTGTCACCAACGAGGAATCCTTCGAGATGGCCCGCAAGGTTGCCAGGGTGGAGGGGATTCCGGTGGGCATTTCCTCGGGCGCCGCCATTTCGGCCGCCTTCCGCATCGCCCAGCGGGACGACATGGCGGGCAAGCTGGTGGTCGCCATCATCCCGAGCTTCGCCGAGCGCTACCTCTCGACGGCCCTGTTCGAAGGGCTGTGACCGACGTCTTCACCGCCGCCGAGCGTTCGGCGGTGATGCGCAAGGTGCCGGGCAAGAACAGCTCGGCCGAGATCAAGGTGCGCAGGCTGCTGACGGCCATGGGCCTGCGCTACCGGCTGCACCGCAAGGACCTGCCGGGATCGCCCGACGTGGCGTTCCCGGGCCGGCGCACGGCCCTGTTCGTGCACGGCTGCTTCTGGCACGGCCACGATTGCAAGCGGGGGGCCCGGGCGCCCAAGGCCAACGCCGACTATTGGACCGCCAAGATCGCCCGCAACCGGGCGCGGGACGCGCGGAACGTAGAGGCGCTGCAGGCGATGGGCTGGCGCCCCTTCACCGTCTGGGAGTGTGAACTGAAGGACGAGGCGGCGCTAAGGGGGCGGCTGGAACACGAGCTGCAACTTCGCCCTTCCTCCCATCCGTCAGCGGGGGAGGGGGACCACGCGCCGTAGAGCGCGTGGCCTGCCACCTCCACCGCCCGCTTTGCGGCGGGCGGTCCCCCTCCCGCCGCTTCGCGGGGGAGGTAGGAGGTTATGCCGCTCTCGCGCTGGCCTTGCCGTAGAATCCGCGTCCCTCGGCCGCCATGTCGCGCAGCAGCTTGGGTGGGGCGAACCTCGGGCCGTGCTCGGCGGCCAACCGGTCGCATTCGGCCACGAAGGCGGCGACGCCGACCTGATCGATCAGCGATAGCGGCCCGCCGGTCCAGGGGGCGAAGCCCCAGCCGAGGATGGCGCCCACGTCGGCGTCGCGGGGATCGGCGACCACCCCCTCCTCGACGCAGCGCGCGGCCTCCAGGGCCTGGCGGTACAGCAGCCGGGTCTTCAGCTCGGCCACCAGGGCCGGGTTGGAGCGTGTCACGGTCGGCGGGAAGTGTTCGGCGAGGCCGGCCCACAGCCGCTTGGCCGCGCCCTTCTCGGCCGGGTAGTCGTAGAAGCCCTTGCCGTTCTTGCGCCCGAGGCGGCCAAGTTCGGGGACCATGGTCTTCAGCACGTCGTAGGTCGGGCCGGCGACCGCGGCCTCGCCCAGGTCCTTGGCGGTCTGGCTGACGATCTTCCAGCAGAGGTCGAGGGCCACGTCGTCGGCCATCTCCAGCGGTCCGCGCGGCATGCCGGTCATGCGCCCGACGTTGTCGATCAGGGCGGGCGCGATCCCGCCCCCCAGCATGTGCATGCCTTCGTCGAGGAAGGTCATGAAGCAGCGCGAGGTGTAGAAGCCGCGGGAATCGTTGACCACGATCGGCGTCTTCTTGATGCGCATGACGTAGTCGATGGTCTTGGCCACCGTCGCCGGGGAGGTCTTGCGCCCGCGGATGATCTCCACGAGGCCCATCTTGTCCACCGGCGAGAAGAAGTGGATGCCGATGAAGCTCTCCGGCCGCACCGAGGCTTCGGCCAGGCCGGTGATCGGCAGGGTGGAGGTGTTGGAGCCCATCACCGCCGTGTCGGCCAGCACCGCCTCGGCCTTGGCGGTGACCTCAGCCTTGACTTTGCGGTCCTCGAACACCGCCTCGATGACGATGTCGGCGCCCTTCAGCAGGGCGTAGTCGGTGGTGGCGCTGACGAGGGCGAGGGCGGCTTCGGCCTTTTCCGCCGTCATGCGGCCGCGGGAGACAGCCTTGTCGAGCAGGTCCTTCACGTGGGCCTTGCCCTTGTCGGCGGCCTCCTGGCTGACGTCGATCAGCACCGTTTCGATCCCTGCGAGGGCTTGGGCGTGGGCGATGCCGGCGCCCATCATGCCGGCGCCCAGCACGCCGGCCTTCTTCACCTGCGAGGCCGCCTCGCCCGCAGGCCGGGCGGCGCCCTTGCCCAGGGCCTGCATCGAGCCGAACAGGGTGCGGATCATCCCCTTGGCCTGGGGCGAGGTGAGGGTGCGCACGAAATAGCGCCCTTCGATCCGCAGGGCCGCGTCGATGGGGACCTGCAGCCCCTCGTAGACCGCCTTCAGGATGTTGATCTGCGCCGGATAGTTTCCGTAGGTGTCCTTGCGCAGTATGGCGCTGCCCATCACGAACATCTGGAAGCCGTTGGGGGTGAAGGGGCCGCCGCCGGGGATCTTGAAGTCGCGCTTGTCCCAGGGGGCGACCGCGTCGGCGCTCCCGGATTTCAGCCAGGCCTTGGCCGCCTCCACGGTTCCGCCAGGGGCGACCACCTCATGCACCAGCCCCTGCGCCTTGGCCTCTGAGGGGCGCAGGGTCTTGCCCTGCAGCAGCAGGGGGGCTGCGGCCATGGCGCCGATCAGGCGGGGCAGGCGCTGACTGCCGCCGCCCCCAGGCATCAGGCCGATCTTGGCCTCCACCAGCCCGAGCTGGACCTTGCTGTCGTCGGCGGCCACCCGATAGTGGCAGGCCAGCGCGATCTCGAAGCCGCCGCCGACCGCCAGACCCTCCATGGCCGCCGCCACCGGCTTGCCGCAGGTCTCAATGGCGCGCAGGGCCTTGGACAGCTTGAACACTTCGTCGAAGGCCTGCTTGCGGGTGGCGGGATCGAGTTCGCCCGCGCCGGCGAAGCCCGCGGCGGTCTCCAGGTCCGCGCCGGCGCAGAAGCCGCTGGCCTTGCCGGAGGCGATCACCGCGCCCTTGATGGCCGCGTCGGTCTTCAGCCGCTCGGCCAGTTCGCCGAGTTCGTCCATCACCTTGGGGCCGATGGTGTTCATCGACTTGCCCGGGACGTCGAAGGTGACGAGGGCGATCCCGTCGGCGTCGATGTCGATCTTGAAGTTTTCCATGACCGGCTCTCCCTCAGACGCGTTCGATGACGGTGGCGACGCCCATGCCGCCGCCGACGCACAGGGTGACGAGGGCGGTGTTCAGGTTCGACCGCTCCAGCTCGTCGAGGGCGGTGCCCAGCACCATGGCGCCGGTGGCGCCCAGCGGGTGGCCCATGGCGATTGCCCCGCCGTTCACGTTCAGCTTGTCGGGCGAGATGTCGAGCAGCTCGGCGTAGCGCATCACCACGCTGGCGAAGGCCTCGTTCAGTTCATAGACGTCGATGTCGCTGACCTTCATGCCGAGGCGCTTCAGCAGCTTCTCGGTGACGTAGGAGGGCCCGGTCAGCATGATCGACGGCTCGGAGCCGATGGAGGCCCCCCCGACGATCCGGGCCCTGGGCTTCAGCCCCAGCGCCTCGCCGGCCGCCTTGGAGCCGACCAGCACCCCCGCCGCGCCATCCACCACGCCGGAGGAGTTGCCCGCATGGTGCACGTGGTCGACCTTTTCGACCTCCGGATAGCGCTGGATCACCACGGCGTCGAAACCCATCTCGCCGGGCATGGCGAAAGAGGGGTTGAGGGAGGCGAGGGATTGCATCGTGGTCTCAGGCCGCATGTGCTCGTCGCGGTCCAGGATCACGAGGCCCAGCTGGTCCTTCACCGGTAGGATGGAGCGGGCGAATCGGCCCTCGGCCCAGGCCCGGGCGGCGCGCTTCTGGCTCTCCACCGCGTAGGCGTCGACGTCGGCCCGGGTGAAGCCGTGCAGGGTGGCGATCAGGTCCGCGCTGATACCCTGGGGCACGAAATAGTTGGGCAGGGTGAAGCTGGGGTCGACCCCCATGGCCCCGCCGTCGGAGCCCATCGGTACGCGGCTCATGCATTCCACGCCGCCGCCGATGGCCATCTGGGCCTCGCCGGCGATCACCTTTGCGGCGGCCATGTTCACGGCTTCGAGGCCCGAGGCGCAGAAGCGGTTGATCTGCACGCCTGAAGTGGTCTCGGCATAGCCGGCGGTCAGCACGGCGGTGCGGGCGATGTCGGCGCCCTGCTCGCCGATGGGGGCGACGCAGCCGAGGATCACGTCGTCGATTATGGCGGTGTCCACCCCGTTGCGGTCGCGCAGGGCCTCCAGCACCTGGGTGGTGAGGGAAAGGGCGGTGATCTCATGCAGAGAACCGTCCTTCTTGCCGCGCCCGCGAGGGGTGCGCACGGCGTCGTAGATGTAGGCCTCAGCCATTACGGTCTCCCAACCCGGTTGGTCAGAACGCGTCGGCCTCCAGCGCCATCACGGGCTCGGCGCCGGTTTTCAGCTTGGCCAGATGCGCGTCGGCGTCGGGCAGAACCCGCGCCACGAAATAGCGCCCTACCGTCAGTTTGTCGGCGTAGAAGCGGTCCGTATCGCCATCGGCGATCCTGGCCGCCGCCGCCTTGGCCGACAGAAGCCACATATAGGAAAGGGCGGTCAGGCCGAACAGGCCAAGGTAGTCGGTCGCAGCCGCGCCGGCGTTGTCCGGATTGGCGAAGCCGTTCTGCATCAGCCACAGGGTGGCCTCCTGCAGCTTGGCTTTCACCGAGGCCAGTCCCTCCGCGAAGGGCTTCAGGGTCGGATCGTCCTTGGCCTCCGCGACGGCCGCGTCGAGGTCGGCGAAATAGGCCTGCACCGCCCGGCCGCCGTTAAGGGCGAGCTTGCGGCCGACGAGGTCCATGGCCTGGATGCCATTGGTCCCCTCGTAGATCAGGGTGATTCGGCTGTCCCGCAGGCGTTGCGACACCGGAAAGTGCTCGGTGAAGCCGGAGCCGCCATGCACCTGCATGGCGTCCGACGCCGCCTTGAAGCCCCGGTCGGTCAGGAAGGCCTTCACCACGGGGGTCAGCAGCGCCGCATAGTCGTCCGCCTTCTGCCGCGCGGCCTCGTCGGGGGCGGCGTCGGCGAGGTCCCCCTGCAGCGCCGTCCACAGCATGAGGGCGCGGCCGCCTTCCAGCACCGCGCGGGAGTCCATCAGCATCCGCCGCACGTCGGGGTGGACGATGATGGGGTCGGCAGGGCCGTCCGGGTTCTTCGGGCCGGTGAGGGCGCGGCCCTGCAGGCGGTTCAGGGCGAACTCCACGGCCGCCTGATAGGCGGCGTCGCCCTGCGAGAGGCCTTGGACGCCGACGCCGAGGCGGGCCTCGTTCATCATCACGAACATCAGGCGCAGGCCGTGATTCGCCTCGCCCACCAGCCAGCCCTTGGCGTCGTCATAGGCCATGACGCAGGTGGCGTTGCCGTGGATGCCCATCTTCTCTTCGAGGCCGGCGCACAGCACGCCGTTGCGCGCCCCCGGTTTGCCGTCCGCCTCGGGAAGAAACTTGGGCACGATGAAGAGGGAGATGCCCTTCACCCCCGCCGGGGCGCCCTCGATCCGCGCCAGCACCAGATGGATGATATTGTCCGTCAGGTCGTGCTCGCCCCCGGAGATCCAGATCTTCTGGCCGGTGATGCGATAGCTGCCGTCATCCTGCGGGACAGCCTTGGTGCGGATCAGGCCGAGGTCCGTACCGCACTGCGGCTCGGTCAGGTTCATGGTGCCGCCCCATTCCCCCGAGGCCAGCTTGGGCAGGTAGAGGTCTTTCTGCGCCTGGGAACCGCCCTCCAGAATCGCCGAATAGGCCCCGTGGCTGAGGCCGAAATACATGCAAAGGGCCATGTTGGCGGCCGAGGCCATCTCGGAGAAGGCGGTGTTCACCACCTTGGGCAGGCCCTGGCCCCCGTAGGCCGACGCGGCGCCGAGGGAGAGCCAGCCGGCGTCGACCAACTGGCGATAGGCTTCCTTGAATCCGGTCGGCGTCGTGACTGTGTTGTCGGGGAACCAGCGGCAGCCCTCCTTGTCGCCGACGGCGTTGAGGGGGGCGAGCACCTCTTCGCAAAAGCGGCCGGCTTCCCCGAGGATCTGCGCGATTGTGTCGCTGGACGCGTCGGCGAACCCTTCGAGGTTCGCGTAGGTGTCGAGCCCGAGGACGTCGCGAAGAATGAACAGCTGATCGCGGACCGGCGCACGGTACGACATGAGACGTCTCCTTGACCTTGATCAACAGGGTTAGCCCGTCTGCCTGCCACAGGGAAGCTGACGGATGCGCGATGTGGGCGACCTGCCGCCTTGGCAAGCCTGGGCGGAGGGGTTATGGGCTGCGGCGCATGTAGATATCGCGGCGGCGCCAGGGGGGCCGGCAGGCATGGTTATGCGAAGGCTTGTAAGCGGGTTCGGGGCGTTGGGCCTCTCCCTTTGGATGGCGGGTACGGCGTTTGCCGAGGACCTGCTCGGTCAACCGACGCCTGGGGGGATCGACCTTCAGCCGGCGGCGTCTTCGCTCAAGCATTCGGCGATCTTCTTCCACAACATCATCCTGCTGCCGATCATCACGATCATCTCGGTGTTCGTGCTGTTCCTGCTGCTCTACGTGATGGTGAAGTTCAACCGCCGCGCCAACCCGACCCCGGCGCGCTGGAGCCACAACACCCCGATCGAGATCGTCTGGACGGTGGTGCCCGTCCTGATCCTGATGGTCGTCTCCATCTTCTCGTTCCGGCTGCTGTACGCCTATCACGACAGCCCCAAGGCGGACGTGACGATCAAGGTGACCGGCAACCAGTGGTACTGGTCCTACGAATATCCCGACCATGGCGATTTTGCCTTCGACTCGCGGATGCTCACCGAGGAGCAGGCCAAGGAAAAGGGCGAGCCCTACCGCCTTGCCGCGGACAATCCGGTGATCGTGCCGGTGAACAAGACCGTGCGTCTCCTCATCACCGCCGCCGACGTGATCCACTCCGTGGGGCTGCCGGCCTTCGGCCTGAAGACCGACGCCATTCCCGGCCGCATCAACGAGACCTGGTTCAACGCCGAGAAGACCGGCAAATATTATGGCCAGTGCTCGGAGCTGTGCGGCGTCGATCACGCCTTCATGCCGATCCAGATCAATGTCGTGAGCCAAGCGGAGTACGACGCCTGGATCGCTTCCAAGGCTCCCAAGCCTGCGCCGGCTCCTGCCGCGCCGGCGGCTGAAGCCCCCGCGGCCGCTGCGCCCGCAGCTGGCGCGGCCCCGGCCGCCGCAGCGCCGGCCGCTCCTGCTGCGGCCCCGGCCGCGGCCGCTCCTTCCACTCCGGCCTAGAGCCGCTTTCGCGATCGCGCGTAGGTACTAAAGGTTTCAGAGCCCATGGCGACCCCGGCCCACACAGCTCACGATGGCCACGACGATCACGGCCATGATCACAAGCCGCCGTTTTTCACGCGTTGGTTCCTGTCGACCAACCACAAGGACATCGGCACTCTCTATCTGTTGTTCGCCATCATGGCGGGCATCGTCGGCGGCGCCTTCTCCGGCCTGATCCGCTGGGAACTGGCCGAGCCGGGCATCCAGGTGTTCGCGCCGGGCTCCCTGCTGGCGCAGTGGGGCATCGTGGAAGCCACCAAGCACGGCTACAACGTGGTCGTCACCGCGCACGCCCTGATCATGATCTTCTTCATGGTCATGCCGGCGATGATCGGAGGGTTCGGCAACTGGTTCGTGCCGCTGATGATCGGCGCGCCGGACATGGCCTTCCCGCGGATGAACAACATCTCGTTCTGGCTGCTGGTGGCCGCCTGGGTGCTGCTCTGCCTGTCGATGTTCGTGGACGGCGGCCCCGGCAAGGGGTTCGGCGGCGGCTGGACCGCCTACCCGCCCCTGTCGACCATCGGTCACACCGGGCCGGCGATGGACCTCGCCATCTTCTCGCTGCACGTGGCGGGCGCCAGCTCGATCCTCGGCGCCATCAATTTCATCACCACCATCTTCAACATGCGCGCGCCGGGCATGACCCTGCACCGTATGCCGCTGTTCGTGTGGTCGATCTTGATCACCGTCTTCCTGCTGCTGCTGTCCCTGCCGGTTCTGGCGGGCGCCATCACCATGCTGCTGACGGACCGCAACTTCCACACCCACTTCTTCGATCCCGCCGGCGGCGGCGATCCGGTGATGTTCCAGCATCTGTTCTGGTTCTTCGGTCACCCGGAAGTGTACATCCTGATCCTGCCGGGCTTCGGCATCGTCAGCCACATCGTCTCCACCTTCTCGCGCAAGCCGGTGTTCGGCTACCTGGCCATGGCCTACGCGATGGTGGCGATCGGTTTCGTCGGCTTCGTGGTGTGGGCTCACCACATGTTCACGGTCGGCATGAACGTGAACCTGCAGGCCTATTTCGTCGCCGCGACCATGGTCATCGCCGTGCCGACGGGGGTGAAGATCTTCTCCTGGATCGCCACCATGTGGGGCGGGTCGATCGACTTCCGTACGCCCATGCTGTGGGCCATCGGCTTCATCTTCCTGTTCACCGTGGGCGGCGTCACCGGGGTCGTGCTGGCCAACGCCGGCATCGACTACTCCTTCCACGACACCTACTACGTGGTGGCGCACTTCCACTACGTGCTCAGCCTGGGCGCCGTGTTCGCCATCTTCGCCGGCTTCTACTACTGGTTCGAGAAGATCTTCGGCGTGAAGTACAACGAGATGCTGGGCAACCTGCACTTCTGGCTGATGTTCATCGGCGTCAACATCGTCTTCTTCCCGATGCACTTCCTCGGGATGCAGGGCATGCCCCGCCGCTACGTCGACTATCCGGACGCCTTCACCCTGTGGAACAAGGTGTCGTCGTGGGGCTACGTGGTCGCCGGCGTCGGCGTGATCGTCTTCCTGGTCATGCTGGTCGAGGCCGCCGTGCGCCGTCGCAAGGCGGAGGCCAATCCCTGGGGCGAAGGCGCCACCACGCTCGAGTGGACGCTGCCCTCGCCGCCGCCTTACCACCAGTTCAACGAGCTGCCGCACATCCACGCGGACAGCCACTGACCGGCCGCCCGGCTCGCCGGGCGCCGCCGAACGAAAGCGCGGAGGGGGTGACTCATCGTCGCCCCCTCCGTCGCATTTTTGACGTATGCCCTCCCTTCCGCGCCCAAGAGGGGCTAGAAGACCGCTCGTAATGTCCGATCTCGCGTCCATGACCACGCCCACAGCCGCTTACGGTCGTCCTGGGGACTACTTCCAGCTCCTCAAGCCGCGCGTGATGTCGCTGGTGGTGTTCACCGCCCTCACCGGGCTGGTCTGCGCCGACACCCCGATCCATCCCTTCATGGCCGTGGTGGCGGTGCTGTGCATCGCGGTGGGCGCCGGCGCCAGCGGCGCCATGAACATGGCCCTCGAGGGCGACATCGACATCAAGATGCGCCGCACCAAGTCCCGCCCCGTGCCGTCCGGCCGGGTGGCGTCAGGCGACGCCCTCGCCTTCGGGGCCTTGCTGGCCGCCTTTGCCGTGATGGTGATGGGGCTCGCCATCAATCTCGTCGCCGGGGTGCTGCTGGCGGCGACCATCGGCGTCTACGTGGTGATCTACACCCTGTGGCTGAAGCGCTCGACGCCGCAGAACATCGTCATCGGCGGCGCCGCGGGGGCGCTTCCGCCGGTGGTGGGCTGGGCGGCGGCGACCGGGAGCGCCCCGCTGAACGCGTGGCTGCTGTTCGCCATCATCTTCCTGTGGACCCCGCCGCACTTCTGGGCCCTGTCCCTCTACACATCGGGGGACTACGCCAAGGCGGGGGTGCCCATGCTGCCGGTTGTCAAGGGACCCAAGGCGACTCGCCTGCAGATCCTGCTCTACAGTCTCGTCCTGGCCCCCCTCGGCGTCGCGCCGGCCTTCACGGGGCTGGGCGGACCGGTCTATGCGGTCGCCTCGGTGATCGGCGGCCTGATCTTCGTCGCCCTCGCGATCCGCCTCTACCTCAGTCCGGCGGGGGAGGGGGAGAACGACGCCAGCGGCCTCTACACCACCGGCGTCAAGCTGAAGGCGGCGCGGGACCTGTTCGCCTTCTCCCTGCTGTACATGACCCTGCTGTTCGCCGTGCTGCTGGTTGAGCACGGGCTCAAGGCGGTCGGCCTGTGAGCCCCGTGCGCGACCCTTTCCGGGAAGGTCCGGAGGCTGCCAAGGCGCGGCGCGGGCGGTCGATCGCCATCGCGCTGGCCCTGGTGGGCTTCGTGATCCTGGTCTTCGTCATCACCATGGTTCGCTTGGGTTTGAACAATGCCCCCCTCCGGCACTTCTAAGCGTCGTCTTTCCCGCAACGCCGTGCTCGGCTTCACCGCCGGCGGCGTTGCTCTCGCCATGGTCGGCGCGGCCTATGCCGCGGTGCCGCTGTACAAGACCTTCTGCCAGCTCACCGGTTTCGACGGCACGGTGCGGCGGGGGGAGGCGTTGCCGACCGCGGCGGCCCTGGACCACAAGCTGACCGTCCGCTTCGACACCAATGTGCGCGACCTGCCGTGGACCTTCCGCGCCTTGCAGAAGAGCCAGCAGGTGCAGATCGGCGCCCCGTCGATCGCTTTCTTCGAAGTCACCAACACCAGCGACAAGCCGATCACCGGGCGGGCGACCTACAATCTCGTGCCGGAAACGGCGGCGAGCTATTTCCTTAAGACCCAATGCTTCTGCTTCGACGACCAGACCATCCAGCCGGGCGCCACGATCAAGTTCCCGGTGGTCTATTACGTCGAGAAGGAGTTCGCGACCGACGCGGAGACGCGGAACTTCCAGGAGCTGACCCTGTCCTACACCTTCTTCCCGACGCCCAAGAAGGGCTGAGCCCGGCTTCAAACGGACACAGAATTGACCGTGGCCAAGCTTTGCCCGCCCTGAGACACAAAACCGACTTCCCCTTTGGGTGAACGCGCTCTAGAGCGTAGCCCCGAGCGAACCGCAGGATACCCGCGCATGGCCCAGGACGCCGTCAAGCACGACTATCACCTCGTCAACCCGAGCCCGTGGCCCCTGGTGGGCTCCATGGCCGCCGTGGTGCTGTTCGTCGGGGTGGTGATCCATCTGAAGGGGCTGTTCGGCCTCCCGGCAGGCACCCCCTGGGTCTGGGTGGCGGGGCTCGTTGGCGTGCTCTACACCATGTTCGGCTGGTGGCAGGACGTAGTCCGTGAGGCCAACGCCGGCGATCACACCCCGGTCGTCTCCATCGGCCTGCGCTACGGCATGATCCTGTTCATCGTCTCCGAAGTGATGTTCTTCGTGGCGTGGTTCTGGATCTTCTTCGAGATGGCCCTGTTCCACGAGGTGCGGACCCATTCCGCCATCGAGGAAGTGCGCAACGCCTGGGGCTCCTGGCCCCCTAAGGGCGTCGAGACCCTCGACCCGTGGCACTTCCCCCTGGTCAACACCCTGACCCTGCTGACCTCCGGCACCACCATCACCTGGGCGCACCATGCGCTGCAGGAAGGCGACCGCAAGTCGGCCAAGATCGGCCTGGCCCTCACGATCCTGCTCGGGATCCTGTTCACCTCGATCCAGGCCTATGAGTATCACGAGATCATCGCCGAAAAGCTGTTCTTCAACGAAGCGGCCACCAACTCCGGCCTCTACGGGTCGGCCTTCTTCATGGCCACCGGCTTCCACGGCTTCCACGTGCTGGTCGGCACCATCTTCCTGATCGTCTGCCTGGCGCGCCTGATGGGCGGCGGCTTCTCGCCGAAGCAGCACTTCGGCTTCGAGGCGGCGGCCTGGTACTGGCACTTCGTCGACGTGGTGTGGCTGTTCCTCTTCGCCTTCATCTACGTTGTCTTCCGCGGGGCGGCGGGCGTTTGAGGCTGAGCCCGGCATGACGGCCGTCAATCCGGTCGTCGCCGGCCTCGCCTGCCGTTGCCCCAATTGCGGGGAGGGGGCGCTCTTCGCGGGATACCTGCGCGTGCGCCCCACCTGCGAGGCCTGCGGTTTTGACCTGCAGGCCGCGGAGTCGGGCGATGGCCCGGTGGTCTTCATCGTGCTGATCGTCGGGGCGCTGGTCTGTTTCGGCGCCTTGCTGGTGGAGGTGGCCTATCGGCCGCCGATCTGGATCCATCTCCTGCTGTGGCTGCCGCTGGCCACCATCCTGTCGCTGGTGCTGCTGCGCCCTTTCAAGGGTGTGATGATCGCCCTGCAGTTCCACCATCGCGCCTCGGAGGCGCGCCGTGACCAATAGCGGTCGAGGTCGTCCGGGCGGCCTGGCGATGAAGGTCGCTGTCGCGATCGCCCTTTGCATCCTGATCGGCCTCGGTGTCTGGCAGCTCCAGCGTCTCGCCTGGAAGGAGACGCTTCTCGCCCACGTCGAGGCGCTCAAGACCGCGCCTCCCGAACCCCTCTCCGTCGTCGCCCATCGGTTCTCCGACGGGGTGGACGTCGACTATGTGCGCGTGCAGGCGGACTGTCCGGATCTGGAGGCTCGGCCCTATCTGCGGCTGCACGCGGTGCATGACGGTGTGCTCGGCTATCGTCTGATCGCCGCCTGTCCGGTTTCGGCGGGTCCTTTCGGCTCCATCCTGGTGGATCGCGGCTTTGTGGCGACGGAGGCCGCCGCCTCGGTCCGCCCGGTGGCCGAGCCCTTGTCCCAACCCCTGACCGGGGTCTTGCGCAAAGGCGATCCCCGCAACGCCTTCACCCCGGCCAACCGTCCGGGTGAAAACCTCTGGTACGGCCGCGACATCCCGGCCATGGCCGCCGCCCTTCACGTCTCCGCGCCGGCGCCTGTCTTCCTGATGCTGGAAAGCCCGGCGCCGCGCACCGGGGCGCCCGTCCCGGCGGCGGTTCCCACCGACATCCCCAACCGGCACCTGGAGTACGCCCTCACCTGGTTCGGTCTGGCATTGGCCCTCGCAGGCGTCTACATCGCGAGGCTTCTCAGCGACCGCAGAGCCCGAACGTAATGCGCTATATCTCCACCCGCGGCGAAGCCCCCGCCGTCGGTTTCGCCGAAACCCTGCTGGCTGGTCTCGCCCCCGATGGCGGCCTCTACGTCCCGGCGGCCTGGCCGACCTTCGACGCGGACGAGATCGCCGCCTTCGCCGGCAAGCCCTATGCCGAGGTCGCGGCCGCTGTCCTGGGCCGGTTCGTGGGCGACGACATCCCGGCCGCCAAGCTGCGGGCCATCTGCGAGGCGGCCTACGCCACCTTCGCCCATCCGGCGGTGACCCCGGTCAAGCAACTCGACTCCGGCCTCTGGCTGCTGGAACTGTTCCACGGCCCGACGCTGGCGTTCAAGGACGTGGCAATGCAGTTGCTGGCGCGCCTGTACGAGCATGTGCTGGCCGAGCGCGGCCGCAAGCTGACCATCGTGTGCGCCACCTCCGGCGACACCGGCGGGGCCGCGGTGGAGGCCTTCCGCGGCGCGAGCAACGTGCGCATCGTGGTGCTGTTCCCGGACGGCCGCATCAGCGAGGTGCAGCGCCGCTTCATGACCACCACGGGCGAGTCCAACGTGGCCTGCCTGTCGGTGGACGGCACCTTTGACGATTGCCAGACCCTGGTGAAAGGCCTGTTCCGCGACCGCGCCTTCGCGGACGAGGTGGACCTGTCG
>Ga0182736_1000659_pt1 | contig 46353 bp, 45 predicted proteins | sample eDN5th30CKraftBY_FD_128882 | JGI IMG/M metagenome (GOLD analysis project Ga0182736, IMG submission 128882) | Enriched backyard soil microbial communities from Emeryville, California, USA - eDNA 5th pass 30_C Kraft BY (version 2) (version 2) | ecosystem: Environmental > Terrestrial > Soil >... | reverse complement strand
CTCGTTCTTGATCTCGGCTTCGTTGACGCCAAGTTGTTCAGCGACGATCTTCTTGACGCGCTGTTCGATGCTTTCCATGCAGATCTCCAATTGGGAAAAATCCCGCGAATTATAGCCAAGCGCAGAGGAATGCCAACGCCCGGCCGTGACAAAAATAACTGTGTGGTTCCCGGCTGGCCCCATAGCGGCCGTTCTGGGACGGCCTTATTGCATGTACATCCCGCCGTTGACGTGCAGGGTGGTTCCAGTAATGTAACCTGCCTGGGGGCCAGATAAAAAGGCTACCGCATGCGCGATATCAACCGGCGAACCCAGGCGGCCCAGCGGAATCTGCTGCAGCAGCGCCGCGGTTTGCGTTTCGCCCAGCGCCCGGGTCATGTCGGTGTCGATGAAACCCGGCGCCACGCAATTGACGGTGATGTTGCGGCTGCCCAGCTCGCGCGCCAGGGCGCGCGACATGCCGGCCACGCCGGCCTTGGCGGCCGCGTAGTTGGCCTGCCCGGCGTTGCCGCTGGCCCCCACGACCGAAGTGACGTTGATGATACGGCCCCAACGCGCCTTCATCATGCCGCGCAGCACGGCGCGCGACAGGCGAAATACGGCCGCCAGGTTGGTCTCGATGACCGCCGACCAGTCGTCGTCTTTCATGCGCATGGCGAGGTTGTCGCGCGTGATGCCGGCATTGTTGACCAGGATGTGCGGGCCGCCGCCGGACTCTTTGCCCAGGGCGTCGACCAGCGCGTCGCAGGCCTGGGCGTCGGTGACGTCCAGCACCACCCCGCGCCCGCCCAGCGGCGCCAGGGCGTCGTTGATGGCCTGGGCGCCCGATTCGCTGGTGGCGGTACCCACCACCACGGCGCCGCGCTGCGCGAGCTCGTGGGCAATGGCTTTGCCGATGCCTCGCGTGGCGCCGGTCACCAGGGCCATTTTGCCTTGCAGTTCTGCCGATTGTTTGTCCATGTCAGTTTCCGTTGTGGCAGGCGCCCCGCGCCGGGGCGCCGTGTCAGGGCTGGCCGATGGCGGCCAGCGCGGCCTCGAGCGAAGCCGGGTCGGTGATCGAAAGACCGGTGAGTTCGCCGTCGATGCGCTTGGTCAGGCCGGCCAGCACCTTGCCGGGCCCGCATTCGACCACGTGGGTGACGCCCTGGGCCTTCATGGCCCGCAGGGTCTCGACCCAGCGCACAGGATGCCATGCCTGGCGCACCAGCGCATCCCGGATGGCGTCCGGATCGGTCGGCGCGGCCACATCGACGTTGTTGACGACCGGCACTTGCGGGGCGGCCACCGCGGCCTGGGCCAGGGCCCCGGCCAGCACGTCGGCGGCGGGCCGCAGCAGGCTGGAATGGAACGGCGCCGACACCGGCAGCGGCAGCGCGCGCTTGGCGCCGGCCGCCTTGGCGGCCAGGCAGGCGCGCTCGACCGCGGCCTTGTGGCCGGCGATGACGACCTGGGCCGGCGCGTTGAAATTGACAGCCTCGACGATTTCGCCCTGCGCCGCCTCGGCACAGGCGGCGCGCACGGCGTCGTCGTCCAGGCCCAGCACAGCGGCCATGCCGCCTGTGCCGACCGGCACCGCGGCCTGCATGGCGTCGGCGCGCACGCGCACCAGGCGCACGGCGTCTTCGAGCGCCAGCGAGCCGGCCGCCGTCAGAGCGGCGTATTCGCCCAGGCTATGGCCGGCCATCATGGCCGGCAAGGGCCCGCCGGCGGCACGCCAGGCGGCGAACACGGCCACGCCCGCGACCAGCATGGCAGGCTGCGTGTTGGTGGTGAGGTTGAGCTGTTCGGCGGGCCCCTGGGCGATCAGCGCGCCGAGGTCCTGGCCCAGCGCCTGGCCCGCGCGAGCCACGACGTCGGCCACGGCTGCGTTGTCGGCCCAGGCATCGAGCATACCGACCGACTGCGAACCCTGGCCGGGAAAGACGAACGCGATTTTCATGATGGAATGTATCGACTGGTTTCAGAATCGGTGAGAATACCCGACATCGGGCCGGCGCCCCAGGCCAGGCGGCCCGGTGGTTACATACGCGCCAGCACCGAACCCCAGGTGAACCCACCGCCCACGCCCTGCATCAGCACCAGTTGGCCCGGCTTGACGCGGCCATCGCGGCGGGCGGCGTCGAGCGCCAGCGGCACGCTGGCGGCGGAGGTATTGGCGTGGGAATCGACGGTGATCACGACCTTTTCGGTCGGCACCTGCAGCTTGCGCGCCAGGAAATTGAGGATACGGACGTTGGCCTGGTGCGGGATCAGCCAATCGACATCGGCCAGTTGCACGCCGGCTTCGGCGCAGACGTCGCGGGCGGAGCGGTCCAGCACGGTGACGGCCTGCTTGAACACTGCCTGGCCATCCATGCGCAGGAACGGGTCGCCGGTGACGTCGCCATAAGCCACGTTGCCGGCCGCGCACAGGATCTTGGTCTGGGCGCCATCGGCGTGCAGCTGGGCGGCCAGGATGCCGGGCTGGGCGGAAGCCTTCAGCACCACGGCGCCGGCGCCGTCGCCGAACAGCACGCAGGTGCTGCGGTCGTTCCAGTCGAGGATGCGCGAGAAGACTTCGGCGCCGATGACCAGCGCGCAACGCGCGCGGCCGGCCCGGATGAAGGCGTCGGCGGTGCTGAGCCCGTAGACGAAGCCGCTGCAGACGGCCTGCACGTCGAAGGCCGCGCCGCCCTTGGCACCCAGGTTGGCCTGCACCAGGCAGGCCGTGCTGGGGAAGACGTAGTCGGGCGTGGAAGTCGCCACGATGATCAGGTCGAGGTCGGCAGCCTGCACGCCCGCGTCGGCCATCGCCCGGCGGGCGGCCTCGGTGGCGAGCGTGCTGGTGGTGACGCCGCGCTCGGCCAGGTGACGTTGGCGGATGCCCGTGCGTTCGACGATCCATTCGTCGGACGTGGCAATATTGCGGGTGGCCAGTTCGGCGGCCAGCTCGTCGTTGGACACGACCCGCTCGGGCAGGAAGCTGCCCGAGCCGGCGATCACTGCGTATGTCATTGCGGTACCCATCAAACGGTATCCCCGGCCGCCTCGGGCTCGCCGGCAGCGGCCTCGCCCATCTGGACACGCTGGGTGATCAGCGCCACGGCCTGGGCCGTACGTTCTTGCAGTTTACTCACGACGGCCTCGCGCGCACGCTGCAGGGCGAAACCGTAGGCGTAGACGTCGGCCGAGCCATGGCTCTTGATGACCACGCCGCGCAATCCCAGCAGCGCGGCACCGTTGTAGCGGCGGTTGTCGACCCGATTGCGCAGGCGGTTGAGCACCGGCTTGGCGATCGCGCCGGCCAGCAGCGTGACCAGGTTGCGCTTGAATTCCTCGCGGATCACGCTGGACAGCATTTTCGCCAGGCCTTCGACCGACTTGAGCACCACGTTGCCGACGAAGCCGTCGCAGACCACGACGTCGACCGTGCCCTTGAAGATGTCGTTGCCTTCCACGTTGCCGTGGAAGTTCAGGGGGCTGCGGCGCAGCAGCTCGGCGGCCTCTTTGACCACCTCGTTGCCCTTGATGACCTCTTCGCCGATGTTCAGCAGGCCCACCGAGGGGTTGTCGCGGTGGTCGACCGCCTGGGTCAGCGCAGCGCCCATGATGGCGAACTGCAGCAGGTGCTCGGCCGTGCAATCGACGTTGGCGCCGAGGTCGAGCACCGTCGTGGCGCGGCCGGTCTGGTTGGGAATGGACGTGGCGATGGCTGGGCGGTCGATGCCGTCCAGCGTCTTGAGCACATAGCGCGAAATCGCCATCCAGGCGCCGGTATTGCCCGCCGAGATGCAGGCGTCGGCGCGGCCGTCTTTGACGGCTTGCGCCGCCAGGCGCATGGAGGAGTCTTTCTTGCGGCGCAGGGCGACCTCGACCGGGTCGTCCATGGAGACGACCTCGGTGGCGGGCACGATTTCAAGACGGTCGCGCGGGACGGCCTTGTGCTCGGCCAGGGCCGTCTCGATGGCGTCGGGCAGCCCGACCAGCAACAGCCGGGAATCCGGGAATTGCCGGACGAACTCGATCGCGGCCGGAATCGTGACGGGCAGGCCGAAGTCGCCGCCCATGCAGTCGATAGCGATGCGTATCACAGGTGCGGGTCAGCGCTGCCGTGAATGCGAAAGGCGAGTTCCGCCGCGGACTTATTCGTCTGCCTTGGTCTTCAGGATCTTACGACCACGATAGAAGCCGTTGGGGCTGATGTGGTGGCGCAGATGGTTTTCGCCGGTGGTGGGCTCGATCGCCGTGGGCGGGTTGACCAGAAAATCGTGCGAGCGATGCATGCCACGCTTGGACGGGGACTTCTTGTTTTGTTGAACAGCCATGATGACTCCTAGAAACGGGCCGCATTGTACGCGATGCAGCCCGATGTTGACCTAATCTGGACTTAATCTTTACGCTTCAGTTGTTCCAGCACCGCAAACGGCGAGGGACGCCCGGCGGCGGGCGCCTGGCTGGCGTCGCCGTCTTCGGCCTGCGCGCCCGGGCATACGGGATGCCTGGGCACGTACGGAATGCTCAGGATGAGCTCGTCTTCGACCTGGGCCAGCAGGTCGAAGCGATGCGAACCCACCACCTTTTCGGGCAGCGAATCCGCAAGATCCGGGTCTTGCGAATCGAGGGACAGATCGTCGTCGAGTTCGTCTTCGGACTCGACCAACTGCAGCACTGCCCGGGAATCTACCGCATAAGCAAACGGAACATTGCAGCGCTGGCACACCAGCACCGGGCTGGCCTGCACATGCAGGTGCACCAGCGGCTGGCCCGAGGCGACGCCGGTCTTGGCGATGCCCTTGCCGATTTCGCCCTGGGCAGACCAACGAACCAGCCCGGCCTCGCCGGCAGGCTGTTCGGGCAAGCCCTGAACCGCCCTGGCCAACTGCACCAGCGGCACGGTACCCTGGACGCTGCCGCCCTGGCGGGCCAGCGCGAAGGCATCGACCACGGTGTCCGCCGCAGCCCGCTCACGCTTGCTCATGCGACCCCCATGCCCATGCACCCACGCCCCACTTCCGCCACTTCTGGCATCTTCCGGCCCATTGCGCTGCAAAAATCCCGCAAAACGTTAGATAATACCGTGACTTACGTGTAACCGTCAAACTCTGCATGCCCAATCTGCCCCCTCGCCTGATCCTGGCTTCGAGCTCGCGCTACCGGCGCGAATTGCTGTCCCGCCTGCGCCTGCCGTTCGAGGCGATTTCCCCCGATGTCGACGAAACGCCCCGCGCGGGCGAAGCGCCGGCCGACCTGGCCCTGCGGCTGTCGGTAGACAAGGCGCTGGCCGTGGCCGGCCGCCACCCCGGCCGTATCGTGATCGGGTCCGACCAGGTCGCCACGGTCGATGGCCGGCCGATCGGCAAGCCGGGCGATTTCGCGCGCGCGCAGGCGCAATTGCGCGCGCTGGCCGGCCGCACGGTCGAATTCCACAGCGCCCTGGCGGTCACCGACGGCCAGCGCGTGGAAAAGGCCGATGTGGTCACGCTGTGCCGCTTCCGCCCGTTGTCCGACGCCGCCATCGACGCCTACCTGCACGCCGAGGCACCCTACGATACCGCGGGCAGCGCGAAAGCGGAAAGCCTGGGCATCGTGCTGATGGAGTCCGTCCGTAGCGACGACCCGACCGCCATCATCGGCCTGCCCCTGATCGCCCTGACCGGCATGCTGGCCGCGTTCGGCCTGGATCCGCTGGCCGCGGGCGCGCCGGCATGAGCGGCACCCTGCACCTGATCCCGGTGGGCCTGGGCGAGGCCCCGCCCGAACGCTGGCTGCCGGCCGACGCCCGCGCGCTGGCCGGCAGCCTGGACACCTACATCGCCGAGAACGCCAAGACGGCGCGCGCCTTCCTGAAACAGATCGGCACGGCGCGCCCGCTACAGGAAATCACCATCCACACCCTGGGCCCCAAGACCGACGCGGGGCAGATCCAGCAGTGGCTGGCGCCGGTGCGCCAGGGACATGACCTGGGGCTGGTCTCCGAGGCCGGCTGCCCGGCCGTGGCGGACCCCGGCGCAACGGTGGTGGCGGCCGCGCACCGCCTGGGGATCCCGGTGCGCCCCTGGGTGGGGCCCTCGTCGATCCTGCTGGGCCTGATGGCCAGCGGCCTGGACGGCCAGCGATTCGCCTTCCACGGCTACGCCCCGGTCGACCCGGCCGAGCGCGCCCGGCAGTTGCGCGCCTGGGAACAGCATTCGGCGCGGCACCACCAGACCCAGTTGCTGATCGAGACGCCCTATCGCAATGGCGCCATGTTCGCCACCCTGCTGGCCTCGCTGCGCGGCGACACGCGCCTGTGCGTGGCCCGCTCGCTGACCACCGGCGACGAATGGGTGCGCACCTTCAGCATCGCCGACTGGAAGACCCGCCCCGCACCCGAGCTGGACAAGCGGCCGACCCTGTTCCTGTTCCTGGCCCAACGCGCATGACCGCCGCGCGCCCGCTCCGCCGCCTGGCCACACTGGCTGCCATCACGGCGCTGGCGCTGGGCGGATGCGCGGGCCCGCAGGCGCCCGGCGGGCTGCGCATCGACGATTCGGTCGCGGCGGTCAGTCACGACAGCCGGGTGCGCTATATCGTGCTGCACTACACCTCGACAGACGGCCCCCGCTCGCTCGACCTGCTGTCGCGCGGCGGCGTCAGCGCCCATTACCTGATTACCGACGACGCCCACCCGCACGTCTACCGGCTGGTCGACGAAACCCGCAGTGCCTGGCACGCCGGCGACAGCCACTGGTACCAGCAGGCCTGGCTGAATCCGATGTCCATCGGGATCGAACTGGTCAATACCGGCCGCAACGACCGCGCCGGCGGCGCACCGGGCTGGCAGCCGTACCCGGATGCGCAGATCCAGACGCTGGTGCTGCTGCTGCGGGACCTGGTCGCCCGGCATGGCGTGCACCCCGAGAATATCGTGGGGCACAGCGACATCGCGCCGCAGCGCAAGACCGACCCCGGCCCCCTGTTTCCCTGGAAGCAGCTGGCCCAGGCCGGCATCGGCCGCTGGTACGACGAAGCGCAGGCCGCCGCCAACTGGGTGACCCTGCAACGCCAGGGCGTACCGGATGCCGCGTGGTTCCAGCGGCAGCTGGCGCGGCTGGGCTACGCCTGCCCGCAGCATGGCAAGCTGGACCGGGCCACGCGCAACGTGATCGCGGCCTTCCAGATGCACTACCGGCCCGCCCGCTACGACGGCCAGCCGGACGCGGAAACCGCCGCCATCATGATGGCCCTGCACTAAGGGCCGCCGCCCTCCGGGCCGGCCCGGCGCGCCCGCAGCGCCACCACCACCCGCCAGCCCAGCAGCACGGCCAGCACGACACCGTAAGCCAGCGGCTGCTGGAAGTCGTGCTTGCCCGCCTTGTGCCACCATAAGTGCACGATCGCCAGCACCCCGATCAGGTACACGGCGCGGTGCAACACCTGCCAGCGCCGCCCCATCCGGCGCATGGCCCAGCGCGTGGACGTGGCCGCCAGCGCCGCCATGCACACGAACGCCGCGAAGCCCACGGTGATGAAGGGCCGTTCGGCCACGTCCTGCAGCATCGAGGCCGGATCCAGGCCGCGGTCCCACCAGACCCAGGCCATGAAATGCAGGCTGCCGTAGAAAAACGCGAACAGCCCGCAAGGCCGGCGCAAGCGCACCAGGGCGGGCTGGCCCAGCAAGCGCCGCAAGGGCGTGATCGACAGGGTGACCAGCAGGCACACCAGTGTCCAGGTGCCCGACGAGCGCGTCAGGAACTCGACCGGATTGGCCGTCAGGCCGTCGTTGAACCCCAGCCAGAACCAGCGCGCGAACGGCAGCAGGCCGGCGACGAACAGCAGGGGCTTGAACCGCCCCACGGCCGCCGCGGACCACTGCGCCGCATGGACATGGGCCCGCTCGCCGGACGCAGGACGCCCCATCCGTCCCCCTGTCAATAATTGGCCTTCAGGTCCATGCCCTGGTACAGGGACGCGACCTGGTCGGCGTAGCCGTTGAACAGCAGGGTCTTGCGCTTGGGCGTGAACAGGCCGTCTTCGCCGATGCGCCGCTCGGTGGCCTGGCTCCAGCGCGGATGGGGCACGCCCGGGTTCACGTTGGCGTAGAAACCGTATTCGTTGGCCGCGGCCTGCATCCATGAACTGGTGGGCTGGCGCTCGACCAGGCGGATGCTCACCAGCGATTTGGCCGACTTGAACCCGTATTTCCAGGGCACGGCCAGGCGCAGCGGCGCGCCATTCTGGTTGGGCAGAACCTTGCCGTACACCCCGAACACCAGCAGCGACAGCGGATGCATGGCCTCGTCCAGGCGCAGGCCCTCGACGTACGGCCATTCCAGCACGGGATAGCGCACCCCGGGCATGTTCTCGCGCTGCACCACCGTGGTGAATTCGACGTACTTCGCATTGCCGGTGGGCTCGACCTGCTTGAGCAGCGCCGACAGCGGATAGCCCACCCAGGGAATCACCATCGACCAGCCTTCGACGCAGCGCAGCCGGTACACGCGGTCTTCGAGCGGGGCCAGCTTCAGCAGGGCATCGATGTCGAACACCTGGGGCCGCCGCACCTCGCCCTCGATGCTGACCGTCCAGGGCCGCGTCTGCAGCTTGCCGGCGTATTCGGCCGGGTCGCCCTTGTCGACCCCGAACTCGTAATAATTGTTGTACGTGGTGACGTCCTTGAACGAGGTCTGCTTGTCCATGACCGAAAACGCCGGGCTGGGCTGGCCCGGCAGCGCCGCGGCATCCTGGGCGAAGGCGCGGCGCGCCGCCCAGGACGGCAGGCCGGCCGCCGCGGCGGCCAGCGCGGCGCGCGCCATCCATTCGCGGCGCGACAGCCAGACGGCCTCGGGGGTGATTTCGGACGGTGGCGGCACCTGGCCGGGCTTGCGTATCTGCATGGCGGTCTCCTGGCCGGGTTGCGCGGGCGACGCGCGGCACGGCATGTTATGGACGAGCGCAGGGCCCGGACTATTCCGTGCCCGGGAAATCAGGCGCCGACGCGTGGCAGCAGCCATTCCCGCAGGGCGGCCACGCTGTCGACCACGGCCTGCGGCCCGCAACCCTGCAGTTCCTGCGGACTATGGGCGCCGTAGGTGACGCCCAGGCCGTGCACGCCGGCATTGGCCGCCATCTGCAGGTCGTGCGAGGTGTCGCCGATCATGAGCACGCGTTCGGGTTCGACTTCCAGTTCTTGCATGAGTTCGTGCAACATGGCCGGATGCGGCTTGCTGAAGGTCTCGTCGGCCGTGCGGGTGGCCTGGAAGACATCGCGCAGGCCGGTGGCGGCCAGCACGCGGTTCAGGCCGACACGGCTCTTGCCGGTGGCCACCGCCAGACGCACCTGCTGGCCCGCCAGCGTGCCCAGCAGGGGCTCGATGCCATCGAACAGCTTCAGGTCCGGGTCGCGCAGCAGGTAGTGGGTGCGGTAGCGTTCCAGGAAGCGCGGCACCATGGCCTGGGTAAGCTCGGGCACCGCCCGGCGCAACGCGCTTTCGAGCGACAGGCCGATCACCCAGCTGGCGGCCGAGGCGGACGGCACGGGCAAGTCCAGGTCGCGACAGGCGCCCTGGATGGCGGCCACGATGCCATTCGTGGAATCCATCAGGGTTCCGTCCCAATCGAACACCACCAGCGAATACGGCATGTCTATTTGTTCTCCAGCTGCTGCAGCAGCTTGCGGCAGGCTGCCGGCAATTCCGCCGTCAGCGTCAGGGTTTCTTCGGTGAGGGGGTGCGGCAGGGTCAACTGGTGCGCATGCAGGAACATGCGGTTGAACCCCTGGCGCGCGAACCGGGCGCGCGTCTCGTCCGTCCCGTATTTATCGTCGCCGACGATGGGAAAACCGCTGGCGGCCAGGTGCACCCGGATCTGGTGGGTGCGCCCGGTGCGCAGCTCGGCGTCGACCAGACTGTAACCGCTATAGCGTTGCCGCAGGGTGACGATGGTGTGCGCCGCCTGCCCGGCGGGGTCGGGGCGCACACGGCGCTCGCCGGACTGGGTGGTCCATTTGGTCAGGGCCAGGCGGATGTGCTGGCGATCGTTGACCCAGTCGCCCTCGACCAGGGCCAGGTAGTGTTTGCCGCCCTTGCCTTCGCGCAGCATGGCGTGCAAGGCCAGCAGCGCGCTGCGCTTCTTGGCCACCATCAGCAGGCCCGAGGTCTCGCGGTCGAGCCGGTGCGCCAGTTCCAGGAAGCGCGCCTGCGGGCGCGCGGCGCGCAATTGCTCGATGACCCCGAACGACACCCCGCTGCCGCCGTGCACGGCCACCCCGGCTGGCTTGTCGACCACCAGCAAGGCATCGTCTTCGAAGACGATGGGGAATTCCGCGCCGGGCACCGGCCGCGATTCGCCGGGCGCCGGCAGCCGCAGCGGGGGCACGCGCACCACGTCGCCCGCGACGACGCGGTAGTCGGCCTGGATGCGTCCCTTGTTTACCCGGACCTCGCCGCCCCGGATGGCCTTGTAGATGTGGCTTTTGGGGACGCCCTTGCACAGGCGGAGCAGGAAGTTGTCGATACGCTGGCCGTCGTGCTCGGCGCCGACCTCGACCAGGCGGACCGCGGGGGATGAATTGGCAAAAACCGGGGTTTCTTTGCGCATTGCGAAAAGCGACATATAATCGGGACAGCCTTGAGGGGCTGAACAAGCCGCCTGGCGTAGAGATGCAACATGTACGCGTCTCCGTCGAGCGCGCGGGCCGCCATTGTACCGCTGCCTGATCGTTCAGCTCCGGGGCCTCTTGGTCGCCGGCGCAACCGCGCCCTGCCGGATGGTGGTGTGGCACTTCATTTGCCCGCTGTCCTGGCAGGTCCGTTGCCTGCCGCAAGCGGCTCTGAAGCACTGTAAGAATCGTCGCGTAATTAAAGCACCAGGTGCGCGCAGGCCGATCGCTGGCCGCACCTGCCGTTCACAGCAACCCTTCCGTCAACCACACCTAGTGAAGCTGACTCCCCTGCTGACAGAACCGCGCGCCCCACGGCGCGCCGTGCCCGCCTGACCGGTGGCGGCTGCGCCTGGGCCACGCCCGGCGCGCCGTTTTGACGCTCGATCTTCTTGCCCCGCTTCAGTCCGCAGCCCGAGTGGCCCGAGGTCACGCGCCGATATCGGCGCGTCATGACAACGGAGAACCCCTCTCATGAAGCGCATGCTGTTCAATGCAACGCACCAGGAAGAACTGCGCGTTGCCATCGTCGATGGGCAGAAACTCATCGACCTCGACATCGAAACCGCCGGCCGCGAACAGCGCAAAGGCAACATCTACAAAGGTGTCATCACCCGCATCGAACCCGGCCTGGAAGCCTGCTTCGTCAATTACGGCGAAGATCGCCACGGTTTCCTGCCGTTCAAGGAAGTCGCCCGCAGCTTCTTCAAGGAAGGCGTCGACGTCCGCACCGCCCGCATCCAGGATGCCCTGCGCGAAGGCCAGGAACTGATTGTTCAGGTTGAAAAGGAAGAGCGCGGCAACAAGGGCGCCGCCCTGACCACGTTCATCTCGCTGGCCGGCCGCTACCTGGTGCTGATGCCCAACAACCCCCGCGGCGGCGGCGTATCGCGCCGGGTCGAGGGCGAAGACCGCCAGGAACTGCGCGACACGATGGAGCAGTTGCAGGTGCCCCAGGGCATGAGCATCATCGCCCGCACCGCCGGCATCGGCCGCAACGTCGAAGAACTGCAATGGGACCTGTCCTACCTGATGCAGCTCTGGACGGCCATCGATTCGGCCGCGCGCGACAACGCCGCCCCCATCCTGATCTACCTGGAATCCAGCCTGGTCATCCGGGCCATCCGCGACTACTTCTCGCCCGAAATCGGCGAGATCCTGATCGATACCGACGAGATCGCCGACCAGGCCACCGCGTTCATGAGCGTGGTGATGCCCGACAACGTGCAGCGCGTCAAGCGCTACCGCGACGATATCCCGCTGTTCTCGCGCTTCCAGATCGAACACCAGATCGAAACCGCCTATTCGCGCACGGTGCAGCTGCCCTCGGGCGGCGCGGTGGTCATCGACCACACCGAGGCCCTGGTGGCGGTGGACGTCAACTCGGCCCGCTCCACGCGCGGCTCCGACATCGAGGAAACCGCCCTGCGCACCAACGTGGAAGCCGCCGACGAAGTGGCCCGCCAGTTGCGCCTGCGCGACCTGGGTGGCCTGATCGTCATCGACTTCATCGACATGGAGGACAGCAAGAACCAGCGCGCCGTCGAACAGCGCCTGCGCGATGCCCTGCATTTCGACCGTGCCCGCGTGCAAATGGGCAAGATCTCGCGCTTCGGCCTGATGGAACTGTCGCGCCAGCGCCTGCGTCCCGCCCTGAACGAAGGCTCGCACATCACCTGCCCGCGCTGCAACGGCACCGGCGTGATCCGCGACGCCGAATCCAGCGCGCTGCACGTGCTGCGCCTGCTGCAAGAAGAAGCCATGAAGGAAAACACCGCGGCGGTGCACGCCCAGGTGCCGGTCGACGTGGCCACCTTCCTGCTCAATGAAAAGCGCGCCGACATCGCCAAGATGGAGGCCCGCCTGAAGGTCAACCTGGTGCTGATCCCCAACAAGCACCTGGAAACCCCGCACCATCACATCGAACGCCTGCGCCACGACGACCCGCGCCTGGAAGAAGTGAAGACCAGCTTCGAACTGGCCGAGGCGCCGTCCACCGACATGGCCTGGGCCCCCCGCGACCAGGAAATCAAGGCGCGCCCCGAAGCCCTGGTCAAGGGCATCACGCCGTCGCAGCCGGCCCCGGTGTCGACGCCTGCCGCTGCCCCGGCCCCCGCGCCGGCCGAAGGCGGTTTCGGCGGCCTGTTCAAGCGCCTGGTGGGCTGGCTGAGCGGCAGCGCCGACTCGGCCGCCCCCGCCGCCAAGGAAGAACCCAAGCGCAGCGGCGCGACGCGCGGCAAGCGCGGCCACGACGGCCAGGAACGCCGCGGCGAACGCCATGGCTCCGACCGCGGCGGTCGCCGCCGCAACGAGGCGCGCCCCGAAACGACCGAGACCGAAGGCGCCGCCCGCCATCATGTGCGCGGCAACCGCCGCCAGGACGAACGCACCGAACGCCCGGCCCGCCCGGAACGCGACGCCGCCGCCCGCCCCGAACGCGCCCCGGCCTCCGAGGCAGCTGCGGACGACGGCCGCGGCAATCGCGGCCGCCGCGGCCGTGGCCGCAACCGGCGCGAGGAAAGCGGCCAGCAGGACGCGCCCATGAGCGAACAGGAAAGCATGGTCGCCGCCCTGGCGGAAACGGTGGCGTCCGCGCTGCCCGCCGCCCAGGCCCCGGCTGCCGCCGCTGCCCTGAACGAGCTGGCCGAAGCCACACCCGAGACCACCCCGGCTGACCTGCCGGCCGCCGATGGCGACAACGCCGAAGGCACGGGTGATCCGGAACGCAAGCGCCGCCGCCGTCGCAGCCGTCGCGGCCGCCGCAGCCAGGACGACCAGGCCCTGCAAGGCGCCGACGAGCAGTCCGACGGCCAGGCCGAAGGCGACTCGGACGACCAGGCCGACACGCCAGCCGCCGACCAGGCGGCCCCGGTGGCCGACCTGTCGGACGTGTCCAACGCCGCCGCCGTGGCGCAGGGCATGCCCGAAGCCGCCGTGCCGGCGCCCCAGCAGCCCGCCGTGCAGGCCGCTGCCGAGCCCGTCGCCCCGGTCGTCGAAGCGCCGGCCGAAGCCGTGCCGGCGCCGGTAGCCCCGGCGATCGAACCGGCGCCCGTGGCGCCTGTGGCAACCGAGGCTGCGCCTGCCGAGGCCACGCCTGCTGTCGAGCCAGAAGCCAAGCCCGAACCCGTCGTCGCTGCCGCGCCGGCCGTCGAAGCGGCCCCTGTCGTTGCAACGGCCCCTGTCGTTGCAGCCCCCGTGGTCGAAGCTGCCGCACCCGTCGTGGAAGCCGCGCCCGCGGTCGAGCCGACGGTGCAGGCCCAGCCCGACACCGTGGCCGCCCCGGCTGCCGCCCAACCCATCGTGGTGCCGTCCGCGGCCCCGGCGGCGTCCGAACAGGCGCTGCACGAGGTGGTCAGCGCCGCCGGGCTGAAGTGGGTCGAAACCGACCCCGAACGCCACGCGCAAACGCAGCAGCGCATTGCCGCCAGCCACACGCCGGCGCGGCTGGGCCGCGAGCGCAAGCCCGTGGCGCCGGTCTCGACCGCGCCGCTGGTGCAAGTGGAAACCCAGCGCCACTGATCGCGGCCGCCCGGCCTATCGGGAAAAACGCCGGCCGACGCGCCGGCGTTTTTTTGTCTGCAACCGGCCCGCCCGGCCAAGCCGCCGCCGCGCCACGGTAGACTGCCGGCAATGTCTTACCGGCCTTGCGCGCGCCCCGGTGCGCCGGCCCAGCCACGGAGCCCCCCATGACAGACCGGCTGCTTGCCGAAGGCCGCGACGCCTACCGACACTTCACCCCCATCGCCACCCGCTGGATGGACAATGACGTCTACGGCCATGTCAACAACGTGGTCTATTACTCGTGGTTCGACACGGCCGTCAACGGCATGCTGATCGCCGAGGGCATTGCCGGCGCCGATTCCCCCGAGGCCATCGGCCTGGTGGTGGGCACCCAGTGCCAGTACTTCGAGCCGATATCGTTTCCTACGCCGGTCGAGATCGGGTTGCGCGTGGCCAGGCTGGGCGCCAGCAGCGTCACCTACCGCCTGGGCGTGTTCACCGCGCAGCGCACGGCCAGCCACGCCAGCGGCGTGTTCACCCATGTCTATGTAGACCCGCGCTCGCGCCGCCCCATCGCGATTCCCCAGCGCCACCGCGAACGGCTGGCGCGCTACGCCCTGCCCGACGCGTAGGCCAGACGCAAAAAGGGCCGGGATATTCCCGGCCCTTTGCCTGGACGCGTTGGCCGCGCGGCCTCAGAACTGATACGTATAGGTCAGTTGCACCACGTCCAGCCCCGGATTGGGGCGCTTGATGCTGGCATTGGAGAAGTGCGAATAGCGCAGGCCCAGCCGGTTGTGCTGGGTGATCAGGAAACCCATGCCGATGTGGTCGCCGAACTGGAAGGCGGTGCTGATCTTCTCGTCGGCGAAATGCGTGCTGCTGAATGCCGTGGCGCCGATGCCGGCCTCGACGTAGAAGCGTTCGCTCATCCACCAGCGGAACATGGGAATGGCATTGAACTGCCAGACGTGGCTGGGCGAGCGCGAACCGCTGGCCGACCAGTAGGCCACGCCGAATTCACCGGTGAGGTCCAGCCGCCCCCAGTTGCCGTCGGACTTGAACAGCTGCAGGCCCGGGGTTTCGTACACCAATTCGGTGCGTTGGTAGTGGTCGCCCACGCCGTAGTGCAGGCCGATGCCGCCCGGGGTGGTTTGCTCTGCCTGGGCCGAGAACGCCAGGCCGGCGAACGACAAGGCAGCCAGGGCTGCCCGGATGTTTTTATTATTCAGATTCGACATGAATCCTCCTGTGTTTTCGTGCACCGGTAAACATATCAGAAATTCGCCCGCCGCCGCTGTTGCCCACACAAGCCGGGCGGCAATGTGGCGGGAAAATCCGACATCGCGTGGTGAACGCCCGACAGATTCCCCCGCGATATGGAAATATCGCCGGGGGAATATCCGGATCAGGCTGTGACGACGTCGGCCGGCTGGTCGGTCAGCAGCGCCAGCAGGCGGGCGATTTCCTCGCGCAGCTGGCGCCGGTCGACCACCATGTCGATAGCGCCCTTCTGCAGCAGGAATTCGGCGCGCTGGAAGCCTTCGGGCAGCTTTTCACGCACGGTCTGCTCGATGACGCGCGGGCCGGCGAAGCCGATCAGCGCCTTGGGCTCGGCGATGACCACATCGCCCATGAACGCAAAGCTGGCCGACACGCCGCCCATGGTGGGATCGGTCAGCACGCTGATGAACGGCAGCCCGGCAGCCGACAGCTGAGTCAGCATGGCGTTGGTCTTGGCCATCTGCATCAGCGACAGCAGGCTTTCCTGCATGCGCGCGCCGCCCGATGCGGCCACACAGATGAACGGCGTCTTGTGTTCCAGGGCCGCCTGGGCGCCACGGGCGAAGCGTTCGCCCACCACCGACCCCATCGAGCCGCCCATGAATTCGAACTCGAAGCAGGCCACCACGGTGGGCACGCCGCGTATCGAGCCGCTCATGACCACCAGCGCATCGGTTTCGCCGGTTTGCTTCATGGCTTCCTGGATGCGCTCGGGATACTTGCGGGTGTCCTTGAACTTCAGCGAATCGACCGAACGGGTGTTCTGGCCGATTTCGACCCGGCCTTCGACGTCGAGCAGCGAATCGATCCGGGCGCGCGACCCGATGCGCATGTGATGGTCGCACTTGGGGCACACATGCAGGTTCGCGGCCAGGTCTTCGCTGTACAGCACCGACTCGCACGACGGGCACTTGACCCACAGGCCCTCGGGCACGCGCCGCGCGCCGCTGTCGCTGGTCTTGTTGATGCGGGGAGGCAGGAGTTTCTCGATCCAGCTCATTGTCGTTCTTCCGTAGAAAGACGGCGCGCCGTGGCTTCAGGCCGGCGAGCGGTCTCGTTTGACTTGGTCGAGTGCCTGCCGGATGCCGGCCAGCCATTGGCTGGCCGCGGCGACGGCGGCCTCGGTTTGTTTGCCGGCGGGCGCGGTGGCAACCGCCTGTTCCAGCGTTTCGATGAGTTTGCTGCCGATGACCACCGCGTCGGCCACGCCGGCAATGCGCTGGGCGCTGGCCGCGTCGCGGATGCCGAAACCGACCCCCACCGGAATCCGCACGTGGCGCTGGATCAGGGCCACGCGCTGCGCCACGTCGTCGGTGTTCAGGCTGCCCGAGCCGGTGACGCCCTTGAGCGACACGTAATAGACATAGCCGCGGGCCACCCGGGCGACCGCCTGGATGCGGGCCTCGGTGGACGTGGGCGCCAGCAGGAAGATCGGCGCAATGCCGCAGGCCTCGAGCTGGCCGGCGAAGACATCGATTTCCTCGGGCGGGTAGTCGACCACCAGCACGCCGTCGACGCCGGCGGCCTGGGCCGCCTGGGCGAAGGCCTGCTGGCCGATGCATTCGATGGGGTTGGCATAGCCCATCAGCACCACCGGGGTGGTGGTGTCGTCGCGGCGAAACTGGGCGACCAGATCCAGCACCCGGCGCAGGCCCACGCCCTGGGCGATGGCGCGCTCGCCGGCGCGCTGGATCACCGGCCCGTCGGCCATGGGGTCCGAAAACGGCACGCCCAGCTCGATGATGTCGGCCCCCGCCTGCTTCAGGGCGTGCATCAGCGGCACGGTGGCGTCGGGGGAAGGATCGCCCGCGGCGATGTAGGGAATCAGCGCAGCCGCGCGGCCGGATTCGGCCACGCGGGCGAACGCCGCGGCAATACGGTCGGTTCGGGTCGTCATGGTGTCAGAACTGGATGCCCGCGCGCTCGGCGACGGTGTGCATGTCTTTGTCGCCGCGGCCCGACAAATTGACCAGGATGATGTTGTCTTTCGGCAGCGTGGGCGCCATCTTCACGGCCTGCGCAATGGCGTGCGAGGACTCGAGCGCCGGCATGATGCCCTCGATGCGGCAGCAGTCGTGGAACGCCGCCAGGGCCTCGTCGTCGCGGATGCCCACGTACTCGGCGCGACCGCTGTCTTTCAGCCAGGCGTGCTCGGGGCCCACGCCGGGGTAGTCGAGCCCGGCCGATACCGAATGGGTTTCCTGGACCTGGCCGTCGGCGTCCTGCATGACGTAGGTGCGGTTGCCGTGCAGCACGCCCACCTGCCCCGCCGCCAGCGAGGCCGCGTGGCGGCCGGTGTCGAGCCCTTCGCCGGCCGCTTCCACGCCCACCAGCCGGACGTTTTCGTAGGGAATGTACGGGTAGAAGATGCCCATGGCGTTGGAGCCGCCGCCCACCGACGCCACGATGTAGTCGGGCTGGCGGCCGGCGTCCTGGGGCATCTGCGTCAGGCACTCGTTGCCAATGACCGTCTGGAAGTCGCGCACCATGCGCGGATAGGGGTCGGGGCCGGCCACCGTGCCGATGATGTAGAAGGTGTTCTCGATGTTGGTGACCCAGTCGCGCATGGCCTCGTTCAGGGCGTCTTTCAGGGTGCGCGAGCCGGATTCGACCGGCACCACGGTGGCGCCCAGCAGTTTCATGCGATAGACGTTGGAGGCCTGGCGGCGGACGTCTTCGCTGCCCATGTACACCACGCATTCCATGCCGTAGCGGGCCGCCACGGTGGCGGTGGCCACGCCGTGCTGGCCGGCGCCGGTTTCGGCGATGACGCGCGGCTTGCCCATGTGGCGCGCCAGTAGCGCCTGGCCGATGCAGTTGTTGACCTTGTGGGCGCCGGTATGGTTGAGGTCTTCGCGCTTGAACCAGATCTGGGCCCCGCCCAGCTCGCGCGACCAGCGGGCCGCGTGGTAGACCGGGCTGGGGCGCCCGACGAAATGCTTGAGTTCGTAGTTGAAGGTTTCGACGAACTTGGGGTCGAGCCGGCAGCGATCGTAGGCCGCGCGCAGCTCGTCGAGCGCGTGCATCAGCGTTTCCGCCACGAATACGCCGCCATACGGGCCGAAGTGGCCCTGGGCATCCGGAAGGTCGTAAGAGTTCACCAGTTTCTCCTGGGCCGGCGGCAAACGCATCGTTGGCCGCGAAGCCCGCTTCGCAACCCGCCATTTTACCCGAGCGGACGGGGAGCCGGCCGTTACGCCAGCGACTGCCCCAGGCGGCGCAGGAACTTCTCGCAGGCGGCCAGCTGGTCCAGCGCCACGTACTCGTCGGGCTTGTGGGCCTGCTCGATGTGGCCGGGGCCGCACACCACGGTGGGCACGCCGATACCCTGGAACAGGCCGGCCTCGGTGCCGTAGGCCACTTTGCGGGTGGCGCGGTCGTCGGTCAGGGCCCGCGCCAGCTGCGTGATGGCGGCCTCTTCGGAGGCATCCAGGCCGGGCGCCTGGGCACCCGTCTGGATGTCGATGCGGGCGCCGTCGAACTCGGCCCGCATGGCCGGCAACAGGGTTTCCTGCACGTAGCGCTCGACCTGGGCCTGGATATCGTCGGCCGGCATGCCCGGCAGGTTGCGGAATTCGTACGAGAATTCGCAGCGCTCGGGAATGGTGTTGACCGCGATGCCGCCCTGGATCAGGTTGGTGGTCAGCGTCGAATACGGCACATCGTAGAACTCGTCGTAGGGCCCCTGGGCCTTGAACGCATCGGCCAGCTCGCGGATGCGGCAGATCAGGCGCGCGGCGTACTCGATGGCGTTGCAGCCGCGCGGCGTCAGCGACGAATGCGCCGCCCTGCCCTGCACGCAGCAGCGGAACAGGTTGATGCCCTTGTGCGCCACCACCACCTGCATGCCGGTGGGCTCGCCCACCACGCAGCCGTCGGGGCGGATGCCGCGTTCGAGCAGTTCGGCCAGCATCACCGGCGCGCCCACGCAGCCGACCTCTTCGTCGTACGAATACGCCAGGTGGATGGGCTTCTTGCGCGGCATGGCCAGGAATTCCGGTACCAGCGCCAGCGACGTGGCGATGAAGCCTTTCATGTCGCAGGTGCCGCGGCCAACCAGGCGGCCGTCGGATTCGGCCAGCGTGAAGGGGTCGGTGGACCAGGCCTGCCCGTCCACCGGCACCACGTCGGTATGGCCCGACAGCACGATGCCCCCCTGCTCGCCGCCATCGCTGGCCGGCAGGGTGGCGAACAGGTTGGCCTTGCTGCCGTCGGCATTGTGTGCCAGCCAGGCCTGCACGCCCTGCGCCTTGAGGCTGTCGCGCACGGTTTCGATCAGGCCCAGGTTCGAATTGCGGCTGGTGGTGTCGATGCCGACCAGCGTTTGCAGCCAGGTACGCGTATCCATGTTGCTGATTCTCGACGGGATAAAACGCCAGTGTAGGCCAGAACGGCCGGCCGCCGCGCTGTCGGCGGGCCCGCGGCGGGCCACCCCTAGTGGCGCACGGCCGAGGTCACGCCCGGCACCTCGGACAGGGCCGCCAGCGCCTTGCCCAGCGACTCGCCGCCGCGCACCTCGACGGTGAAGATCATGTGCGCCAGCGACTGGCGGCTCTGGGTGTTGACCCCCACCACGTTCAGGCGCTGCCGGGCGAAGACTTCGGACAGGTCGCGCAGCAGGCCGGAACGGTCGTGGGCATGCACGCTGATGTCCACCGGATAGTAGGTTTCGGCGGTGTCGCCCCAGGCGACGTCGATGACCCGCTCGGGCTCGCGCGCCGCCAGGGCCTGGTAGCTGCGGCAGCCGGTGCGGTGGATGGACACCCCGCGCCCGCGCGTGACGAACCCGGCGATCTCGTCCGGCGGCGCCGGCCGGCAGCAGCGCGCCAGCTGGGTCAGCAGCGACCCCACGCCCACCACCAGCACCCCGCTCTTGCCGCTGCGCGCGGCGCTGTCGGCGCTGTGCGCGTTGGCCAGGTCGGCGGCCTCGGGCTCGGCCTCGCGCGCCGGCTGCTGGAACACCGCGTCGATCTGGCGCAGGCTGAATTCTTCCTTGGCGGCCGCCACGTACAGGTCGTCGGCGCGCGCGAAACCCAGGCTCTGGGCCAGTTGCTCGAGGTTGATAGCGGTCTTGCCCAGCCGCTGCAGTTCTTTTTCGATCAGCGCCTGGCCGGCGGTGATGCGCTGCTGCAGCTCGATGGCGTTGAACCACATGCGCACCTTGGCGCGCGCCCGCGGGCTGGCCAGGAAGCCCAGCTGCGGGTTGAGCCAGTCGCGCGACGGCCCGCCCGACTTGGCGGCGATGATCTCGACCGTCTGGCCGGTGGCCAGGTGCGTCTGCAGCGGCACCATCTGCCCGTCGACCCGGGCGCCGCGGCAGCGATGGCCCAGGTCGGTGTGCAGGTGATAGGCGAAATCGACCGGCGTGGCGCCGGCCGGCAGCTCGATGACGCGGGCCTGCGGCGTCAGCACGTAGATGCGCTCGTCGCGCGGCGCCCGGGCGGGCGTCTTGGCGCCGCCCGCCTCCATGTCGGTGTTCCAGGCCAGCAGCTGGCGCATCCAGGACAGCTGGCGGTCGTACTCGCTGGACGCGGCCACCTGCCCGCCCTTGGCGCCGGCTTCTTTATAGCGCCAGTGGGCCGCCATGCCGTATTCGGCGAACTGGTGCATGCCGCGCGTGCGGATCTGCACCTCGAACGGCCGGCCGTCGTCGTCGGACACCACGGTGTGCAGCGAACGGTAGCCGTTGGGCTTGGGCCGCGAAATGTAGTCGTCGAACTCTTCGGGCAGCGGGGTCCACATGTCGTGCACCATGCCCAGCGCGGTATAGCAGTCGCGCACGTCGTCGACGATCACCCGCAGCGCGCGCAGGTCGTACATCTGCGAGAACTCCAGCCCCTTCAGGCGCATCTTGTTCCAGATGCTGTAGATGTGCTTGGGCCGGCCGCTGACCTCGGCCTGGATGCCGGCCTTGGCCAGCCCCGCCTGCAGGCGGGCGATGGCCCCGGCGATGAAGGCCTCGCGCTCGACGCGCTTTTCTTCCAGCAGGCGGGCGATCTGCTTGTAGCGTTCAGGTTCCAGGAAGCGGAACGCCAGGTCTTCCATTTCCCATTTGACCTGCCAGATGCCCAGCCGGTTGGCCAGGGGCGCGTACAGGTCGAGGGTTTCCTGGGCGAAGCCAGGCGAGCACGGCGCCTTCGATTCGGCGTGCCAGCGCAGGGTCTGCAGGCGGGAGGCCAGCCGCATCAGCACGATGCGCAGGTCGGCCGCCATGGCCAGCAGCATCTTGCGCTGCATTTCTTTCTGGTCGCCGCTGTCGGCCTCGCTGTCGCTGGCGTGGCGGGCCACCAGGCCCAGCCTCAGCAGGGCGCGCGCGCCTTGCACCAGGCGGGCGATCTCGGCGCCGAACTCGGCGGCCAGCGGGTCGTTGCGCAGCGACGGCGCGGGGGCGGACAGGTCGGCCGGCAAGGCCGCCAGCAGGGCCGCGATGCGGGTGGCGACGTCGGTTTGCAGGCCTGCCAGGATGCGTACCGCCCCGGCCGCGTGGTTGGCCACCGGCTCGCCGGTGGGCATGCGCTGGCTGGCGAACTGGGGCGCGGCCCAGGCCACTGCGCGCCGGATGCGGTCCGGCGCATCGGCGTCGAGGCCAGCCCCGGCCACCTGGTGCCAGGCGTCGTCAAACGGCGAGAACGCATCGGTATCGGGAATCACGGACATCGCGTACGAAACAGGCCGGCAGGAATGCGAAATTTCCCTACACTCTACACTAAGCGCAACGCGCGGCAACGCCCGCGCGGCAGGGCATGAACAAGGAACACTGAGTTATGTTGCGATGGCTGAAAGGCCGGGGCGCCGCCGCGCGGGCGGTGGCCGGGGTGCAGGCCCGGATTCCGGCCGAACTGTGGGCCGCCGTGCTGCAGGCGCATCCTTTCCTGGCGACGCTGGGTGCCGCCGAGGCCGGGCAACTGCAGGCGCGCGCCGCCTGGCTGCTGGCCAGCAAGAACGTCAACGGCGCGCGCGGGCTGGTGCTGACCGATTTCATGCGGCTGTCGATCGCGGCCCAGGCCGCGCTGCCCATCCTGAACCTGCCCCCGGCCCTGTACGAAGGCTGGGACGAGATCATCGTCTACCCCGAGGGCTTTTCGATCCCGCGGGTGCGCCAGGACGATGCCGGCGTGGTGCACGAATACGACGAGGCCGCCGCCGGCGAGGCCTGGGACGGCGGCCCCGTCATCCTGTCGTGGGCCGACACCCTGCCCGGCGACACGGCGTTCAATGTCGTCATCCATGAATTCGCCCACAAGCTGGACCTGTCGTCCGGCGAAGCCGACGGCATGCCGGCCCTGGGCACCCACGCCGGCCTGGCCCCGCGCGTCTGGCGCCGCGTGCTCGAAGACAGCCTGGACCGCTTCGTGGCCGCGCTGGACGCGGTCGAGGCGGCCATCCCGCCCGACATGGACCCCGAAAGCGAGGCCGCCGACGCCTGGTACGGCCAATTGCCGCTGGATCCGTACGCGGCCACCGACGAGGCCGAGTTCTTCGCCGTCAGTTCAGAGCATTTCTTCGTCGACCCCGGGCCGCTGGCCCAGGCCCTGCCCGAATGGTATGGACTGCTGCAGGCCTATTACCGGCAGGATCCGCTGGCGCGCCTGGCGCGGCCGGCCAGCCGGGCACTAGCATGAAGCGCCTGCTGATCGTCTGGCATTCGCGCACCGGCGCGGCCGAGCAAATGGCCCGGGCGCTGGCGCGTGGCGCCGGCCACGCCGCCAGCGAACTGGAGCTGGCGGCCCGCCTGCAGGTGGACCTGCGGCGCGCGCAGTCGGTGCAGCCGGCCGATGTGCTGGCCGCCGACGGCTACCTGTTCTGCGCCCCCGAGAACCTGGCCAGCCTGAGCGGCGAGATGAAAGAATGCTTCGACCGCTGTTATTACGGCGTGCTGGACCGCATCCAGGGCCGCCCGTACGCCCTGGCGATCAGCGCGGGCACGGACGGCACCGGGGCGGCCCGCCAGGCCGAACGCATCTGCACCGGCTGGCGGCTGCGCGCGGTGGCCGCCGTGCTGATCGAACGCAACGGCGCCCAGGCCCCCGACGCCATCCTGGCGCCCAAGACCGTGCCCGCCGACGCGCTGGCCCGCTGCGAAGAGCTGGGCGGCCTGCTGGCCGCTACCCTGCTGGCCGGCGAAGCGTGACGCTATAGCCGCCCGGTCAGCAGCATCACGATCAGGACAATGAGAACGATGCCCAGCAGGCCGCTGGGGTAATACCCCCAGCCGCGGCTGTACGGCCAGCTTGGAAAGGCCCCGATCAGCAGCAGGATGAGGATGATCAGCAGGATGGTTCCCATGGCGTGCTCCTTGTCGTTGTCGGAACGGCCGGCGGCCGCTGCCCGGCTGCCTGCAAGAATCGTGCCCGGTGGGTGGGGCCGGGGCGGATTGCCGTGCTGAAGGGTGTCAGACATCCTTCGGGGTGTCTGACACCTGGGCAAAGTTAGCTGAACTGGAAACGTGGAGATCGTGCAGCGCCAGGCACCTTTCGGAGTGTCTGACACCTGGGCAAAGTAATACTGAACGGGAAACTTGGAAGAGTGGCGGAGGTGTCAGACACCCCGCAGGGTGTCTGACACCCAGGTCATGCCCCGGACCCATGAAAAAACCCCCAGGAATCCCGGGGGCTTTTCGGGCCAGAGCGACGGTCAGGCGACCGCGGCGGTCACCACGATCTCGACCTTGTAGTCGGGATTGGCCAGGCGGGCCTCCACGGTGGCGCGGGGCGGCGCGTTGCCGGCGGCCACCCAGGCGTCCCAGGCCTGGTTCATGGCGTCGAACTCTTTCATGTTGGCCACGAAGATCTGGGCCATCAGGATCTTGCTCTTGTCGGTACCGGCCTCGGCCAGCAGGCGGTCGATGGTGGCCAGGACCTGGCGGGTCTGGCCGGCCATGTCCAGCGAGGCGTCGTCGGGCACCTGGCCGGCCAGGTAGGCCACGCCGTTGTACACAGCCATGTCGGACAGGCGTTTTTCCACGTTGACGCGCTTGATGCTGCTCATCAGATATCCCCTGAGAGAATGGTTGGCAAAGAAAGAAAGGAAAGCCGCCCGGCCCGTCAGGCCGGCGGCAGCTGGAAGACCTGGCGCAGGTAGGCCAGGTAGGCCGGATCATCGCACATGGTCTTCTCGGGCGCATCGGACACCTTGGCCACCGGCTGGCCGTTGCAGCGGACCATCTTCATGACGATCTGCAGCGGCTCGTGGCCCAGGTCGTTGGTCAGGTTGGTGCCGATGCCGAACGACACCTTGCAGCGGCCGGCGAACTGGCGGGCCAGGTCGATGGCGCGCGGGAACGTCAGCGAATCCGAGAACACCAGCGTCTTGGCGCGCGGATCGACCCGGTTGTTGCGATAGTGTTCCAGCAGGCGCTCGCCCCACACGAACGGATCGCCCGAATCGTGGCGGGCGCCGTCGAACAGCTTGCAGAAATACATGTCGAAATCGCGCAGGAAGGCATCCATGCCGTACACGTCGGACAGCGCGATGCCCAAATCGCCGCGGTATTCCTTGGCCCACACTTCCAGCGCGAACACCTGCGAATCGCGCAGCCGCGGCCCCAGCGCCTGGCAAGCCTGCAGGTATTCGTGGCCCATGGTGCCCAGCGGCAGCACGTCGTGCTGCATGGCCAGCAGCACGTTGCTGGTGCCGGCGAAATGCGGGCCCATCTGGGCTTTCATGGTCGACACGATCTCTTCGTGCCAGTGCTTCGAGAAGCGCCGCCGGGTGCCGTATTCGGCCACCCGGAAATCGGCCAGCGCGGGGTCGTCCAGCACCAGATGCATTTTCGACTGCAGGCGCTGGCGGCCTTCGTCCCAGTCGGGGTTGCGGCGGGTATTGCGGAAATAGACCTCGTTGACGATGGCCAGCACCGGGATCTCGAACAGGATCGTATGCAGCCACGGGCCCTTGACCGTGATGGCGATCTCGCCGGGCAGTTCGCCTTCGCCGATGGAAATGCAGCGCTCGGGCAGGTGGAACAACCCCAGGAAATCGACGAAGTCGCTTTTGATAAAACGCAAACCGCCCAGGTATTGCAGTTCGGGCTCGGTGAAGCGCAACTGGCACAATTCGTGCACCTCGGCCCGGATCTCGTCAAGATAGGGCTGCAGGTTCACGCCGGGTGTGCGGCACTTGTAGCGGTACTCGACCTGTGCAGCGGGAAAATGATGCAACACCACCTGCATCATGCTGAACTTGTACAGGTCGGTGTCGAGCAGCGAAGTAATTATCATGATGGCGCGGTTCGGGCGCGGTTCGTTTCGTCACACCATAGCATAAGCAAGCCGGGCTCCCGGGCCCGGCCCGGCACTACCGCGGCCAGGGTTATGGTCGCCCCGCTCGCCCGCATTGGGTAAAATCCTGCAAAGGTTAAAAAGCTGTTGCTTGTCGGAGTCCTGAATGACCCACGTCGTTACCGAAAACTGTATCAAATGCAAGTACACCGATTGCGTCGACGTGTGCCCCGTGGACTGCTTCCGTGAAGGGCCCAATTTCCTGGTGATCGACCCCGACGAATGCATCGATTGCGCCGTCTGTATCCCTGAATGCCCGGCCAACGCCATCTACGCCGAAGAAGACGTGCCCCAGGACCAGGTCCAGTTCATCGCCCTGAACGCCGAACTGACGCCCGAATTCGCCCCGATCAGCCGTGCCAAGAAGCCCCTGCCCGACGCCGACGACTGGAACGGCGTGCAAGACAAGCTGCAGCACCTCGAACGATAGGTCGGCGCCGGCCGCGCCGCCTGCCAGGCCGCGTCCCGCACACTCCTAGATGACCGAATCCAAATACACGCGCCAGACCGTCACCCAGGTCCACACCTGGGTACCCGACAAGCTGTTCTCGCTGCGCGTCACCCGCGATCCGGCCTTCCAGTTCAAGGCCGGGCAATTCGCCCGCGTCGGCCTGCCGGCCGCCGACGACCCCGACGGCCTCCCTACCCTGTGGCGCGCCTATTCGATGGTGTCGGCGCCGCACGAGGCGGGGCTCGAGTTCTATTCCATTGTGGTGCCCGAAGGGCTGTTCAGCCCGCGCCTGGCGCAACTGCGGCCGGGCGATGCGCTCTACATCGAGAAAAACCCCTTCGGCTTCCTGACCATCGACCGCTTCGCCCCCGAGGGCGACCTGTGGCTGCTGGCCACCGGCACGGGCCTGTCGGCCTACCTGTCCATCCTGCGCGACCCGGCCACCTGGCAGGCATTCCGCCGCATCGTCCTGGTGCACGGGGTGCGTACGGCCAGCGAACTGGCCTACGCCGACGAAATCCGCCAATGGCCGGCCCAGCCGGCCTATGCCGATCACTTCCGGCAAGACCCCCGCAAGCTGGTCTACCTGCCCATCGCCACCCGCGAAACCCTGCCCGGCATGCCCCAGGCGCGGCTGACCACCCTGATCGCCGACGGCCGCCTCGAGCAACTGGCCGACGCATCGCTGGCCCCCGAGTGCGCCAAGATCATGCTGTGCGGCAACCCGGCCATGCTGGCCGATGCCCGCAAGCTGCTGTCCGAACGCGGCTTCGCCCCCGGCCGCCGAGGCATCCCGGGCAATCTGGCGGTCGAAAACTACTGGTAAACCCGGGCCGAGCCGCCCGCGGGTCGCATTTTCACAACAGAAAAGGCCCGATTGGTACCGGGTTGTCAGACGAATTAGATATATCCTTACACGCGACGGTAATAATCAGCCTCGTCTAGCACAGGATCTCGTCCCCCATGCTGTATCACTTGCACGAACTGCAGCGGGCGTTCCTTACGCCTTTCGCCGCCTTCACCGACGCCGGTTCGCAGTGGTTTTCCAGCCCCTACAGCCCGCTGGCCTACACGCCGCTGTCGCGCCAGCTGGCGGCCGGCTGCGAACTCATGCACCGGCTCGGCAAGGAATACCAGAAACCGGCCTGGAACCTGCCGTCCACCCGCATCGACGGCCGCGACGTGCGCGTGACCGAGACCGTGGCGCTGGAACAGCCGTTCTGTCGCCTGCTGCACTTCCAGCGCGCCGCCCGCCGCGCCGATCCGCGCGTGCTGGTGGTGGCGCCCCTGTCGGGCCACCATGCCACGCTGCTGCGCGACACGGTGCGCGCCCTGCTGCCGGACCACGACGTCTACGTCACCGACTGGATCGACGCGCGCATGGTGCCGGTGGCGCAGGGGCCGTTCCACCTGGACGACTACGTACGCTACATCCAGGACTTCATCCGCCACCTGGGGCCCGACGTCCACGTGATCTCGGTATGCCAGCCCACCGTGCCGGTGCTGGCGGCGATCGCGCTGATGGCCTCGGCCGGCGACCCCCTGCAGCCGCGCAGCATGGTGATGATGGGCGGCCCGATCGACCCGCGCCAATCGCCCACGCAGGTTAACCGGCTGGCCACCACCAAGCCGTACTCGTGGTTCGAAAGCCAGCTGATCGATACCGTGCCCGCGCGCTACCCCGGCGCCGGCCGGCGCGTGTACCCGGGCTTCCTGCAGCACGCCGGCTTCATGGCGATGAACCCCGACCGGCACCTGAAGTCGCACTACGACTTCTACCTGGACCTGCTGCGCGGCGACGACAGCGACGCGGCCGCGCACCGCCGCTTCTACGACGAATACAACGCGGTGCTGGACATGCCCGCCGAGTTCTACCTGGACACCATCCGCGTGGTGTTCCAGGACTTCCAGCTGCCCAACGGCACCTGGCAGGTCGGCGGCCAGCCGGTACGGCCCGCCGACATCAAGAAGGTGTCGCTGCTCACCATCGAGGGCGAGCTCGACGACATCTCGGGCCAGGGCCAGACGCGCGCCGCCCTGGAGCTGTGCCGCGGCATCCCGGCGGCCCGCAAGCGCCACTACACCGCCCCGGGCTGCGGCCACTACGGCATTTTCTCGGGCCGGCGCTGGCGCGAGACGATCTGTCCTAAAATCGCGGAATTCATCCGCCAGGCATAGTACCGGCGCATGCGGGCCGCGCCGGCCCGCTTCTGTTCACCCGCCATGTCCTGTCTTTCCCTTGCCGACCGCATCGACGCCGTGCTGCCCCAGACGCAGTGCACCAAGTGCGGCTACGATGGCTGCCGGCCTTATGCCCAGGCCATCGCCGACGGCGCCGCTCCCATCAACCGCTGCCCGCCCGGCGGCGACGACGGCATCGCCGCGCTGGCCGCGCTGCTCGACACGGCGGTGCTGCCGCTGGACACGGCCCGCGGGTTGCCCGGGCCGCTGACCGTGGCCCGCATCGACGAGGCCCACTGCATCGGCTGTACCCTGTGCATCCGCGCCTGCCCGGTGGACGCCATCGTGGGCGCCAACAAGCGCATGCACACCGTGCTGCCCGACTGGTGCACCGGCTGCGACCTGTGCGTGGCGCCCTGTCCGGTCGACTGCATCGAGATGGTGCCGGCCGGCCACGCCTGGACACCGGCCGATGCGCAGGCCGGGCGCCAGCGCCATCGCGCCCGCCAGGCCCGCCTGGCGCGCGAAACCGCCGACAACGCCCGCCTGATGGCCGCGGCGGCCGACCCGCCGCCCGCCGCGCCACCCGCCCCCGCCCGCCCGGATGACGAGGCCCGCAAGCGCGCCGTCATCGAATCCGCCCTGGCGCGCGCCCGCGCCCGCCGAACCGCCACGCCCACATGAACGCCGCCAAGCGCCACGCCATCTTCGCCCGCCTGCAAGCCGCCAATCCCCATCCCACCACCGAGCTGGAATACGACACGCCGTTCCAGTTGCTGATCGCGGTATTGCTGTCGGCGCAGGCCACCGACAAGTCCGTGAACCTGGCCACGCGCAAGTTCTTCCCGCGCTACGGCACGCCCGAGGCCATGGTGGCGCTGGGCGAAGAAGGCCTGGCCGAATACATCCGCACCATCGGCCTGTACCGCACCAAGGCCAAGAACGCCATCGCCACCAGCCAGTTGCTGCTGGATCACCATGGCGGTCAGGTGCCGCAGACGCGCGAAGCCCTGGAGGCCCTGCCGGGCGTCGGGCGCAAGACCGCCAACGTGGTGCTCAACACCGCGTTCGGCCATCCGACCATGGCGGTCGACACGCACATCTTCCGCGTCGCCAACCGCACGGGCATCGCGCCGGGCAAGAACGTGCTCGAGGTCGAACACAAACTGGAAAAATTCGTACCGGCCGAATACAAGCAGGACGCGCATCACTGGCTGATCCTGCATGGCCGCTATGTCTGCGTGGCGCGCAAGCCGAAGTGCCCGCAATGCGGCATCGCCGATCTCTGCGAATACAAGCAAAAGACCCCACTGCAATAAAGGGTGTCAGGCATGGATTGTCGGGCAGCCGACAATCCATGCATGTCGCAGTGCAATACCTATGAAAAACCCTCATGGAATTTTGAGGGATAGGTCCGCATACTCGCCGGCAACTCTTGATAAAAAGATAACGCTGGTACCGCGGATATGGATGACATTATCCTGGAGACAAAAGGCCTCACGAAAGAATTTCGCGGCTTCGTCGCGGTCAACGGAGTCGATTTGCGCGTCAAGCGCGGCCAGATACATGCCTTGATCGGCCCCAACGGCGCCGGCAAGACCACCTGTTTCAACCTGCTGACCAAGTTCCTGGCACCCACGTCGGGCCAGATCCTGTACAACGGCGCCGACATCACCGGCGAACGCCCCGCGCAGATCGCGCGGCGCGGCATCATCCGCTCGTTCCAGATCTCGGCCGTGTTCCCGCACCTGTCGGTGCTGGAAAACGTACGCATCGGACTGCAGCGCCAGACCGGCCAGTCGTTCCACTTCTGGCGCAGCGAAAAGCGCCTGGCCGCGCTGGATCCGGCCGCCCGCGACTTGCTCGAGCAGGTCGACCTGGGCGCTTTCGCCGACGAGACCACCATCAACCTGCCCTACGGGCGCAAGCGGGCGCTCGAGATCGCCACCACGCTGGCCATGGAACCGGAACTGATGCTGCTGGACGAGCCCACGCAGGGCATGGGCCACGAAGACGTCGATCGCGTCACGCAACTGATCAAGCGGGTCAGCCAGGGCCGCACCATCCTGATGGTCGAGCACAACATGAACGTGGTGTCGTCGATCGCCGACACCATCACCGTGCTGGCGCGCGGCGCCGTGCTGGCCGAAGGGCCCTACGCCGACGTCTCGCGCCATCCTGCCGTGATGCAGGCCTACATGGGCACCACCGAGGGGGAACTGCAAGGAGCCCACGCATGAGCACCCCGGCACTGGAAATCTCCGGCCTGCAGGCCTGGTACGGGGAATCGCACATCCTGCACGGCGTCGACATGCAGGTCGCGCAAGGCGAAGTGGTGACGCTGCTGGGCCGCAACGGCGCCGGCCGCACCACCACGCTGCGCGCCATCCTGGGCCTGACCGGCGCGCGCAAGGGCTCGGTGCGCATCCACGGCACCGAGGCCATCGACCTGCCCACCTACAAGATCGCCCACCTGGGCGTGGGCTATTGCCCCGAAGAACGCGGCATCTTCGCCAGCCTGTCGTGCGAAGAGAACCTGCTGCTGCCTCCCCCGGTGGGCGGCGCGCTGGGCGGCGGCATGTCGCTGGCCGAAATCTACGACATGTTCCCCAACCTGCACGAACGCCGCAACTCGCCGGGCACGCGCCTGTCGGGCGGCGAACAGCAGATGCTGGCGGTGGCGCGCATCCTGCGCACCGGCGCCAACCTGCTGCTGCTCGACGAAATATCCGAAGGCCTGGCGCCCGTCATCGTGCAGGCGCTGGCGCGCATGATCACCGCGCTGAAACAACGCGGCTACACCATCGTGATGGTCGAGCAGAATTTCCGCTTCGCCGCGCCGCTGTCGGACCGTTTCTACGTGATGGAACACGGCCAGATCGTCGAACACTTCGAAGCCAGCGAACTTCAACAGAAGCAGGACACGCTCAACGAACTGCTGGGCGTATAGGCATCCTGTCATCCGCCGCACCGTCGGCATCTCCACAGAGAAGCAAAGGAGTCATCCCATGAAGCTGCATCACATCACTGCCGCACTGGCCCTGGCCGGCCTGGGATTTGCCGGGCTACCCGCCCAGGCGCAAGGCATCTCCGGCGACGTCATCCGCATCGGTTTCATCACGGACATGTCGGGCGTGTATTCCGACATCGACGGTCCGGCAGGCGTGGAAGCGATCCGCATGGCTATTGCCGACGCAGGCGGCGCCATCGACGGCAAGAAGATCGAGCTGGTCACGGCCGACCACCAGAACAAGGCCGACATCGCCTCCAGCCGCGCGCGCGAATGGTTCGACCAGGAAGGCCTGGACGTGCTGATCGGCGGCACCAACTCGGCCACCAACCTGGCCATGGCGGCCGTGGCGGCCGAAAAGAAAAAGCCGTTCATCTCGATCGGCGCGGGCGCGTCCGACCTGACCAACGCGCAATGCACGCCCTACACCGTCCACTACGCCTACGACACCGTGGCGCTGGCGCGCGGCACCGGCTCGGCGGTGGTGAAGAACGGCGGCAAGACCTGGTTCTTCCTGACGGCCGACTATGCCTTCGGCCATGCGCTCGAACGCGACACCACCGCGGTGGTGAAGGCCGCCGGCGGCGAGGTGAAAGGCGCGGTGCGCGCCCCGCTGGCCACCGCCGACTTCTCGTCGTTCCTGCTGCAGGCGCAGGCATCCGGCGCGCAGATCCTGGGGCTGGCCAACGCGGGCGGCGACACCATCAATTCGATCAAGGCGGCCAATGAATTCGGCGTGACCCAGACCATGAAGATGGCGGGCCTGCTGATCTTCATCAACGACATCCATTCCCTGGGCCTGAAGGCCACGCAGGGCATGTACCTGACCGACAGCTGGTATTGGGATCAATCCGATGCCGCGCGCGCCTGGACCAAGAAGTTCGAGGCCAAGGTCAAGCGCAAGCCGTCCAGCCTGCAGGCCGCCGACTATTCCTCGGTGTCTTTCTACCTGAACGGCGTCAAGGCCACCGGCACCGACGATGCCGACACGCTGATGAAGTGGATGAAGTCGAACAAGATCAACGATTTCTACGCCCACGACGGCTACGTGCGCCAGGACGGCCGCATGATCCACGAAATGTACCTGATGCAGGTCAAGACGCCCGAAGAGTCCAAGGGCCCGTGGGATTACTACAAGGTCGTGTCCAAGCTGCCCGGCGACGAGGTCTACACCAAGCCCTCGGAATCGAGCTGCAAGCTCTTCCAGAAGTAAATCCGCTGAAGCTTCCGGCGCGCCCGTGCCCATCCGGCCGGGCCGCGCCGCGAATCGGCACGCCTCCACCAGAACGCGCAGGATTCTCCCGACATGATTGACATCTTCGGCATACCCATACAGGCCCTGCTGGGACAGTTGCTCCTGGGCCTGGTCAACGGGTCGTTCTACGCCATGCTGTCGCTGGGCTTGGCGGTCATCTTCGGGCTGCTGAACGTCATCAACTTCGCGCACGGCTCGCTCTACATGCTGGGCGCCTTCGTGGCCTGGATGGGGCTGTCGTACCTGGGCCTGAACTACTGGGTCATGCTGATCCTGGCGCCCCTGGTGGTGGGCCTGTTCGGCATCGTGATCGAGAAGCTGCTGCTCAGGCACCTGTACAAGCTCGACCACCTGTACGGCCTGCTGCTGACCTTCGGCCTGACCCTGCTGATCGAAGGCCTGTTCCGCAGCTTCTACGGCGTGTCGGGCCAGCCCTACCCCACCCCCGACGTGCTGCGCGGCGCCACCAACCTGGGCTTCATGATCCTGCCCAACTACCGCGGCTGGGTCGTGGTGGCGTCGATCACCGTCTGCCTGGCCACCTGGTTCATCATCGAACGCACCCGCCTGGGCGCGCTGCTGCGCGCCGGCACCGAAAACCCCAAGCTGGTCGAGGCCTTCGGCGTGAACGTCCCGCGCATGGTGACCCTGACCTACGGCTTCGGCGTCGCGCTGGCCGGCTTCGCCGGCGTGCTGGCCGCGCCGGTGCTGCAGATATCGCCCCTGATGGGCTCGAACCTGATCATCGTGGTGTTCGCCGTGGTGGTGATTGGCGGCATGGGGTCCATCCTGGGCGCCATCGTCACCGGCCTGGGCCTGGGCGTGATCGAAGGGTTGACCAAGGTTTTCTGGCCCGAGGCGTCCAGCACCGTGGTGTTCATCATCATGGCCATCGTCCTGCTGCTTCGCCCCGCCGGGCTGTTCGGAAAAGAAAAATGAATCGCCAACTGCTGAGCTACGCGGCGGCGGCCATCATCGTGGCCATCCTGCCGTTCGTGGGCGTGTATCCCATCTTTGCCATGAAGGTGATGTGCTATGCGCTGTTCGCCTGCGCCTTCAACCTGCTGCTGGGCTACACTGGCCTGCTGTCGTTCGGCCACGCGGCATTCCTGGGCAGCGCCGCGTACGCGGCCGGGCACGCGCTGAAAGTCTGGGGCCTGCCCACCGAGCTGGGCCTGCTGTTCGGCATGGCGGTGGCCGGCGCGCTGGGGCTGGTGATCGGCCTGCTGGCCATCCGCCGCAGCGGCATCTACTTCGCCATGATTACCCTGGCGCTGGCGCAGATGGTGTTCTTCTTCTTCCTGCAGGCCGGCTTCACCGGCGGCGAAGACGGGCTGCAGCGCGTGCCGCGCGGCACGCTGCTGGGTTTCATCGACCTGCGCAACGACCTGAACCTGTACTACCTGGTGATGGCGATCTTCGCCATCGGCTATTTCATCATCTGGCGCACCGTGCATTCGCCGTTCGGCCAGGTGCTGAAGGCCCTGCGCGAGAACGAGCCGCGCACCCTGTCGCTGGGCTACGAGGTCGACCGTTTCAAGCTGCTGGCCTTCGTGCTCTCGGCCGCCATCGCCGGCCTGGCCGGCGCCACCAAGACCCTGGTGTTCGTATCGGCCACGCTGTCGGACGCCACCTGGCAGATGTCGGGCCTGGTGATCCTGATGACGCTGATCGGCGGCCTGGGCACCCTGGTGGGCCCGATCCTGGGCGCCTTCATCGTGGTGCTGCTGGAAAACAAAGTGGGCGACTTCGGCCGCTTCATGGCCGACCTTACCGGCAACGACTGGTTCCTGCGGCTGGGCGAATCGGTGACGATCGTGATCGGCCTGATCTTCATCCTGTGCGTGCTGGCCTTCCGCCGCGGCATCGTGGGCGAATGGCAGGCGCTGATGCAGCGGCGACGCGCGCGGGCCTGATTGCTACCGGCCGTCGCCCAGGTGTCAGACACCCCGCAGGGTGTCTGACACCTGGAACAGCCGAGGCAGCCGCCGCACCAGTCGGTGCCTGACACCGAAGTGCCTGCCCCGCAGGGCTCGTACAATGAGCGAACCGCCCCCCAGGGGCCATCCCAGCGAACCGCCCCTCGGGGCCACCCCGCGAGCAAGGAGACCTCATGCGCATGACGCGAGCCCCCCGCCTGGTCCTGGCCGCGCTGGCCGCCACCGCCGCCCTGTCATGGGCAACCCCGGCCGCGGCCGCCGCCCAGTGCGAGATCGACCAGCCGGTGCGTTTCAGCGGCCTGAACTGGGAATCCAACCTGGTACTGGCGGGCATCGAGCGCTTCATCGTCGAGCACGGCTACGGCTGCGCCACCTCGGTGGAAATCGGCGAGACCCTGGCCATGCTGGCCGCCCTGCAACGCCGCGACGTGGACGTCACGCCCGAAGTCTGGCCCGGGCAGATCGAGGTCGCCTGGGACAAGGCCCTGAAATCGGGCAAGGTGCTGGCGGCCGGCCACGTGTTCGACGCCGGCGAAGGCTGGTACATCCCGCGCTACACGGCCGAACGTCATCCCGACCTGAAAAGCGCGGCCGACCTGGCGCGCTACACCCAGGTCTTCGCCGATCCGGAAGACCCGGGCAAGGGCCGCATCTACGGCTGCCCGGCCGGCTGGGCCTGCGGCACCCTGAACGCCAACCTGCTCAAGGCCCTGAAGCTGGAAGGCCAATACAGCATGTTCGCCCCGGGCTCGGGCGCCGCGCAGAAGGCCGCCATCGTGTCGGCCTACAAGCGCAAGCGCGACATCGTGTTCTATTACTGGACCCCTACCGCGCTGGTCGGCGCGCTGGACCTGGTCAAGCTGCAATTGCCGGCATTCGACCAGGCTGCCTACACCTGCATGACCGACCCGAAATGCCCTGACCCGGTCGCCACCGAATTCAAGGCCAACAAGGTGGTCACCGGCCTGAACGCCGAATTCGCCCGCCAGGCGCCCCAGTTGAAGGCGTTCTTCGAGAAGCTGAACGTGCCTGGTCCCGCCATCGACGACACGCTGGGCTGGCTGGAAAACCAAGGCGCCGAGCCCGACGACGCGGCGCTGTACTTCCTGCGCCAGTACCCCGACGTCTGGCGCAAGTGGGTGCCCGCCGACGTGGCCGACCGGGTCCAGGCCAGGCTGTAGCCCGCCGGCCCGCGGGTGTATGCTGCCCGGGCAGCGCGCCCTTCCCGGCGCGCAACCGTATCAAGGAACGACCCCATGGATGCGATCTACTGGCACGACGGCCACTGGACGACCGACAATCCCAAGCTGCTGGGCCCCGCCGACCACGCCTTCTGGATGGCCAGCATGGTGTTCGACGGCGCCCGCGCCTTCGACGGCCTGACTCCCGACCTGGACCTGCACTGCCAGCGCGTGGTGCGCTCGGCCGAGAAAATGCTGATGAAGCCCCAGCTCGGCTGGCAGGCCATCCGCGACCTGTGCCTGCAGGCCGTGGCGCGCTTCCCCGCGGGCGAGGCCCTGTACATCAAGCCGATGTTCTTCTGCGCCGACGGCTTCCTGCTGCCCGATGCCGACAAGACCCAGTTCGTGCTGCACGTGTTCAAGGTGCCCATGCCCGGCGACCAGGGTTTCTCGGCCTGCTTTTCCAGCTTCGCGCGGGCCTGGGCCAACATGGCGCCCACCGACGCCAAGGCCTCGTGCCTGTATCCCAACGGCCAGCGCGCCATCCGCGAAGCGGCCGACAAGGGTTTCGACAACGCCATCATGCTCGACGGCGACGGCCATGTGGCCGAGTTCGCCACCGCCAACCTCTGGATCGCCAAAGGCGACGTGGTCGCCACGCCGGCCGACAACGGCACCTTCCTGAACGGCATCACGCGCCAGCGCGTGCTGGCCCTGCTGCGCGCCGACGGGGTCGACGTCCAGGAACGCACACTGGCGCGCGCCGACATCGAACAGGCCGACGAGGTGTTTTCCACCGGCAACTACGGCAAGGTGGTGCACGTCAACCGGGTCGAGGCCCGCAGCCTGCCCTACGGCCCGATGGCGCGGCGCGCGCATCGCCTGTACATGGAATATGCGCGCGCCCGCTAGGCGCGCCGTCGCCCAGCCATGAAGCTGAGCCAGATCGAGTGCTTCATCGCCGTCGCGAAAGCCGGGCACTTCGGCCGCGGCGCGGAAAGCATCTGCCGCACCCAGCCGCCGGTCAGCCGGCAGATACGCCTGCTGGAAGACGAGCTGGGCGTGCAACTGCTGGCGCGCAAGCCCACGCATGTGGAACTGACCCCCGCCGGCAGGGCCTTCCTGAAAGAAGTGGAGCAAGGCATGCGCCACTTCCAGGAAGGCGTGCGCATCGCCCGCAACATCCAGGCGCCGCAATGGCCGAAGCTGCGCATCGCCACCACGGCGTCGGTGATGCTGGGCATCTTTTCGGTCGTGCTGGCCAAGTTCCAGAGGCAGCTGCCCGAATTCGCGTTCGAGCTCACCACCGCCGACAAGGCCACGCAAATGGACCTGCTGGCCACGGGCAAGATCGACGTGGCCGTGGTGCGCTCGCTTCCCGAGGGCGCGGGCCTGATCGCCAAGCGGCTGATCGACGAACCCATCGCGGCCGCCTTGAACTCCAGCCACCCGCTGGCCACCGTCACCCAGATAGAGCTGCGCGAACTGGCGCCCTACCCCCTGATCGTCTACCGGGGCCGGTCGACGCAAAGCGTGGCCGACCTGTTGACCGACCTGTGCAAGCAGGCGGGATTCAACCCCGACATCCAGACAGAGGCCGTCGACATGCAAAGCGCGGCCTTCGTCGCCTCGCTGACTTCCGGCATCGCCCTGGTGGCCGCTTCGCTGCAGAACATGAGCACGCCCAATCTGGTGTATCGGCCCGTCCTGCTGAATACCGAACCCGTGACGATGCCCTTGTACCTGGTCTACCGCGAAGGCGATTCCACCGAAAGAGTGAACCGGCTGATCGAGTGCGCCTCGGCCAACCGGTAGGCGCGCCCGTCAGTTCGGCTTGATGCCCAGCGCCGGGATGCGCGCTTTCCAGGCCTGGCGGTCCTGGATCACCATGGCCGTGAAGGCTTCGCGCGTCATCTTGAGCGGCTCGACGCCCAGCGCGGCGAAGCGTTCCAGCACGTCCGGCTGGCTCCACGCCGCCGAGACAGCCTGCGCCACGCGATCGACCGCCTGGTCGTCCAGGCCTTTCGGCGCCAGCAAGCCATACCACCACTTCATGCGGTAGCCGGGCACGCCGCTTTGCGCAATCGTCTTGACCCCGGGCAGCAGCGGCGAGGGGTCGGTGGCCGCCACGGCCAGTGCCTTGAGTTTCTTGGCGGCGATGAACGGGCCCGCCGACGTCGAGCTGTCGAACATCATATCGATGCGCCCCGCGACCAGGTCGGTCACGGCGGGCGCCGACCCCTTATAGGGAATGTGCTGCACCTCGATGCCGGCCTGCTGCATGAACAAGGCGGCGGTCAGATGCAGCGAGGTGCCGTGCCCGGCGCTGCCATAGGTCAACTTGCCAGGGTTGCGCCTGGCGTAGGCGATCAGCGCTTCGAGCGTGTCGAACGGCGAGCCGGCCGGCACCACCACCACGTTCGGCACCACCCCGACAGGCGCGATGGGCTTGAAATCCGCGATGGGGTCGAACTTCAGGTCCGCGTACAGCTCGGGGTAGATCGTGTGGCCCATGGCCGTCATCAACAGGGTATGGCCATCGTTGGCGCGCAGCGCGGCCTCGGTGCCCAGCACGCCGCCGGCCCCCGGCTTGTTCTCGATGACGACCGGCTGGCCCAGCGATTCCCCCAGGCTGGGGGCCAGCGCGCGGATCATGGCGTCGATGGCCCCGCCCGGCGGGAACGGCACCACGATCTTCACGGGCTTACCCGGCCAGGGCGGATCTTGCGCCAAGGCAGGCCCGGCCAGCGCACCCAGCGCGCAAGCCGCCAGCACCAGCACCACACGTCGCAGCAGGTTCATGATGTCTCCTCGTTGTGATTAACTGCGTGTACCGCGATCAGCGCATCCACGGCAATGCCGCCCTCGGCGTGCAATATCACCGGATTCACGTCGATTTCGCTGATCCATTCAGAATTGGCGGCGATCAGGCGCGAGATCTCTACCACCATCTGCGCGAACGCCCCGACATCGCTTGCCGCGGCGCCCCGCACCCCCTCCAGCAGCGGGTACAGCCGCAACCCCGCCAGCTTCTCGCGCACTTCCTCGACGGGAACGGGCGCCTGGCTGACCGCCACGTCTTTCAGTACTTCGACCCACACGCCACCGAAACCGTACACGACCATCGGGCCGAACTGGGGATCGAGCCGGGCGCCGATGATCATCTCTACGCCCGGGCGCGCCATGGGCTGCACCGAAAACGCAATCGCCTCGACCGACGGCGCCTTGGCCCGGCACGCGGCCTGGATTTCCCGGCAGGCAATGGCCACGGCCTGCGCGTCGCGCAAATCGAGCTTGACCCCGCCCACCTCGGACTTGTGCGGAATCTGCGCCGCATCCACTTTGACGGCCACGGGGAAACCGATGCGGTTTGCCGCCGCGACGGCCTCGTCGGCCGAGCGGGCGTACAGGTCCTGGCTGACCGGGATGCCGATGCGCGCCAGCACCGCTTTCGACTCGCGTTCCGACAGGGTGCGCCCGCCCTCGGCCGGCGCCATGGCGTCCAGCGCATACCGGGCCGGCACGGCTGCCTGGCCGGCCGGCAGCAGCCAGCCTCGTCGGCGGTGGTAGTCCAGCCACGCGCGATGCGCGTCCATGCAGCGGTCCAGCGACCGGAACATGGCCAGCGAGGTGCTGCCGTCATACACAGCAGACCCGATGCCTTCGTACCATTCGTTCATCCAGACCAGCGACAGCGGCGTGTCGATCTGCGCGGCAACCTGCACCAGCGCCGTGGCCCGGCTGACGGCGGCCTCGCCATGCGCGGAAGGCATCAGGACGATCACGCTGGCGAACTGGGGGTCGGCGGCAAAGCGTTGCACGCATTCCTGGTACATCGACGGGTCGCGGATCGATTCGGCGGTGACGTCGGCCGGATTGGCGATGGCGGCGAACGACGGCAGCCGGCTGGCCAGCGCCGACTTGGTCTCGGGCAGGGGTTCGGGCAGCGGCAGCCGGTACAGGTCGGCCTTGTCGGCGGCCATCACGACCGAGCCGCCCGAACCCGAGATGATCCCGACGCCCTGCGCCGACGGCGGCTTGGCGCCGTGGCGCGCGAAGAACACGGCCGTCTCCAGCAATGCCTCGAAGGCATGCACCGGGATCGCGCCGGTGCGATAGAACACCGCCTCGTACGCCGCCCCGTTGCCGGCCAGCATGCCGGAATGCGACAGGGCGGCCTTCTGCCCCGACGCGGTGGTGCCTATCTTGTAGACCACCACGGGCTTGCCCGCCGCGAACGCGCGCCGCAGGGCGGCCGCAAACCGGCCGCCGTCGGGGATGCTCTCGAAGAGCAGCGCGATGGCCCGGGTGCCGGGGTCGTCGATCAGGTACTCGATCAGGTCGGCCAGGTCGACATCGCAGGAATTTCCGGTCGAGATCAACTTGCTGAAGCCCACGCCGCGATGCATGGCCTGCAGCACGACATAGCCCAGTGCGCCGCTTTGCCCGATGACGGCAATGTCGCCGCGCACCATCGGCAAGTCGGCGATGCTGGGCAGGATGTTGCACACCGCGCCGGTATGCACGTTGACCACGCCCGTGCAGTTCGGGCCCAGCAGGCGGATGCCCAGGCGCCGGGCATGCCGGGCCAGCGCCTGCTGCTTCTGGCGCCCCGCTTCGCTGCCCAGGTCGGAAAAGCCGGACGAGAACACAATGGCATTGCGGATGCCCGCCGAGGCGGCATCCGTCAGGACATCGGGTACGCGGTCGGCGGCGACGGCGATGCCCAGGCAATCCGGCGTTTCCGGCAGCGCCGCCAAGGCGGGAAAACAGCGCCGCCCTTCGATCTGGGCATACTGCGGATTGACCGGATAGATCTGCCCGTTGAAATGCCTGGCCAGATTCCGGACCACGGCGCCCCCGAAAGAGCCCGGTTTCGGCGATGCGCCCACGATAGCGATCTGGCGGGGATTGAGAACAGGTTCCAGGAAATGCATGATGGTTCGACAAGGCAACAGTGATGGCTTGCGCCAAGGGCGGCACCGGGTAGTCCCGGCACGCGGGAAACAGGCGCTAGACCCAGGCGCGCTTCAGCCAGCGACCCCCGTCGACCGACAGGTCGCATCCCGTGATGAAGTTGCCCGCCTCTGAAGCCAGGAAGACGGCCGCGTGCGCGATGTCGTCGGTGTGGCCGAACGCGTCCAGGCAGAGCCGGTTCAGTTCTTTCTCGGCCTGGCCGCGATCTTCGTACAGGCGCTTGACGCCTTCCGTGTTGGCGATCGGGCCGGGCAGGATGTTGTTGACGCGAATGGCGTACGGGCCCCATTCCACCGCCAGCGAGCGCGTCAGCGCCGTGACCCCCGCCTTGGCCGACGCGGCATGGGCGCTGCCCGGCCACCCCGAAGCCGCCTGCGCGAGCGAAATATTGATGACCCGCCCGCCCCACCGTGACTGCTTCAGCCCGGCCAGGCTGGCATGGCAGAAGTTGAACGTGCCGTTCAGGTCGATATCGACCACCGACCGCCAGCCGTTGGGCGACAGTTTCTCGAACGGGCAATGGAAATTGCCGGCCGCGTTGTTGATCAGGACATCGATGCGCCCGTAGCGGTCCAGCACCTGGGCGACGATGTCCTGGGTGCCCTCGTAGCTGCGCACATCCGAGGCATGCACCTGGACCGGCCTGCCCAGCGGCGCAAGCTCGGACTGCGCGCGCTCGAGCTTGTCGATGTCCCGGCCGACCAGCACCAGGTGGGCGCCCAGTTCCTGGAACTTGGACGCCATGCCCAGGCCCAGGCCCGAGCTGCCCCCCGTGATGATCGCCACCCGGTCATCGAGAACGCCTTCTTTGAAAACGGTCGAAGCAGTCATGTCCAGTGCCATCCCTGAGTATGTACCAGGCATCAGTCTAGACATGCGCAAGCGCCGCGCCATGCAATCTGCAACCGCGGCGATTCAAAATTTGAATCGCGTGGCCGGGGCGGTGCGGGCCGCCCGCGCGGCCAATCGCCCCGGCAAGGTGCCGGGCGAGCCGCTAGGCGGCCTTGCCCAGGCCCAGGTAGCTTTCGATGACCCGCGGGTTGCCCGCCAGTTCGCGCGCCGGCCCGTGCAGGATGACTTCGCCGGTTTCCAGCACGTAGCCGTAGTCGGCCACCTGCAGCGCCGCGCGGGCGTTCTGCTCGACCAGCAGGATCGCCACGCCGGTCTCGCGCAGCCGCGCGATGATGTGAAAGATTTCCCGCACGATGCGCGGCGCCAGCCCCAGGCTGGGTTCGTCCAGCATCAACAGGCGCGGCTTGGCCATCAGCGCGCGGCCCACGGCCAGCATCTGGCGTTCGCCGCCCGACAGCGTACCGGCCTCTTGGCGGCGCCGTTCGCGCAGGCGCGGAAACAGCGCGAACACTTCGTCCAGCGTGTCGCGCCAACCGCTTTCGCGGGCGCGATAGCGGCGGAATCCCCCCAGCAGCAGGTTGTCTTCCACCGACATGCTGCCGAACAGCTCGCGCCGCTCGGGCACCAGCGACATCCCGGCGCCCACGCGCCGCTCGACATTCCAGCCCGACACGTCGGCGCCGGCGTAATGCACGGAGCCAGAAGTGTGGCCGGTGGCCGGCAACGCCCCCATCATGGCGTTGAGCAGGGTGGACTTGCCCGCGCCATTGGCGCCGATCACGGTCACGATGGTGCCCGGCGCCACCGTCAGGGTGGCCTCGCTCAGCGCGCCCACCTTGCCGTAGCGGGCGCTCAGCCCGCGCACGTCGAGAATCGGGTCCTGGCTCATGGCGCGGTCTCCGTCGCGGGCGCGGCCTGGCCAGCCTCGGGCAGGTCGTCGTCGATGCCGCCCAGGTAGGCTTCCAGCACGGCCGGGTTCTGTTGCACGTCGGCCGGCACCCCTTCGGCCAGCTTGGTGCCGAAATCCATCACCACCAGGTGGTTGGTCAAGCGCATGACGAAATCCATATCGTGTTCCACCAGCAGGATGCTCATGCCTTCGGCGCGCAATTGCTCGAGCACCTGGGCCAGTTCCTGCTTTTCCTTGTAGCGCAGGCCGGCGGCCGGCTCGTCCAGCAGCAGCAGCACCGGATCGCTGGCCAGCGCCCGCGCGATTTCCAGGATGCGCTGCTGGCCCAGGGCCAGGTTGCCAGCCTGTTCGTACAGGTAGTCGCCCAGCCCGACGCGCTTGAGCTGCGTGGCGGCCTCGTGCAGCAGCCGGGCCTCTTGCGCCCGCTCGCTGTGCAGCGCGCCCGCCAGGACGCCCACGTCGGCGCGCATGTGCGCGCCCAGGGCCACGTTCTCGAGCACCGACATGCCCGACAGCAGCTGCACATGCTGGAACGTGCGGCCCACGCCGCGCCGCGCGATCTCGCGCGCGCTCTGGCCGTCGATGCGTTCGCCCAGGAAGCGCACCTGCCCCCGGGTGGCGGGCAGCACGCCGGTGATCAGGTTGAAGGTGGTGCTCTTGCCAGCGCCGTTGGGGCCGATCAGGCCGACGATCTCGCCGGCGCGCACCTTGAACGAAATGTCGTTGACCGCCACCAGCCCGCCGAATTCTTTGCGCACCGCGTCCACTTCCAGCACCAGCGCGCCGCTTTGCGGCCGCTCGCGCTGCGGCAGGGCCGGCGCCGCCGGCGGCGGGGCCAGGCGGCGGCGCGAGCCGGCGCCGCCCGTCAGGCGCGCCCAGCCGGCCGACAAGATGGGCCACAGGCCGTTGGCAGAATACTGCAGCACCAGGATGAGCAACACGCCGAACACGATCAGCTCGAAGTTGGCGTCGGTGTCCAGCAAGGCCGGCAGCAGGTTCTGCAGCTGGTCTTTCAGGCCCAGGATCACGGCCGACCCCACCAGCGCGCCCCATACGTGGCCGGCGCCGCCCACCACGGCCATGAACAGGTATTCGATGCCGTAGTTCAGGCCGAAGGGGCTGGGGCTGACGGCGCGCTGCATGTGGGCGTATACCCAGCCCGACAGGCACGCCAGCAGCGCCGCCCAGACGAAGATCACGACCTTGTACGACGCCGTGTTCACGCCCATGGACTCGGCCATGCCCGCCCCGCTCTTGAGCGCGCGGATGGCGCGCCCCGGGCGCGAGCTCAGCAGGTTGCTGGTGGCCCATAGCGACAACAGCAGAATCGCCCAAATCAGGTAGTAGATATGGCGGCCGCTGGCCAGCGAGATGCCCAGGAAGCTGATGGGCTCGAGCCCGGCGATGCCGTCGTGCTTGCCCAGCCAGTCCAGGTTGCCGAACAGGAAATACAGCGACAGGCCCCACGCGATGGTGCCCAGCGGCAAGTAGTGGCCCGACAGGCGCAGGGTGATGATGCCCAGCAGGTACGCCACCACGGCGGTCAGCAGCAGGCCCACCGGCAGGGCCAGCCAGGGCGAGGCCCCGTATTCGCTGGTCAGGACAGCCGTGGTGTAGGCCCCCAGGCCCACGAAGGCCGCCTGGCCGAACGAGGTCAGCCCCCCTACCCCGGTCAGCAGCACCAGGCCCAGGGCCACCATGGCGGCCAGGCCGATGTAGTTGAGCTGGGTGATCCAGAATTCCGGCGTGGCCGGCACCATCGGCAGGACGGCCAGCACGGCGATGAATGCGATGAGCAGGATGCGGTTCATGGCGCTTATTCCTCGTCGTCCGAGTGATGGCTGCTGAACGACCGCCACACCAGAACCGGGATGATCAGCGTGAACACGATCACTTCTTTGTAGGCGCTGGCCCAGAACGACGAGAATGCCTCGAGCACGCCCACCAGCACCGCGCCCGCGGCGGCCACCGGGTAGCTGGCCAGGCCGCCGATGATGGCGCCCACGAAGCCCTTCAGGCCGATCAGGAAACCGGTGTCGTAATAGACCGTGGTGATGGGCGCGATCAGCATGCCGGACATGGCGCCGATGGCGATGGCCAGCGTGAAGGTCAGGCTACCGGACATGGCGGTGCTGATGCCCACCAGCCGGGCCCCGCGCCGGTTCACGGCGGTGGCGCGCAGCGCGCGCCCGTACAGCGTCTTGTCGAAGAACAGCCACAGCGCCACGATCAGCAGCGCGCAGGTGCCCACCACGAACAGGCTCTGCGCCGACCAGGTGGCCGGGCCCAGGCTGACCTGGCCACTGACGAAGGCCGGCGTGCGCCAGCCCTCGGCGCCGAAGAACACCAGGGCCAGGCCGGTCAGGGCGAAGTGCACGGCCACCGAGACGATCAGCAGCACCAGCACCGAGGCCTCGGCCAGCGGCTGGTACACGATGCGGTACATCATGGGCCCCATCGGGATGATCAGCACCAGCGCCAGCAGCATGTTCAGCCACAGGGAATTGCCCTCGGCGGCATAGGCCGTGGTCAGCCACAGCAGGGCCAGCGGCAGCGCCACGCAGGCCAGCAGCACCTTGGGCAGCGCCGCCCAGCTGCCGGTGCGCAGCGCGCGCACGATTTCCAGCACCAGCACGATCGCGCCCATCAGCGGCAGCAGGTAAGCGGTGCCCGGCACCCGGCCGTTGACCAGCATGGCCAGCGTCAAGGCCCCGAACGCGACGAACTCGCCCTGGGGAATGAAGATGACGCGGGTGACCGTGAACACCAGCACCAGCGCCATGCCCAGCAGCGCATAGATGGCGCCATTGACGATGCCGTCCTGCAGCAGGATGAGCGCGATTGTGAAATCCATCGAACGACTACCTTATGGGTGTCTTGGCATGGCCCGCCCCGGTGCCGGACCATGCTGCGAATGCGACACACCGGCCTGGTGGCCGGTGTGCGCAGATGCCGGCGGGGCGGCGCGGCCACGCCGGAAACGGGAATATTACAGCCCGGGCTGATACACCCACTTGCCCTTTTCCACCTTCACCATGACGCGCGAGCGCTCGTCGAAGCCGGCGTGGTCGGTGGGGCTCATGTTGAACACGCCCTGCGAAGCGGGCAGGTTCTTCAGGCCTTCCAGCGCGTCGCGCATGGCGGCGCGGAATTCCGGCGTGCCGGGCTTGGCGCCCGTTTTCAGCGCGGTGGGCAGGGCCGCCACGATCAGTTGGCCGGCATCCCACATATGGCCGCCGAAGGTGTTGGTCGAGCCGGCGCCGTGCTTGGCTTCATAGGCCTTGGTATAGGCCAGGGCCGATTGCTTCACCGGGTTGCTGTCGGGCAGTTGGGCGGCCACCAGCAGCGGGCCGGCCGGCAGCAGCATGCCTTCGCAGTCCTTGCCGCAGACGCGCAGCACGTCGTTGTTGGCCGCGCCGTGGGTCTGGTAGATGGTGCCCTGGTAATTGCGGGCGCGCAGTTCCTTCTGCGGCAGCGCCGACGGCGTGCCGGCGCCGGCGATCAGCACCGCGTCGGGCTTGGCGCTGACCAGCTTGAGCACTTGCCCGGTCACGCTGGTGTCGGTGCGGCCGTATTTCTCGACCGCGGTGATCTCGATGCCCTTGCCCTTGACGGCGTCGCGCATCACGGCCAGCCAGCTGTCGCCGTAGGCGTCGGCGAAACCGATGAAGCCCAGCGTCTTGACCTTGCCCTTGACCATGGCGTCGGCCAGCGCGCTGGCCATCAGCGCGTCGTTCTGCGGGGTCTTGAACACCCAGCGGCGCTTGTCGTCGACCGGCTCGACGATCTTGGCGCTGGCGGCCACGCTGATCATCGGCACCTTGGCTTCGGCGGCCACGTCCACCATGGCCAGCGACCCCGGCGTGATCGACGTGCCGACCAGCACGTCGACCTTGTCGTCGGAGACCAGCTT
>Ga0182736_1000658_pt1 | contig 46361 bp, 48 predicted proteins | sample eDN5th30CKraftBY_FD_128882 | JGI IMG/M metagenome (GOLD analysis project Ga0182736, IMG submission 128882) | Enriched backyard soil microbial communities from Emeryville, California, USA - eDNA 5th pass 30_C Kraft BY (version 2) (version 2) | ecosystem: Environmental > Terrestrial > Soil >... | reverse complement strand
GGCTGCGGGCTGGGAGAGGTGGTTGGCGTGCCCGGTGAACACCCGCGCCGACGCGTGCCCATCCGCACGGTGCAGCCCGCGGTCGTCGACGGCGCCGAGGACCCCGAGCTGCACGGCCAGCGCCTTGCGGCCCAGCCGCTCGGCCCGCCGAGACAGGTCCAGGGCCGCATCCGGATCGACCGGGTCGACCGGGTTGGCGAGCAGGTCGTCGAGGGCACGCTCCGCCGCATCGAGTGCGGACAGATCAGTGGTCGACGGCATGCCCCAACCCTACGGAGGGGGTCTGACGCCGAACCCGCCCGTCTCACCACATTTCGTGAGATGTCCGATTCTCTGAGCTTCATCGCTGGCCGCCGAGCGGGGCTCGGGCATGGGTAGGGTCCGGCGATGGCTGGTCGTCCCATGTTCCCGCTCGGCTCCGTGCTGCTGCCGGGGATGGTGCTGCCGCTGCACGTGTTCGAGGAGCGGTACCGGGCGCTGATGCGGGACTGCATGGCGGGCGACCGCCGGTTCGGCGTGACGCTGATCGAGCGGGGGAGCGAGGTGGGAGGCGGCGACATCCGGGCCATGGCCGGGTGCCTGGCCGAGATCGTCCAGGCCGATGAACTGCCCGACGGTCGGTGGGGCATCGTCGCCGTCGGCACCGAGCGGATCCGGGTGACGGGCTGGCTGCCCGACGACCCCTATCCCATCGCCGAGGTGGAGGACTGGCCGGACGTCCCTTCCGCCGACCCCGAGGCTGCCGTCGCGTCCTACGAGGCCCGAGTCGCCCAGCTGCGCCGCGTGCTGGCGATGGCCGTCGAGCTCGGGGCCGAGGCCGACCCGATGGTCCTACTGGCCGACGACGCCGAGATCGGCAGCTACCAGATCGGCGTGCTCAGTCCCATCGGCCCCCTCGACCGCCAGCGCCTCCTCACCGCGTCCGGCGTGGACGAGCGCCTGGCTCTGCTCGAGGAGCTGCTCGACGACCAGGAGCTCATGATCCGCTCCCGCCTCGAAGACGGCTGACCGGGGTCTCTCGCTCAGCCTGGTCTGCCGGCCTCCGGTGCGGGTTCCGGCATCAGCTCGGCGAGCTGCTCCCGTCCGATGCGGGCGATGCTCGCGTCGAGAGCGGCATCGATGACCTCGTGGCCGGTGATCTTGAGCCGGGCCAGCATGGCGGCGAGGTCGTGCGCGTCCGCCGGGCTCAGGTCGTCACGCCAGCTGGCGGGGGCGAGGTGCGCCTCGAAGAGGGTGAGGAACCGGTTGGCGAGCTCGTCGGTGATGGAGAGGAGCGCCTCCCATTCGTCGAGGACCACGTCGAGCGGGACCCCGAGCTGCGCCAGGGCCGATCCGGTCGTCAGGAACCGGCGATCGGCGAGCCGGAGGCGGCCGTCGTCGGTGGGTGAGATCAGACCCAGGGCGCCAGCGCGCTGCACGAGGTCGGTGGTCATCGAGCCCTCGGGGAACCGGCTGATGAGGTCGATCGGGTCGAGGACGATGCTGTTCGGCTCGCCCAGCAGCGCGTCGATGTCGTCCTCGCCGCCGAGCACGTCGGCCAGCCCGCCGCCCTCCTCCCAGCGCTCGAGCAGGTGGCCGATTCCAGCGAGCGAGTATCCCTGGTCCTGGAGGCGGCCGATCAGTTGGAGCCGCCGCAGGTGCGACTCGTCGTACCAACCGGTGCGTCCTTCGAGGCGAGGAGGGGCGAGGAGGTTGCGGGTCCGGTAGAGCCGCACCGTCGTGGTGGCCACGCCGGCCGCCCGAGCTAGATCGTCGAGTCGATACCCGTCGGGCATCTATCTGCGAGTGTTTGATAGCGTATGAAACATGAGCACGATGATACCGAACCACGGATCGGCGCGGGCGCCCCGGACGACGATCACATGGAGGTGACCGGCAACCAGCCGAGACCGCCGAAGGTGGTACTGGCGGGCGGGAGCGGGCTGTTGGGTCGACGACTGGCAGATGACTTCGCCGCCCGTGGCTTCGAGGTGGCGGTGTTGACCCGCACGCCGTCGGCATCGTCTCCCCATCGACTGTGCGCCTGGGACGGCCGGACGGTTGGGGACTGGGCCGCGGAGCTCGAGGGCGCCGTGGTGGTGAATCTGGCCGGCGCGCTGGTGGACCGGCGGGCGACGGCCGCCAACATCGACCTGCTCACCCGATCGCGGGTGGAGCCCACTCGGGCGCTGGTGGAGGCGGCGGCCGCCGTGGCGGTGGCGCCGCCACTGTGGCTTCAGATGAGCACGCTCGCGATCTACGGCGACGCCGGCGACGCGGAGCTGGTCGAGGGATCGGGCATCGGCTCGCCCCGGCCGCAGATGACCGGGGTAGCCCAGGCCTGGGAGGCCGCGGTCGACGGGGCACGAGCAGATCGCCTGGCGATCCTTCGCACCGGGATCGTCCTCGACCGGAATGCGCCGGCGATGGACCGCCTCGTCGGCCTGACCCGCTGGGGCCTCGGTGGTCGGATCGGCAGCGGCGACCAGTGGGTCAGCTGGATCCACGTCGAGGACTTCCTCGCAGCGATCCGTCGCATCGTCGACGACGCCACCATCGACGGGATGGTGCACATCACGGCGCCGAGCCCGGTCCGCAACCGGGACATGATGGCGTCGCTCCGCTCGGCCGTGGGTCGGCCGTGGTCGCCCCCGACGCCGGCATCGTTCGTGCGCATCGGCGCCCGGCTCATGCGAACCGACCCGGATCTGGCCCTCACCGGTCGGCGCTGCATCCCGAAGCGGTTGCTCGATGACGGAATGGGCTTCGAGTTCGCCACGTTCGACGAGGCGATCACGGAGCTCGTGGGGTCGAGCCGGTGATCGGCGTTCGGCGTCCCACCCCGGGGCGCGTCGAGGCGTACCGGGCTGAGCGCGAGGCGATGGCGCCCACCACGACGCCATCTCCCGAGCCGCCCCCGGGCTACCGCCGAAACACGTTCAGCCGGGTGATCGGCTCCGGCCCAGCGGACTTCGACCGTGGGCGCGACGGCCTCCAACGCTGGGTTGCCCACCGCCGGGCGGCAGTAGCGGTCGTGCCAGCCGATGCGGCGCTCGTCGAGGGGACCACGGTCGGGCTCGTGATGCGCCAGCCCGGCATCTGGGTGCTGGCGTCGTGCCGCATCACCACGGTCGTCGACGAGCCGGACCGGTTCGGCTTCGTCTACGCCACGCTGCCCGGCCACCTCGTCGATGGCTACGAGTCCTTCTTCATCACGGGCGCTGGCGGCGAGGTGACCTTCGAGGTCTCGATGGTGTCGCGCCCGGCATCGCCGCTCGTCCGCCTCGCAGGTCCGGTAGGCCGCCACCTCCAACGCCGAGCCGTCGGCGCCTACCTCTCTGGCCTGCACGCCTGGATCCACGCAGGAGCCAGCTGACGCTGCGCGCCCCGGCCCGATGGCGGACCGGGGTGTTCCCGCCGTGTCGGCCGACGGACCAGTGGGACCGGAGGGAATCCATACGTCGCAGGTCACAGCGGTGGCCCGGGACCGCCGCGAAGCGCAGATCGCCCAAGTCCGAAACGTGGTCTGCGCTGCGGTAACGGTGCCCTCCGGGGTTCCGGGCCTGCGCCCTTGCCCTCGAGCCGGCCGCCAACCCATCGGGTGCCAGGATGTGGCGGTGGCGGCCGAGGTGACGTGGTGCAGGGTCTCGGCTTGGTCGCGCCTGGTGAGCGGCCACCGGTGGGGGTTGTACCGGTGGCCCGTTGCGGTCGGCGCCATGTCGGTCACGGTCGCCGGACTCGAGGCAGTCCTGGGTTGGTTCGGTTCGACGATCGGGATCGCCGTCGGTCTCGGATGCCTGTGGTTCCTTCCAGGCCCGCGCGTCGGTGCTGGCTTCGATGACGATGGGGCCATCGCCCGTGGTTGGGTGCTTCGTCGGTCGGTACCGTGGTCGCAGATCGACATCCTTCGCCTCGGGGTGGTGTCGGGAACGTTCACGGCGGGCGGGTTCCCCGGTGTGGCTGCGATGTCGGGAAAGCACGAGTTCCGCCTGCAGCGTTGGATCGGGCAACCGGTAGCCAGGTCTCGGGGGTTGTCACCGCTGGTGGCCGCCGCGCGGGCGAACGGCGTTCACGTTGTGTTGGAGCCCGTCCACGAGTACGCCTTTCCTGACGTTGTGGTCGACCAGGTCGGTCTCGTGCGGTTGGTCGATGGGGTACCGGTCGCGACGACGAAGGCGGTCACCGTCACCAGCCGATCCGCGGGTGCAGTCGTCGTTGTCCTTGCCGTGATCGGTCTGCTCGGCGTCGTAGCGGTCGTGGGCGGCCTCGTCGCGCACCAGGGAAATGTCGTCGCCTTCGGTGGGGGCGCAGGTGTGCTCGCAGGCGTCGTCCTGGTCGAGGCGTCCCACTCTGGCGATGGGCGCAGGCACGACCACGGTGACTCGGGTGCGTTTCCTCTCCATCGGTGGGCCGGTCGTGGAGGCGATGGCACCCGGCTAGGCGGGCCCCACCTCGATCGCCTGATGCGCAAGCACGGCATCATCCCGCTCGCCCGGCTCCACAACGAGAGGGGAACGAGGTCGCTCGCATCGTCGACGACGAACTGCCCCGTGGGCGAGCGTTCAGCGATGGGGCTCCGGCCCAGCACTGGGACCTGCTCGGCCACATGATGCTGCGGAACTCACGGGCGTTTGCGATGCACGAGCGAGGAAGCCCACCGCTGGCCATCGCCGCCTGACCCAACCGGCCTCCACGAATCGACCGCGCCCCCACCGGGGCGCAGTCGCCGTTTCGAGCGGGATGAGGCCCAGGTGACCGTGGTGAACGGGTCCGGACGTACCATCGGCGCCTCTGGAACCGGCGTCGCTGCGTGGGAGGGGATTCCCGACCACAAAGCCCACCGGTCCCCGCGGCGGTGGGACCGGTAGGGAATCCCAACGCCGCAGGTCACGGTGGTGACCCGGCGACGCTCCGGAACGCCAATCGCTCGAGTCCGAAACGACGAACTCTCACGACCGGATGGGAACCGTCGGGCCAAGCTGGTGTTCATGAGCAGTGGCGACGGGCGAGACGACAGGTTGATGCTCCGGAGGGCAGTGCGCCTGGGCGAGACCGCCGCGGTTGCCCAGATGCTCGCTGACGGGGCTGATCCCAACGTCCCGGCGAACCAGCCGCTCCTGCTCTTGGCCGTGGACTGCGGGCACGGCAATGTCGCCGAGGTGCTCGTCGCTCATGGCGCCGACCCCCTTGCTACACGAGGAACGGATGGTTGGACAGCGGCGACCATCGCTGACGCCGCCGGGGACGATGGCCTAGCCGAACGCCTCGTGCGCTTGGGTGTACCTGCAGCGACGAGGCGCTTGCACGGCTACACGCCGCTGCATCGGGCGGCCCGCTCCGGTGATGTGGGCGGCTTGCTCAACATCACGCCGGGGGCGGTGGATGTCGTCGATGGCGCCGGTGAGACGGCCCTCGGCTTGGCGATTCGACACCGGCACCAGGCGTGCGCGGAGGTCCTGCTCGCTGCGGGGGCAAACCCGAATCACACGACACGCGGCTGGTCGCTTCTTGCCGATGCTGCGTACACCGATTCGTTGCAGCAACCAGCAAGCGGGTTCGTCGGCCTGCTGCTCGATGCGGGCGCCGACCCGCGTCCGGGCGGATACCCGCCGGTCCTCGCCACGATCAACCAGGAGGGTTCCAGCGCAGCCGTGCTGCGGTCCTTGGTTCGCTCTGGCGCCGATCCCCTGGCCGTGGACGGTAACGGCGAGAACGTGCTGCACCGCATCGCCAGCATCGAGGACGACCCCAACCTCATCGACGTCGCACTCGAGCTCGGCGTCCCGCTCGAAGCGAGGGGCCACACCGGCAGGACGTCGTTGCTCTCAGCTGCGTGGTGCGCCAACGAGGTGACGTTCGAACGGCTCGTGGACCGAGGGGCCGCCGTGGATGCCCGAGACAACCTGGGCCGATCGGCTCAGGATCTCGCTGGTCCGCCTCCACGAATCGACCGCGCCCCAACTGGGGCGCGGTCGCCGTTTTCGAGCGGGATGACGCCCAGGTGACCGTGGTGAACGGGGTCCGGACGTACCATCGGCGCCTCTGGAACCGGCGTCGCTGCGTGGGAGGAGATTCCCGACCGCAACGCCCACCGGTCCCCGGGGCGGTAGCTCAATGGTTAGAGCAGGGGACTCATAATCCCTGGGTTGTGGGTTCGATCCCCACCCGCCCCACGGCCTGGTGTTGACCGAAGTCGACGCCACTGATCACCGAAGTCGAGTTCGGCCGCCCGTCGAGGGCGGTCGAACCCGTTACCGGGACGTGCGTCCAGCCTTCCAGGGCCGGATCCGGCGATCTGGGACCCTCGGCCGGGCGCGACAGCGCCCCGCCGGTGCGGCGGGGCGCTGTGGGGCGCGGCGGTGCCGGCCTCGAGGGCCGGCTCGGTCAGGTTCGGGGCTCGGTCAGCTGTCGGGTGGGTCGTCGCCGAGCTCGGGCAGGCCCTTGGGTGCCCGGCGCTTGCGGACCGGTTCGACCGGCTTCGGCGGCACCGTCTCGACCGGCACCTTCGGCGGGAGGTGGCGTGGCTCGAGGCGGGCCATGCGGCGCTCGGCCTCGGCTTCGCGGGCCTTCCAGGTGCGGATCATGTGGAGGTTGTGGGCGGCGAACGCGAACGCGGCGACGATCGACTCGCGGGCCAGGCCGGTGAAGCGGGGGTAGTCCCGCCAACGTGCTTGCGTTGTCGGAGTCATCCGGTACAGTTGTTCCTGCACACCCCGGAACTGCCTCTGGCCCGCAAGGGACATGTAGCCGGGGTTTCGCACTTTTCGGACTAGGTGCGGCGGTGACAGCGATGCCAGTTGACTTCGTCGCGAGCGGTGCGCTCACGTCCTTGTCGGCGGAGCGGTTCGCACGGTACCAAGGTGCGACCTCGACGGACGTGGCTGCATCTGCCCTGTACGAGTGGAACAGCAAGGTCAGTGCCGACTATCTCGAGCTGTTGTCCTGGGTTGAGGTTGCGCTGCGGAACGCGACCCACAACAGCCTGATGGCCCTGGCACAGGGCCTGGGTGAGTCCCGGTGGGACCAGACGAACACCTCGTGGTTCAGCCCCTGGTTCCAGCCGGAGTCCGTCAGACAGATCCGCAAGGCCCGGTCGAGGGCAAACAGCGGGCCGGTCATGAACCCGCCGATTGGCAAGGTCGTTGCGGAGCTCACCTTCGGGTTCTGGGTCCGCATGTACTCACGGCACTACGAGGCCTCGCTCTGGACCCCAGCGCTACGCCATGGCTTTCCGGCTGGTCTGTCTCGTGGCCGGGTCCACAACGAGCTGGTAGCGCTGAACAAGCTCCGCAACCGAGTCGCCCACCACGAGGCCATCTTCGACGGCGACCACCAACGATGGCTGGCCAGCATCTCCCAAGCGCTGACGTGGCTCTCACCGTCTCTGAACGCCACGGTGCTGCCCCGGTCCAGGATCCATACCTCGCTCATCGCCATGCGGGCCGCACGAGTGTGACCTCGGCCGGTCGTGCTCGACTTCTGGCTGCTCCGACACTCGGAGCCCTCGAGCAACGGGGCGGGCGGTGGGCCCGTTGGCACCGCGAGGACCGACCGGTCTCTACCTGAACGGGTAGGGAGGACGTACTCCGAGCTCGACGAGCACGGCCGGATCCTCACGCACTACCCGGCGACGAGGACGTTGCAGGCCGGTCACCACTGGGCCCTCTTGTCCTAGCGGCGGGGTATCGACGCTCCTGGCGAGGGTTATGTGTGTGGATGGGGCCGATTTCAGATGTGGATGGACTCTCCGACCGGCCGCTGCGTCCCAGGTGAAGGCTTACGTCAACACCCCACGGCCTGGTGTTGACGCGGGCGCCCGGGGTCAGCGGGGCGGGCGCATGCGGCCGGTCTCCCAGGCGAAGGCGGCGAGCTCCACCCGGTTGCGGGCGCCCACCTTGTCCTGGAGGTTCGACAGGTGCGTCTTCACCGTGCCGAGCGAGATGTGGAGGTCGGCGGCGATCTCGGGGTTGCTGCGCCCGCGAGCGGCTGACCGCAGGACCTCCTCCTCGCGCTCGGTGAGCGGCAGGACCGGCTGGGGGACCGGTTCGTCCAGCACGGAACCGGCGAAGTGCTCGAGCAGGCGGACGGTGATCGACGGCGACACCAGGACGTCGCCGCGGTGCGCGGCCCGGACCGCTTCGAGCAGCAGCAGGGGTCCAGCGTGCTTGAGGAGGAAGCCGGCGGCGCCGTTGCGCAGGGCGGTGTGGACGTACTCGTCGAGGTCGAAGGTGGTGACGACGACGACCCGGAGCGGGTTGGGGATCCCCGGACCGGCGAGGCGCCGGGTCACCTCGAGGCCGTCGAGGCGGGGCATCTGGATGTCCACGAGGCACACGTCGGGCCGCAGTTCCTGGGCCAGGGCGACGGCGGTGGCGCCGTCGGCGGCCTCGGCCACGACCTCCATGTCGTCGGCGTCGTCGATGATCATCCGGAACCCGGCGCGAACGAGGTCCTGGTCGTCGGCCAGCAGCACGCGGATCGTCATCGCCGGCGCTCCACGGGCAGGACGGCTCGGACCCGCCAGCCACCGGTCGCCACCGGACCGGCGTCCAGCGTGCCCCCGAACGACGCCGCTCGTTCCCGCATGCCGACGATGCCGAAGGTGTCCGGGCCGGTAGCGGCCGTCGGGGCGCCGTCGTCGGCCACCACGACCTCGAGGTGCTCGCCGACCACTTGGATCGTCACCTCCACGTCGGTGACCTGACGGGCGTGGCGGCGGACGTTCGTGAGCGACTCGGCCACGATGCGGTGCACCGACGGGATCAAGGCCGGAGGGATCGACCTCGCGGCGGGGTCGATGGTGGCGTGGACCGGGGTGCCGTCGGCCACGGCCGAGGCGATGAGGTCGTCGACGTCGTCCCACGTCCCGCCCACGGAAGGACCGCCGCTGCGCAGTCCGACCACCACCTGGTGCAGCGCCGCCAGGGCCTCGGTGCCGGCGCCCTCGATGCGCTCCAGCGCCCGGGAGGTCGACGCCGCATCGCCGGAGACGTGGGCGGCGGCCTGCGCCTGCACCACCATCCCGGTCACGTAGTGGCCCACGAGGTCGTGGAGCTCACGGGCGATCTCCAGCCGCTCCGAGGTGCGTGCCGCATCGGCCGCGGCACCGCGGCGCCAGTCGGACCAGCGGAGGTAGACGCCGACGCCCACCGCCCCGGCGAACGCCCCTTCGCACACGACGAGCAGGTAGGCGGCGCTCGCCACCAGGGGCCGCAGGGCCTCGGAGGCAACGGCCACCCCGGCGAGGGCCGCCAGCGCGACCGCCGTGCCCCCAGGCTCCCGGCGCAGCGATCGGGCGGTGAGCACGGACAGGGCGAACAGGGCGGCGAAGGACGGCGGCAGGCCGGAGCCGGCCGCCACCGTGGCGACGGTCAGCGCGATCCCGGCGACGGCGAGGACGACGGTGGCCGCCACGGCGCTGGCGGACCTCCAGGCCACGACGAACGTGGCCAGCACGCCGAGGCCGGGCACGAGGATGCCGAGCGAGAACGGGAGCCGCCCGTGGACCACCTCGGGGTCGGTCGCCCAGATCAGCAGGTCCACTGCGGTCAGCGCCGCGCACGTCGCCACCACCACCAGGTCCGAGGCCCGGGCGAGCGCCGGTGCCGCCCGGTGCGTCCGCTCGATCAGCCGGTCGAGCGACGTCGGCGCCAGCGAGACTGAGGTCCGCTCGTCGACGTGGGCTGGCTGCACCCGGTCATCGTACGAGTGCGCTCCGCCGGGCGGATCGGCCGATCGGCTGATCTCCGCGTGGGCCGGCGTCGGCTGATCGGCGCTCCGGTTCGGCTGCCGAGCCGATGTGCGAGCGCCCGTCGCACCAGATGCTCGACCCATGTCCCACCACACGACCTCGTCCCCACCCCTCGAGCCCTGCTCCCCGACCGACGCCGCTGCCCTCGGGAACGGAGCGCCGTCATGACGGACCAGCTCCGTGCCCTCCTCCACCGGCTCCTCATCGCGGGCGGGTCTCGCCCCGCCCTCGACCGCCTGCTCGACGACTACGCCCGCTACCACCTCGTCCTGGTGGTGCTCGGCTCGGCGCTGACCGTGGCGCTCGGCGCCCTGGCCGTGCGGTGCGCTCGACGGTTCCGACGGGCCCCGAGGAACACCGACCGCCGATGGTCCTTCGAGCGGACCACCTACGCCGGCTTCGCGATCGCCAGCGGCCTGCTCGTCCTGGTCCTCGGCCTGGTGGTCCTCGCCAACCTCAGCAACGTGCTCGACCCGCGCCACGGCTTCACCGGAGCCGTCGACGCCATCGCCACGGCCCGCCCCGGGACGCCTCGGGCGGAGCTGCACGACGTCTTCGCCCAGTGGCTCCGTTCCGATGCCGACGCCATCCCGCCGGTGGTCCAGGAGCACGTCGACGACCGCCTCGCCTGGCAGCGGCCCAAGGCGCTCATCAGCGCCGTGCTCCTCGTCGCGGCGGTCGCGCTCGCCCACCGCCTCTGGCACGGCCTCATCGAGCGCTCCCGCCGCCGACCGCCTCGCACCCGGTGGTCGGGTGCCGACCGTGCCCGGTTCGCCGTCGCCCTCGCTCTCGGCCCGGTGGCGCTCGTCCTGACCGCGATGGTCCTGGGCAACGCCCAGGCCTCGATCGCCCCGCTGACGATGACCCTCCTCTTCGGCTGACGGTCCGAGTGCACCGATGCCCCCCGGTCCGGCCCTCGGGGACGGGTGCGGACCGGCAAGACTTCGGGCGTGGTTCTTCGGCGGACGCGCTTCCTGCTGCTCCTGGTGGTGGCCCTCGCGAGCTGCTCGGCCGATGGGGACCGAAGGATGTTCGCCGAGCAGTTCGAGCTTCCGCGGGGGTACGAGCCGCTGAACCGCTACGAGCACCTCGGCGAGGTCGGCAAGATCGGCGGTCGACCGATCGACATCACCGTCGCGAGGCCCGAGGCCGCAGGTCCGGCCGACATCGCTGCGATGCAGCTGTGCGACGGGTTGGCCGGCGACGCAACGGTCGAGCACGAACCGCACGAGGTGCCGGCCGACTGGGGCTCGTGCCAGTTCCGGTCGCTCGGGCAGCGCGTCCTCGTCGGCACCTACGACCGGTTCCGGGACTACGACCGCGTGCTCGCCGACGACGCCTGTGGCCGGAACCGATGCAGGGACGACGACCTGGTGGTCTGGATCGAGTGAGCGGGCGAACGCGCGACCAACAGCAGATCCCGATGTCGCTGCCCGAGTCCGCGAGCGGCGCTGCCGTACCCTGCAGGGCCATGCGCTGGATCACCCGTCCGCTGCTCGCCCTCACCGCGACCGCGATCGTGCTCGCCGGCGCCGGGTGCGGCGGCGAGAGCCGGGCGACGTCGGCCGAGTCGGACGCGTCAACGCAGGTGAGCGACGCGCCAACCGTCGTCGAGGACGATTCGGCGGAGCTCTCCCAGGACGAGATCGAATCCGCCTGCACGGACACGCCGGAAGACACCCAGTGCGGGCTCACCTTCGAGGAGCTGCGCGACCTCAACATGCGCTACGCCGACCGCATCGACTTCGATGGCGACCCCGCCGACGCCGCCGTCCTGATCGGCGTCGTCCGGCACCGCCTCGAACCGTTCGTCGACGTCCCGACGACCGCGACCGAGGACGAGCTCTCCGATGCGCTCGACGGGCTCGACTCCCCCCAGGTCTCCGCCAGCGCCGTCGGCGCGAGCGGCGTGGGCTTCGCGGTCGCCCTGGAGGGCGGCTGCGTGTTCGGCTCGATCCTCGAGGGCGAACTGACCGTCGAGTACGGCGGCTACATCAACGACGGCGGCTGCCTCGCCGTCTACGGCCACTGACGACACGCCGGACCGACCGGGTCCGACCCGTTGCTCGACGGGTCTGAGCAAGTTGAGCAATCGTTACTCAGGTGGTCTGGCCTGGGGTTCCGTACAACGGGACCATGTCATCGACGCACCCCACGCCGACCCGTGCCGCCACCCGCTCCCGCCGGGCACTGATCCCGAGCGCGCTGGCCGCGGCCGCCCTGCTCTCCGGCCTGGCGTGGCCCGCCGGGCGGGCCGAGGCCGCCAACACCGAGGCCATGACCGGGCTGGTCAGCAACGGCATCGACCACGCGCCGACGAACGGGACGACCGGCAAGGTGCTCATCGCCGGTCAGGGCCGGTTCGTGGCGTTCGTCGAGGACGGATCGGACACGGTGCCGAACCTGGGCGACGTGGCCATGCAGCGGGTCTACGTGCGGGACCTGCTCACCGACGGGCTCGAGGTCGTCAGCGTCGACGACGCCGGCGGCACGCACTACTCCATGCTCGGCGCCATCAGCACCACCGGGCGCTTCGTGGCCTTCGTGACCGGCGACCAGCTGGTCCCGCAGGACAAGAACGGGTACACCGACGTGTACGTCCGCGACCGCGAGCTCGGGACCACGGAGCTGGTCAGCGTGTCCAACACCGAGCAGAACGGCGACGACAACAGCGGCGGCCCGCAGTCCGGTGCGATCGTCGACATCAGCGACGACGGCCGCTACGTCGCGTTCGAGAGCGACGCCACCAACCTCGTCACCGGCGACACCAACGGCAACACGGACGTGTTCTGGCGCGACCGGGTCAACGGCAGCACCTCCCGGGTCAGCAGCAACGGCCTCACGCAGGGCAACGAGGACTCCCGGGCCCCGTCGATGAGCGACGACGGGATGTGGGTCGCGTTCTCGACCATGGCCTCCAACCTCATCCCCAACGACACGAACGGCGTCGGCGACATCCTCATGCGCCACATGGACGGCACGGTCACCCCCGAGCGGATCAGCAAGGGCGTCGCCGCCAACCCGAACGGGACCTCGCGGAACCCGGCGATGAGCGGCAACGGCAAGGTCGTGGCGTTCATCTCGTCGGCCCCGGACCTCGTTGCCGGCGACACCAACAACGCGACCGACGTGTTCGTGCGGAACCTGGTGAGCGGCACCACCACCCGGGTCAGCCTGTCGTCGACCGGGGCCCAGCTCTCCACGGACAGCTACGCGCCCCGCCTCAGCCCGAACGGCACCCGCGTGGTGTTCGAGACGGAGGCCAAGGGCGAGCCCGGCGACCTCGACGACGACACCGACATCTACCTGCGCTCGAACGGCGTCAGCACCACCCGCCAGTCGATCGCTCCCGGCGCAGCAGACAGCGACCTCGATGCCACCGGGGCCGATGTCGCCGAGGAGGCCGTCGTGTGGGGGTCGATGGCGAAGATGACCTCCACCGACACGGACGCCAAGGCCGACGTCTTCGTCCGCCGCACGCCCTATCTCGGCCCCCACGCCAGCGCCGAGGCGTTCGCCTCCAGCACCCGCCAGCGCATCCTCGGCTCGTCCACCCCGGCCCAGACTGCGGCGGCTGCCGCCGCCATCCGGGCTGGCACGTCGCCCGAGCACCAGGTCGTGGCGCTGATCGACCAGCCTGCGTTCCGGGCCAAGCGAGCCCCGGTGGTGCGCCTCTACTGGGCCTACTTCAAGCGCCGCCCCGACCTCGGCGGCCTCGACTACTGGGTCAAGAAGTACCAGTCCGGGACGATGTCGCTGCAGCGGATCTCGCTCTCGTTCGCCAACTCGAGCGAGTTCAAGACCAAGTACGGCAACACGACCTCGACCCAGTTCGTGACCCTCGTGTACCAGAACGTGCTCGAGCGGGAGCCGGAGGCCGGCGGCCTCGCCTACTGGGCGAAGAAGATCGACGCCGGCACGTCCCGCGGCCAGGTCATGACCTCGTTCTCCGAGTCGTCCGAGGGCGTGCGGACCATGGCGCCCTACGTGGAGTCCGTCCTGATCGGCGTCGGGCTCATCGGCAAGATGCCCACGGCGGACCTGTTCGCCGAGATGGTCGACACCCAGACGTCGGGCTACCCGCGAGAGAGCGCCGTCGACGACGCCCTCGGCGCCCCGGAGTACGCGGCCTCGCTCTGACCGCCGGCGACCGGACGGTGGACCGGTCCTACCCGGCGCCGCTGGTGGTCGTGACCTGGGTGACCGGCGCCGGCTGAGGACGGTCCGCGGGGCGCTCGGGCACCAGCGGGGGACGGGCGGCGAGTCCGGCGAGGATGGCCCGGGCCTCGGGCTTGGAGACCGGGCGGGCACCCTTGCCGAGCTGGCGGGCCACGACGGCAGGCTCGGCCCACGTCTTCGCCCAGCCCTGCGTCACGAGGTACCAGCGGGACTTCCGGTTCTCCCGCATGTCGCGCACGAGCCGGCGGCCGAACGTGACCCAGCGGTTCTGGCGGATGAGCAAGGCGTCGGCCAGGAGGCCGCAGGCCCGCAGCGGCTCGATGAGCTCGGCGGCGAAGATGCCCTCGGCCACCACCACCCGGGCGCCGTCACGGCGGACCACCTTGGTGCCCACCGCCCGGTTGTCGCTGAACGAGTAGTCCGGGACGGTGACCTGGTCGGTGCAGCACAGCTCCTCGAGGGCTGCGACCGCTGCCGCCGGATCCCACGATCCCGGGTGCTCCCAGTCGACCTTGCCGTCGGGGTGGCGGGGGAGGCCCGGATCGGTGTCGGGCCGGTAGAAGTCGTCGAGCGCCAGGATCGGCAGCCCCACGGAGCGGGCGAGGTAGGTCTTGCCGCTCCCAGACGGGCCGACCAGCAGCACCACATCGGCGCATCGCTCGTGGGACCCGTTCATCACGGGATCCCATGCTGCCAGCCCGCGCCGCTTCGTGCACACGACGGGTTCACCGGCTGTTCAGGGACCCGCCGCTCGGGCGGGGCTCGACCCGGGGTGCGGGTCAGTCGCCGAGCCAGGCCGGGGCCCGGTCGAGCAGGTAGGCGCTGACCTGGTGGCAGCGGTCCAGCGTGTCGCACAGCAGGTCCTGCTGGCCGAGGTACACGTGGGCGAGGGCGACCTCGACCTTGGCGATGATGCCGACGGTGCGGTCGGCGCCGTCGGTGACCGAGGCGAACGAGTCGATGGCCGACACCTCGAGCGGGAGGTCCGGGCCGCCGATGCCGGCGAGGTCGGTGGCGAGGACCAGCAGGTCCGGGCCGAAGGGGAGCGGGGGCAGGCCCCAGTTGAAGTGGAGCGGGAACCGGTGGACGTCCGGCGGGTCCTCGGGCTCGTCGGCCTCCTCGAGTTCGAGGACCAGGTCCTCGAACGACAGGAGCACGCGCGGGTCGATCTCCAGCGCCAGGTGCAGGTCGAGCGGGCCGCCGCAGGCGTCCTCGGGGTGGAGGTCGACCTCCCACGCCTGGCGGAGCGAGTACGTCTCGACGAAGTGTCGCTCGTCGTGCACGTGGAACCCGTGATCGACGGCGTGGTCCTTGAGATCGGCCACGAAGCCGGCGACATCGATGACCGCCACAGCAGCTCCTGATCGGTGGGGAATCGGGGCAGCCAGCCTGCCACGTCGGCCCGGCTTCGCCCACCGCCGCTACCGTCGGGCCTCATGGCCGGCGACCCCGTGGATCCCCTCGTCGTGCTCGGGGTGCTGACCGAGGCCGGCGACGCGATCGAGGCGGCCCTCGCCGCCACCATCGACTGGGGCGAGACCGGTGGGAAGGCCGGGCAGCACCACAGCGACCTCGCCGCCGACGAAGCGGCCGTCGCCGTGCTGGTCGACGCCGGGTTCGGCGTGCTCAGCGAGGAGAGCGGCCGCACCTCCCCGGAGCGCCCGGTCACGGTGGTGGTCGATCCGCTGGATGGCTCGACGAACGCCTCCCGCCGCATGGGGTGGTGGGCCACGAGCCTGTGCGCCGTCGATGCCGACGGCCCCCTGGTGGCGGTGGTGGCCGACCTGCGCCACGGCGTGCGCTACTCGGCGATCCGCGGCCAGGGCGCGGCCCGAGACGGCACGCCGATCCGCTCGTCGGGCTGCCGGGAGCTGGGCGAGGCGATCATCGGCCTGAACGGCGTGCCGGACGGCCACGGCGGCTGGGCCCAGTACCGGGCGTTCGGGGCGGCCGCGCTGGACCTGTGCGCGGTCGCCGACGGCACGCTCGACGGGTACCTCGACGCCACCACCGACGAGCTGGGCGTCTGGGACTACCTCGGCGCGCTGCTGGTGTGCCGGGAGGCCGGCGTCGAGGTGGTCGATGCGGCAGGCCGGGACCTGCTCACGCTCGAGCACGGCGACCGTCGGACGCCGGTCGCCGGGGCGACCCCGGAGCTGCGGGCCGCACTCGTCGCCCTGCACCCCGAGCACGGCCGCCGCTGAGCGGCCGAGGCGGCGCCGCCGCGACCTGTGCTCGGACGGGAACCGACCGCCCGGATCGGTGCCCGCTCTCGTAGGCTCCGCTGGTGCGCGACCGGCTCCACCTCCAGCTGCTGCGGCTGTACCAGCAGCTGCCCACGTGGCTGCGGCGGCGCATCGTGCGCACGGTGTCGCCGTCGTACACGGTCGGCGCCATGTGCTTCATCGAGCGGGACGACGGCGCGGTCCTGCTGGTGCGCCAGGCGTACCGCAAGCGCTGGGGCGTCCCCGGCGGGCTGTTGAAGCGGGGCGAGGACGCCACCGACGGCGCCCGGCGCGAGGTGTTCGAGGAGGTCGGCATCGCGGTGGAGCTCGTGGGCGAGCCGCGGGTCGTGGTCGATGCCGAGCCGCAGCGGGTCGACGTCGTCTACCGGGCACGCGTCGCCGATGGCATCGATCCGGGGCTGGCCGAGCCGCGGTCGCCCGAGATCCTCGAGACCCGGTGGTTTCCCCGCGAGGCGCTGCCCGAGCTCCAGCACGAGACGGTGACGGCGCTGCTCGCCCTGGCCCGACCGGGACCGTCCGTGTCGGCGCCAGCACTGGGGGTGGACGCGCCGGGCCGGTAGCGTCGGGAGGCGGCGGAACCGCCCCCGACCCCCTGCTGCTGCCCGTGCCCACCACCCCACGAGAACCACGATCCCCAGCGCTCGTCGGCCGCGAGGCCGAGCTGGAGCTGCTCACCGGCCTCATCGACCGCTTGGCGCTGGGCACGGGCGGGGCGCGGACGTTGGTGGGGCCGCCCGGGTCGGGCAAGACCACGCTCGTCGACGCCGCCGCGGTGCACGCCGGCCGTCACGGCGTGCGGGTCGTGCGGGTCGCCGGGTTGGAGGCGCAGCCGCACCTGCCGTGGGCCGCGGTGGCCGAGCTGTGCCTGCCGTTCGAGCCGCTCCTCGACCGCGTCGGCGCGGTGCGGGCGGCGGCGCTGCGGTGCGCGCTCGCCCTCGAGGTGGCCGACGGGCCGATCGACCCGCTGGCGGTGGCGCTGGGGGTCCTGTCGCTGCTCGGCGAGGCTGCGGCGACCCAGCCGGTGCTGCTCGTGGTCGACGACCTGCAGTGGATCGACGACGAGAGCCAGGGCGCGCTCGGGTTCCTCGGCCGTCGCCTGGGCGACGACCCGGTGGCGCTCGTCGCCGCCAGCCGGACCACGGCGGCGGTCAGCGGCGAGGCCGAGCCGCTCGGCGGCCTGTCCGATGCGGCGCTGCGCGAGCTCCTCGCCGGGGCCGGGGTCCGTTCGCCGGCCACCCAGGCCGCCATCATCGAGCTGGCCGACGGCAGCCCGCTGCTGGCCCGGCGCCTGGCGGCGGGGCTCACCGCCGAGGAGCGCACCGGGGCGCGCCCGCTGCCCGCGACGCTGCGCGTCCCCGACGACGTCGCCGACCTCTACCGGCCGCTGCTCGACCAGCTCGACGGGTCCGCTCGAGAGGCCGTGGCGGTGGCGTCGGCCGATGGCGCCAGCGGCCTCCAGGCCGTGATCGACGCGCTGGCCGAGCTCGGCCTCGACCTCGCCGCGCTCGAGCCCGCCGAGGAGGCCGGGCTGGTGGCGATCGAGCCCGACGGCGTCTCCTTCGTGCACCCGCTGGCCCGCACCGCGGCGTACCAGGCGATGTCCGCGCCGCTGCGCCGCCGGGTCCACGCCGCCCTGGCCGCGGCGACCGGTCCGGACACGCCCCTCGGCATCTCGCACCGGGCGACGGCGGCGGTGGGCGTCGACGACGGGCTGGCTGGCGACGTGACGTCGCTCGGCCAGGAGGCGCTGCGCCGGGGCGCGCCGCTCACCGCGGCGACGCAGTTCGTGCGTGCAGCGGCGCTCAGCAGCACTGCCCCTGACCGGGCCGATCGGCTGGTGGCCGCGGCGCGTGCGGCGGTGTCGGGCGGTGAGCTGCCGTGGGCCGCCGAGCTGGTGGCCTCGGCCCGGGCCGCCGATGCGGAGCGGGGGGAGCGCCTCGACGCCCGGCTGGTCGACGTGCGCCTCGCCGTGGCCCGAGGCGACCTGGCCGCGGCTCGCGCCCAGGCGGAGGCGGCCGACGAGGCCTTCGGTGCCACCGATCCCAAGGGCGTGGTCGAGCTGCTGGTCGAAGCGGCCCGTCCCATGCTCGTGGGCGCCACGGGCGAGGCGCCGGCGCTGACCGAGCGGCTCTGGGCCCTGGCTGAGGCGCTGCCGGACGAGGAGCGCCTCGCGGCCGAGGTGCTGTACGGCTGCGGCCGCTTCCTGCAGGGCGACCTCGCCGGCGCCCAGGCCCGCGTCGAGCGCTGGAAGGACCTGGTGGCCACCGAAGGCGCCGTGGCTGCCGGCCCGTTCCTCGCCGAGACCGCCGTCCTCTTCTACGGGTACTCCCACCAGGCGCCGGCCGCGCTGGCGATCCTCGACGCGGTCGAGCCCGCGATCCGGTCCAGCTGCGCCACAGGTGCGCTCGTCCCCGTCCTGTGCGCCCGGTCGTACCTGGCCTACGGCACCGACCTGCGCGCGTGCGTCGAGGCGGGCCGGGAGGCGGTGGCGCTGTCCGAGGAGACCGGCCAGCAGGCGCTCACCGCGGTCGCGCAGCGGACGCTGGCGATCGCCGCGGCGACGGTGGGCGACGAGGCCCTCACCAACCAGGTTGCCGACTTGCTCCTCGCGAGCGGGACCGAGGTGGGCGAGGTGTGGGCCCGTGCCGCCCTTGCCCGGCTGCACCTCGTGCAGGACCGGCCGGAGGGGGCGGTCGACCAGTTCGCCCGGCTCCGGGAGCGCATCGGTGAGACCAACACGTCGCTGGCCCAGTTCGAGGGCGACGAGGCCGAGGCGTTCGTGCGGGTCGGCCGGCTCGACGATGCCCGGGCCGTGCTGCCCGCGCTCGAGGCGGATGCCGCGGCCCGCGGCGGCTGGAGCCTCGGCCAGCTCGAGCGGGTGCGGGCGCTGCTCGCCCCCGACATCGACACCGCGGTGGCGCACTTCGAGGCGGCCCGGGACGCCTTCGCGGCCACCGACAACAAGATCGCCCTCGGCATCGCCGAGCTCACCTGGGGCGAGTGGCTCCGGCGGGCGAAGCGCCGGGCCGAGGCCCGGCGCCACCTCGACCGCGCGGTCGAGGTGTTCGGCCTGGTCGGGGCGAGCGGGCTGCGGCGCCGGGCCGAGGACGAGCTGGCCGTCGCCGGCGGCTCGGTGGACCGCAACCGCCCGGCCGACGAGCTGCTGAACCCGACCGAGCTGCACGTGGCCCGCTTGGCGGTGACCGGGCTGACCAACCGGGACATCGCCGGTCAGCTGTTCATGAGCCCGCGCACCGTGGAGAACCACCTGGGCGCCGTGTACCGCAAGATCGGCGTATCGGGCCGCACCGCCCTGACCGCTCGTGCGCTGGCGGACCCGGTGCTGCGCCCGGTCGGCGGCTGACGCAGCGGCCAGCCCGGCTCACGCCGAGGCCGGTCGCTACAGCGAGCGGAGGTGGGTGAGGTCGCCCGGCGTGCAGGGGTGGCGGAGCTTGGCCACGGCCCGCTCCTCGCGCTCGTGCTCGGCCTCGGTGTCGATGCCCAGGACGCGGGCGGTGTCCTCGTCGGACAGGGGCGGGCCGCCGTGGAGGCCGAGGCGCAGCTCGACGACGCGGGTGTCTTCGCGGTGGAGGTGGCCCAGCGCGGTGAGCAGGACGGGGTCCGCAGGGGAGGGCGATCCGGTCCGGCCCTGCGACGGGTGGCGCTCGACCTCTCGCATCGCCCGCTCGACCCACCAGCGGGCGAACGAGCTGAACGGGAGGCCGCCCGTGGGGTCGTAGCGGTCGGCGGCGCGGCCGACGGCTTCGTCGCCCGCATCGAGCAGGGCCAGGGTGGCCTCGGCGCTGCTCGGGTGCCGGCGGGCGAGCGAGACGACGAGCCGGCGGGTGGAGCCGACGAGCAGGTCTCGGGCGGCTTCGCCCCGGCGCACGCGCTCCATGAGCTCCGACGCCACGCCGAGGTCGATGTTGGCCTGGCTGCCCAGGGCCGCGAGCTCGTTCTCGGCCTCGCGGCCGTCGGCGATGGTGGCGGCCGCGACCAGTTCTTCGCCGTCGGAGAGCAGGGGCAGGTCCCGGAGGGAGCGGAGGCGGTCGCGGAGGACCGCATCGCGGCCGTCGATCGAGGATTCGATGGCCATCGAGCTCCTTCCTGCCTCGCACCCGGGCGCCCTACCCGGCGGGAACGGCAACGGTACCGCCGCGCCCTGCGCAGGTGGCGGACCATCTGGCGACGATGGGCGTCGGGTCCGCCACCAGCCGCGTTCGCCGTCCGAAGGGGGCCTGCACCTCACCCTGCGGGGTTGCGGTCCGGGTCCCGGCCCCCGCTCCAACCCCGCTCCGGGGCCCGAAGCCCTTCCCGCGGCGACCGGACTCGTCCACCATGCCCGTGCCGCACGGTGCGGCGTCCGATCACCGGACCAGGAGGCGCAGCATGTCCACGATCGTCAACCCCGCACGTCCACGTCGCTCGGCCGGCAGCCGAGCCGTCGCCGCCGGCATCTTGGCCGCCTTGGTGCTCGCCGGGTGCGGTTCGAGCGGCGGCAGCGAGGCCGCCGACACCACCGAGGCGAAGGCCACCACGACCACCGCCGCCAAGGCCGACAAGACCACCACGACCGAAGCCGACGACGAGGAGGAGGCCGACGCCGGCGGCCTGCCCACCGACGAGGCCGACGCCCCGAGCGGCTCGTGGATCTCGGTGCGCTTCAACGTGGCCGTCGAGCCCGAGCCCGACGACTTCAACGTCGGCAGCGCCGAGGCCCGCCTGTACGACATCGAGCCCAAGTGCGACGGCGACGCCCCGTGCGAGCTCGAGGTCTCCGGCGGCGGCGACGACGGCAGCTTCGCCATGCCCGACACCGAGCCGATCACCGGCGACCCGATCACGCTCGAGCCCGAGGACGGCGCCTGGACCGACTCGTACGAGTACCCCGACGACGTGGGCTGCACCGCCGAGCTCGACGGCCCGTACCTGCACACCTCCGAGGAGCGCGAGCTCGAGCCCGTCTACGGCGACGACGGCGAGATCACCGGCCTGGTCGGCACGACGATCCTGACCGACACCCTCACCGACGAGGGCCGGGCCGCTGGCTGCCCGGCGTCGTCTGAGGCGACCTACGCGTACGCCGTGGTCGTCGCTCCCAACGACGGCATCCGCGACATCGAGGAGTACTCGGTGAACGGCACCTTCAAGCAGACGCTCGAGGTGACCGCCGAGGAGGGCCAGGTCAACCCGCTCTACAAGGAGGGCGGCATCTCGACGACGCTGCCCGAGTACGACGTCGACCTGGCCGGGTCCTGCGGCGACGGCGAGTGCTCGGTCGAGTTCGCCCAGGTGAACGGCGACGGCGAGACCCGGCGGGCCGAGCTCGTGTCCGAGGACGGCCGGGGCCTGCTCGGCACGTTCGAGGAGGGTGGCGGCTGCTCCAACGACGAGACCGGCGACAAGATCTTCGAGTCGGGGGCCTACGAGTCGACGGGCGGCTACGAGGACCTCACGCCGGTCTGGGTCGAGGACGGCGAGGTCAAGGCGTTCGTCGGGCGCTACTACCACGTCGCCGAGCCGACCGAGCTGGGCAAGAGCGACCCGAACTGCGCCACCACGCAGTCGATCGAGGCCTGGGTCTACCTGGTGGACACCGACTCCCTGGGCTGACCCCGTTCGTGGTGCCGCCCGCTTCTGCGCCCCAGTGCGGGCGGCACCACTTCCCACCTGTGGGGAGAGCAGGACGCGCCGGTCGGCGGCTGTGGAGGGAGCAGTCGCCGGCCGACCGCGACTGGCCCCCGGGCCACCTGGCCACCCGGTCACCCGGGCGCGGGGCTCCGCCTCGTCGCCGGCGGCGGCTCCTGAGCTGACGCACAGTCAGGTCCGCGGCGACCGGCGGTGGTAGACCAACCTCGTTCGGGCCAGGGGACGGCACAGGGGAACGAGATCATGACGGACGTGGGCGTGGGCAGACCGGCAGTGTTCGACCCGTTCGAGGAGGGCTTCCTCGACGACCCGTACGGCCAGTACGCCCGACTCCGTGAGGGCGACCCGGTCCACCACTCGGCGCTGCTGCACGGCTGGGTCGTGACCCGCTTCGACGACGTGGCCAAGCTGCTGCGGGACCGGTCGATCTCCAGTGAGATCACCAAGGCCACGCCCAACCCGCTCACGATCATGGAGCTCGAGCGCCTCGCCGAGCGCCACCGCGCCTCGGAGACGATCGTCCTCATGGACGATCCGGACCACGCCCGGGTCCGCAAGCTCATGTCCGAGCCGTTCCGGCCCAGCGAGATCGAGCGCCTCCGCCTGCGCGTCGAGGAGCGCATCGAGGGTGCGCTCGACCAGCTGCGCGAGGAGCGGGGCACCGGTACCGTCGATCTGGACCTCACCGCCGACTTCGCGTACCCGCTTCCCGTGGAGATCTTCTCGGAGATGCTCGGCGTGCCCGACGAGGACCACGCCCGGTTCCGCTACCTCTCGCAGCAGGTGGCCAAGACCGTCGACCCGGTCATGAGCCAGGCCGAGCGCGACGAGTGCATGGACGCGCTCGACGAGATGCACGAGTACCTCACCGTGCAGGCCGCCCAGAAGCGGGCCGAGCCGTCCGACGACCTCATGTCGGCGCTCGTCCACGCCGCCGACGACGACGGCGTCCCGTTCACCGACAGCGAGCTGATCGCCCAGCTCGTGACCCTGTACCTCGCCGGCCACGAGCCGGTCGCCTCCCTGCTGGGCGCCGGGACGCTCGCCCTGCTGCGCTCGCCCGATCAGCTGGCCAAGGTGCAGGCCGACCCGACCCTCGTGCGCAACACCGTCCACGAGCTGCTCCGCTACGACGGGCCCAACCACTTCATGCGTCGCATCACCACCCAGCCCACCGTGGTGGGCGACGTCGAGCTTCCGGCCGGCGAGGTCATCTACGCCAGCCCCGCCGCCGCCAACCGCGATCCGGCGCGCTGGGGCGACACGGCGGACCAGGTGGTGGTCGACCGACCTGAGGCGCACCAGCACCTGCAGTTCGGCGCCGGCGTCCACGCCTGCCTCGGCTCGCACCTCGCCCGCCTCCAAGCCGAGATCGCGTTCGATGCCATCCTCGCCCGCCTCGACGACGTGGAGCTCGCCGGCGAGCCCGTGTGGGGCGGCCGCCTGTTCATCCGCGGCCTCGACTCGCTGCCGATCTCGTGCACCATCCGGGAGCGCTCGTCGTGAGCACCCCCGAAGCATCGGCGCCGTCCGCCCGCGGTGCCGAGGGTGGCATCCCGCTCCACAACCTCCTCGGCTTCGAGATCCACCCCGAGCCTGACGGCCCGGTCAGCCGGGTCGACATGCCGGTGCGCGCCGAGTCGTTCGGCGTGAACGACAACCTCCACGGCGGAGCTCTGGCCACCCTGGTCGACCTGACCTCGGCGCTCGCTGCGGTCCGCAACCGCACCGTCGACCTCGAGACCGAGTCGCTCGTCACCGCCGACATCCACATCCGCTACCTCGGCCAGCCCCGGACCGACACCGTCACCGCCAGTGCCGAGGTCGTCCGCGACGGCCGCCAGATGATCGTCATCGACTGCAAGGTCCACGACGCGGGCGGCCACCTCATCGCCACCGCCGACGTCGGCATGATGGTCGTCACCCGCCGCCGCCCGCTCCCCACCTGACCCACGGGCCCAGCCCGGTTGCGAAGCCCGGCTACCCCGTGGAGCCGAAGCAGCACCGGCAAGTAGCGTCTCGACGTTCCGGGCGCATAGCTCAGTTGGCTAGAGCGCTGCCCTTACAAGGCAAACCGGGAACCGGCATTCGGCCAGGTCAGGCCCGATTTCTGCGGGGTCGACTGTCGGCCAGGACACGCACAGGACACGCCAGCTAAAGGCGCAGCGCCCTTGTCCGGTGGTGGCCGCTTGCGGCACCACGCACTGCTCGGTACCGTGCTCGGCACTACGGCGCTGTAGCGGCCAAGGCCGCCAGACAGCACTCCCGACCCGAGGCAGGGTGCCGGAGTGAAGGGGACACCCTTCCTCAATCAGTCCACTCGCTGAGCCGCTTCATGCAGGCCCGGCGATTCGTTGGCTGCCAATGAGGAGGTCCCATGCAGCCGTCTGATTCCCCTTACCGTTCCCACGATCTGCTCGACAGCGAGCAGGCCGTCAAGGAGTTCCCCGCCCTGTCGCTTCGCCACCTGAAGCGACTGCGAGACACCAACACCATCCGCTACTCGATCGTTCGCCGGAAGGCGTACTACCGGTGGAGCGACCTGGACGACTACGTCACCTCGTGCGTTGTTGGCGGTGGGCGATGAGTCCATCAAGCAGAAGGGACCCGGCTGTGGACCGGGTCCCCTCAAAGCAGCGCAGCGACCAAGCGGCACGTACTGCGGCCAACGTTACGGACCTGCTCGGTGACCCGGCAACGCCTGGCGTGCTCGTCGCCCTCGCCGCTCTGGAAGGGGTGCGAGAGCAGCGGCGACGTGGAAGTTGGGTCGCCCTGTGCCCGGTGCATGACGACTACACGACACCGAACCTGTGCATCGACGTCACCAACAACTGCTTCGGCAGGCTCGCCGTCCAGTTCCGGTGCGTCTCCTGCGGTGCGAATGGCGAAGCGGTGCTTGCGGCTCTCGGGCTGAGCGCCCATGCCCAGATCATCTTCCACCGGGGCAAGGAGGACTTCGCTCAGCAACGACCGAAGCACGTCGCCCCACTTCCCTCGGCGCAGCAGTTGGACGAGTGGAGGTCGGCGCTCCAAGCCGACGAAGAACGCTGGCAGTACGTGACTGAGGTTCGGGGCGTCGCTCCGAAGATCGCCCATCAGTTCCGGCTCGGCTGGGACGAGGCCGATGGGCGCTACACGCTCCCGGTCTGGGGTGAGGGCGGTCGCCTCGTCAACGTGCGGCGCTACGACCCGAACTCGCCTGAGGGCCACAGGAAGATGATCAACACGAACGGTTACGGCAAGCCCGCTCGCCTCTACCCGTACCTCCCTCCCAGCGGTGCCCGCAGGGTGTACGTGACCGAAGGCGAGTGGGATGCCTTGGTGGCCCGTAGCAACGGTCTGACCGCCTTCAGCGGCACGCATGGGGCGGATACGTGGCTGCCTGAGTGGTCGGCGGCGCTGGCTGGTCGGCCCGTTGTGTTCCTCTACGACTGCGACGACCGAGGACGAGAAGGTGCCGCCAAAGCAGCGGCATCGGTAGTCGCCGCATCGACCAAGTCCGTTCGGGTGGTGAACCTCGGCTTGGAGGAACACGGCGACGTCTCGGACTGGTTCGCCAGTGGCCGCACGGTGGATGACCTTCGTGTGCGCATCAACGCCACTCCCATCGCTGGGGCGGGTCAGGGCGGTGGTCGTCATGGGTGAGGTCTTGATCTGGGATGGGTGGCCTGACCCCGAGCACAAGCCTCCGGCTCCGCCGTCGTCGTGGGATCCGGTGGACATTGGGCCGATCCTTCGGGGCGAAGCACCCGAGGACGTGCCCACGATGTGGAGGCGGACCGATGGGGTGGCACTGCTGTACCCCGGGAAGATCCACGCCATCAACGCCGAGTCCGAGTCGGGCAAGACGTGGATGGCGCTCTCCATCTGCGCCGAGGTGATGTTGGAAGGGGAGCAGGTCTTCTTCATTGACTTTGAGGACTCGCCGGCTTCCGTGGTCGGTCGCTTGGTGGACCTCGGGGTGCCGGTGGACGTGGTGGAGGTCTGCTTCCACTACATCCGGCCCGATGACCCGCTAACGGACTCGCTGAGCGAGACGTTGGTGGCTGCCCTGGTCGATGTCGGGGCTTCGCTGGCCGTGGTGGATGGGGTTACCGAGGCGATGGTGCTGCACGGCTTCTCCATCAAGGACAACGACGACGCTGCCCGCTTCATCGCCCTGCTGCTGCGACCGCTCCAACGGACCGGGGCGACCGTGCTGGTACTCGACCACGTGACCAAGGCGAACGAGAGCGGCAACCGCTTCGCCATCGGAGCTCAGCACAAGCTCGCCGGGATCGACGGGGCGGTCTACACGGCGAAGGTGGAGCAGCCCTACGGACGAGGGCGGACCGGAACAAGCCGGTTGGAAGTCGCCAAGGACCGGCCAGGACACGTGAGGGCCGTTGCCGGTAGCGGCAAGCACATCGGCACCTTCCGGTTGGTCTCGGAAGGCGGCGCACTGCGGGCGGAAGTCGTGCCTGCGGCGGGTGGAGACTCAGCGGTCAGGTTGTCGCCGGAGCTACTCACAAAGGTGAGCGACCTCATTGCTGAGAAGGCCCCGGTCTCGCAGACGGGACTGGTGAAGGCGGCTGGCGGCAATGCGGCTGCGGTTCGTGCCGCTGCCGACCATCTCGTCAAGATCGGCTGCGCCGAGGAGCGAGCAGGCAGCAGGAACGCCAGGTTGTTCAGCCACCTGAAGTTCTACGAAGGCGCCGACAGGTGAGCGCCGCAGATGGACGGGGTGGTGCCCCTGGGACGGGGTGCCAGACGGGGACGTGGTGCGCTCAGCGGGTACCCACCCCGTCTAACCCAAATCCCCAGGTAGGGCACCGAAACGGCCACCCCGTCCGTCCCCGTCTGTCCCCGTCCGGGACGTGGTGGTGGCGCACCCCGTCCGCCCCTGGCCCCGGTGCTAACCGGGCCGGGGACGGGGTGGGGCCACTGTCGGTGTCTCATCAAGCTCAGAAGCGAGAGCGAGGCGGTGTATTCCCCTGGGGGATGGCGCATCTGCCCGCCGCTCTGCACCCTGGCTGCCTACCCCCAGCGACTACAGCACAAAGGCAGGCACCCATGACCGGAAGTGGAACGTCCATCTCTCTCGGCAAGACCAACGCAGCGATCCTCAGCGGCGAGGAGGACCTGACGTTGTGGTCCGAGGAGGAGTTGGTCCGAGGCCAGAAGAAGGGGAAGAACGGGCGATGGACCGGGCGCAAGCCCAAGGTCGTTCCGACCGCTGTCCATCACGAACTGACCCGGCGGCGCATGGGCCAGGCATACGAGCTCATGCGGGAGGACCTCGTTGCCGCCGTGCAGGTGCTCGGTGACGTCGTGCGGGATTCCGAGGCCTCCAACCGGGACCGCCTGCGGGCCGCCGAACTGATCATGGATCGGGTGTTGGGCAAGGCCACCGAGCGGGTCGAGGTGAAGTTGGCTCCCGAGCCGTGGGAGCAGCTTCTCGTCGGTTCGGTGGTGGACCTGCCCATCGAGACCACCGGGGTTGAGGATGGCTGAGACACGACACCAACCCATCCCGCTGAACTTCTCTGTTGCAGGTCCGTACCTTGCGCCGCTCCAACACGAAGGAGCGCACATGGACGTGATCGGGTACCTACGGGTCAGCACCGACGAGCAAGCACGGTCAGGGCTCGGGCTGGAAGCCCAGCAAGAACGCATCAGCAGCGAGGCTGCCCGCCGAGGGTGGAACGTCCGATGGGTCTGCGACGACGGCTACACCGCTGCCACGTTGGACCGACCAGGCATCACGCAAGCACTGGCCGACCTGCGAGCGCACGAGGTTGACGCCCTGGTCGTGGCGAAGCTGGACCGCCTGTCCCGGTCGTTGTTGGACTTCGCCGGCTTGATGGCGCAGGCCCAGTCCGAGAAGTGGGAACTGATCGCCCTGGACCTCGGCGTGGATACCTCGACGCCACAAGGCCAGTTGATGGCGAACGTCATGGCGTCGTTCGCTGCCTACGAGCGGGAGCTGATCCGCCAGCGAACCCGTGACGCCCTGGCAGCGCTCAAGAACCGAGGCGTGCGGCTAGGCAGGCCCGTAGCCATCCCGCCCGCCACAAGGGCAGCCATCGTGCGATGGCGGGCAGCCGGTGCCACCTGGCAGCGCTGCGCCGACGCCCTGAACACCGCTGGCGTTCCAACCGCCCACGGCGGCGCACGTTGGTACGCATCCACCGTGCGGTCGGTGGTGCGGTCCATCGCCCTGGATGAGGAAGCCGCCGCAGCCAAGGCAGGTGCGGCATGAGCCTCGGCCCCGACAACGACCCGCAGTTCGTGGTCGTCCCCGACGACGAGCTCACGCCCGACCAACTGCGCCAGGCGCAGGCCATCCGAGCGGAGATGGCGGACACCAACCCGGCGGATGCTGACCCGCCCTCACCACGCCCCAGCGACGAAAGCGACGAACCATGAAGCAGGGAAGCATCAACGGATCGGTCGTGAAGGTGAAGGCGACCGGCAACTGGCGTGCTCGCTACCGCAGCGCCAGCGGCAAGGTCACGTCCAAGACCTTCAAGCTGAAGGGCCACGCCGAGAACTGGCTACGGGACGAACTGAACGCCATGCACTCGGGCGCACCGGTCCTGAAGGACGCCACCACGCTCGACGCCTACGTGACCAAGTGGACGAAGCGGGTGGCGCTCGACATCCGAGGCACTACGGCGCAGACGTATGCCACCTACTACCGGGTCCACATCAAGCCCACGCTCGGCAGCGTCGAGTTCCGGCACCTGGACAGCGAGGCGGTGCGGGACTGGTACGACACGCTGCGCACGACCAAGCGCCACGGCAAGAAGGACTCGCCGGCTCTCAGCCGGGCGACGTGCGCCAAGACGTACAAGCTGTTGAAGCGGATCTGCGCCGATGCGGTGGACGACGGCTACATGGCGACGAACCCTTGTCGCATCAAGGGTGCGAGCGCCGAGCCGGACTACCGGCTCAGCTACGAGGAACCGCCCGACGCTGAGGAGGTGCGAGCCCTGGCGGCTGCCGTGCCCGCCGAGTTCCAGGCGATGGTTCTCCTTGCAGGCTTCGGCGGTCTTCGCTGGGGCGAGGCAGCGGGGTTGCAGCGTCGGCACATCGACGTCCAGGCAGGAACCGTGCGTATTGAGCAACAGATCGTGAGGGGCGAGAGGGGAGAGCCGACCGTCGGCGTCCCCAAGACCGACGCAGGCAGGCGCACTGTTCATCTTCACGGCGAGGTGGTCGCCGCCCTGCGGTTGCACCTGGCGGACTACTGCGGCAGAGGACCGAACGCCTACCTGTTCACGACCGAGCGAGGCGCACTGCTTCGAGCCAACAACTTCCGCCGCAACGTCTGGCTCCCGGCGACCGAGAAGGTGGGCAAGCCCGACCGACGTTTCCACGACCTGCGCCACGCAGCTGCCACCTTCGCCGCTGCCACCGGGGCGACGACGAAGGACCTCATGGCCCGCATGGGGCATCGGAGCCAGGTGGCAGCCATCCGCTACCAGCACGCCACGCAGGCGCAGCAGGAGGCCATCGCTTCCGCCCTGGACGTGATGTTGGCCCCGAAGGACAGCGGCGGCACGGTCGTGCCGCTACGCAAGGCCCAGTAGGCCGCTCGTCAGCTGGCGGCGTGGATGCCCGACACCAGTTCGCCGGCATCGATGTCGAGCGCTTCTGCGAGGCGAAGGATGTTGCGCAGGGACACGTTCCGTTCGCCTCGTTCTAGCGAGCTGACGTAGGTGAAATGGAAGCCGACGACCTCGGCAAGTTTCTCCTGGGTCCACTCACGATTCAGCCGTTGGGCACGTACACGGGAGCCGAACTCAACGGCGAAATCCTCCCGACGACCAGTGCGACCCATGACCGATGGATCGTCACCCGACTACGTCCATGGGTCCAACGTCCTTGGGTCTAGTACCGTGCCCGGCCTTGTCTGATCCGGGAGGACCCATGAAGAAGATCGCAACCCTGACCATCACCGCAACGCTCTTGCTCGGTGCATGTAGCGGCAGCAGTGAGGACGGCGCTGCCACGACGACCACGGCTGCCGACTCGGCCACAACCGAGGCAACAGGGGAGGCGACAACCTCGGCGGATGCGCCCACCACCACGGAGGCCGAAGCGCCCTCGTTGGAGGATGCCGTGCGTGCGTACACGGATGCCTTTCTCGGCGGCGAGGACGAGGCTGCCTACGCCCTGCTGAGCGAGCGGTGCCACGGCGAGATGGCTTCAGCCGACTTCAAGGACATCGTGGACCAGGCCGAGGCGACCTACGGCGGCGAGACGATCACCACCTACGACGAGAACGTCAACGGCAACACGGCCACGGTGACCTATGAGCTCACCGACCCAGTCCTGAACCAGACGAACGAGCGCTGGGTGTTGGAGAACGGCGCTTGGCTCAACGACGAGTGCTGACAGCAACCGGTGGTTTGGTGGAAGCCGTCCCGACGAAATACCGGCCTTGACCTGCGACAACGAGGCCCGAATAGTCCCCATTGACGACCTTGACGGATCGTGCTTTGGTAAACACGTTCACGGCTTGGCACCGTGACCGCCACCGCAGGGCTGGTACTGCGGCGGATAGAGCGGACGCTGTCGCTCCTCCCGGTGAGTCCGGGCGCAAATGCTGGGAGATCCACCCGGCTGATGTGCGCCACTGCTCCGGGGTTCCAACCGAACCCAGGAGACAACGATGACCAATGACACGCTCAGCCTTCAGCAGGTCCTAGAGGACCTCGCCCGAGTCAAGGGCACCACGGCAGAAGAACTGCGTCGGGAGATGCACGCATCGGATCAACGAGTGATCGAGCTACACCAGCAGCATCGCATGGCCTTGATCGAGGCTGGAAGCGACCTTCTGGATCTTGCAGAGAAGTTGGCAGAAGCCGGGTCGCCACGGCAGGCGAACGTCGCCGCAGAAGCCGCCCACCTCCTCTGGATGCTTGAGGACGATATGGCTGCCACGGACCCGGAGATGTGGGCGTGAGCGACCAACGGGAGTCACCGTGGGACATGAGCCCTGCCAACGAGCAGCAGAAGCGATACCTGGCGGCGCTGGTCGAGCGGCTGCACACCGAGGCTGACTGGTCAACGATGGACACCACGATTGCCAGCGGGTGCATCGACAAGCTCAACGCAGTCCGCAAGGCGGCGGGGCTGGGGTTCGCTCCGATGGATGGCATGGACACCACCCGCCTGGCCTCGCCCCAGCGACGGACGTAGGCGGGTGCCGAAGGCCACATGGCACCTGGCGGCACCGGCACCCATCTGAACGGCTGTGAGGCGGCCTGGTCGGGCGTGGCAGGCTGGTACGCCTGCCGGGGCGCATAGCTCAGTCCGGTTAGAGCGCTTCGCTTACAACGAAGATGTCGGGGGTTCGACTCCCTCTGCGCCCACAACGTCGAGAGGCCCCGGTCACCCTTGCGGGTAGCCGGGGCCTCGACGGTGCGGTGGGCTACTTGGTGGCGATGATCGCCTCGGCCTTGACCGAGCGGCTCTTGTCGCCGTCGTTGAAGTTCACGGTGCCTGCCTTGGCGCTGGTGACCTTGGCGACCTTGATGTCTTCGGTGCGGTCCTTGCGCTGCACGACGATGGTCTTGCCGGTGATGGCTTCCCGCAGCGTGGCGAGGTCGGCGTCGGCCAGGTGGACCGGGGTGAGCGCAGCAGCGGTTCGACCGGGCAGCACGCTCTCGGCGTGGGGGCGGACGAGCGACGAGTAGGCACGTCGTGCGGCACCAGGGCTCCCGAGGCCGAGGGCTTCAGCGACCTTGGCCCACGAGAGCAGCTGCGTGTCCCGCAGGTCTGCGATCTGGTCGGCGGTGGGCGTGGGCTTGGTGTTCTTGGTGGTGGTCATGGAGGTCACTATGCAGAGCTTCCCGAGCGATGTTCAGAGACTGGCGGGAGTCTCGATCTACTAGGGGAAACATCGACCTTGGCGATTGGAACACGGCATAGGCGGGTTACTTGCACGGCTCACCGAGTGGTCCGTAGGCAGTGGCCCATGCCAAATGCCGCCGACTTGTACGGGCCAAATAGGCCCGGTCCCCTTCCCGTCTTTACGGAGCGAATCGAACTGCGCCTGCGCCCCGATCAGGTGCAGCGGTTGGACCGGATCGCCAAGGCGTTCGGGTGGTCACGCTCCGACGTGATCCGGCTTGGCCTCGATCAGTTCACCGATGCCATCGAAGGTCCGTTCCTGGACCGCCTAGAAGAAATGGAGGTCGGCCCGTGACCGGACGCCGAACCACGTTCTTGTCCACGACTCGAGACACGATCAGCCGTGTTGCCGATGAGGCGCAGGCGCAAGGGCTCGCAGCCGAGGACGGACTGTCCTCGTTGGAGGAGCGAGAGGCCCGTCGTGCCACCCGACGCCGCAGCGAGGCTGCGCAACTGCCGGGGAGGAACTGATGCCGCAGCGCACCATCGCATCCGCCACCGAGGCGTTCGACAACATGTCCGGTCTGTCCGAGGCCGAGCGCCGAGAGTTCCAAGCCGAACTTTCCACCGCCACCAACAACGCCAGCGCCGTCGCTGAGCAGATGATGACCGAGCGGGTCAACGAGATCGCCACCGTGCGAGAAGAAGCGTTGGCAGAACTGTGCGCCGTCCGTGACGGCTACGCCGACTTGGTCAAGCAAGCGAACCTCGGCCGCATCACCGCCGCCGAGTACGCCAAGGCGCTCACCGACCTCCGCAGCCGCCAGCGGGCCGGCGAACGCCACATGACTCGCATCGACGAGGCCCTCGCCTTCGTGGAGTCCGTCGAGGCCGACCCGCTCGCCTACGCCGACTCCCTCTACTCCAAGTACCCGCTCACCCAACCCACGTTCTCGTTCTAAGGAGACAGCCCATGCCCGCCAAGGTCCTCACCACAGGCCCCACGCTCACCGACGAGAAGGTGGACGAGATCCTCACCCGGTACCGCCCGCTGGACGATCCACTGCTCGTCGTGCTCCGCCACCTGCAAGCGCAGATCACGGCGCAGGCCGCTCGCATCGAAGTCCTCGAGGCGGCAGCGTGAAGTTCACCGAGGAGGAGTACAAGGTCATCGGCAACCCATCGGAGCGGCTGGTGCAGGAAGCCATCTACGCCGTCCTGCATGACTCCGACGAGGACGCCAGCACCGAGGACGTCGTCGCCAAGCTCATGGAGTGGGAGGACATCACCGAGGTCCAGGCCCGCCAGCGTGTCATCGACGCCATCGCAGACGCCGAGGTCGGCATCACCATCGCCCACGACCTCAGCGCCGAGGTCTGGCTTGACCCGGTCACCGAGGCCCGCATCGAACGTCGCTGCACCTACTTCACCGAGCACGAGAGAGGCAACGACTCGTTCCACGCCCACTTCAAGGACGAGGGGTGGCACGCCCGCTGCGCCCTGCGGTCCTTCGTTCACGACCACGATGGCGAACTGCCCACCTGGCACCAACTGGTCGCCGCCCTGGCGGACCACCTGTGCTTCGAGAACACGTCGGGCGTTGCCCACATCGCCCTGAACGCTCTGGATGCCGGAGCGATCTACATGGTCAGCCACCCGACCCGCTCCAACTTGGTGCGCTTCGCCACCACTGAGGACACCGAACCCGAAGGGCTGGATTCGTGACCGCCTACATCGACCTGCGGGGAGCGTTCGCCGCTCCTGCCTACTGGGCACCGCCCGAAGAAGATCCACCTGCGCCAGCGCCGCCCGCCCCTTCCCCAGACGACGACAGTGCTCCACCCGCTGGCGTCGCTGGGGAAGGGGAGCCGGTAGAGGGCGAGGCACCCGAGAACCCCGAGCTCAAGAAGCTGCACGACGAGGCAGCACGGCACCGGGTCCGAGCCAAGGACGCAGAGGCCAAGGCCGAGGGCCTGGCGGCACAGGTGCGCTCGCTCACGTTGCGCATCGCCTTCAACACCCTCGCCGGCGAAGCCGAACTTACCGACCTCGACGCCGCCTGGAAGCTGGCCGCCGATGACCTCACGGTCGTAGACGTGGCCGAGGACGGCACGGTGGACACCGAGCGGCTCGCCCAGATCGTCGCTCACGTCGCAGAGCGCTACCCGTACCTCGCCTCCGCTCCCGCCCCAGCGACACCCGCCAAGGCCGACGCCTTCCCGCCAACCGAGCCGAGTGGTCGCCCGACCAACGGTCGCAAGAAGCAGATCGGTGGCCTCAACGTCGAACTGCTCGAATCCAAGTTCCCGGCGCTACGCCACAAGAGGCGATGACCGAGGCCGACTGACGGCAAGTGAGAAATAGGCCCTTGACCTGCACGTTTCTGGGCGAACATGTGTCCGATCGACCTTTGCTCTGGGCTAGGGTTCGAGGGTGGTTGCGGAGCACGACACCCCAGAACTTCGGAAGGCCAGGGGTGCCTTTTTCACGCCGCCCGCCATCGCTGACTTCCTCACGGATTGGGCGCTCGATGGCGATGCCAACGCAAGAGTCTTCGACCCAACATGCGGCGAGTCCGTCTTCCTGCTTGCCGCAGGTCGCCGGCTGAAGGGAGAAGGCTGCTCTGCGCACGCCATGCGAGAGCAAGTGTGGGGAACGGACCTGCACCAAGAGTCACTCGACGACTCTGCGAAGTTGCTTGCCGCCGAGGGCCTGTCCGCCACTCTGCTCCCAGCGACGGACTTCTTCGCCGTGGCGTCACCGGATGAGCCGGACAGCCCGCTGCCGCTGATGGACGCAGTGGTGGGGAACCCGCCGTTCGTGCGCTACCAAGAGCACGCCGGTGAGACTCGCAAGCTCTCTGTTGCGGCGGCTCTCCGACAAGGCGTGCGGCTGAACGGGCTCGCATCCTCGTGGGCAGCGACGCTCGTCCACTCAAGCGCCTTCCTGAAGCCTGAGGGCCGGTTGGCGATGGTGCTTCCGGCCGAGTTGCTCACGGTCCACTATGCAGAGCCGGTCCGCCGCTGGCTGCGCACTCGATTCAAACAAGTGACGCTCGTCGTGTTTGAGCGCCTTCAGTTTGAGGATGCGCTTGAGCACGTGGTTCTCGTTCTCGGCCAGGGCACAGGCGGCTGCGACTCGTTCAACCTCCACTACGTGCATAGTGCTGATGATCTGGCCGATCTTCGTCCGGAGGACCCGACGAACTTCGTCCCCAACGATGAGGGCAAGTGGAGCGACCTGCTGCTGACCACGTCCCAGCGGGATCTGTTTCGCCGGGTCAGTAGCGAGAGGTTCACGGCGCTGAGCACCTACGGTGCGCCTGAGTTGGGCACTGTGACCGGTGCCAACCACTTCTTCATGCTGTCGGAGGCGACGAGGGCCGAGTACGACCTACAGCCCGGTTGCCACGTCATCAAGGCGTGTCCGCCCGGTACGAGGCATCTCACAGAGATGTCCTTTACAGGTGCCATGTGGGATCGACTCAAGGAGGCCGGTGAGGCGGTGTGGATGCTCTGGCCCGCTGACCCCGACGACGACCACGAGGGCCTCGTTCGTTACAAGGAGTTCGGCATCGAGCACGGCGTGCCCGAGGGATACAAGTGCAGCATCCGTGGTGACCTCTGGTTCCGACCACCTGCGGTCAAGCCGCCGAGTCTGTTCTTCACCTACATGAGCCACCGCTATCCAAGGCTTGTGACCAACTCGGCCAAGGTCACCTTCGTGAACTCGATGCACGGCGTGCGGCTCGCCCCAGATGCGCCAAAGGGTGCCGCCTCGGCGCTTCCATTGCTGATGCTCAACTCGGTGACAATGTTGGGCGCCGAGCTTCATGGGAGGTCCTACGGCGGCGGCATCCTGAAGATGGAACCTCGTGAGGCCGGTCGCCTTCCTGTGCCGAACCCTGACGCACTCGCCGCAGCCTGGAAGACGCTGCAACCCATGAAGGCCTCCCTCGCACGGCAAGTGCAGAAGGGCTTGTGGGTCGAGGCATCCAAGACGGTTGATGACGTGCTTCTCAGGAAGGCAGTCGGTTTGAAGGCTGCTGAGGTAGCCCAGCTGCGTGCATCCGCCCATGCTCTGCGTAGCCACCGGTTGGGACAGTCCACCTAGCCAAACCGGACATGAAGTTCAATGGTCCGATGCCCGCTACCGATGACCCTGAAGCCGCCAAGAACCTAGAGGCGATCTATGGGCATCCGCAGGAGCGATGGGCGGCCCTCATCGGACGGGTTGGCGACAACGACCTTCAGCTGTTCGTGGACGTTCAGGACGAGTGGCTCGCCTACCTCTGGACCCTGGATGCCTACCGAAAGGCCGAGGTGGTCCCGAGAGGGATGGGGAACCCAGACACCCAGCCGGGCGACCGCCTGGCAGCTGAGTACCGCAAGAAGGGCAACTACTACGCCGACCTCCTGACCGCTCTCTTGAGCAACCGCACGGAGCAGAAGCTTGCACCCAGAACCAAGGTCAAGGGCTTCTCTCAGAATCACCAGATCGACGTGGCGTGGCCCGATCGAGACTCGAAGCCGCTGATCGATCCTCTGATCTGCTTGGAGACGAAGGTCACCGGCGCTCCGGCCTACGGCAAGACCAAGGCGAGAGGAGCCATGAGCGATTGGAGCAACCGGCGCAAGGAGCTCAAGTTCGCCGCAACTGACCTCAAGCTCTTCCGCAGAGGTCTGACGACGAAGATTGACGGTTGGGATTCCTGGCGCAAGGACCAACTGCCCTACTGCTTCTTCATCTGGGGCGCTCGGCTCTCACAGCGGGACAAGGTCGCCAAGATGGTGAGCGAGGTGCAGGCGCTTACCAAGACCTATCTGGATGGGGCGGGTGTGTTCGCCTGGAAGGAGAACGAGGACGGCACTGCCTACGAGGCTGTCGATATCACCGAGAGGGACCTCTCGGACCGGGTCACAACGGTGGACGAGATCCTGCGGGAGATCGGTAGCCACGTCGACAAGCTGGCTCCAAAGGGCAAGATCCCCGCACCCGTTGTGCCGGAGCCGGAGGAACAGGCTGTCGATACGGCTGAGCTTGCCGAGGACACCAAGTCAGCGTCGGACTAGGACACACACAGGACACGCCAGGGTGTCCCCAGCGGACTCAAGCGGTCTCGGGCAGACCCAAGAATGCCCTGGTCAGGCGACGGATCCCCGTGAAACCGCTGGTCAGCAAGGGTGCCGGGTACTGCCTTACAAGGCAGATGTCGGGGGTTCGAGTCCCTCTGCGCCCACCAAGCGGTTCAGTTTGAACCTCCTCGGGCTCGCTCGGCCGGAGATCCCTTCGCTGCCACCAGACACGCCACAAGACGACCAGGCGTGACCGGGTGGGCCGCGCTTCTTGGGCGGCCCCAGGCAATTGGTGGAGGCCTTGCGTGGTAGGCCACACTCCATGAGTCTCGCTGTGGGCGTTCGTTCGCCCACGTTCCATGATCGGCGGAATCCCATGTCTCAATCAGCCTCGCGCTGGGTCGTTGTCGCGGTAGCGGTGGTGGCGTCAGCACTGGTGTTGGCGGCCCGGGAGCCGGTGGAGGCGGCGGGTCCGACCTATGCGGACGTGATCGAGGCCCGCGATCCTGTGGCGTACTTCCGGTTGGGCGAGACGTCGACGGCTACCGAGCCGGTCAATGAGATCGCTGGGGGTGTCGGGGGTGAGTGGACTGGCGACCTCTCGAAGATCGGTCTTGGCGTGCCGACGTCGGGCTTCGATGGGAACACCGCTGCGAGCTTGGGCCCGCTGTCTGGTTCGCCGCCCACGCCTTCGCTGTCGGGTCTGGAGTTCTCGACTGAGGATTTCCGGACTCCGTCGGCGTCGTTCGAGGCTTGGATCAAGCCGTCGGGTCTGCCACCGGACCCGGAGGTGACGCCGGCGTCGTTCCCGGATGCGAACCTGCTCGTCGTCGACGGGTGCTGCTGGGGTTCCAGGGAGGTCGGGTTGTGGATGACCTTGACCTCCTCGGGCACGGTGAGGGCGACCGTAGGCCAGGGGCTGTGGGGCGAGTCGGTTGATGTCGAGTCGACGGAGACGGTGACCGACGGGCAGTGGCACCACGTGGTCGCCGTGTACGAAGAGGTGTCGAAGTCGCTGTGGATCGTCGTCGATGGGGATGACGAGGGTGTTCAGGCTGCGGACTTTCCCGGCCTGCGGTGGGGCGATGGGGCTGCAGGCGACTTCGACCCGCTGGTGGTCGGGCGTCCTTTGAACGGACCGGCATACAACGAGGGCTACCAGTACCAGGGAGCGATTGACGAGATCGCGGTGTACGACAAGGCACTCACGCTCGAGGACATCCGGGAGAACTTCCTCGCCTCAGACCACCCGACGCCTCCCGGCTGGAACGTCCCCGAGGGGCCGCACTCCGGCAGCGACATCCTCGGGCCGAATGCAGCGAAGGACTGGGATGAGCTCCTTCGTTGCCATTGCGCCGATCCGGTTGACACGGGTTCAGGCAACTTGCACATGCCGATTGCTCCGGTGTCGGTCCCGGGCCGTGGACCAGGTCTCGGTGTCTCCATGGCGTACAACTCGCTGGCGGCAGACCGGTGGTCGAGCATCGGTTACGGGTGGTCATCGACCCTCGACATGCGCCTGTGGGACGAGCCCTATTGGGGCGGCAAGACCGTCGTCCAGGAGACGGGTGCGACCGTCGCCTTCCGCGGCTCAAGTTCGGGCTCCTTCCTCGCCCCTGATGGATACACAGCGACGCTCACGGCTCAGGGCAGCGACTGGCTGTTCATCCGGAACCACACCGAGCGATTCCTCTTCGACTCGGCTGGTCGCCTGAAGTCATTGTCGGACCAGTTCGGGAACACGACGACGGTGTCCTACCCTGCGGTCACAGCGGCGGATCCCGCGTTCCGGCAGCCGTCGGCGATCACCGATGCCGCAGGCCGGAGCCTCACGCTGGCGTGGCACGGGTCGTGGGCCTCAGCCGGATCCACAGGGAAGCTGGCATCGATCACCGAGCCCGTCGTCTCCGGCGAGCCGGCGGGCCGCAAGGCCGAGTTCTCCTACGACTCTGCCGGCAACCTCACCAGCTACAAGGACGTTTCAGGCGGGACGACGACGTTCACCTACTTCGATGCTGAACACAGCACCGAAGACCACCTGATGACGAAGATGCGCAGACCGCGCCATCTCGGCGACACGTCGAACAGCAAGGTGATCGAGAACAACTACGACGCCACCGGTCGCGTGGAGTGGCAGCGCGACGAGCTCAACCGGCGCACCGACTTCGCGTACGACACTCCGTCGGCCGGCAGGACCACCGTGACCATGCCGCCCTACGACGACAGCGGCATCGCGGACCACCGGCACAAGCGGATCGACACCTACGAGAACGGTGTCCGGACCCAGACCATCACCGCTGCGGGAACCGCAGCGCAGCAGACGACGAACTACAAGTTCAAGTCCGATACCAACGCGCCCGAGTGGATCGAGGACAACGCCGGCAAGAAGACCGAGTTCACCAGCGACGCCGCAGGCAACGTCCTGACCGTCAAGGACCCGACCAACCGGATCACTACGTACACGTACGGCATTTTCGACCAAGTGACATCGGTGGCTGTCGGCCAGAAGGGGAGCGACACGTCGCAGGTCGTGACGACGACCAACCAGTACAACGCGACCAACGGGCGTCTCGAGGCCACGACCGTCGCCGCCGGGACCGCCGATGCCGCGACGACCAGCTACGAGCACGCCACGACCGCCCATCCCGAGGACGTCACCACGGTGGTCGACCCGTTGCTCAACCGATGGGACTCCGGCTACAACGCCGGAACCGGCTACCTCGAGTGGTCGGAGAACCCCGAAGACGAGCGGACCGCCTACACCTACAACGAGATCGGCTGGCCGCTCACGGTCACGTCGCCCGAAGGCGTCAAGACCGCGACGGCCGGCGACTACCAGACGAGCTACAGCTACGACATCGCCAACCGGTCGACCACGGTGACCGGCCCGGTCAAGAACCCGGGCTCTGAGACCGGTGACAAGGTGAAGACGGTCCTCGACGCCAACGGCAACGTCAGCTCCACGTCCAGTGGCGCCACCCTGGGCGACACCACCACCTACACCTACAACGACGCCGACGAGCTCACCAACGTCAAGGCACCGGATGAGACCTCGAAGTCCTATGCCTACTTCCCGAACGGTGCGCAGAAGAGCTTCACCAACGAGCTCAGCGCTGTGACCGGCTACACCTACGACGCCGGCGGCAACCTCCTCACCGAGACCGATCCGCTCGGCCGGACCACCACGAACACCTACGACTCTGTGGGTCGGCTCAAGACCGTCAAGCAGGACTCGGTGAGCGGCGCGACCTGCACTGCCGCTACGAAGGTCGGCTGCATCACGTACTTCTACGACGACGCCAGCCGCATCACGGGCATCGACTACTCCGACCCCGACACTCCGGACCTCGTCGACGGCACGGACTTCACGAACGGGATCCACTACGACAACCTCGGGCGCCGCGACGCCGCCCACGCCCGCACCGGCTCCGGCGCAGCGACGGCCGCCTCGTGGGACGAGACCTGGGCGTGGACCAAGCGCTCCCAGATCAGCAGCCACACCGACCGCAACGGTGACACCACCGGCTACAAGTGGGACAAGACAGGCAATCTTACCGAGTTGACCTACCCCGGCAATAGGACCGTCGTCCGCACGTTCGACAGCGCAGGCATGCTCAAGACCTCCACGGACTGGTCGTCGCGGACGGCGACCTTCGACTACGACGATGACTCCAACTGGACCGGCACCGCGTTCGGCAGCGTCAACAACGACGCGTTCGCCTACGACGCTGCTGGCCGGATGACCGCCGCCACCTGGAAGCAGGGCGTCACCACGCTTGGCGCCGAGACCTACACCCGCCCGACCGGCACCAAGGGCATGGTCGACGCCACCACCCCCTCCGGCGCAGCCGGATCAGCAGCCACCGACAACGTCTACGACACCCGCAACCGCCTGACGGACACCCACGGTGTCACATCCGGTGCCACGGAGTTCGCCGTCGACGCGGCATCGAACCTGACCAAGGGGCCCGGCGGCCGCAACCAGCAGTTCAACAAGGCGCAGGAGCTGTGCTGGGCGTCGCCGACCAAGGCCGTGGTCGCCGCCAACGTGGCGACCTGCCCCGCTGCCGACGCCGGCTCGGAGCTCTACACCTACGACACCCTGGGCCGTCGGCTCACGACGACGTTCGAGGACAACGTCGTGCGGACGCACTCCTACGACCAGGCCAACCGGCTGACCAAGGTGGCCGACACGACCGGCAACCCGCCCACCACGTCGCTGGCGGACATGGACGGCCAGGCGCTGGTCGGGAACTTCGACGGCGACACCGAAGACGATGTCTTCTTCTACCGCTCCACGAACACCTCGAACGACGACTGGGTGTTTTGGGGCGCGGCCCGCAACCAGTTCGGATCGGTCAACGGCAGGTTCAGCGTCGGCTCGGGCTACACCCCGGCTACCGGGGACTTCAACTGCGACGGCATTGACGACATCCTCTGGTACAAGCCCGGCACCGGGAACGACTACGTGTGGTTCTGGTTCGGCCGTTACAGCACCTCGTCGCCCAACGGGGCGTACACGTCGAAGCAGTTCACGATCACGAACTCGTTCGTGCCTGTCACCGGCGACTTCAACGCAGACGGCTGCAGCGATGTCCTCTGGTACGCGGCGGGGTCAGCGACTGACGCGATCTGGTGGGGTGACGACGACGTCGCCGTCGGCACCAACCAGTTCGACCTCGGTGCGGCCAACGTGGGCGGGACCTTCGAACCCGTTGCTGGGGACTTCGACGGCAACGGCGCCGATGACGTGTTCTGGTACGCGCCGGGCACCGATCAGGACTACCTGTGGATGTTCGCGGCGACGGGCGGGACCTACACGAGCTACAACCGGACCGTGAACACGACGACCTACGACCTCGCCGCCGGCGACGTCAACGGCGACGACCGTGACGACCTGCTCTTCTACAACCCGTCCGGTCAAGACGTGCTGTGGTGGGGTGCCGCTGAGGCGAGCTTCGGTTCTTCGAACCAGAAGATCCTCCCGTCGATCGACGCGGGGCAAGCCCCGGTGATCGGCGACTTCGACGGCGACGGCCGCGAGGACCTGTTCCTCTACAAGCCCGCCGCCACCGGCGACACCATCTGGTGGGGCGCCCCCCAAGGCGACTTCTCGACGGTCACCGGCTTCCAGAACACCACCACCGCCCGCCAGACCAGCTACACCTACGACACCGACGGCATCCGAGCCACCAAGCAGACCGACAGCGGCACCGCCCAGAAGTTCACCTACTCCTCCGGCACCGGCCTGCCGCTGCTGCTCACCCAGAAGTCAGGGACCGACACCACCTACCTCGTGTACGGCCCCGGCGGACAGCCGATCGAGCAGATCAACCCCGACGGCACCGCCACCTGGCTCCACCACGACCAGCTCGGCTCCGTGAGGCTCGCCACCAAAGCCACCGACGGCACCGAACACTCCCGCCGCAGCTACGACCCCTACGGCACCGTCGCCACCCAAGCCGTCACCACCGAAGGCAACAAGCAACCCCTCCTCAGCTACGCCGGCCAATACACCGACACCGAAACCGGCTACCAATACCTCCGAGCCCGCTACTACGACCCAACCACCGCTCAGTTCCTAACCAAGGACCCCATCGCAGCGAAAACGCAGGAACCGTACGGCTACGCCAGCCAGAACCCGTCGACACTCTCAGATCCTACCGGCATGTGCCCCTGGGGTATGGGACTTGCCTGCAGGGCAGTCAACATCGCAACCGGTCACGAGGAGGGCACGAAATCCCTATGTGCCGGCCCACAGGGATACCTCATCTTCGGAGGTGGGCTCGACTTTTGCTGGAATTGGGACGGCGACCTTGGCAACCTTCGGCATGGAAAGGCGAGCGTAACTCCAAGCATAGGAATGGGCACGCCGTCCCTCGGCGTTGGAGGATCGTTTGGCGTTACTTCTGCTGAACTCGATGAGCTATCGGGTCCGGGTATGTCCATTGGCTGCGGCCTTGGTCCGTTCGGCGCAAAGGGCGGAATGGGAGTGAACCCCTGGGGGCAAGATCAAAGCTGGCCTAACGGGTCAGTGTCCATCGCGAAGAATTTTCTTCCAATTCCAGAAGTGCATGGGGCTTTGTCATGGACCTGGACCACCTGAACCCGATGCCGGCCTCCGTGGCCTACTGGTACCTGCGCCTGGTAGTGATTCGCAACACGTCGGCAATCTGTCTCCTCGTAGGCTTCCTCCTACTCGTGCACGCGCCGTCGACCGGTGCGCTCGGCGCAGTCGGGGCGGCGTTGGCCCTTGGCGGATTCATCTGTTGGGGACTTAGTGTTTCGGTGTTGGTGCTTCCGCTGGTGCGATCGACGCTACGCGGGACGCATCCGTCTCTGTCTCAGGTGCTCGATGAGATCAACTCGTTCACCGGGCACTCCTTGATCGAACAAGCCAACGAATCGACCGGCAGATCAACTCCAACAATTACGGTGAAAAGGGCCCGCGTGTTGGTGTGGGCCGAAGGTGTGCTGTTCTTGCTACTTATCGTCTCCGTTGCGATCGGCTGATGGTCGAGCGAGGGGGTGGCCCTGTTGGAGGCCCTCCAGGGGTCGCAATCGTCGCCGGTGTTCAAGATCTCAGTGATTCCTGAGCGCCTGGAGGCTGCGCTCAGGATTGGCGACCCAGCACGCTGGCGAGCCCTCCTCAACCAGCACCAGCATCACGTGCTCGGCATCACTGGCAAACGAACCAGGCTCCGTGTCACCGCCGTCGCCAAGCCGCAGATCGACACCAAGCACTACGCCAAGGCCATCCTCAGAAGTCTCGAAGATCAGCCACCGCGACCACGAAGCTCAACTCCGGCTGCGAGCAGCCCCGATCGCACCGTCTCCCGAGACACGCCCAGCTCCGACGCCACCGATCTGAGCGAGCGTCCAGCGGCGTAGAGCTCCCTGGCTCGTTCGAGTAGCTCGCCGTGCAGCTTGTTGTAGGGGCGGGTGGCCAGCACCTGTCGCCGGCGCAGGTGGGCCCGCACCGTCGTCGGGTCGATCGCAAACCGCCCCACCAGTTCCTGCTGGGAGCATCCGTCCAGGTAGGCAGCAACCAGCTCATCTACCTGGGCAGGGGAGAGCCGGATCTGCTTCTGTCGGAGTCGCTCTAGGGTCGTGACCTGGCTAAAGGGACTGCCGCGTGAGTCGGTGACATCTGATCTGTGGTGCCGAGAGGTGCCGCTGGAAGGATGTCTGCCATGCCCAAGCCCTATCCCCGTGAGTTCCGCGAGGACGTGATCCGGGTTGCTCGCAACCGCGAGCCCGACGTGCTGCTGAAGACCATCGCCAAGGACTTCGGGATCTCGGAGTCGTGCCTGGCCAACTGGCTCAAGGCTGCGGATGTCGAGGACGGGCTCAAGCCCGGCACGACCGCAGCGGAAAACGCCGAGCTGCGCGAGGCGAAGAAGCGGATCCGTCTGCTCGAGCAGGAGAACGAGGTCCTGCGCCGGGCCGCCGCGTATCTGTCGCAGGCGAACCTGCCCCCAAAATGATGTTCCCGCTCGTCCGCGAGCTGGCCGGCGACGGGGTCCCCGTCACGGTGACGTGCCGGGTTCTGAAGCTGTGCCGCCAGCAGTACTACCGGTGGGCTGCCTGCCCGGTCACCGCCCGGGAGCTTGCCGAAGCTCATCTGGCGAACGCGATCTTCGACGCCCACCGCGACGACCCCGAGTTCGGCTACCGGTTCCTCGCGGATGAGATCCGCGACGGCGGCCACAGCGCCTGCGACCGGACCGTGTGGCGGCACTGCCAGGCGAACGGCTGGTGGTCGCGCTTCGGCAAGAAGCGCACCGGCAAGGGCTCCAAGCCGGGCACGCCGGCTCACGACGACCTGGTCCGGCGGGTGTTCACCGCCGAGCGGCCGAACCAGCTGTGGCTGACCGACATCACCGAGCACTGGACCGACGAAGGCAAGCTCTACCTCTGCGCCGTCAAGGACCTGTTCTCGAACCGGATCGTCGGCTACTCGATCGACTCGAGGATGCAAGCCCGGCTCGCCGTGAACGCTCTCGACTCGGCTGTGGCCCGCCGCGGCGACGTGGCCGGCTGCATCCTGCACTCGGACCGCGGGTCGCAGGGCGGGCTCAATCGGTGGTCGCAACACCGGCTTGTCGGACGGAGCGTAGGTGCTCATTCAAGGCTTCGGCGGGGGTGCGCCAGTCGAGGATCTTGCGGGGCCGGTTGTTGATGGTGGCAGCAACGGCCTCGAGCTCCTCAGCGGACCATCGCGAGAGGTCGGTGCCTTTGGGGAAGTACTGGCGCAGAAGGCCGTTGGTGTTCTCGTTGGTGCCGCGCTGCCAGGGGCTCTTGGGGTCGGCGAAGAACACCGGGATGTTGGTCTCGACGGTGAACGCGACGTGGGCCGAGAGCTCCTTGCCGCGGTCCCAGGTGAGCGAGCGGCGGAGCTGGTCGGGCAGCGTCGTCATCGTTCGGGCGAGCGCGTGCTTCATGGTGACGGCGCCGTAGCCCGCTAAGGCTGGGCCGTTCTTCTTGCGGGGTTCTTGGCGCCAGCCGGGTTCGCGTGGCAGGTGGATCAGCATCGTGAAGCGGGTCGTGCGCTCGACCAGAGTGCCGATGGCCGAACGTTCCAGGCCGATGACGAGGTCGCCTTCCCAATGGCCGGGGACGGCGCGGTCGTCTGCTTCGGCAGGGCGTTCGCTGATCAACACGTTGTCGGTGACGTGATCCCATGACCGCCTCCCGACCCGAGCCCGCGGGATCCGCAGCGCCCGGCCGGTGCGCAGGCACGCAACCAGCTCGCGCTTGAGGGCTCCACGTCCCTCGACGTAGAGGGCCTGGTAGATGGCCTCGTGGCTGATCCGCATGGACTCATCATCGGGGAACTCAAGCGGCAACCGTCGGGCGATCTGCTCAGGGCTCCATGCCTGCACCCAGCGGCGGTCACCGCGATGCGGCTTGTTCTTGCCCTGCCACTTCGGGCCGTCGGGGCCCAGCACCTGGCCCGCAGCGGTGGTGACCCGCCCTGACAGCCGGTCCTGGACGTAGTCCCGCAGACGGTCGCTGGTGGCGAGCTTCGCCGCCTTGGGGCGCCTGGCCCGCCGCTCCGCGTGCCACTGAGCGATCGTCGCCTTGTACTCGAGACGGAACGTCCTCGTCGACGCGTTGCGGCGCAACTCCCGGCTGATCGTCGATGGCGACCGGCCGGTCCGTCGTGCGATCTCGCGCACGCCTTGGCCCTGAGCTCGATACAGCGCGATGTCTTCTCGCTCCGAGAACGACAGGTAGCGACCCGACAGGGTTGGTGGAAGGCAGGGGTTCACGCCGCCAGCGTGACGGAACCACCGATAGCCAACCGGTGATGACACGCCGGCCGCAGCAGAGGCGTCGTCGGTCTTCTCGCCCCTGGCGATCTCCGCCCAGAACGCCACCCGATCCCGCCGCCACGCCACCGACGGCCGGCCGGGCGAAGGCATCTGCCCTCGATACTGCCGAACCTCTTCCTGCCGCTCCTTCATCGTTGTCATCACCGACACCTCCATCATCGAGGTGTTGCGACGACCAGTTGAGCCCGCCCAGTTCCGATCCCGGAAGCTGCAGCGGGCCCTCGCCGCGCATCGGATGGTCGGGTCGATGGGCCAGGTCGGTTCCGCCGGCGACAACGCCGCCATGGAATCGTTCTTCGCG
>Ga0182736_1000655_pt1 | contig 46626 bp, 47 predicted proteins | sample eDN5th30CKraftBY_FD_128882 | JGI IMG/M metagenome (GOLD analysis project Ga0182736, IMG submission 128882) | Enriched backyard soil microbial communities from Emeryville, California, USA - eDNA 5th pass 30_C Kraft BY (version 2) (version 2) | ecosystem: Environmental > Terrestrial > Soil >... | reverse complement strand
GATCATGCCGCCGGAGAAGGTCGACCAGTTGATGGAGGAGATCCGCGGCCCCGCGGGTCGGACCATGTGGGACAAGCTCGGCAACGTGAACGAGGCCGTGCTCGCCAACTATCTGAAGAACGAATACCCGCAGACGGTCGCGGTGGTGCTGTCCAAGATCAAGGGCGAGCATGCGGCCCGGGTGCTCGCCGCCCTGCCGGAGGACTTCGCCCTCGAATGTGTGCAGCGGATGCTGCGCATGGAGCCGGTGCAGCGCGAAATCCTGGACAAGATCGAGCAGACCCTACGCACCGAATTCATGTCGAACCTGGCCCGCACCTCCAAGCGCGACAGCCATGAGATGATGGCCGACATTTTCAACAACTTCGACCGCCAGACGGAAGGCCGCTTCATCGCCGCCCTGGAAGAGCGCAACCGTGAGTCGGCCGAGCGCATCCGCGCCCTGATGTTCGTGTTCGAGGACCTTTCAAAGCTGGACCCCGGCGGGGTTCAGACCCTGCTGCGGGCGGTGGAGAAGACCCAGCTCGGCCTCGCGCTGAAGGGCTCCTCCGATTCCCTGCGGGAGCTGTTCTTCTCCAACATGAGCGAGCGCGCCGCCAAGATCATGCGCGAGGACATGGAGTCCATGGGTCCCGTCCGTCTGAAGGACGTGGATCAGGCCCAGATGGCGATGGTGCAGGCCGCCAAGGACCTCGCCGCCAAGGGCGAGATCATGCTGGCCGGCTCTAGCGGCGACGACGAGCTGATCTATTGACATGACAGACCAGATCCCCCGCAAATTCATCTTCGACACCGTCTTCGACGGGGATCGCGTGATCACCGCCCCTCGGCCGAAGCGGGCCTTCACCCCCGAAGAGGTGGAGATCGTCCGCGCCGAGGCCTTCGCCGAAGGCGAGCGGTCAGCCGTCGCTCGGGCGGAGGCCCGCGCCGCGGAGGTGCTTGCGACCATCGCCCGCGACGCTGGCGGCGCTCTGGTCGCCCTGGCCCAGGTCGCCCACGCCCACCGCAGCGAATCCGCCCGCCTCGCCCTGGCCGCCGCCAACAAGATCGCCGGCGCCGCCCTCGAGCGTTTCCCCGAAGCCCCGGTGGTAGCCGCCCTGGAAGCCCTTTCGGTGGAGCTGCAGAGCGCCCCCCGGCTGGTGGTGCGCACCTCGCCCGAAGACGCCGAGCGCGCCCGGCCTGCCCTAGAGCGCGCCGCCCAGATGGCGGGCGTCGCCGGCCAGATCCTGGTGAAGGCGGATCCCGCCCTTCCGCCCGCCGCCTTCGGCTTCGACTGGGGCGACGGCCGGGCGACCTTCGACGCCGCCGACGCCGCCGCTCGAGTGGGCGAGGCCCTCGAGGCCGCGCTCGCCGCGGAAGGGCTGCATGCCGAACCGATCCCATCCCCCGCGTCCGGAGTCTGATCCATGAGCGAAAGCGATCTGCCCCTGGAGGATTTCGACGGGCCGACCAATCTGACGGCGGGATCGGACGAGATCGAGGAGAAGGCCGCGTCCGATCTGGCGCCGGTGTTCGACGTTCCGGTCAACATCTCCGCCGTTCTCGGGCGGGCCAACATGTCCGTCGCCCAGCTCCTCAAGCTCAGCGCCGGCAGCGTGCTCGAGCTCGACCGCAAGGTCGGCGAGGCCATCGACATCTATGTGAACAACCGCCTGGTCGCCCGGGGCGAAGTCGTCGTCGTCGACGAGCGCCTCGGCGTGACCATGACTGAAATCATCAAGGACGGCGACGCGGCGGCCTGACGGCTGAGCGGCGGAAAAGGAGAACACCATGCGGCTTCTGGTGGTCGGCCGGCTGAACGGCCAGCTCGCAGCGGCGGTGAAGATGGCGATGCAGACGGGCGCGAAGGTGGCGCACGTCGAAACCTGCCAGGCGGCGACCCACGCCCTCAGGGTGGGGCAGGGGGCGGACCTGCTGATGGTCGACTACGACCTCGACATCGGCGCCCTGATCGCCGCCAACGAGGCTGAGCGCATCCATGTGCCGGTGGTGGCCTGCGGGGTCGGCGCCGATCCCAGCCGGGCCGCCGCGGCGATCCGCGCCGGCGCCAAGGAGTTCATTCCCCTGCCGCCGGAGGCGGACCTGATCGCCGCCGTGCTGGCGGCGGTGTCGGACGACGAGCGGCCGCTGGTCACCAAGGACCCGGCGATGCAGCACGTGCTGCACCTCGCCGACCAGGTCGCCGCCTCCACGGCCTCGGTGCTGATCACCGGCGAAAGCGGGGTCGGCAAGGAGGTGATGGCGCGCTATCTCCACAAACGGTCCCGCCGGGCCGAGCGTCCCTTCATCAGCGTCAACTGCGCGGCCATCCCAGACAATCTCCTGGAATCGGAGCTGTTCGGCCACGAGAAGGGCGCCTTCACCGGGGCGCTGGCCCGTCGCATCGGCAAGTTCGAGGAGGCCGACGGCGGCACGCTGCTGCTCGATGAAATCTCCGAGATGGACGCCCGGCTGCAGGCCAAGTTGCTGCGCGCTCTGCAGGAGCGCGAGATCGACCGGGTCGGCGGCTCCAAGCCGGTCAAGGTGGATATCCGCGTGCTCGCCACCTCCAACCGCGACCTCGCCGCCGCCGTTCGCGAGGGGACCTTCCGCGAGGACCTGCTCTATCGCCTGAACGTGGTGAACCTGCGAGTGCCCGCCCTGCGCGAGCGTCCGGCCGACATCCTCGCCCTCGCCGACCACTTCGTGAAGAAGTACGCCGCCGCCAATGGGGTGGCCGAACGCCCCCTGGCGTCCGAGGCCCAGCGTCGCCTCGTCAGCCATGCCTGGCCCGGCAACGTGCGTGAGCTCGAAAACGCCATGCACCGCGCCGTCCTGCTGGCGGTGGGTCCGGAGATCGAGGAGGCCGCCGTGCGCCTTCCGGATGGTCAGCCCATGCCGTTCGCCGGCTCCGCCGCGGCGCCTAACCAGGCGGGCGCCTACGTGGCTCAGGCGGCGGCCCAGGCGGCGGACGCGGCGACCCGCGCCCTCGTGGGCCTCACCGTCGCCGAAGTGGAGCAACAGCTGATCATCGACACCCTGTCCCACTGCCTCGGCAACCGCACCCATGCGGCCAATATCCTCGGCATCTCCATCCGCACCCTCCGCAACAAGCTGAAGGAGTATGCGGAAGCCGGCGTGCCCGTGCCTGCGCCGCAAGGCGCCGGCGCGTACGCGGCCTGACGATAGTCCGCGGGCGCTTCGATCATGGCTGAACTCGGCCTCAGCGGCATAAGACCGCGACCCGACGCCAAGGAGGTGTGGGGCTGGGTTGCGCGTGGGGAGGTGATGCTCGCCCTCGGCGTGGTGCTCGTCATCATGCTGCTGGTGGTGCCGATCCCGGCCTTCCTGATCGACGCCCTGCTGGCCGTGTCCCTGACGATGGCGGTGTTGATCCTGATGACCTCGCTGCTCATCAAGCGGGCCATCGAGTTCACCGCCTTCCCCACCGTGCTGTTGGTCACCACCCTGTTCCGGCTGGGCCTGAACATCGCCTCCACGCGATTGATCCTGTCGCACGGGCACGAGGGCAACGAGCCGGCCGGCTTCATCATCCAGGCCTTCGGCAAGCTGATGATGCAAGGCAACTTCATCATCGGGGTCATCATCTTCGTCATCCTGGTGGTGGTGAACTTCGTCGTCATCACCAAGGGCTCGGGCCGCATCGCCGAAGTGGCGGCCCGCTTCGCCCTCGACTCCATGCCCGGCAAGCAGATGGCTATCGACGCCGACCTGTCGTCCGGCCTGATCGACGAGGCGACCGCCAAGATTCGCCGGAAGGAGCTGGAGCAGGAGTCCACCTTCTTCGGCGCCATGGACGGCGCCTCCAAGTTCGTGCGCGGCGACGCCGTGGCCGGCATCATCATCACCTGCGTCAACATCGTCGGCGGCATGCTGATCGGCGTGATCCAGCACAAGCTGGACTTCGGCGCCGCCGCCGCCAGCTACACCGTGCTGACCATCGGTGAAGGCCTGGTCAGCCAGGTGCCGGCGCTGGTGATCTCCATCGCCGCCGGCTTCCTGGTGTCCAAGTCGGGGGTGGAGGGCTCGGCGGACAAGGCCCTGGTCGCCCAGCTCGCCACCAATCCAGTCAGCCTCGGCATGGTCTCCGCCGCCGCCGGGGTGATCGGCATCGTTCCGGGCATGCCCATCGCGCCGTTCGCGGCCATCGCCATCGGCGCCGGGATGCTCGCCTGGAAGACGGCCCGCAAGATCCCCGACAAGGCCCATGTCGCCGCAGCAGCAGCAGCTGCTGCAGCCCAGGCCAAGTCCAGCGAGCCGGAGGAGGAGCCGATCGCCGCGTCGCTGGCGATCGACGACGTGAAGATCGAGCTCGGCTACCAGCTCCTCAACCTGATCAACGACCTCGAGGGGCGGCGGCTGACCGATCAGATCCGGGCCCTGCGCCGCACTCTGGCGGCGGAGTACGGCTTCGTCATGCCGTCGGTGCGCATCCTCGACAACATGCGCCTGCCGAACCAGGGCTACGCCATCCGCATCAAGGAGATGGAGTCCGGCGCGGGCGAGGTGCGGATCGGGCAGCTGATGGCCATGAATCCCACAGGCGGTCAGGTGGAGCTGCCGGGCGACCACGTGCGGGAGCCGGCGTTCGGCCTGCCGGCGACCTGGATCGAGGAGTCCCTGCGCGAGGAGGCGACCTTCCGCGGCTACACCATCGTCGACCCCGCAACGGTGCTGACCACCCATCTCACCGAGATCCTGAAGGACAACATGCCGGACCTGCTCTCTTACGGGGAGGTGCAGAAGCTGCTGAAGGATCTGCCGGGGGAACAGAAGAAGCTGGTCGAGGATCTGATCCCGTCCGTCGTCTCCGCCACCACGGTGCAACGGGTGCTGCAGAGCCTGCTCAAGGAGCGGGTGTCGATCCGCGACCTCGCCACCATCCTCGAAGGCATCGGCGAGGCCGCTCCGGGCGCGACCGGGGTCACCAGCATCGTCGAGCATGTGCGGGCGCGACTGGCGCGCCAACTCTGCTGGGCCAACCGATCCGAGGACGGCGCCCTGCCCATCGTCACCATGTCTCCCGACTGGGAGCACGCCTTCGCCGAGTCCCTGGTGGGCGCCGGCGACGAGAAGCAGCTCGCCCTCGCTCCCTCCCGCCTGCAGGAATTCATCCGCAGCGTCCGCGACGTGTTCGAGCGTACGGCCCTGGCCGGCGAGACGCCGGTGCTGCTCACCAGCCCGCAGACCCGGCCCTACGTCCGCTCCATCATCGAGCGCTTCCGTGGGCAGACGGTGGTGATGAGCCAGAACGAAATCCATCCGCGGGTAAGGCTGCGGACGGTCGGTCAGGTCTGATCTGGGGGCGTTGCGCCCGGCCTTTGAGTGCGCAACAAAGGCGTTTGCTCTTGCGTTCCGCCCTAGCCCTCAAGGAGTTCCCATGCGTCTCAGCCTGATCGTCGCCGCCCTGCTGGCCGCTACCCCGGCCTTTGCCGCGGCCCCCGGACCGGGGGGCGGCCCTCCCGGCCCGATGCCGGATCCCGCGACGGCGGTGAAGGAGATGGACGCCAACAAGGATGGCGTCGTCAGCAAGGAAGAATGGGTCGCCACCAACCATCGCGCCGAAGCCTTTGACGGCATCGACACCAACAAGGACGGCAAGCTGACCGTCGAAGAGATCACCGCGGCGCGCGCCCGCATGGCCCAGGGCGGCGGCGGACCGCCCGCGCCGGGGGCCGCCCCCGCGCACTAATTGACATCGGGGCGGCGGATCACACCGCCGCCTCGTCCACCTCATAGACCTTCACCTTGTCGGGATAGAAGGCGAGCCGGCCGCGGATCTCTTCCATCGCCGGATAAGGGGCCTCGTAGCTCCACACGGCGTTCTCGAAGATCCGCCCGTCGATATGCAGGGTGTAGTAGGACGCCTCACCCTTGTACGGGCAGTTGGTGTGTTTGTCGGTGCGCGACAGGAAACCCATCTCGACATCCTCTCGGGGCAGATACTGCACCGGCGGATAGTTCGCCTCCTGCAGGGTCAAGGCGTTGGCGGTATCGGCGATCACATGGCCTTCGACTGAGGCGCGGACCCGGCGCGAGGCCTTACCGATGGTGATGGGGTGGTCGGGGCCTGGAAGCTTCATCTTTTCGCATCCTCGCTGAGACCTGACAGAACGCACCGGCGGCCGGGGGGCTCCGCAGGGCGTCAGCTTGCACCCCCAAGCGGCCCATGGTCCAATCCTGCGGAGTCGGAAGGGGAGCCCTGGCCCGTATGAATATCGTTGTCGTCGTCGGCGTGCTGATCACGCTGCTGACCGGGGCGCAGGTGCTTTTGCAGCTGAGAAGCCACCCGAAGGGCCTGTTCGTCCTGTTCTTCGCCGAGATGTGGGAGCGTTTCTCCTTCTACGGGATGCGCGGACTGCTGATCTTCTATCTGACCCAGCATTTCCTGTTCGACGACACCTTCGCCCAGGGCCAGTACGCCGCCTACAACACCCTCGTGTACCTCATGCCCCTGCTCGGGGGTATGTTGGCCGACCGCTGGCTGGGCACGCGCAAGGCGATCGGGTTCGGCGCGCTGTTGCTGGTGGCGGGCCACTTCGCCATGGCCATCGAAGCCAAGCCGGCCACCCAGGTGCTCACCTACGGCGGCAGCGCCTACGAGTTCGTCGCCGAGGGCCGTCAGGCCGCGCGCAAGGTCTGCCTCAAGGTGGATGCGGGCTGTTATCCGGTTACGGTCGCCGAGGGCGGCGGCATCGAGATCGAGAATCTGCCCGCGGGCGCATCCCTGCCGGCGGTGCTGCCGCACGGGCAGTATCAGCTCTCCGTGAAGGATCGCAGCCCCTGGGGGGTCAACGTCTTCTACCTCGCCCTGTCGTTGATCGTGATGGGGGTGGGTTATCTCAAGCCCAACATCTCCTCTATCGTCGGTCAGCTCTATCCGCCCGGCGATATCCGACGGGACCCCGGTTTCACCCTCTACTACTACGGCATCAATCTCGGGGCCTTCTGGGCGGCGGTGGTGTGCGGCCTGCTCGGCCAGACGGTCGGATGGTGGGCGGGCTTCGGCCTCGCCGGCATCGGCATGCTCGCAGGCTTTATCGCTTTCGTGCGGGGCAAGGCGCTGCTGGAGGGGCATGGAGAGCCGCCGGATCCCGAGCGGCTCAAGCGGAAGATCCTTGGCCCCCTCTCCTTCGAGAGCGTCATCTATATCGTCAGCATCGCCGGTACGGGGATCGTCTGGGTGCTGGTGCGCCATTACGAGGTCATGGGCTGGGTGCAGGTGGCGGGTTGGATCGCCACTCTTGGCTACCTCGGCTGGTTCATGGCGGCTAAGCTCGACCGGGTGCAGCGCCACCAGCTCACCCTGGCGTTGATCCTGATCGTCGCCTCGATCGTGTTCTGGACCCTGTTCGAGCAGGCGGGCTCCTCGCTGAACCAGTTCGCCGAGCGCAACACCCTCCTGCCCAACAACGGCTTCTTGACCATCACCCCCGCCCAGACCCAGAGCTTCAATCCCTTCTTCATCCTGAGTTTCGCGCCGGTGTTCGCGTGGTTGTGGGCCAAGCTGGGCCAGCGCGGGCTGGACCCGAACCCGGTCGCCAAGTTCGGGCTGGCCCTGGTGCAGGTGGGGCTGGGCTTCTTCGTGCTGGTTTGGGGGGCGAGCTTCGCCGACGCCCACTACCGGGTGCCGGTGATCTTCCTCGCCTTCGCCTATCTGCTGCACACCACGGGCGAGCTCTGCCTGTCGCCTGTTGGTCTGTCGCAGATGACCAAGCTGTCGCCGCCGGCGCTGATCTCCACGGTGATGGCGGTGTGGTTCCTGGCGAGTTCCGCGGCGCAGTACCTGGCGGGCCTAGTCGCCCGCTTCACCGCCAGCGAGACGGTGGCGGGCCAGGTGCTGGACCCCGCCAGGGCGCTCGCGACCTACGTCGAGACCTTCCAGGCGATCGGGATCGGCGGGGTGGTGATCGGGCTCGCGATGCTGGCGGCCAGCCCCTGGTTGAAGAAGCTGTCGCACGGCAAGCATTGATCGGCGAAAAGGCGCGGCCGGGTGTGAAACGCCGGCCGCGCCGCCGTAGGGTTAGCTCAGCTCGGCGCGGACGATCTTGGTCCCGTCCACCATCGCCTTCATTTTCGCATAGGCGATGTCGCGCGGCAGGTACTTCAGGCCGCAGTCCGGGGCCACGATCACCTTGGAGGCGTCCACGTGGGGCAGGGCCCGGCGGATACGCTCGGCCACGATCTCTGGCGTCTCCACCTCGGGGGTCGACAGATCCAGCACCCCGAGGATGATGGTCTTGCCGCGCAGGCTCTCGAGGATGGTCGTGTCGAGGTTCGACTGGGCCGTCTCGATGGAGATCTGGTCCACGCAGCACTGCGAGAACTCGGGCAGGAAGTCGTAGCCGTCCGGCCGGTGGTGGATGATGGCCGCGTAGCCGAAGCAGATGTGCACCGCGGTGGTGCCGCCGACGCCCTCCAGCGCCTTGTTCAGCGCCTCGATCCCGTACTCGCGGGCCTTCTCAGGGCGGGCCTGGAGGTAGGGCTCGTCCACCTGCACCACGTCAGCGCCGGCGGCGAACAGGTCCTTGATCTCCGCATTCACGGCGACGGCATAGTCGAGCGCCATGCTCCGCTCATCCGGATAGAAATCGTTCTGCGCCTGCTGGGCCATGGTGAAGGGGCCCGGCACGGTGATCTTGATCTGTCGGTCCGTATTGGCCTTCATGAACTCGACGTCGCGCACCATCACCGGATGCTTGCGGCGGATCTTGCCGATTACCCGCGGGACGGGGTTGGGGTGGCCGCTGCGGTCCAGGGCCGTCCCGTGGTTGTCCATGTCCACGCCTTCCAGCGCGGTGGCGAAGCGGTTGGAATAGCTTTCCCGGCGCATCTCGCCATCGGTGACGATGTCGATCCCGGCCTTCTCTTGATCGTGGATGGCCAGCAGGGTGGCGTCGTCCTGCGCCTGCTCCAGGTATTCCGGCGCCACGCGCCACAGCTCATTGACACGCACCCGCGGCGGGAAACGGCCCGCCAGCTTTTCACGGTCGATCAGCCAATCGGGCTGGGGGTAGGACCCCACCAGCGAGGTCGGCAACAAGGTCATGCTTTTCTCCTCCCGGCGCTCTGAACGGCGCTCGCCGGATTTCATCCTAGGCGAAGGAATGCGGACTCCGCTATCCGCTGTCGCAAAAGAGCGCGACGGACCCCATTTCGCGCTATGGAGAGTTCACTCTCCCGGAGCCGTGAATGAACGCCTTGATCGACCTTGCCGCCAGCCCTGCTGCCTGGGCGGCGCTCCTGACCCTGATCGTCATGGAGGTCGTTCTTGGCATCGACAACCTGATCTTCATCTCGATCCTCACTAACAAACTGCCGGAGACGCACCGGGCCCGCACGCGCACCATCGGTATCGCGCTCGCCCTGGTCCTGCGGCTCGCCCTGTTGTCGACCATCGCCTTCCTGGTCAGCCTCACGCGCCCGGTGCTGAGCTTGGCCGCCTTCGACTTCTCCTGGCGGGACATCATCCTGATCGCCGGGGGTGTCTTCCTGATCTGGAAGTCGACCCGGGAAATCCACGAGAACATGGCCGTCGATGATGACGACGCTTCCGCGCACGCCACGGACGAGCCCAAGCCGGGCGCGGCGACCCTGGGCTTCGCGTCCGCCATCGCCCAGATCCTGGTGCTCGACATGGTGTTCTCGATCGACTCCATCCTGACGGCTGTCGGGATGACCGATCAGTTGCCGATCATGATCGTCGCGGTGGTGGTGGCGGTGATCCTGATGATGGTGGCGTCCGGCCCGCTGGCCGCCTTCATCCACCGCAATCCCAGCGTGGTGATCCTGGCGCTGGCCTTCCTGCTGGTGATCGGGGTGATGCTGGTGGCGGACGGCTTCGGCATGCACCTGCCGCGTGGCTATATCTACGCGGCCATGGGCTTCTCGGCCTTCGTGGAAAGCCTCAACCTTTTGAAGAGCAAGCGGCGGCGGCTTAGGGCGCCGCCCTCGTCCCACGATCCACAGTGAGGGGTTAGAACGCCCCTGCGCGCGAAAGCGGCTTGGCCCGCGGCAGCACGGGGTCGGGAAAGGCCTCGACAGCGGGGCGGGCGAAGAAATAGCCCTGCATCAGGGTGACGCCGAGGTCCTGTAGGGCCGCGCATTCCTGCGCGGTCTCGATGCCCTCGGCCACCAGGACGATATCCAGGTCCGCGCACATGCGGGCCACCGCCGAGACGATCACACGCCGCACCCGGCTCTGGTCGATCCCCCGCACCAGGGCCATGTCGAGCTTGACGATGTCCGGCTGAAACGCGGCCAGCAACGACAGCCCCGAGTGGCCTGCGCCGAAATCGTCGATGGCGGTCCGGAAGCCGTGCCGACGGTGGGTCTCGATGATCCGCTGTAGTTGGCGGACGTCCACTCGCTCGTGCTCGGTGAGTTCGAAGATGATGCGTCCGGCGGGAACGCCCGCCGTCTCCGCCGCCTCGATGGACTGCTCGATCCGGCTCTCGGGATCGCTCGTCGTCTGCGGCAACATGTTGATCGACAGGGCCGCGTCGGACTTCATCAGGCCGAGGCGGGCGGCAAGCTGCATGGCGCAGGTCCGGCAGCCCCGGTCGAAATCGTCGCGATTGTCGGGGGTCACCGCCGCGAGGATGGGGGCCGCCCCTTCGCCCGCCTGCCCGCGGACCAGCGCCTCATAGGCGAAGGGCGCGCCGGCGCCGGCGTCGACGATCGGCTGGAAGGCCATGGTGAACGGAATGGGGAAGCCGCTCGCGGAGCCGGTAGGGTTCACGGTTATCCTCGGCCGAGCTTCTGCGGTCAGCGGCATATCGCCCAGCGTGACCGCAAATGCTGAACAAACCGCTTAACGGTGAGGCCTCACCCGTCCTTCAGCTTGCGGGCGAGGGTGTCGAGGTCGGCCGACAGGGTCGCATCTTCCGCCCGAAGGGCCTCGATGCGCCGGACGGCGTGCAGAACCGTGGTGTGATCGCGCCCCCCGAACCGCCGGCCGATGTCGGGCAGCGAGCGGGTGGTGAGTTGCTTGGCGAGGTACATGGCCGCCTGACGCGGCCGCGCCACGGCGCGGGTGCGACGCTCCGACAGCAGGTCCGCCTGCTTCAGGCCGAAATGCTCGCACACCGCCTTCTGGATGTCGTCCACGGTCACCCGTCGCTCCCCGGCGCCGCGCAGATGCGGACGCAGGATCGACTGGGCCTCGTCGAGCGACATCTTCGACAGACGCTCGCCGGCGCGAACCGCCAGAGTGTTAAGGCCGCCCTCCATCTCACGGATGGAGTCGGAGAACCGCTCGGCGAGGAACTGCAGCACCTCGGGGCGGATGCGCGCCTCGATATTGAGTTCCTGTGAGAGCAGGGCGAGCTTCCGCTCCAGCACGGCGAGCCGCAGCGGCCGATCCGCCGGCTCGATGCCGCAGACAAGGCCGGCGCCAAGATGCGAGCGCAGGCGGGGGTCCACTTCGGTTAGCGCCGTGGGCGGCTTGTCCGCAGACAGCACCACCCGCCGGCCCTCGCCGGTCAGCGCCGCCAGGGTGTGGAACAGTTCCTCCTGCGAGGACTTCTTGCCGCCGATGAAGTGAACGTCGTCGATCAGCAGCAGATCGGCGGTACGGATGTCGTCCTTGAAGGCCGCCCCGGCCCGATCCATCACCGCCTTGACGAAGGTGGTCAGGAAGCGTTCGGCCGTCAGGTAGACGATCTTCTTGTCGGGGCGCGCCCGGGCCGCTTCCCAGGCGATGGCGTTCAACAGGTGGGTCTTGCCGAAGCCATAGGGGCCGTGGATCAGCACGGGATTGAAGGCGCCGCCGGACCAGGAGGCGACCCGACGGGCCACCGCAAGGGCGAACTCGTTGGCCGGACCCGGTACGAAGGTGTCGAAGGTGAAGCGTTCCTGCAGGCCCGCCGGGCGGCCCGCAGCGTCCACGCCAAGAGAGGCGGGCGCCGCCGGGGTGGCTGCGGCGGTTGCGGGGGCCGGCGCAGGGCGGATGTCCGAGACGGAGCCGCCAGCCTCGAAGTCGGCCTTGGCCAGAAGCTGAAGGGCGCGTCGCTCGGGGTCGTTGGCCGACCACAGCTCGACGATGCGAGTCCAGGCGTTGCGGCGCACCCAATCGCGCGCGAAGCCCGTTGGCGTGACGACGGTCAGCCCGTCGACGCCTTCGCGCAACTGGGCGGGGGCGAGATAGGAGTTGAAGGCGGCGTCGCCCAATTCGCGGCGCAGAACCGCGCCTGCGCGCTCCCAGATGGCGGCGGGCGCGGAATCCATCACGCCCAGCACCGCCGCCTGAGGAACCAGCGTCTTCGTCGCCGCCAAACCCATAGTCATGGCCCCGCCTCGCCCTTTCTTCTCACGGATCCGCCTGACCGTTAGGCCGCAAGAATCCGCGCTCAGACGCCCTTCTGAGACAACAGCTCTCCCACGACGACTGCGACGCTTCCGCCGTCTGCCGTCCGTGATGAGATGGAATGTGTTAAGGTGGTCAGACTACCGGCCAGAACCGGCGAATCAACGCAGATTCTTTCAACCGCCCGCGGATAAAATTGTTGACTTCCGCAAGCCCTGCCAAGGCCTAGGAAAACACGTTTTCGCGGGTTCCTGCGACCTTTTAGGCGCCGTCAAAATGACCAGCCGAGCTTGTGCGCTCGCCCCGGTCGTCTGGGGACAATCACTTGAAATGGTTAGCTAAATCTTAACGCGGCCAAGTGCGGTTACTTGGCTGCTGCTCGCGACAATTATACCTTCGCGGCGCAATGCCCCGGGTGGTGTTCCGGGGCTTGACACATGCGTACACGCTCGCGCAGCGCGCGAGCGTTTCGGCAGAAATATCGGAAAACTTTAAGGTTGGCCGCCGCGCTCCGGCGACGGCCGCAACGCACGCCTCAGGCGGCGGCGAGTTTCTTCAGGCGAGCGGCCAGGCGCGAGACCTTGCGCGAGCCGGTATTCTTGTGGACCACGCCCTTGGACACGGCGCGCATCAGTTCGGACTGCGCCTCTACGAAGGCCGCGCGGGCGGCTTCGACGTTGCCGGCGGTGGTGGCCTCTTCGAACTTGCGCAGGAAGGTGCGGACCCGCGAACGGCGAGCCTTGTTGACCTCGGTGCGGCGTTCGATCTTGCGGATCGCCTTCTTGGCGCCGGGCGTATTGGCCATGGGTGTCGAGCTCTCAAAACGGACGAGCGCCGGACGAACCGGCGCTGAATTGGAAGGCGGCGGATATACTGAAGGGGAGAGCCCGCGTCAATGAAGGACGGTGGCGGATCAGCGTCTAATACAGTTCGCCAGATCGTCTTCCCGTACAATAACGGCGTTGGCCCCGATGCGGCGGGTCCGTTTGGCGACGTATGGGCCGGGTTTCACGGCCTTCCATTTGAGCGGACTCGGCAGGATGGCGGCCAGGCGTGCGGACTGCTGGCGGGTCAACTGTGAGGCGGGAACCTTGAAGTAGCGCTGCGCGGCGGCCTCCGCGCCATAGATCCCAGGGCCCCATTCGGCGACATTCATATAGACCTCCAGGATCCGCCGTTTTCCCCACACCGTCTCGATCAGCCAGGTGAAATAAGCTTCCAGCCCCTTGCGGACATAGGAGCGGTCCGGCCAGAGGAAGACATTCTTGGCGGTCTGCTGGCTGATGGTGGAGCCCCCGCGCAGCTTGCCGCCGCGCTCGTTGGCGGCCATCGCCTTTTCCATCGCTTCGAAGTCGAAGCCGTGGTGGCTGCAAAAGCCGGCGTCCTCCGCCGCGATCACTGCCAGCGCCAGGGACGGCGCGATCGCCGACATCGGCCGCCATTGCTTGTCGACGCCCTTTCCCTCGATCATCCGCTGCATCATCAAGATGGTGATCGGCGGCGGGACGAAGCGGTAGGCCACGGTCAGGCCGACCGGCAGGACCACGATCAGCAACAGGGCGACAAGCAGCAGCCGGCGGAGCCAACCGCCCTTTCGCCCGCCCCCGCCGCCTTTGCTCATGCGGGCATATCCGCCACGCCGGCCCCCCCGTCCTCATCGCCCCAGGCGACGCGCAGCCCGTCAGGGGAAACGCTGAGGGCGCTGATCGGCGCGCCCTTCTCGCTCTTGATGGGCTTGAGGCCGCTGCCTTCGAGCCGGGCCGACCAAACCCGCCCGTCGTCGAGGCCGGCGGCCACGCAGGTTTCCATCTGCCCCGCGGCGACGCGCGTCACCATGGCGCTCTGATCATAGCCGATCTCGGCCGCCTGTTTGCCCATCGGCCCGTTGGCGCCGCCGAAGGGCCAGATCACCGCCCCCTGGGCGCCGCTGGTGGCCAGCATCATGCCCCTGGCCAGGAAGGCCATACTCTTCACCTTGGCCGGATAGCCCCCCATGCGCATGTCCTTGGCGTCGGCGATACGCCAGCCGTGCAGGGCGTTCTCCTGCATCGATGAGATGAGGAACTTGCCGTCCAGGCTCCAGATCAGCCCGACGTGGGCGCCGGCCCACTTCAACATCTGCGGCTTTTGATCCGCGATCCGGGCGTACCACAAGGCCGCCGCTCCATAGGTCGCCGCCGCGATCCGCCGGCCCTTGGGGTCGAACGCCACCGCGGCGACGCTGCGCTCGTGGCGGAAGGTGCGGGCGAAGGCGGCGTCGGCGATGTCCCGCACATGCAGGTCGCGGCCGGCGGCGAAGGCGATCAGGCCGGTGGCCGGGCTGGCGTCCACCGCGTCGATCCATTTGCCTTTCAAGTCTGCGAGGGTCTCGGCGCCGGACGGGCGGGACCAGACCAGTCGGCCGTCGTCCCCCCCGGTGATCAGGCCGGACCCCGAGGGGTGCGCCACGGCGCAGAGCACGGCGCCGTCATGGGCCGGGATCGTCTCCCCGGTCTCGAAACGGACCGTCCCGTCGCCGAGGGCAAAGGCGGCGCCCTCCTGCACGAACAGGGCGGCGGCGACATAGGCGTCAAAGGCGTAGACCATAGACTTCGGGTAGGACGCCCCTCGATTCCGGTCAATCGGGCGTGGCCCTGATGCGACAGTCGGGCGGCTTGATGCATCGCCACGAAATGGGCCGTCCGGCTCTGTTGCGGCGCCCAAACTTGCGTGCTATCTGGCCCCGGCTTCGGGCGGCGGGCGCGACAGCGCTGCCTGCCGCGTGCGGTTTTTTCAGCACGCTCAAGCCTTTGGGCCGCCACGGGATGGGACGATTCCGGGCGATTTCGTAATTTATTCGCAGGGCTTGCCGGTGGCGGACGATTCGAGACATGCCGACGTAGGCGCACGTTACGCCCAGGCTCTTTTTGACCTGGCGCTGGAAACGGGCGCGCTCGCCGTCGTTGAGGGCGACCTGAAGGGCCTCAAGGCCCTGCAGGCCGAAAGCAAGGATCTGCGCCGGTTGATCGCTTCGCCCGCCTTCTCGTCCGAGGACAAGGGCAAGGGCGTGGCGGCGGTGGCCGAAAAGGCCGGCGCGTCGGCGACCACCCTGAAGTTCCTCGGCCTCTTGTCCGCCAACGGCCGCATCGCCGCGCTGCCCGCGGCCATCACCGCTTTCGAGCGCCTCGCCGCCGCCCATCGCGGCGCGGTGGCCGCCGAGGTGGTGTCCGCCGTCAAGCTGACCGCCGCCCAGACCAAGGGCATCGCCGCGGCCCTCCGCCAGGCGCTCGGCAAGGATCCCGAAGTGACCACCCGCGTCGATCCGTCCATCCTGGGCGGGCTGAAGGTGCGGGTCGGCTCGCGCCTCTACGACGCATCGCTCAAGTCCAAGCTCGATTCCCTCAAGTTCGCCCTGAAGCGCGCCTAAGGCCGCGCATCGCCCCCGTTTCAAGACCAGAGAGCCCTGATCATGGATATCCGCGCCGCTGAAATCTCGGCAATCCTGAAGTCCCAGATCGCCAACTTCGGCGAGGAAGCCGACGTTTCCGACGTCGGCCAGGTGCTGTCGGTCGGCGACGGCATCGCCCGCGTCTACGGCCTGGATCAGGTCCAGGCCGGCGAAATGGTCGCCTTCCCGGGCGCCGGCGTGAAGGGCATGGCCCTGAACCTCGAGCGCGACAACGTCGGCGTCGTGATCTTCGGCGAAGACCGTCAGATCAAGGAAGGCGATGAAGTCCGCCGCCTCGGCGAAATCGTGGACGTGCCGGTGGGCAAGGGCCTGCTCGGCCGCGTGGTGAACCCGCTGGGCGAACCGATCGACGGCAAGGGCCCGATCGACGCGACCGAGCGCCGCCGCGTGGACGTGAAGGCGCCGGGTATCATCCCGCGCAAGTCCGTGCACGAGCCGGTGCAGACCGGCCTGAAGGCCATCGACACCCTGATCCCGATCGGCCGCGGCCAGCGCGAGCTGATCATCGGCGACCGTCAGACCGGCAAGACCGCCATCGCCATCGACGCCATCCTGAACCAGAAGGCGGTCAACGCCGGCGACGACGAGAAGGCCAAGCTCTATTGCATCTACGTCGCCATCGGCCAGAAGCGCTCGACGGTGGCCCAGATCGTCCGCACCCTCGAGGAGCGCGGCGCCCTGGAATACACCATCGTCGTCGCCGCCACGGCGTCGGAACCTGCCCCGCTGCAGTTCCTGGCCCCCTTCGCCGGCTGCGCCATGGGCGAGTGGTTCCGCGACAACGGCATGCACGCGCTGATCATCTATGACGATCTGTCCAAGCAAGCCGTCGCCTACCGCCAGATGTCCCTGCTGCTGCGCCGCCCGCCGGGCCGTGAAGCCTATCCCGGCGACGTCTTCTATCTGCATTCACGCCTGCTCGAGCGGGCCGCCAAGCTGAACGAAGACAATGGCTCCGGCTCCCTGACCGCCCTGCCGGTGATCGAGACCCAGGCCAACGACGTTTCGGCCTACATCCCGACCAACGTGATCTCCATCACCGACGGCCAGATCTTCCTGGAAACCGACCTGTTCTACCAAGGCATCCGCCCGGCCGTGAACGTCGGTATCTCGGTGTCGCGGGTGGGCTCTTCGGCCCAGATCAAGGCGATGAAGCAGGTGGCCGGCCCCATCAAGGGCGAGCTGGCCCAGTATCGGGAAATGGCGGCCTTCGCCAAGTTCGGCTCCGACCTCGACGCCTCGACCCAGAAGATGCTGGCCCGCGGCGAGCGCCTGACTGAGCTGCTGAAGCAGCCCCAGTACGCGCCGCTGTCGGTCGAAGAACAGGTGGCCTCGATCTACGCCGGCACCCGCGGCTATCTCGACGGCATCCCGACCGCCTCCATCGGCCGGTTCGAGCAGGGCCTGCTGGCCAAGCTGAAGTCCAGCTATCCGCAGTTCCTGGAAGGCATCCGCAAGGAAAAGGCCCTCACGCCGGAACTCGAAGCCATGCTCAAGGAAGCCCTGACCAGCTTCTTGTCGACCTTCGCTTGATCGCTGGAGCCTAACTGGGATGGCCAGCCTCAAGGAGATGCGCAATCGGATCGGAAGCGTGAAATCCACGCAGAAGATCACGAAGGCGATGCAGATGGTGGCGGCGGCGAAGCTGCGCCGCGCGCAGGAGCAGGCCGAGAGCGCCCGCCCCTACGCCGCGCGCATGGCGGGCGTCATCGCCAACCTCGCCCAGGGCGTGTCGGGCGATAGCGCCCCGGCGCTGCTGGCCGGCACGGGGCGCGATCAGAAGCACCTCGTGGTGGTGGCGACCAGCGACCGTGGCCTCGCCGGTGGTTTCAACTCGAGCATCGCCCGGGCGGCCCGCGACCACATCGCGTCCCTGCTGGCCCAGGGCAAGGACGTGAAGATCATCTGCATCGGCCGCAAGGGGCGGGACGTGCTTCGCCGCCTGTTCGGCGACAAGATCGTGGCGACCTACGAGCCGTCGGCGTCCAAGATTCTTGGCTTCGAGGTCGTCCAACCGATCGCGGCCCAGGTCCTGGACCTGTTCGCGGCCGGCGACGCCGACGTGGTGACCCTGTTCTATTCCCGCTACAAGTCGGTGATCAGCCAGATCCCGACGGCCCGGCAGCTCATTCCGGCTCAGATCGACGAGACGGCGGCCACCGGCCCGCAGCCCGACCTCAAGGGCGGCGTCTACACGTATGAGCCGGACGAGGGCGCCATCCTCGACACCCTGCTCCCGCGCAACATCGCCATCCAGCTCCTCAGCGCCATGCTGGAGAACCAAGCCGGCTTCTACGCCGCGCAGATGAGCGCGATGGACAACGCCACCCGTAACGCCGGGGACATGATCTCCGCACTCACCCAGCAATATAACCGCTCGCGCCAGGCTCAGATCACCAAGGAGCTGATCGAGATCATCTCCGGCGCCGAAGCCATCTGACGAGGACCCTGTCATGACCATTCAAAAGCCCATCGTCGCTTCGAAAGGCCGGATCGCTCAGGTCATCGGCGCCGTGGTCGACGTCGAGTTCGACGGCGCCCTGCCCGCCATCCTGAACGCGCTCGAGACCACCAACACCGACCAGAAGACGGGCCAGCCCTTCCGCCTGGTTCTGGAAGTGGCTCAGCACCTCGGCGAGAACGCCGTGCGCACCATCGCCATGGACACCACCGAGGGCCTGGTCCGCGGTCAGGACGTGGTCGACACCGGCGCGCCGATCACCGTGCCGGTGGGTCCGGCGACCCTCGGCCGCATCATGAACGTCATCGGCGACCCGATCGACGAAGGCGGCCCGATCGAAACCCCCTTCATGCGCGGCATCCACCAGGAAGCCCCGTCCTTCGCCGACCAGTCGTCGGCCAAGGAAGTGCTGGTCACCGGGATCAAGGTCATCGACCTGCTCTGCCCCTACACCAAGGGCGGCAAGATCGGCCTGTTCGGCGGCGCTGGCGTCGGCAAGACCGTGACCATGCAGGAGCTGATCAACAACATCGCCAAGGCCTACGGCGGCTACTCGGTGCTGGCCGGCGTCGGCGAGCGCACCCGTGAGGGGAACGATCTCTATCACGAGATGATCGAGTCCGGCGTGAACAAGGCCGGTGGCGGCGAAGGCAGCCGCTGCGCCCTGGTCTACGGCCAAATGAACGAGCCCCCGGGCGCCCGCGCCCGCGTGGCGCTGACGGGTCTGGCCCAGGCGGAATACTTCCGCGACGAGGAGGGCAAGGACGTGCTGCTCTTCATCGACAACATCTTCCGCTTCACCCAGGCCGGTTCGGAAGTGTCGGCGCTGCTGGGCCGTATCCCGTCTGCCGTGGGCTATCAGCCGACGCTGGCCACTGAGATGGGCAATCTGCAGGAGCGGATCACCTCCACCAACAAGGGGTCGATCACCTCGGTGCAGGCCATCTACGTGCCGGCCGATGACTTGACCGACCCGGCGCCCGCCACCTCCTTCGCCCACTTGGACGCCACCACCGTGCTGTCGCGCGACATCGCCGCCCAGGGGATCTTCCCCGCGGTGGACCCGCTCGACTCCACCTCGCGGATCCTCGACCCGCTGGTGATCGGTGACGAACACTACGCCGTCGCCCGCCGGGTGCAGGAAATCCTGCAGTCCTACCGCGCCCTGAAGGACATCATCGCCATCCTCGGGATGGACGAGCTGTCGGAAGAGGACAAGCTGACCGTGGCCCGCGCCCGGAAGATGTCCCGCTTCCTGTCGCAGCCCTTCTTCGTGGCCGAGCAGTTCACCAACCAGCCCGGCAAGTTCGTTGAGCTGGCGGACACCATCCGCTCGTTCAAGGCCATCTGCGACGGTGAGTACGATCACCTGCCGGAAGCCGCCTTCTACATGGTCGGCAACATCGACGAAGCCGTCGAGAAGGCCGCCAAGCTGGCCGCGGAAGCCTAAGCATGGCCAAGTTCCACTTTTCGCTGGTGGCGCCGGAGCGCGAGTTGTTCTCCGGCGAAGTGGACCAGGTCGACGCCCCGGGCGTGGAGGGCGACTTCGGCGTCCTCCAGGGCCATGAGCCGTTCATGACGGTGCTGCGCTCCGGCGCGGTCACGGTCACGTACGACGGGGCCAAACGGGTGTTCCAGATCGAAGGCGGTTTCGCCGACGTGACCCCCGAGAGCTTCACCCTGCTGGCCGAAAGCGCCGCCGAAGCGGCGTAGGGCCGGATAGAGGTTCAGGTTATCGACGGCCGCCGGTCTCCGGCGGCCGTTTTCGTTCAGGCGCCCCCGAAATGGCGGAAGGCGTCGACCACCTGTTCGTACGCATGTCGCTTGAACGGCACGACGAGGGCAGGGGCCTCCTCCAGGTTTCCCCAGCGCCAGGCCTCGAACTCGATGGGCGGATAGGCGGCGAGGTCGATCTCCGACTCCTCCCCCTCGAAGCGGAAGGCGAACCACGCCTGGGCCTGACCGCGATAGCCCCGTGCGGCCTTCCCGCCGCGATAGTCAGCCGGGAAATCGTAGGTGATCCAGCCTTTGGTGCGCCCCAGTAGGGAAACGGAGACGATCCCGGTTTCCTCGACCAGTTCACGCCGCGCGGCGGCTAGGAGGTCCTCGCCCTCGTCGACGCCACCCTGGGGGAATTGCCAGTTGAAGGGTCCCGGCGCGCCGATCCGACGCCCGAACCACACCTGTCCGGCGCCGTTGAACACGACGATGCCGACGTTGGGCCGATACTCGCCGGCGTGGTCTGGGGTCACTTGCGGGCGACCGCCGAGGCAGGGGCGAGCTGGTAGCCACGGCCGCTAAGGCCCTGGGCCCAGCGGACGACGGTTTCGACCGTTACCGGATAGGCGAAGCCGCCGCCGAGGGCGGAGCCCTTCTGCAGGGCCTGAGCCTCCAGCGCCAGCAGGCGTTTCTCAATGGCGTCCGCGGCGAGCTGGTCGTCGACGATGGTGTCGCTGGAGGCGCGAAACACCCCCGCGCCGGCGCCCCGCCGCGCCGCGGCCCCGTCGTCGAGGAAGCCGACCCCCCGGGCGCGGAGGGCGGAAAGGAAACCGCTCAGCGCGCCGTCCGAGGCCAGGAAGCGGCCGCCGAGATAGTTGGTCACCGCGAAATAGCCTGTGGCCCGCGACAGCAGCACCTCAAGCTTCTTCACCGTCTCCGGCGCCTGGGCGCTGGTCATCAGGGTGTAGGGGCCAGGATCGTTGTTCGGATAGTCCTGCGGCTCCATCGGGATTTCCAGCATCACCTCATGGCCATTGGCCCGGGCGAGGTCGATCCAGCCCTGCAGGCCGTCGGCGTAGGGCACGAAGGATAGGGTCACTTCCGACGGCAGCCGGTCGATGGCCGAGCGGGTGGCCGCGGCGTTGAGGCCGAGCCCCCCCACCACCAGGGCGATCTTCGGCTTGCCGTTGTCCTGGAAGGGACGGGCGTAAGCCTGGAAGGGGGTCTTGCCGTCCGGCCCGATGATGGGCAGCAGCCCGCCGGGGCCAGGGGCGGTGAGGCCGGCGATCGGCGCCGTGGCCAGGGGCGGCCCCATCGGCCGAGCGCGCACCGCGCCACTGCCGCCGCCGAGGGCGCCGCCCTGAGGCAGGGTGATCACCGCTTCGCCGGACATGGGGGCGTTGTCGCCGAACAGGTTGATCTCCTGGCCGGGCACCAGATTGTCGAGGGTGAACTCCGGCCCTTCGCCGAGCATGCCGGGGTAAAGCCCGCGCCGCAGCCCGGGGCCTGTCTCGCCCGGCTCCTGCAGGGCCACCCGAACCTTTGGGGAGCCCGCTTTCGGATCGCCCGCCACCAGCACCAGACTCGCCACCGCGACGATCAGCAGCAGGGCGGCGGCGCCCGCGCCGATGAACGGATTGGCGAGCAGCGTCATCCAGGCAGGAAGCCCGGGCGCTGGAGCACTTGAAGGGGTTGCGACGGCTGGTTTGCGGGCGAACATCGGACGACTGAAAAGCGACGCGCTTCAGCCTGCGATGCTGCCACCCGCATGGTTAACAAGCGGTGAGGGCAGGGCGGCTTAGGGCCGCTTCGGTCCCTTGCCGGGCTTGCGTTTGGGGCGTCCCGGGCCGACCCGCGCCTTGGGCTTCGGCTTGGCCCAGCCGGCCTTGTAGACCTTCGGCGCTTCGGGTTCGGCGGTCTTGCCCTTGCCCCCCGGCCCGCGCGCCTTGGGGCCGATCCCGCGGCGCTGTGCGCCGCCCTCCGCCTTCACCGCCGGCTTCAGGGGCTTCGGAACGGTATCGCCTGTGGGCAGGTTCTCGGGCCGCACATACTGGGCGAGCTGCTCGCGGATGACGCGGGGTCCCACCTCCTCCACCTGCCCGGACTCCAGGGTGGTCAGGGCGAACGGGCCGTAGGCGATGCGGATCAGCCGGTTGACCTTCAGGCCCAGGGCCAGAAGCACCCTCCGCACCTCCCGGTTCTTGCCTTCCTTCAGGGCGAGCGAGATCCACACGTTGGCCCCGCCTTCGCCCGGCTTGGGCTGGGCCTTGTCCAGGCGCGCCTCGATGGAGCCGTACTGGACCCCCTCGACCACGATGCCGTCCTTGAGGGTGTCGAGTTTCGCCTGATCGATCCGGCCGAAGGCGCGCGCCCGGTAGCGCCGCACCCAGGCGTTGGAGGGCAACTCCAGCGCCCGCGCCAACTCGCCGTCGTTGGTCAGCAGCAGCAGCCCTTCGGAATTCAGGTCGAGACGCCCCACCGAGAGCACCCGCGGCATCCCCGGCGGCAGGGCCTTGAACACCGTCGGCCGCCCCTGCGGGTCGTCGTGGCTGGTCACCAGGCCGGCGGGCTTGTGATAGCGCCAAAGCCGCGTGGGCTCCGGGGCGTCGACCGGAACGCCGTCGACGGTGACGATGTCGCCCGGCTCGATCTTCACCGCGGGGGTGTCGAGCACGCGGCCGTTGATGGCCACCCGGCCGTCGGCGATCAGCCGCTCGACCGCGCGGCGTGAGGCGACGCCCGAACGCGCCAGCACCTTGGCGATACGCTCGGAGTCCTGCCCCCCTTGACCTGGATCGGAGGCTCGGCGCTCTTGAGAAGAATGGTCGATCATGACGAAACGCACATGCGCATCGCCCTCGCCGCTGCGCAAGCCGCAGCCGACGCTGGCGAGGCGCCGATTGGCGCCGTCGTGGTCGATCCGGCCACCGGCCAGGTGGTGGCGACCGCCGGCAATGCGCCTATCGGCCTGCACGATCCCACCGCCCATGCCGAGATCCGCGCCCTGCGGTTGGCGGGGGAGAGGCTCGGCAACTATCGGCTCACGGGGCTGACCCTGGTGGTCACCCTGGAGCCCTGCGCCATGTGCGCGGGCGCCATCAGCCACGCGCGGATCGGCCGGCTGGTGTTCGGCGCGGCGGACCCAAAGGGGGGGGCCGTCGAGCATGGGCCGCGCTTCTTCGAGCAACCGACCTGCCACTGGCGCCCGGAGGTCACGGGCGGGGTGCTCGCCGGCGATTGCGGCGACCTGCTGCGTGGTTTTTTCCGGGCGCGACGGCGGATAAGCTCCAAGGGAGGAGAGCAATAATGAAAGCAATGCTGAGCGCTCTGGCCGCCCTCGCCTGCCTCGCCGCCGCCTCGCCCGCGGCCGCCGTGGACTGCGCCAAGGCGGCGACCCTGGTAGAGCGGCTGGTCTGCGGCCGGCCGGAGCTGAAGGAGCTCGATACCGTCCTCGACCAGCTCTATCCGGACGCCATCAAGGTCGCTCAGGATCCGGAGACCCTGATCGCCACCCAGCGGGACTGGGCCGCCGGCCTTGAAGCCTGCAACGGTTACGAATGCATCGACGAGGCCTATCAGGCGCGGCTGGAACGTCTCGGGACCTATTTCAACGACGTGCAGAAGCCGGACGCCCGCTTCATTCCGGCGGCCGAGGGCGGCCAGACCTGCGTGCGGCTGATCCTGCCCATGCGCCCTGGGGCGAAGGCCAATTGCCGGGTGATCGACTACAAGCCGTTGGGCAAGCTCGCAGGGCTTGACCGCTTCTACGCCCTCTATGCGCTCGACTTCCGCATCAACGGCAGCGACTTCCTGTTCACTGCGCCGGTGATCCTGACCGCCGATCCGGCCAAGCCGGACACGCTGGAACTGCATCTCGCCCTCCTCGACCTGCCGGCCATCCCCGACACCGAGGCGGCTCACGGCAACGCCCGCCCGGTGCTGGCGGCGGACAAGAAGGGAGATCGGTTGGAGTTCCGGATCGCCGGCGACAAGGCCAAACGGCGGGCCTATGCGCCGGCGGCAGGCAGCCATGCCTTCGTCCGGCTCCGGTGAGCCCTCAGGTCCCGAGACCTTCGCGGATGAGCTTCAGATAGGTCCAGAGGGGCGCCCACAGCGCCATGCCGACCAGCCCCTCGACCAGCAACAGCGAAATCTGGTGGCGGCTCTGCCCCTTCACCAGCAGAACGGCGACAGCCCGTCCGGCGCTTTGCCCGAGCCAGGCCGCCCCCGCCGCGGCGGCGATGCAGGACCCGATCCTTGGGGCCTGGGCCAGGGCGGTGAAGCTGGCCGCATGCATCAGCAGCACGCCCCCGAAAACGGCGCGTACGGCGGTGAAGGGCGCGGCGTCCGGCCCCAGGGACAACCCAAAGAACTGCGCGATGCCGCGGGGGGCGATCAAGCCATAAGCCCCGAGCAGGGCCCCCAGCAGGCTGAGCAGGCTGGCCAGCCGCAGCCAGAGTTCAAGCGCGACCATGCGGCCCCCAAAGTCCCATATGAACAGCCTTAGAGGGCCTGCGCCCGCAACTCAATTGTCGGCAAAACCTTGACTTCAGCGGTGGATTTCCATACTTCCCACTGCGTTAGCACTCACCGGCGCCGGCTGCTAACAGCCGGTCCCCGCGAGGGCTGCACTCATCAATTTGGAGGCTTAGACCTATGGCGTTTCGTCCTCTTGGCGACCGCGTTCTGGTGAAGCGGATCGACGAAGAATCCAAGACCAAGGGCGGGATCATCATCCCCGATACCGCCAAGGAAAAGCCGCAGGAAGGCGAAGTCCTGGCCGTCGGCCCGGGCGCCCGCGACGACAACGGCAAGCGCGTCGAGCTCGACGTGAAGCCGGGCGATCGCATCCTGTTCGGCAAGTGGTCCGGCACCGAAGTGAAGATCGACGGTGAAGACCTGATCATCATGAAAGAATCCGACGTCCTGGGCGTGGTCGGCGCCTAAGCGCCCTTCGCCCTTCCCATCCACATAATCGAAAGAGACCGAAATGGCTGCCAAGCAGGTACATTTCTCTTCCGACGCGCGTGACCGCATGCTCCGCGGCGTCAACATCCTCGCCAACGCGGTGAAGGTGACCCTCGGCCCCAAGGGCCGTAACGTGGTGATCGAAAAGTCCTTCGGCGCCCCGCGCACCACCAAGGACGGCGTGACCGTCGCCAAGGAAATCGAGCTGGAAGATCGCTTCGAGAACCTGGGCGCCCAGCTGATCCGCGAAGTCGCCTCCAAGACCAACGACAAGGCCGGCGACGGCACCACCACCGCCACGGTGCTGGCTCAGTCGATCGTCGTCGAAGGCCTGAAGTCGGTGGCCTCGGGCCGCAACCCGATGGACCTGAAGCGTGGCATCGACAAGGCCGTGGCCGTCGTCGTCGAGCACATCAAGACGTCTTCCAAGAAGGTCGGCGCCAACAGCGAGATCGCCCAAGTCGGCACCATCTCCGCGAACGGCGACAAGGACGTCGGCGAGATGATCGCCCGCGCCATGGAAAAGGTCGGCAACGAAGGCGTCATCACGGTTGAAGAGGCCAAGAGCCTGGAAACCGAACTCGACGTCGTCGAAGGCATGCAGTTCGACCGCGGCTACCTGTCGCCCTACTTCATCACCAACGCGGACAAGATGGAGGCGGTCCTCGAAGAGCCGCTGATCCTGCTGTTCGAAAAGAAGGTCTCCAGCCTGCAGCCCCTGCTGCCCGTGCTGGAAGCCGTGGTGCAGAACGGCCGTCCCCTGCTGATCATCGCCGAGGACGTCGAAGGTGAAGCCCTGGCCACCCTGGTGGTCAACAAGCTGCGCGGCGGCCTGCGGGTCGCGGCGGTGAAGGCTCCGGGCTTCGGCGACCGCCGCAAGGCGATGCTGGAAGACCTGGCCATCCTCACCGGCGGTCAAGTGATCTCCGAAGACCTGGGCATCAAGCTGGAGAGCGTCACGCTCGACATGCTGGGCAAGGCCAAGAAGGTCACCATCACCAAGGACGACACCACCCTGGTGGACGGCTCCGGCGACCGTTCGGGCATCGAAGCCCGCATCGGCCAGATCAAGCGTCAGATCGAGGAAACCACCTCGGACTACGACAAGGAAAAGCTGCAAGAGCGTCTGGCCAAGCTGGCTGGCGGCGTTGCGGTGATCCGCGTCGGCGGCGCCACTGAAGTCGAAGTGAAGGAAAAGAAGGACCGCGTCGACGACGCCCTCAACGCGACCCGCGCGGCCGTGGAAGAAGGTATCGTTCCCGGCGGCGGCGTCGCCCTGCTGAAGGCGTCTCTGGCTCTGGCCAACCTCAAGGGCGACAACGACGACCAGAATGCTGGCATCGCCATCATCCGTCGCGCCCTGCAGGCCCCGATCCGTCAGATCGCCGAGAACGCCGGCGTGGAAGGCTCGATCGTGGTGGGCCGCATCCTCGACAACGCCTCGGTCACCTTCGGCTTCAACGCCCAGACCGAAGAGTACGTCGACCTGGTGACCGCCGGCGTGATCGACCCCGCGAAGGTCGTGCGCACGGCTCTGCAGGACGCGGCCTCCGTGGCCAGCCTGCTGATCACCACTGAAGCCGCCATCACCGACGCCCCCAAGAAGGGCTCCGGCGCTCCGGCTATGCCGGGCGGCGGCATGGGCGACATGGACTTCTAAGTCCAGTCACCTCGTCGAAGCTAAACGGAACCCCCGGTCGGAAACGGCCGGGGGTTTTGCTTTGAGAGGCGTTCACGCGCCCCCTACCTCCCCCGCCATGCGGGGGAGGTAGGATGTCGCAGCTCAATCTTCGAACGTCAGCTCCACTCCGAGCCCCGCCAGCGTGTCCCAATACCCAGGCCAGGTCTTGCCCGTGGTGGCGGGATTGAGGATTTCTATCCCCTCGATCTTCAGCCCGGCCAGGGCAAGGGCCATGGCGATGCGGTGATCGTCGTAGGTCTCGATGCGGGCCGGCAGGCGCTGGCCGATCAGGCCAGGGTCAGCCGCCACGATCAGATCGTCGCCCTCTTCGATCGCGAGCCCAGGCCGAATGCGGGACAGCTCGGTCGCCAGGGCCGCGACCCGGTCGCATTCCTTCACCCGCAGGTTGGCGATCCCGGTGAAGCGCACCGGCATTGTGTTGAACGCAGCCAGCACCGCCAGGGTCGGGACGGCGTCCTGCATCTGGGAGCCGTCGACTACGGCCGGCAGGTGGGGAAACATCCGGATCACCTTCCAGGCGGCGGCGTCCGGCTGGGAAAAGCTGCCCGAGGGAACGCCGAGGTCGATCTCCCCCCCGGTCAGGGCTTCCGCCGCCCAGAGATAGGTCGCCGCCGAGGCGTCTGGCTCGATATGCACATCCGTGGCGCGGTAGCCCGTGGGCTCCACCCGCCAGCTGGCGCCGTCCAGCGCCTGCGCCCTCGCCCCGAACTGGGCCATCGCGGCGAGGGTTAGGTCGACATAACCGCGGGCGCCGATGTCTGTTCCCTTCAACGCCACCTCGATCGGCCCTCGCCCGCAGGCGGCCAGCATCAGGAGGGCGGAGACGTACTGGCTGGAAAGCCCGCCATCAATCTCCACCCGTCCGCCATCGACGCCGCCCCTGCCGTGGACGGTCACGGGCGGGCAGCTGTTGGTCGCCGACGCCTCCACGCCCAGGGCCGCCAGAGCCGCCACCAGCGGCCCGATGGGGCGCTTGCGCATGTGGGGGTCGCCGTCGACCGTCACGTCCCCGTCCACCAGCGCGACCGCCGCCGTAAGGAAGCGGGTGGCGGTGCCGGCGTTCCCGAGGAAGAGGGCGGTGGTCGGCCGCGTGAGGCGTCCCGTCGAGGTCACGACGAAGGTCTCGGCGTCGGGTTCTTCCACCGTCACGCCCATGGCCCGCAGCGCCTCGGCCATGCGGGCGGTGTCGTCGCTCTTCAACGCTCCGGTGAGCCGGCTCGTGCCCGCGGCGAGGCCGGCGAGCAGCAGGGCGCGGTTGGTGATCGACTTTGATCCTGGCGGCGAGGCGCGCCCGCGCAGGGGCTTGGCCGGCGGATGGATCAGGACGGCGCGGCTCATGCGAGGCCGGCGCCTGAAAGGGCCGCCGCCTGGCGGGCGGCCACACCGCTCTCCGAAAAGCCCTCCAGCGACGCCTCGAACAGGGAGCGCCAGTTCAGTTCGGCGCCGAGGTGCAGGAAGGCGGCGCCGAGGCCGATGGCGGCCCGGTCCATGAACACGAATTCGCGGGGCACCGTCACGGGGCCGATCTCCTTCAGGGCTTGGCGAACGCGGAAGGCCTCGCGGCGACCATACTGGCCGGGGGCCACGCCGTCGGCCACCGTGCGAACCCGGTCGTCCAGCAGCGGGCCATAGATGAAGCGGGCCCACAGGTTCAAGGCGTCCACCAACTCCGGCTTGAGGTTGGTGAAGCCCCAGGTCTCATAGGCGGCGATCTGCCCCGCCCGGTCGTCGGCGGACAGGGCGCGGTAGAGGGCGACGACGCCGGCCACGAACTTCGGCGGGAAGATACGGATGCAGCCGAAGTCGAGCAGGTTCAGCCGCTCGGCCTCTCCGGCGATGCTGTAGTTGCCCAGGTGGGGATCCCCGTGGATCACGCCCACATGGGTCATCGGCGCCCACCACGCGTCGAACAACAGCTTGGCAATGATGTTGCGGGTTTCCAGGGGCGCTTCCTTGAAGGTGAGCAGACCCTGGCCCCCTAGCCAGTTCATGGTGATCAGGCGCCCAGTGCTGAGGTCGGCCTCCGGGATCGGGATGGCGATGTCGTCCCGGTCCTCGAAGAAGCGCCCATAAAGGCGCATGGCGGCGGCCTCGCGCACATAGTCGAGCTCTTCCCGCAGCCGGGCAGCGATCTCTTCGGACACCTCGCTGGTGTCGATCACCCCGCCCATGCGGCGGATCAGGGCGAAGATGACGCGGAGCTGGCCAAGGTCGCTCTCCAGGGCGCTCTGCATGTCCGGGTATTGAAGCTTCACCGCCAGCGCTCGGCCGTCGAGGGAGGTCGCGCGGTGGACCTGGCCCAGGCTGGCCGCGTGGGCGGCGGCGAGTTCGAAACCGCCAAAGCGCGCCTGCCAGTCGGGGCCGAGTTCGGCGCTCATGCGGCGGCGCACGAAGCCGGGCCCCATGGAGGGGGCGTTGGTCTGCAGTTCGGACAGCTCCGCGGCGAACTCCGGCGGCAGCAGGTCGGGGATGGTGGCGAACATCTGCGCCGCCTTCATCAGCGGCCCCTTCAGGCCGCCGAGCGCCGCCTTCAGGGCGCGGGCGTTCTTGGCCGAGCTCTCATCGCCCCCGAACAGGCGATTGGCCCCGAACGCGGCGCCCGCGCCGGCGAGGCTGGTCCCCACCTGGGCCATGCGCCGCATCCGGCCGGTGAAGCGGTCGCGCTCGGGGTCGGTGGGATCATCAGGGGGCATGGGGCCTATCTAGGCCCCCGCGCGGGTCGGGGGAAGGATCAGCCCAACGCCTCGAACTCGTCGACCAGCCGTTCCAGCCGCGCGCAGCCCGCCGCCCAGAAGCTCTTTTGCCGGGGGTCGAGGCCGAACGGGGCGAGGGTCTCCACATAGGTCCGAGCCCCGCCGGCGGCGAGCAGATCCTCGTAGAGGGGCGCGAAGGCGGCCGGGTCCTCCCGCCGCTTCTCCATCAGCGCCGAAACCAGCAGGTCCCCGAAGGCGTAGGCGTAGACATAGAAGGGAGCGTGCACGAAGTGGCTGACATAGGCCCAGTAGTGCTCATAGCCCTCATTGAGCCGGATGGCGGGACCCAGGCTCTCGCCCATCACCTCCAGCCACAGGCCGCCGATCTGCTCGGCAGATAGCTCGCCCTCCAGGCGGGCGGCGTGGAAGCGGCTCTCGAAACGGTGGAAGGCGATCTGGCGCACCACCGTGTTCAGGCCGTCCTCGATGCGGCCGGCCAGCAGCAACCGGCGCTCCTCGCCCGTCGCCTCGGCCAGCAGCCGCTCGAACACGAGGCCCTCGCCGAAGATGGAGGCGGTTTCGGCCAGGGTCAGGGGCGTGTCCGCCAGCAGGCTGCCCGCCGGGGCCGCCAGGGTCTGGTGCACCGCGTGGCCCAGCTCGTGGGCCAGGGTTAGCACGTCCCGCCGCTCCCCCATGTAGTTGAGGAAGACGTAAGGGTGCCGCTCGGCGGTGACCGGATGCGAATAGGCGCCCGAGGACTTGCCGGCGCGGGGGCGGGCGTCGATCCAGGGCTGCTCGAAGAAGCGGCGCGCCATCTGGGCGAAGTTGGGGGCGAGGCCGGCGAAGGATTCCAGCACGATCGCCTTGGCCTCGGCCCAGCTGTAGCGCCGGGGCGGCACGGTCACGAGGGGGGCGTTGCGGTCCCAGTAGTCCAAGGCGTCCTTGCCGAGGGCCTTGGCCTTCAGGGCGTAGTAGCGGTGCGACAGGCGCGGGTAGGCCTCGACCACCGCCGCTTCCAGGGCCGCCACCGACTCGGCGTCCACCTCATTGGCGAGGTGCCGCGGCTGGGCGGGGTCGGCGAACTTGCGCCAGCGGTCCTCGACCTGTTTCTCGAAGGCGATGGTGTTGAGGGCCAGGGCCAGGGACGGGGTGTCCCGCTCCAGCGCAGCGGCGAGGCCGTGAGCGGCCGACGCCCGGCGATCCGGATCGGAGTCGGACAGGCGATTGAGGCTTTCCGCCAGGGTCAGCTCTTCCTCGCCGACTTCGACCTTCATGCGGGCGAGGGTCTCGTCGAACAGGCGGGACCAGTTGGCGACGGCAGGGGCGCGGTCCACCAGCAGCCGCTCCAGGTCGGGCGACAACTCGTGCTCGCGCATCAGCCGGACGCGGCGCACCCATGGCCGCCAGCGGGCGGCGGCGGGATGGGCGCGGAAGGCGGCCTCGACCTCCCATTCCTCAAGCTGGTTCAGCTCCAGGGTCAGGAACAGGGTCTCCGCCGCGACCGCCGCATACCGAGCGCGCAGGTCGGCTTCGAACTTGGCCCAGGCCGGATCGTCCCTCGCGGTCGAGGCAGCGAGGCCGGCGTAGGCGGAAGCCGCGCCAATCAGGTCGCCGATCCGCTCATACAAGCGCAGGCCCTGGTCCAGCGTCGCCCCCAGGCGCGCCGCGTCGCCGCGGGCGGTGACGAAGGCGCCCTTCAGCTTCGTGAGTTCGGCCACCGCCTGCCGTGCGGCTTCGAAATCGGCATCCAGCCGCGGATCGTCACGGCCGACGTAGAGATCGTCGAGCCGCCATTCGGGCAGGGCTTCGGAGTCGGGGGAGGGCGCGGGGGTGTGCACGGTCATGGGACGGTGGATATGGACGCTCGCGCGCCCCCGATCAACGAGGGATGGAAGCTCAGCCGGCGGCTTTGAGCTGTTCCAGGATCAGCGGGGTCAGCTCGAGATTGCTGGCCAGCACCGAGTCGCCCTCGACGGCGAACGGGTCGCCATTCACCGCCAGCACCTGGCCGCCGGCCTCGCTGACCAGCAGGGCGCCGCAGATGTCCCAGGGCTTCAGGTTGCGCTCCCAGTAGCCGTCGAACCGGCCGGCGGCGACATAGGCGATGTCGAGGGCGGCCGAGCCGAACCGGCGCACGCCCGCCACTCGCTGGCTGATCTGGTGCAGCTCCTTCAGGAACTGGGTGTGGCCGGGACGGCCGAGGAAAGGGTTGCCGCTGGCGATCACCGAGCTGGCGAGATCGCGGCGGGCGGCGACGCGCAGCCGCTTCTCGTTGCCCAGGAAAGCGCCCTTGCCCTTTTCAGCCCAGAACAGCTCGTCGGTGATGGGGTTGTAGGTCACCGCGGCCACCACGACGCCTTCCCGCTCCAGGGCGAGGTTGATGGCGAAATGGGGGATGGCGTGCAGGAAGTTGGTGGTGCCGTCGAGGGGATCGCAGATCCAGCGGTGGGTCTTGTCAGTCCCCTCCACCATGCCGCGCTCTTCCCCGAGGAAGCCGTAGCCGGGGCGCACCTTGGCCAGTTCCTCGAAAATGGTCTCTTCGGCCTTCAGGTCTGCGGCGGAGACGAAATCGGCCGGTCCCTTCTTGGAAACCTGCAGTTCGGCTACCTCGCCGAAGTCGCGAGACAGCTTGCGGCCGGCCTTGCGCACGGCGGCGATCATCACCTGGAGGAGAGCGGAGGCGGTCGCCATGGGTCGGTCTGGCCTAAGAAATTCGGGCGCGGACCCTATCCGCGGGGCCTCCTCGGCGCAAGGCGCGGCTCAGCCGGCCGTGTTGTCGGCCTCCCGCGCGGCCACGCCACGGGCGATCTCGCGGTTGAACGCCTCTACGGCTGCGCGGGGGCCGTCGGGATGGCTCCACACCCCGTTGGCGACGGCGATGAAGTCCGCGCCGGCGGCCGCGACCGCTGCGGCGGTCTCCACGGTGATGCCACCGATGGCGACGCAGGGGGTCTGCATCGTCTCCTGCCAGACCTGCAGGATCTCCAGGTCGGCCCGGGTCTTGGGCGCCTTGGTGGCGGTGTCGAAGAAGGCGCCGAAGGCGACATAGTCAGCCCCGGCCTCCGCGGCCTCCATCGCCAGGTGGCGGCTGTCGTGGCAGGTCACCCCGACGATGCGCTTGGGCCCCATGGCCCGGCGCGCTTCGGCGTAATCGGCGTCCTCCTGGCCGATGTGCACCCCGTCGCAGTAGGTGTCCTGCGCCAGATCCGGCCGGTCGTTGAGGATCACGGCCACGCCCTTGTCGACGGCGATCGGCTTCAGTTTCTTCACCACCGTCCGCACCGTTTCGTCGGGAACGTCTTTCAGACGGATCTGCAAGGCGGCCACGTCGCCGCCGTCCAGGGCGGCTTTCAGCGCGTCGGCGAAGGCGGCCAGATCCGGGATCGCGGGCGGGGTGATCAGATATAGGCGGCAGAGGAGATCGCTCATGCCCCGCCTTTGCGTCTCCGGCAATGTGACGTCAAGGCGCCCTTGCCCCACGGCTCACCCCTGCTAGATAGCGTCGCACCGATCCTCACAGCAGAGCCAGGCCCCCCAATGAAGCTGCTTGCCGGCAACTCCAACAGGTCGCTTGCGGCCGCCGTGGGCGATTACCTCGATACGCCGCTCACCTCCGCGCAGGTCCGTCGCTTCGCCGACAACGAGGTCTTCGTCACCATCGACGAGAATGTTCGCGGCGAGGATGTTTTCATCATCCAGTCGACCTCCTACCCGGCCAACGACAACCTGATGGAGCTGTTGATCTGCATCGACGCGCTGCAACGGGCCTCGGCCAAGCGGATCACCGCCGTCACCCCCTATTTCGGCTATGCCCGCCAGGACCGTAAGACCGGCGGCCGGACCCCCATCTCGGCCAAGCTGGTGGCCAATCTGATCACCCGCGCCGGCGCCGACCGGGTGCTGACCATGGACCTGCACGCCGGCCAGATTCAGGGCTTCTTTGACATCCCCACCGACAACCTCGTCGCCATCCCGGTGATGGCCAGCGACATCAAGCGGAACCACGGCGGGGAGAACAATCTGATGATCATTTCCCCGGACGTCGGGGGCGTGGTGCGGGCGCGGGCGCTGGCGGACCGGCTGAACGCCGACCTCGCCATCGTCGACAAGCGCCGCCCCCGGGCCGGCGAGAGCGAGGTGATGAACATCATCGGCGACGTGAAGGGCCGCAACTGCATCCTGTTCGACGATATCGTCGATTCCGCCGGCACCTTGTGCAACGCCGCCCAGGCGCTGATCGACCGGGGCGCGCAGACCGTGTCGGCCTATGTCAGCCATGGGGTGCTGTCGGGTGCGGCCTGCGACCGGGTGACCAAGTCGGTTCTCAAGGAACTGGTCATCACCGACTCCATCGAAGCGTCCGATCAAGTCAAATCCTGCGCCAAAGTGCGCCAGGTAAGTGTCGCGCCCCTTATCGGGGAAGCGATCCGTAGAATCGCCAACGAAGAGTCGGTGTCGAAGCTGTTCGATTGATTCCACGGCCAAGCTTTACGTCGGCTGCGGCTCAACACATGATTAACTTTATGGGCGGCAGCATCGGGTAAGCCGCCCCCTGCCGTTCAGCTTCAACGTTGATGTTCAACATGAAAACCGTCTCGCGCGTCCGCACGACCCTGGCTGTTTCCGCCTTGGCCGGGTTTCTTCTGGCCAGTTGCGCCAGCGAAGCGCCCCCGGTGCAACTGGCGCCTGCGCCCATTCCGCCGGCCGCGGCGCCGCCGCCCCCGGTCGCCCTCTCTAACGATCTCGTGAACGCCGCCGGGGCCTACCGCGCCTATGTGACGCGGGTCACAGCCCTGTCGCCCACCTTCAGCAACGGCGCGGCGGTGCAGCAGTCGGTGACCGTCGCCGCGGCGTACGAGCAGAAGCAGTTCCTCAAGGGCATGATCGCGTATGGCGCCCTGGTGGCGCTGCAGGACCCCAACTTCGTCGCCGGCGTTCGCACCTACGGCGTCGATCCGGTCCAGCGCAAGACGATGGCCCAGAAGCTCGCCGCCGATCCGAACTATGCATCCGCGCTTCCGGGGTCCGCCAGCGCCGCCGGCCTGGTGGTCAACGCCCTCAACGCCGACGCGGGCAAGATTCGCACCCTGGGCGCCCAGGTGAAGCAGTCGGCCTACGACGTGCAGACCCAGGCCTGGTCCAAGGTCGCTATCCCCAATGCGCCGGCCCGCCTCGCCCAGGCCAAGGCCCTGTCTGCCGCCGCGGTCCCGGCGCCGGAAGAAGACGTCAAGAAACTCGCTCTGGCCGTCCGCGGCAGCGAGGCGCCCGGCGCTCCGCTGATCGTGGTCTCAGGGGCCCCGGTTTCCGCCCCCTTCACTCCCGCAGTCTCTCGCGCCCTGGCGATCGCCGCCATCGCGGCCTTGGGCGAGGGCGGGGAGGGCAGCGAAGCCCTGACGCAGAACCTCGGCGAGGAGAGCAGCGGCGGCTTCTGCTTCAACATGGCCAAGCTGAACCTGTTCCAGTGTCTGGCCGTGGCCAAGCCCTACTACGAAGACGTGTTCTGCCTCGGCCAGCACATCCTGATCGACACCGGCCAGTGCATGGCCAAGGCCGCCGGCGCCGCGCCGCTGGCGACGGCTGCGGTGGGCTCTCCGGTGGCTGCAAAATAGATTGGATCGGCTTCGGGCGGCGTGAGTCGCGCCGCCCGTTGCAAGGCTCGGCGGAAGCGTGTAAATCCCCCGCCTCGAAATCCTCTTTCACGTGCCGCGCCGCTGCGACGGGCGCGGCCGTTTCGTTTTTAAAGGCTCAAGCTATGGCTGAGATCGTCCTGAACGTTGAAGTGCGTGAGCGGACCGGCACCGGCGGCGCTCGGGAAACCCGCCGCGCTGGCAAGGTCCCCGGCGTGCTCTACGGCGGCGACCGCGGTCCCGTCCCGATTGCGGTGGGCGTGCCCGCCTTCAAGAAGGCGCTCTATACGGGCAAGCTGCTCGGTCACCTCGTGACGCTGAAGTACGGCGACGAAACCCAGCCGGTGATCGCCAAGGACGTGCAGTTCGATCCGGTGACCGATGTTCCGCTGCACTTCGACCTCTACCGGGTCGATGAGCATCAGCAGGTGAAGATCTCCATCCCGGTCCACTTCGTGAATCACGAAGCCTCCCCGGGCCTGAAGCGCGGCGGCGCCCTGAACGTGGCCTTCCACGAGCTGGAAGTGCGGGCGGCGGCGGACCACATCCCGGAAGACTTGGTGATCGACCTGACCGGCCTCGACATCGGCGACGCCATCCATGCCGCCGACCTGAAGCTGCCGGAAGGCGTGACCCTGGACACCCATGGCCGCGACCTCGTTGTCGCCACCGTGGTCGGCTCGTCCGCCCAGGCGTCGGAAGAGGCCGGGGCCGCCGAAGCCGAGGGCTGATCTGCGGCGGTGAGAGCGTGACAGCTTCAATTGGACGCCGGTTGAAGCGCCCGTCACGCTCTACGCCTTTGAAGATAGACCCATTTTACTCGGTTCAGACGCTTCCGCCGGAACCGCGTAGGGGCTAGCCGCCATGATCCTGCTGGCCGGCCTCGGGAACCCTGGGGCCAAATACGAAAAGAACCGCCACAACATCGGCTTCATGGCCGTGGACGCGCTCGCGTCGCGTTGGCGGTTCGGATCGCCCCGTTCCAAGTTCGCCAGCATCGTCGCCGAGGGGACCATCGACGGTCCCGTGGGCGAACCGGTCAAGGCGCTGGTGCTGAAGCCGCAGACCTATATGAACGAAAGCGGCCGGGCGATCGCCGAGGCGCTCAAGTTCTACAAGCTCGAACCTCAAGACCTCGTGGTGTTCTACGACGAGCTCGACCTCGCCCCCGGCCGCTTCCGGATGAAGGCGGGCGGCGGGATGGCGGGGCACAACGGGCTGCGGTCCATCGGCGCCCACATCGGCCCGCACTTCCGGCGGGCGCGCATGGGCATCGGTCACCCGGGTCACAAGGACAGGGTCATGGGCCACGTCCTTTCCGATTTCCACAAGGTGGAAGAGCCTTGGGTCAAGGCGCTGTGCGAGGCGGCGGCGGATGCTGCGCCTCTGCTGGTCGCCGGCGAGGACGAAAAGTATCAGGCCGAGGTGATGCGCCTCGCGCCCGCCGAGAAAATGGATCCGCGCAAGGCTGCGCGCGGCGAACTCTGAAGGAACTGACGACATGGCTTTGAAGGTCGCCATCGTCGGCCTGCCCAATGTGGGCAAGTCGACCCTGTTCAACGCCTTGACGCAGACCGCGGCCGCCCAGGCGGCCAACTACCCCTTCTGCACCATCGAGCCCAACGTCGGCGACGTGGCCGTGCCTGAGGCGCGCCTGGACGCCCTGGCGGGGATTGCGGGCTCCAAGGAGATCATCCCGGCCCGGATCAACTTCGTCGACGTGGCGGGGCTGGTGCGAGGGGCGTCCAAGGGCGAAGGGCTGGGCAACCAGTTCCTGGCCAACATCCGCGACTGCGACGCCGTGGCCTTCGTCGCCCGCTGCTTCGAGGACGGGGACGTGACCCACGTGGAGGGCCGCATCGACCCCCTGTCGGATCTGGAGATCATCGAGACCGAGCTGATGCTGGCCGATCTCGAAAGCCTGGAGAAGCGGCGCGACAACCTCGATAAGCGCGCCCGCCAGGGGGACAAGGAAAGCGCCAAGACCCTCAGCCTCGTCGACCTCGCCCTGGCCCAGCTCAACGCCGGCCGGCCCGCGCGGGCGGCCAGCGTGCCCGCCGAGGACGTCAAGGCGTGGAAGATGCTGCAACTCCTGACCTCCAAGCCGGCCCTCTATGTCTGCAATGTCGACGAAGGTTCCGCCGCGACCGGCAACAGCCTGTCGGCCCAGGTGCTGGAGCGGGCGACGCGGGACAACGCCAAGGCGGTGGTGATCTCGGCCAAGATCGAGAGCGAGATCGCCATGCTACCCACGGAGGAGCGGGCCGAGTTCCTCGAAAGCCTCGGCCTCGAAGAGCCGGGCCTGAACCGCATGATCCACGATGCTTACGGCCTGCTGGGCCTGCAGACCTACTTCACCGTGGGTCCCAAGGAAGCGCGCGCCTGGACCATCCCGGTGGGCGCCACCGCGCCCCAGGCGGCAGGGGTGATCCACACCGACTTCGAGAAGGGCTTCATCCGCGCCGAAACCATCGCCTATCCGGACTTCGTCGCCCTGAAGGGCGAAGCCGGCGCGCGCGAGGCGGGCAAGATGCGGCTGGAAGGCAAGGAGTATGTGGTGAAGGACGGAGATGTGATGCACTTCCGGTTCAACACCTGACCTCTCTCCTTTAGGTTCGGCCCCACAACGGGAGGACCGCGTATGGGCGAGATGATCCGGCTCAACTCCAAAGTCGACGACGCCGAGTTCGGCGCCTATCGCGCTGCGCCCCAAGGCCGGCGGCGTGGCGGCGTGGTGGTGATCCAGGAGATCTTCGGCATCGACAAATATGTCCGCGCCGACTGCGAGCGCTGGGCCGCGCTTGGGTTCGAGGCCATCGCCCCGTCGATGTTCGACCGCTTCGAGCCGGGCTTCGTCGCCGAGCACGATCCGGACGGCTTCGCCGAGGGGCGAAAGTACGCCCAGGCCAACACGGTCGAGAACGCCATCGACGACATCCAGACCTGCGTCGACCTGCTGAAGAAGAGCGGGCCAGTGTTCATCGTCGGCTATTGCTATGGCGGGTCGATGGTCTGGCAGGCGGCCGCCAAGGCGCACGATATCGCCGCCGCCTCGTCCTATTACGGCGGTCAGATTCAGGCCAACGCCGGCCTGAAGCCCCGCTGTCCCGTCATCCTCCACCTTGGCCGGCAGGACAGCCACATCCCGGCCGACACGCTGAAGGCGGCCGTGCATGAGTCCAACCCCGACGTGCCCGTCTACATCTACGAGGCGGGCGGCCACGGCTTCAACAACGAGGGCGGACCGGGGTACGACGCCGACGACGCCGAACTCGCGAGGGCGCGCACCCTCGATCTGTTCGAGCAGCACGGGGCCGGTTAGTGGGCGAGTTCCGCACCCTTGCCAGCGCCGCCGACGGGTTCGAGTTCACCGCCTACCACGCGCCTGCGGTGGAAGCGCGCCGGGGCGGCCTGCTGGTCCTGCAGGAGATCTTCGGGGTCAACAGCAACATCCGCCGCATAGCGGACAGCTTCGCGGCCGAGGGCTATGAGGTGCTGGCCCCCTCCCTGTTCGACCGGCGGGCGCCGGGCTTCCAGGCGGGCTACGACGATATCCGCGGAATCGCCAAGGGGCGGGGCTACGCCGACAAGACCGATTGGGCTCTGACCCTTGGGGACCTCCAGGCCTGTATCGACGCCCTTACCGGGCCGGTGTTCGCGGTAGGCTACTGTTTCGGCGGGACGGCGGCCTGGCTTGCCGCGTGCCGGGCCACGGGCCTCGCCGCCGCCTCAGGCTTCTACGGGCGTCTGATCCCGCAGTTCGCGGGTGAGACCCCCCGTTGCCCGACCATTCTGCATTTCGGCAAGACCGACGCCTCCATTCCGTTGGACGGGGTGGAGAGGGTGCGTGCGGCTCACCCCGATCTGCCGGTGTGGCTGTACGACGCCGGCCACGGCTTCTGCTGCGACGAGCGCCCGGATTTCCAGCCCGACGCCTGCAGCCTGGCGCGCTTGAGAACCTTGCAGCTCTTCCATCGCAACAGTGGGTCGAGGGGCGAGCGGGGCGGCTGAAGAGCTCCTAGCGCTCGATGATCTCGCGGATCTTCGGTTCGCGCTCCAGGGCGTAGACCAGCAGGGCCTGGGCGAACAGGATGCCGATCCCGGCGCCATAGGCGGAGAACACCCCGGCGGGATAGCGGCCGCCGTCCACCGCCGCGCCGACCTGCAGATAGATGAACACGGCGGCCAGCGCGATCAGGCCGAGGCCGAACAGGACCGAACCGACGGTCTGGCCGAAGCCCGCAACGAAGCTCAGCCACACATACCGCTTCAGCATGCGGCGGGCCGGCTTGAGCTGCAACGGCACGACCAGGGCGAGGAGCCCGTAGATGGCGGGAAACACCAGCACCACGGACGCCTTCAGTTTCTGCGGCCCGGGCAGTTCGCGCCAGCCGTAGATAGCGGCGGCGGCGTAGATCAGGCAGGCGAACACGCAGGCTGACTGCTGCATACGCTTGAAGCTTCGCCAGGCAGGCGTGTGGGTCATCAACGGGCCTTCGGGCTCCTGAATGGGCCCCTATACAAACAATAGGGACTGCCCAGGGCAGGGTTAACCCCCGTTGTGGCTAGTGGCCCGCGAAGGCGACGAGGGTCGAAACGGGAACGCCGAGGGCGCGGAGGCGATCCGCCCCGCCGAGCTCGGGCAGATCCACCACGAAGGCCGCCCCGATCACGTCGGCGCCCCCCTGCCGGAGCAGCTTGATCGCAGCCTCGGCGGTGCCGCCGGTGGCGATCAGGTCGTCGATGAGCAGCACCTTCTCCCCTGCCGCGCAGGCGTCGTGGTGCATCTCCATGGAATCGACCCCGTACTCGAGGACATACTCCACAGCCACGGTCTTGTGGGGCAGCTTGCCCTTCTTGCGCAGGGGAATGAAACCGGCGGAAAGCTGGTGGGCGGCCGCGCCGCCGAGGATGAAGCCTCGCGCTTCGATCCCGGCGACCTTGTCGACCTTGCGCCCCGCGAAGGGCTGGACCAGCTCATCGACAGCCCGGCGGAAGGCGCGGGCGTCGCCGAGGAGGGTCGTGATGTCCCGGAACATGATCCCGGGCTTGGGATAGTCCGGGATCGTCCGAATGGCGTCGGCGAGGTTCATCCGATAGAGCCTCGCCCGCCGCCTAGTGGGCCACGTTCTTCCAGATACGGCGGTAGGACGCGTAGAGCAGGCCGGTGAAGATGATCAGGTAGATCATCACCGCCAGGCCGGTTTGCTTACGCTCCTCGGCCTTGGGCTCGGCGGCCCAGGCGAGGAAGGTGGCCACGTCGTGGGCCATCTGGTCCGGGGTCGCCTTGACGCCGTCGTCGAAGGTCACCCGGTCGGGGGTGAGCTGCGGCGGCATGGCGATCAGGCCGCCGGCCGGCACCTTGTCCTTGGGGCCGTCCCAGTAGGAGGCGAGGTCGCCCGCCATGTAGGGGTTGTAGTGCTGGCCGGTCGGCACGCGCAGCCCCTTGGGCGGCTCATGGTAGCCGGTCAGCAGCGAGTAGATGTAGTGGGCGCCGCCTTCGCGGGCCATGGCGATCACCGACAGGTCCGGCGGCAGGGCGCCGCCGTTGGAGGCCCGCGCCGCCGCTTCGTTGGGGAAGGGGGCCTTGAAGTGATCCGCCGGGGTGCCGGCGCGGGTGATGGGGTCGCCCGTCTCCTGGTCGATGTCCGGAACCATCACGCCCGCCGCCAACGCCTTGGCGTAGGGGGAGTTGTTCGGGTTGGGGTGCTTCTCGTCGTAGAACGGCCCGCCCTTCTGGGCGAGGTTGCGGAAATAGACGAGGTTCATCGAGTGGCAGCTCGAGCAGACCTCGGCATAGACCTTGTAGCCCCGCTGGAGGGCGCCGCGGTCGAACTTGCCGAGGGGCCCCTCGAAGCTGAACTTGGTCTCCCGCATGTGTTCGCCGTGAGTGGCCGCCAGGGCCGCCCCTGCGGTCATGACGGTCAGGCCGGCCGCGAAGCCCGCGAAAGCCTTGCGCAACGTCAGCATGGGCGTGATCAACCCTTCTTTTCGGGAGAAGCAGTCGCGCCGGCCGGGACGGCTGCGCCGCCCTTGCTCAGCACGGGGCTGGAGATGCCGTCAGGCAGCGGCAGGGTCTTTTCGGTCAGACCCAGGAGCGGCAGCACCAACAGGAAGTAGGCGTAGTAGTAGACGGCCAGGATGCGCGACAGCCACACCACGGTGAAGCCGGTCGCGGCGCCCGTTTCGTCACGGCCCACCGCGATCACCACGTCGTCCGGCAGCTTGCCGCCGCACCAGCCGAGGCCGAGCGTCGCCGCGATGAAGATCAGGAAGAACCAGCGCGCCGTCGGGCGGTAGCGCATGGACTTGACCTTCGAGGTGTCCAGCCAGGGCAGGACGAACAGCAGGCCGATGGAGCCGAACATGGCCAGCACGCCCAGGAGCTTGTCCGGGATGGCGCGCAGGATGGCGTAGAAGGGCAGGAAGTACCATTCGGGCACGATGTGCGCCGGGGTCGCCAGCGGGTTGGCCGGCACGTAGTTGTCGGCGTGGCCCAGGGCCTCCGGCGCGAAGAACACGAACCAGGCGAACAGGATCATGAAGGCCCCGATCGCGAAGCCGTCCTTCACCGTGTAGTACGGATGGAAGGGGACGGTGTCCTCCTTGGAGCGGACCTCCACGCCGGTCGGGTTGTTGTTGCCCGGCACGTGCAGCGCCCAGATGTGCAGGCCGACAACGCCCGCGATCATGAAGGGCAGCAGGTAGTGCAGCGAGAAGAACCGGTTCAGGGTCGCGTTGTCGACCGCGAAGCCGCCCCACAGCCAGGTGGTGATGGCGGTGCCGAGGCCGGGGATGATCCCGTCGAAGGCCGAGAACAGGTTGGTGATCACCACCGCGCCGTAGAAGGACATCTGACCCCAGGGCAGCACATAGCCCATGAAGCCGGTGGCCATCATCAGGAGGTAGATGACGCAGCCGAGGATCCACAGCACTTCGCGGGGCGCCTTGTAGGAGCCGTAGTACATGCCGCGGGCGATGTGGATGTAGACCGCCAGGAAGAACATCGAAGCGCCGTTGGCGTGGATGTAGCGGATCATCCAGCCGTAGTTCACGTCGCGCATGATGCGCTGGACGGAATTGAAGGCCAGATCGGCGTTGGGCACATAGTGCATCGCCAGGATCACGCCGGAGATGATCTGCACCACCAGGCAGACGGCGAGGATGCCGCCGAAGGTCCACCAGTAGTTCAGGTTCTTCGGGGTCGGGAAGTCCAGGGCCGTGTCATGCGCCATGCGGATGATGGGCAGGCGCGTGTCGAGCCAGCGCTCGAAGCCGGTCTTCGGTTCGTAGGTGGAGGGTCCGCTCATGTCGATCAGCCGATCTTCACTCTGGTGTCGCTCACGAAGCTATAGTCCGGCACCGCCAGATTGAGGGGCGCCGGGCCTTGGCGGATGCGGCCTGAAGTGTCGTAGACCGAGCCATGGCAGGGGCAGAACCAGCCGCCGTAGGAGCCGGTCCCGAAGTTGGGCACGCAGCCGAGGTGGGTGCAGACACCGACCACGATCAGCCACTCGGGCTTGCCGGGCTTCACCCGCGCCGAGTCGGGCTGCGGGTCCTTCAGATCGGCGGTGTCGCCCGCCTTGGCTTCCGCGATTTCCTTGGCCGTGCGGTGACGCACGAACACCGGCTTGCCGCGCCACTTCACGGTGGCCTGCTGGCCTTCGGCGACCTTGCCGAGGTCATATTCGATGGACGCCAGGGCGAGGGTGTCGCCCGCGGGGTTCATCTGATCGATCAGCGGCCACGCCGTCATTACCACGCCGCCGCCGGCGGCGGCGATAGCGGCGATGTGTATGAAGTCGCGCCGGGAGGGATCTTCGCCCGAATGTGTGGTTTCGGGGTTAGCGTTCGCCGTACCAGCCACCTGTTTCGCCCTTTCACCGTCCGGGGGCGCCTTGCGCGACCGGGCAGTCCAAACGTCACAATAGCGTGGTGCCGCCTGTCGGCGGCCCCCACGCCGTTATCAGAGGGACCGCTTAGAATGCGTCTGGCCCTTTTTCAACCGGACATTCCGCAAAACCTTGGCGCAGCGATTCGTCTAGCTGCATGTTTGGGCGTCGGACTCGACGTCGTGGAGCCCTGTGGATTCCCGCTTTCCGACAAGGCGGTGCGGCGAACGGCCATGGATTATGGCCCCGCGGCCAAGGTTGTCCGGCATTCCTCTTGGGCCGAATTCCTCAAGGCGCCCGAGCGTTTGGAGGGGCGGCTGCTGCTTTTCACCACAGGGGCGGAGGGCGTATTTCATCGCTTCGACTACCAGCCGGGCGACACCCTGCTGTTCGGCCGGGAGAGCGCAGGGGCGCCGCCGGAGGTCCATGACGCGGCCCATACTCGCCTGTTGATCCCGATCAAGGCTGAGGCGAGGTCGCTGAACATTGTGACCGCCGCGGCGATGGCCCTTGGCCATGCGCTCGTCAGGGTGGAGGGGTTTCCATCGCCCGCCGGGTCGTCTTAAAGGCCTGCGGAACCAGCGCCGAGGCCAGACCGATGGACGAGACCGAACTCGAAGGCCGCAAGGCCCGGGCCAGCGAATGGTTCGCCACCCTGCGCGACCGGATCATGGCCGCGTTCGAGCAGTTGGAGGATGCAGCTTCCCCCGACCTCTATCCCGGCGCGCCGGGCCGGTTCGAGCGCAAGCCCTGGGTGCGGGATGCGGGCGGCGGCGGCGTGATGGGCATGATGCATGGCCGTGTCTTCGAAAAGGTCGGCGTCCACGTTTCGACTGTCCACGGGGCCTTCACCCCGGATTTCGCCAAGACCGTGCCGGGCGCCGCGGAAGATCCCAGCTTCTTCGCGACGGGGATCAGCCTGATCGCCCACATGACCAATCCCCGCGTGCCGGCTGTGCATATGAACACCCGCTTCATCTGCACGACCCAGAGCTGGTTCGGGGGCGGCGCCGATCTGACGCCGTTGCTGGAGGTCGACCGCTCGCAGTCGGCTCCGGACTCAGTTCGCTTCCACGAGGCGCTGCAGGAGGCTTGCGACCGCTACGATCGGGAATGGCATCCGAAGTACAAGAAGTGGTGCGACGAGTACTTCTTCCTGCCCCATCGCAACGAGCCGCGGGGGATCGGCGGGATCTTCTACGACCACCACAACTCCGGCGATTTCGAGCGGGATTTCGCCTTCACCCGCGACGTCGGCGAAGTCTTCCTCGGCGTCTATCCCGAGATCGTCCGCGGCCGCTTCAACGAGCCCTGGACGGCGGAGGAGCGGGAGGAGCAGCTGGTCCGGCGGGGCCGCTATGTGGAGTTCAACCTACTCTACGACCGCGGCACCCTGTTCGGGCTGAAGACGGGGGGCAATGTGGAATCGATCCTGTCGTCGATGCCCCCGACGGTGAAGTGGCCCTAAAGATCCGGCCGTAGCGCCTCGCCGGCGATGGGATGCACCCGCCCGCGCCCCAGGGCGCAGGCCAGGGCGGCGTTGGCGAACAATCCGGAGAAGGCCGCGTCGAGAACGTTGAGGCCGCCAGCATAGGCTCCAAAGGCCGGCAGGATCAGCCGCCGGTTGTCGGTGAGGAAGGCGCGCCGCCGCACCGTGCCGCCCCGGCCCGCCACCTTGGCGCAGGGGTGCAGGTGGCCCGACACCTCGCCGGGGGCCGGCCCTGGCAGGGGATCGTGGCGCAGGGTGAGGCCGGCGACGGCCACCGTGGTCAGGATATCGCCCGCCAGGCCGGACAGGCCCTCCGCGTCGTGGTTCCCCACCACCCAGATCAAGGTCCGTCCCCAGGCGAGGCGGGCGATCCGGCGGGCGTCCTCCGGGTCCAGGCGCGCCGCCGCCCGTGCGTCATGGAAGCTGTCGCCCAGCAAAACCACCCGTGTCGGAGCCAAGGCGGCGATCTCCGCCTCGAGCCGGTCAAGGGTGGCGCGGGTGTCATAGGGGGGCAGAAGTTGGCCGCGGGTCGCGTAGGACGACCCCTTCTCCATGTGCAGGTCCGCGGCCACCAGCATCCGCTCGCCGGGCAGCCACAGGGCTCCGGATGGGCGCAGCACGCAGCACGCCCCTGCGACATCGAGCCACAGGGCGCCCGCGGCGTCGCGGCGGATCGGGGCGGGGCCCGGTTCGGACCGCGCGGCGACGAAACTCATCCTTCCTCCATCGCCTCGGCGATCAGATCCGCCGCATTCTCTTCCAGTATGGCCTCTTCGGCCGCGCCTGCCACCGGCTCACGACCGATCTCCAGCAGCATGGGAACGGCGAAGGGCGACACCCGCGACAGGGCCACCTGCACGATCTGCCCCTTGATCCGGGTCAGAAGCCGCCCCAGGCGCGCCACGTCGAGCTGACCGGTCGCCGCGTCGGCCCGCGCGCACCGCAGCAGCAGGTGGTCCGGCTGGTGGCGGCGCAAGACGTCGTAGATCAGGTCGGTGGAGAAGGTCACCTGCCGCCCGGTCTTCTCTTCCCCCGGGAAGCGCCGCTCGATCAGGCCGCCGAGCACAGCGCATTGGCGGAAAGCCCGCTTCATCATCACGCTCTCGTCCAGCCAGGCCTCGAGGTCGTCCCCCAGCATGTCCTCCTGGAACAGCAGGTCGAAATCGAGGTCGCCCAGGGGGCGCAACGCCCAGATGGCGAGGCCGTAGTCGTTGGCCACGAACCCGATGGGCTGTTTCTTCGCCCGCTCCAGCCGCCGGGCCAGCAGTTGGCACAGGGTGCCGTGGCTGATCCGCCCGTCGAAGGGATAGCAGACGAGGTAATGGCGCGAGCCCCTGCGGAAGGTCTCCACCAGCATCTGGTCCTCGGTGGGGATGATGGAGCGGCGGGCCTGGATCTCCAGCCATTCCTGCACGTCCGCCGGCAGACGCGGCCAGGCGTCGTGGTCGGCGATCATCCGCCGTACCCGCTTGGCGAGATAGGTGGACAGGGCGAACTTGGCGCCGCCCCAACTCGGGGTCTTGGCCTCGACCCCCGGGGCGGGGGTGACGAGGGCGTCGAGGCCCACCACCGCCTCGAACCGCCACACCTGCCCCGAGAACAGGAAGGTGTCCCCCGGCGTGAGCTGGGAGATGAACCCCTCCTCCATCTCGCCGATCTTGCGCCCGCCGACCCGGAGCTTGGACCTTGTGGTGGCGACCCGGATCGACAGCATGGGGATGTCGACGATGGCCCCGACATTCATCCGGTGCCGCTGGGCGGTGATCGGATTGCGCACCCGCCAGCGTCCGTGCTGGCCCTTCACGATCCGCCGGTAACGGTCGTAGGTGCGCAGGGCGTAGCCCCCGGTGGAGACGAAATCGACCACCCGGTCGAAGTCCTCCCGGGTGATGTGGCGATAGGGCTCGGCGCTGCGGATCTCGGTCAGCAGCGCCTCTTCCTCGAACGGCTCCCCGCAGGCGCAGCCCATGACGTGCTGGGCCAGGATGTCCTGCGCCCCCACCCGCGGGGGTTCGCCGTCGAGGTCGTTGGCGGCCACCGCTTCCCGCGCCGCCTGGCACTCCAGCACCTCGAACCGGTGCGCCGGCACCAGGATGGCGCGGCTGGGTTCGTCCAGCCGGTGGTTGGCGCGCCCCACGCGCTGGATCAGCCGGGACGAGCCCTTGGGGGCCGCGAGCTGGATCACGAGGTCCACGGCCCCCCAGTCGATGCCGAGGTCTAGGGTGGAGGTGCAGACCACGGCGCGCAGCTCGCCTCTGCCCATCGCCGCCTCCACCTTGCGCCGCTGCTCGGCGGCGAGGCTGCCGTGGTGCAGGGCGAT
>Ga0182736_1000654_pt1 | contig 46690 bp, 38 predicted proteins | sample eDN5th30CKraftBY_FD_128882 | JGI IMG/M metagenome (GOLD analysis project Ga0182736, IMG submission 128882) | Enriched backyard soil microbial communities from Emeryville, California, USA - eDNA 5th pass 30_C Kraft BY (version 2) (version 2) | ecosystem: Environmental > Terrestrial > Soil >... | reverse complement strand
GACCGGCCGCGCGTCCGGCTCGCCGAGCTGGTTGAGCGGAATCCGGTACGTCTCCCGCGCGCTCCACGCGGCGATCGCCGAGATGATCGTGACGGCGAGCGTGATTGAACCGATCATGACCGGAATGTTCGTCGATCCGGGCGGCGCGACGCTCGCGAACAGCGCGGGCAACAGCGCCGTGATGGTCGTGCCGATGTTCTGCGAGATCGCCATCGCGGAGACGCGCGTGCGCGTCGGGAAGAGTTCGGGATAGAAGCTCGGGAAGATCGCGTTGTAGCCCTGATAGACGATGCCCCACATCAAGAGCGACGCGACGATCGCCATGCCGACGTTGTGAATGCTGATCGCGTAGAGATACAGATACGACAGCAGCCCCGAGGCGATCGCCCCGACGATGATCGGCGGCCTGCGCCCGATCTTGTCGGAGAGATTGCCGACGATCGGAATCACGATGACGGCGAGAATATTGCCGACGACCGGAATCCACAGATACACGCTCTTGTGAAAGCCGATGCCGTACGCCGCCTGCACCGCATACGCCGCGCCGAAGATCGTCGCGACCACGGGAATCACGTTCATCAGCGCCATGCAGACGACGCGGATCATGTCGGCCAGGTTGTACTTGAAGGCGTCGACGATTGGCGAGCGCGGCACCGCGCCCTTCTCGCCTTCCTTCTCGAACGCGGGCGTCTCGTGCACTTCGCGCCGGATGATGTAGCCGGCAACCAGCACGAACGCCGAAAGCAGGAACGGAATGCGCCAGCCCCATGAATTGAACGCGTCCTCGGGCATGTAGTACGCGAGCGGCAGGAACACGGCGGCGGCGAGAATCTGTCCGGCCTGCACGCCTTGCAGCGTGAAGCTCGCGAAGAAACCGCGGCGTCCGAATGGCGCGTGTTCGAGAATCATCGAGCTCGCGCCGGAGATTTCGCCCGCGACCGCGAAGCCCTGGACGAGCCGCAGGATCACGAGCAGCGTCGGCGCGAGCATGCCGACGCTGTGATACGTCGGCAAAAGTCCGACGGCCATCGTCGAGAAGCCCATCAGGAACATGCACAGCACGAGCACGGTCTTGCGGCCGTGCGTATCGCCCCAATGACCGAGCACGAATGCGCCGATCGGACGCGCCACGTAACCGACGCCGTAGGTCGCGAGCGACGCGACGATCGCCACTTTCGGATTGCCCGAAGGAAAGAAGAGTTGCGGAAAGATCAGCGCGGCGGCTTGCGCGTAGATGAAGAAGTCGTAGTACTCGAGCGCGGAGCCGATCCAGCCGCTCGCGGTCGCCTTCTTCGTCTGCTTGTGGTGCTCGGCGTGCGACCCGCCTTTGGCACCGGGTGAGAGAGAGTTCGTGTCCATGACGTCTCCTTTTATGAATCGCCCGACGGTTTCTGTGGCCATCTTTCCGCGAAACTGCTTCTTTCATCCTCACCGACGACGCCTTCGCGGCATGGCGCGCAGGACATCAAACATGATCGTCTCTGAAACGAAAGCTTTCGATGAGGCAAAACCCGGCGTCAGGCCAGGTTGAAAGACTTGAGCCCTAAATTACTATGTCCGCGCGAAAACATAATCCGGCTCGAAGGAAAGTCAGAATGCGCTCTCAGCGAATAATCGACGCTCACCACGCCTGAGCCGCCGCTAAGTCTTGCCTAAAGAACACGCAGACGCCGCCGTATACACGATTACCGGCGGTGATCGCATCACCGCCGCCTTCGTATTCATCCTCTCGCCGGCCCGGTCTTGCGTATGTCAGGCAATCCGTCCTTGATCGATTCGATTCTGGCCACGCCGGCGACCGCGGACGGACGGATCACGCCTGCCGTTCGCGCATCGCTGCTGTCGACGCTTGTCGAAGACATCCGCCCGCTGCTGCTGTCCGGCATCTCCGGCGCGTTCGTCGCGATGATCGCGCTCGGACGCCAGCCGTCCCTCTGGACGATGCTCTGGCTCGCCGCCGACGCGCTTCTGCTCGCCACCCGCCTTTCGATCGTCGGCCGATATCGCGCGTTGAGGCGCACGGACGCGCCGCAGCCCGGCCGGTGGGCCGCGCGCTATGCGCCGTTCGGGCTGCTGGCCTGTCTCGTGACGGGCCTCGGCGCGATGGGCTGCGTGATCTCGGGCGACGCCGTGCTCGCGTCGCTCGCGATCATGGTGACGGCCGGCCTGCTCGGCGGCGTCGCGTCGCGCAACGCGGGCACGCCGCATCTGGCGATCGCGCAGGTGTGCCTCGGCGCGCTGCCGATCGGCGTCGGCGGGCTGTTCGGGCCGTCCGGCTACTGGATTCTCGTGCCGCCGCTCGTCCTCTATATCGCCGCGATGTGCGCGGTCGTGCAGCGGCACTATCGCGGCCTCGTCGCGCTGATGACCGCCAAGGAAAGCCACGCCGAAATCGCCACGCGCTTCGACGCGGCGCTCGCGCACATGCCGCACGGCCTCTGCACCGTGGATGCGTCGGGCAGGGTGGTGATCGCGAATCGCAAGGCGGCGGAGCTGTTCGGCGCGACCATCGACATGCTGCGGCTGAACGTGTCGCTGCCGGAGTTCATCGGCTATGCCGCGCTCGCGAAATTCGGCGAGACACCGCGCGCGCAGCTTGCCGAGCGATGCGCGCAATGGCTCGAAAGCGGCCATCCGACGCTCGACCTGCCCTTGCGCGACGGACGGCATCTCGAACTGAGCCGCAATCCGGTGCCCGACGGCAGCGCGGTCATCATCATCGAGGACGTGACGGAGCGCCGCAAAGCCGAAGCGAAAATCCTGCAATGGGCGCATCACGATTCGCTGACGGGCCTGCCGAACCGGCGCTATCTCGGCGACCAGGCCGGACGTCTGATGGCGGGCGGCGCGGGCCGCGAGAAAGTGACGGTGATGTACGTCGATCTCGACGGCTTCAAGCACGTCAACGACACGCACGGCCACAATGCCGGCGACGAACTGCTGAAGCTCGTCGCCGACCGCCTGCGCAACGCGATGCGCCGCGGCGAGCTGGTCGCGCGTCTGGGCGGCGACGAGTTCGCGATCGTCGCCACGTATATCGCGCACGCGGCCAACGTGGTTTTCGCGCGCAAGATCATCGGCGAGCTGTCGGCGCCGTACACGCTCGAATCCGGGCAGACGGTGCGCGTGGGCGTGAGCGTCGGCATCGCGCTGGCGCGTCCGGCGGAGTCGTTCGAAAGCGCATTGAAGCGCGCCGATGCCGCGCTGTACGAAGCGAAATCGGAGGAACGCGGCACCTATCGCTTCGCCGATCGCGACGGCGACTCCATCGCGAGCGACGAACAAGCCGTCGCGAACGACCGCGGCCGCGCCTGGTAAGCGAGCCTACGCCTCTTCCGGCCCGGCGATCAGCGCTTGCTCGTTCGACGCGCGCCACGCGTCGAGCCACGCTTCGAGCTTCGCGGGGGGCAGCGGCCGGCTCAGGTGATAGCCCTGCGCCAGATCGCAGCGCAGCGCCTTCAGCCGCTCCAGCATCTCTTCGGTTTCGACGCCTTCCGCGACGACCTTCAGTCCCATGTTGTGCCCGAGATCGATTGTCGAGCGCACGATGGTTTCATCGTCCTTGTGCTGGAACATGCCCATCACGAACGATTTGTCGATCTTCAGCTCATCGACGGGCATGCGCTTCAGATACGACAGCGACGAATACCCAGTGCCGAAATCGTCGATGGACAGGCGAATGCCGAGCGCGTGCAGCCGGTCGAGCGTCTCGATCGCGTGATTCGGGTCGTCCATGATCGCGCTCTCGGTGATCTCGATCCAGATCGATTCCGGCGCGACGCCGTGCTTGTCGAGCAGTCCCTGGAAGATTTCGGGCAGCGTCGACTGGATCAGCTCGCGCGCCGACACGTTCACCGACACGGCCAGCTCGATGCCCTGCCGGCGCCACGCGGCGCATTGCGCGATGGCCTTGTCGGCGACCCAGCGCGAAATCGTCTTGATGTAGCCGGTCTGCTCCGCGAACGGGATGAACTGGTCGGGCGAGACGAAGCCGCGCGTCGGATGATCCCAGCGCACGAGCGCCTCGACATATTTCACGCGATGCGTCGCGAGATCGACCTTCGGCTGATAGTAGAGCGTCAATTGATCGTGCTCGACGGCCTGCCGCAGCTCGCTCATCAGCGAAAGACGCTCGGCGTTGTTCTGGTCGTGACGTTCGTCGTAGAGCGCGTAGCCGAGATTCGAGCGCTTCGCCACGTACATCGCGATATCGGCGCGGCGCAGCAGCACGTTCATGTCCGTGCCGTTCTGCGGAAACGTGACGATGCCGATGCTCGCGCCCACATCGACGAGTTGCCCTTCGATCGTGATCGGCTCTTCGAGCGCGTTCAGCATGCGCGTGGCGAGAAGACGCGCGGACGCCAGATCGTCGGTCGGCAGAAGGACGGCGAATTCGTCGCCGCCCAGACGCGCGACCGTATCGGTCTTGCGATGCAGCGCCGCGCGCAGGCGCTTCGCCACTTCGCACAGCAGCATGTCGCCGATCGGATGCCCGAGCGTGTCGTTCACGTACTTGAAGCGGTCGAGGTCCATCATCATCACCGCGAGCGGGCGCTTGCTCCGCGTCGCCGCGCCGATCGCCTGCTGCAGGCGGTCGTTGAAGAGCGCGCGATTCGGCAGGCCGGTGAGCCGATCCATGTACGCGAGCTCGGTGATGCGTTTCTCGCGCTCCGAGATGCCGTCGCGCATCTGATTGAACGCGCGCGCCAGCTCGCCGATCTCGTCGTTCTGGCGAATCTCGATGGGCGCGGCGTAATCGCCCTGCCCGATGCGCTTCGAAAACTGCGTGAGCGCCGCGATCGGCCGCGTGACCGAGCGCGCCATCAGCACGCTGCCGACGATCGACACGAGCACGCCGAGCAGCGTAATGAGCAGCAGCGTCGTCTGCAGGCGCTTGAACGGCGCGAGCGCCTCGTTGAGCGAGCGTTCGAGCAGCACGGCGACCGTGCGCCCTTCGGAGTGCAGCCGCATGACGCGCGTCGCGTAGCCGTTCGCGGCGAGTTGCGCCTGATCCGTCAGCGCGTCGCGTGCGTCGTGGGGGAGCGAGCTTGCGAGCACGCCCCATTTGCCGTCGTCGCCGACGGTGAGAAACGACACGTCGAGCGACGTGAGCGAGCTCAGATCGCGTGCGAGCGCATCGTCGACCGCGAAGCCCATCACGACCCACGCGATCGCGATGGGCGCTTTCACCGGCACCGCGACGAGCTGATACGCGCGCGGCCCGATCATGCCGAACGACGACGCATCGCCCTTCGTCGCGACGGTCCTGATGAGCTTCGGGAACGGAAACGCCATGCCTTCGCGCCCGACGCCGCCGCTATCGGCGATCAGCTTGCCGTCGAGATCGACGAGCATCACGACGTCCGCATGAACGCGGTCGCCGTGATTGCGCAGCGCGGACGCGACCGTCTTGCCGTCGTGCGTCGCGACCGCTTCGCGAAAGCCGAAGTCGAGCGCGACCACGCTCGCCGCCTGCGTCAACTGTTCGCTATTGCCGCGCAAAATCTGCGCGAATACGCGCTCGGCCACCGACAGTTGCTCTTCGGCGTTGCGATGCGCGTTCTTCAGAATCACCGAGTTGATGACGAGAAACGCCGCCGCCTGCGCGACGAGCATCAGCACGACGAAGACGAGCGCGATTCGCGCGCGCAGGCTGTGAAAGAGCATCGTGACGGGCGTCCTATTCGGCGGGGCGCAGTTGCAGCGCGAATTTCACCGCGCCGTCCGCGTTGACCTTCTGCGTCGGCTGCGCGTTCGGATCGCTCTGGCGGAAATGCCACGCGATCACCTTGTACGCATCGGCGGGCAGATTGTCGATGGTCGCGGCGCCGTGCGCGTCGGTCTTCGCGAACCACGGCGTATCGACGATCAGCAGATATGCGACCATCGAATCGTGGATGTTGCAGCCCATCACGACGAGGCCGGGCTTGTCGAACACGACCGGATTCGCGGGAATGCCGTGATACAGATTCAGCTCGAAGCGCTTGGGCGGCGAGAACGAATAGACGTCGTGCTCGATGTTGTCCTTGTTCGGGAACGCCACCGACGCGCCCGTCTGCACGACGGAGACCATCGGCACGAAGCGCCGCTTGATCTGATCGATGACCGCGCTGGCGGGCTTCGTCGCGGGCGGCTTGCCGTTGACGGGCAGCGCATAGACGATGGCGTCGGGCACGGGCGCGCCGGCCTGATCGACCACTTGCACGCGCACGCTCCCGGCGTGGGCAATCGTCGCGCCGAACGCCAGCAACGTGATGAGAAATTTGAGCATGTTCATTCGCGGTCTTGCACGTCGCGGTACATCGGCGCGAGCTTCGCCAGGAGTTTGTTTTGCGCGTGGAACGGCACGCCGTTCTTGTCCATCGCGGCCTGCAAGTCTTCGACGAGCGCGTTGAACGCGGCCCGGTCGATGTTCTGTCCTTCGTGCGTGCGGCGCATCGGGCGGCCGGTGTAGACGCACGGGCCGTCGAGCAGCACGCAGATCTGCTCGACGAGCTTCTGCTTGATGCGCTTGACGGGCGCGTTGTCGAAATACGGCGCGGTGCGCGGATCGGCGAGCACGTTGTCGTACATGTCGTCGACGATCTTCGTCAGCCCTGCTCGCTCGCCGAACTGTTCGTAGAGCGCGTCGTCGGCGTGCGCGTTCGCGCAGGCGAGCGTGAGAGCCAGCAATGCGGCGTGGCGGATGTTCATCGTCAGAACCCCGCCTGCATCGAAACGTAGAGGCCGCGCTGATTCTTCACCGTCGCGATGTCGCCGAGCGCGACATACGCCGCCGTCAGCGAGACGTGCTTGTTCGGGGCCCACGCGACGAACGCGTCGTACGCGTCCTGCTCGCGCGCGAACGAGAGATTGTTCGGCTTCATCCGATATTCCCCGCCGATCGCGACGTTCTTCGTCAGCAGATACGCCACCGACGACTCGAATTCCGGGTGATACGCGTTCGACTTGTCGCCGCCGAACCCGAGCAGGCCGAACTGGTTCGCCTTCGTGAAGCGCAGCGTGCCGTTCAAGAGGAGGCTTTGCGCGAGCAGCAGCTTCGTCGCGGATAGATAGAAATCGGTGCCGGAATTGCTCGCCGCGCCGACCGCTTTCACGATATCGCCCTGTTCGTTGTGCTTGAACTGCAGCCCCGCGGCGATTTGCGGTATCCACGTGTCCTGATCGAGCACGGCGTCGCCGAGCAGCCGCACCTTCACGCCGAAGATGTTCTGATTGAACTTGAAGTTCTCGCCGAGGCCGAGTTTCGCGCCGGCATCGCGCGTATCGAAGCTTTGACGCGCGAGCGACAGCTCGACGCGATTCGCGACGCCGACGGTCAGGCCCCACGTGCCGAGCGCGTAATCCTGCGTGCGGATGTAGGTGCCGTGCGCGTTCGCGCCGAGTTGGCGCGCGGTGCCGTATCCGCCGATGACGGCCCACGGCGTGAGGCCGCCGCCCGCCGCGCCTTCGACTTCCGAGACGCCGCCCGTCAGCAGCAGCTTGCCGCCGGTGAGCGGCACGGCGGGCGGATCGTCGGCGAAAGCGGACGACGAGAACGAAACGAGCGACGCCACGGCCAGACTGGCGAGGCGCATCTTTGAGTAAATCTGACGCATGCGGGAGACATCGAGCGGTTGTCGGGGTTGCCGTCGCCGCCTCGGGGTGCCGCGCGACGCGTCGCGGCGAGCCAGGCGCTCTGGGAAGGTCACTCGCCAGGTAGGCGGCGCCTTTTCATATGCGTGTAAACGGCCGCTGACGGTCGAACTTGACGGCCGTTCGTCAGTTTTTGCGGGCCGAACGTTTGCAATCCGGGATGGGTCAGCGCGTCGGCCTAACCGTGGATCGTGTCGCGATGCAGGTCGCGCAGTTCGAGAAGGTCCGAGCGAATCAGCGAGACGTATGTCTCGACGTCCTCGACCCAGTTGCCCGCCTCCCTCAGCGTCGCGCGCAATTCCTCGCACTCATCGAAGAGCATGGACGGGCCGAGCACCGACAGCCCGCCCGCAAGCTTGTGCGCCCAGCGGCGCAGCGCCGGCGCGTCGCGCTGCGAGCAGATCGCGTCGAGCGCGGCGATGTCTTCGCCGATCTGCTGGACGAAGGCGGCGACATACGGCGCCGGCACCGTCGGCAATCGTGGCGGCGACGCATCATCGGCCGATGCGTTTCCTTCATCGACGGCTAACGTGCGCAACACGTCAGCGAGCACGGAGAGCGCAACCGGCTTTGTCAGATAGTCGGTGAAACCGGCGTCGCGACCACGTTGAACATCGGTCGCGCTCGCACTCGCGCTCACCGCATAGACACGCATCGACGGATCGAGGGCACGCGCGGCCGCCAGGAGTTGCGCGCCGTTCATCTTCGGCATGTCCATGTCGGTCAGCACGAGGTCCACGCGGTTCTTGCGCAGCAGATCGAGCGCTTCCTCGCCGTCGGCTGCTTCGATCACGGATGCGCCGAGCGTCAGCAACTGGTCGCGCAACAAACCTCGGTTGAGGCGATTGTCCTCGGCGATCAGCACTGTCGCGCCGGGATTCGCCGAAGCGGGTTGCAGAGGCGCCGACCGAATGGGCGACGCGGAGATCGCGTGATGCCTCCCGTCTCTGACAATCTGCACCGCTTCCCGGAACTCCTTGGCCGCGAAGATGCTGACGGCTATTTCGCCGTTCTCTCTCGCCACCGGCACGAGCGGGCCGTCCTGCGTCACGCGGATGACGCGCGCGCGATCTGTCCATCGCGCATCGATCTCGTCATCCGAGATTTCGTCGGTCGCGATGAGACAGTCGCAACCCTCCACGTTCGCCGCCGCGCCCTCGTTCGTGATGTACGTAATCGAACTGCGCTCTGCATCGAAGAGTGCGTCGAACCACTCGCGATGCTCGTTCGCCCGATACAGGATGGCGGGCCGGCCGACGAGCAAGGCATCGGCTTCGTCCGGCGACGACTCAGCCACTTGCAACGGCAGCGTGACGGTGATGCGCGTGCCGACGCCCTCCGTGCTTTCAAGCGCGATGCGCCCTTTCATCAGCCGGCACAGATGCTCGCAGATCGAGAGCCCGAGCCCGGTGCCGCGCGCTTGAGTCAGCCGGTGCGCGTCGCCCTGGACAAACGGCTGAAAGAGCATCTGACGCTGCGCTTCCGGAATGCCAATGCCCGAATCGGCCACACTCAGTGCGAGCGCGCCGTCGACCCAGCGCGCACGCACGACGACCTTGCCCGAATACGTGAACTTGAGCGCGTTGCCAAGGAGGTTGTTGAGTATCTGCGCGACGCGAATCGGATCGAGCCATAAGCGTGACGGGCACTCGCGGTCGATCACGACGAACAAACGCAAGCCCTGGCGATTCGCGATGGGCGAATGACCGACCATCACGCGCATGACGATGTCGCGTATCGACGCCGGCTCTTCGCTGAGACGCATTTCCCCGACGTCCATCTTCGAGAAATCGAGAACATCGTTGACGACCTGCAGCAGCGCGCCCGCCGACGCCTGCATCGCACCGACGCGGGCTTCCTGTTCCGCCGCCAGCGGGCCCCTGGCGACGAGTTCGAGATTGCCGACGAGCGACGACAGCGGCGTTCTGATCTCGTGGCTCATCGAAGCGAAGAAATTCAGCTTGGCCTTGGCGGCGGCGTCGCTGGTTTCCTTCGCTTCGCGCAGCAGGCGTTCGGCTTCGTGATGCTCCGTGATGTCGGCAATGGCGCAGAACAGCACATCGGTCTTGTTGACGACCGCCGACGTGTAGGAAATCTTCAGGTGACGCGACGACTGGTCCGCTTTCTCCAGCGTGCATTCGAATTGCCAGATCACGGCGGCGTCGCCTTTTGCGGGCAAGCTCATGCCATGTTGATGGAAGGCCACACATAGCGCGGCGGGCAGATGCATCGCGCTGGCATCGAGGTCGAGCAGGTTACGCGCGACCTGATTCGCGGCAATGGCGCTGAAATCGCTACGCAGCGCAATGCACAAACCGACCGGCGTCACCTGCACCTGGAGATGATTTAGAATCTCGCCTTCCACCGCGCGGCAAGCCTGCTCATAGGTACGCGTCAGGAAGCGGTAGTTCCAGTATCGGTATAACGCCACGAGCATAGTTGAGAGCGCCGCTTCCACCAGAACGATAACCGACACTTCCGTACGCTTGACAGCGAGATTGGTCGCCGTCGGCAAGGAAACGACGATGTGGCCGACGCCGAGCGCAAGCGGTTCCATTCGCGCGCCCCATCCGTGTCCCATGATCCAGTGGGATACGCCAGGCGGCCCCTTCTCGAGATGTTTGTCGACGAATCGCGCGTCTCCCGATGCATCGCCCGCCAGCACCGTGCCATCGTCGCTAAAGATCGTTATTTCCGAATTGAGGGCGGCGGGCCGGACCAATTTCAGCACACGCTCGACATCGACCTTCGTGAAGACAAACGCAACGGGTCGATCGTTCTTCTCGACCACCATGAACATAACGATCGTCGAACTCTCGAAACCCAGCAGGGCCGGTGCACAGAACCATAGAACGCTATGTTCTCGTGCGACGCTTACGGGATCGAGGCCGCGAGAACTCATGGTGGCCTTGGCGGTATCGACGAGTGAGCGCAATCGTTCGGTGCCGGGTCCCTCATCGGCGTCGCGCTTGGTGAAAAATTCAAAACCATACGACGCGCTTCCGTCGAACCGTGCGAATTGCAGGGAGAACGGCAAGCTCCCGTCGGGAATAGCACGCAGTGCCGCGCTGCAAATCCGGCTCATCGATGCGTCTTCGCTGTCCGAAGGTAAGGGCGCGCACGGCAGCGCGGCCCGAGGACCGTTGGGCGATGGATGGTAGTCCTGCGGGGTGACTTCGAGGAGTAGCTCGCCCGTCTTCAGCATGTTGTAACGACTGAAGATACCGATATTCACGCCGCGCATGACGGACTGGACGTCGGCAAGCTCGGTCTTGAGCGTACTATTGACCAGAAAAACGATGGCCGCGAAAGCGGCACACATCGAAGAGAAAATCAGCAAGCCGATGGCGACCGCGAAAATGCGTCGCTCCCGTTTGAGATTGTCCTCGAGCATTCGCAGCATCTGCAGAGGAGAATCTCGCGATGCGGCGAAAACATGCTCCATCAGGCTAGTCCTGCTCTGGCCGCGTATTTGACGAGATCGACGTGGTTCTCCACATGCAGCTTGCGCATGGCCGATCGCTTCTGCGTGGCGACGGTCGGCACGGATCGGTTCAGCGTGCGCGCGATTTCAGTCACCGAAAGGCCCTGCGCGAAGAGGCGCACCACTTCCAGTTCGCGGGGCGAAAGCGGCTGCTCGCGCGCGAGGTCCTGCAGGGTCGATCCATCGCGCGCCAGACGGTGTTGAATCTTAGGCGAAATGATCGTCTCTTTCGTGCTCAATGCACGAAGCGTGACCTGGCTGAGCTCGCTGGCGGGCTCCTCCTTGCTCATGATCGCAGCGACGCCCAGCTTGCACAATTCGTGGTAGATGCCGCCGCTCGTCATCATGGTCAGCACAATGACGGGTATGTTCGGAAAGGACCGCTTGAGCTTGCTGATCAGCCGCAAGCCGTCTATGTCCGTCTCGTCTTCTCCCTGCATCACGAGATCGGTGATGATAAGGTCGACGGGCTCCTTTTCGAGTACGCGAAGCAACTCGGCGCCGGAATGAGCCATGGCGGCGATCGTAAAACCCGGAATTTTCGAGAATTGGTCGGCTACAGCCAACAGCACGATCGGATGATCGTCCGCCAAAACCATCCGAATCTTGTCCCCTCGTGCGTTCATATAACAACCGTTTTTTGAGTTGCCGCTCTTCGAGTCAAAACCCGAAACGTACGGCTCATTTATTGATGTAAAAGCAACTCACGAATGTCGGGCGGGCCTGAGCTATCCCGCAAAGGAAGCCTATCGGATTTTAGGACGTGCTCAATCCGGGAGAAACATCGGCGGTGTCAGAAGTGCGTTTCGCCCGGCGAAACGAATCTTCCCAGCGACACCGGCTTCACGTTCCGCACGCACTTTGTCTGCAGCGCGGACGTTTGTGCATCCTGACCCGCGCTGCTCATGCTCATTGCTTCCACGAAGCGAACTCGCGAGTTGGTCGAGCGGAATCGATGTCACCGGCGGCCTGGCCTCACGTTCGTACTTACGGCTTTCGGATAGCAGCATGCAAGCAAAGATGATCATCGAAAGGCTGAATACCAAAGCAATCGGCACGATCAAATTCCAACTCGATACCCCTAGCGCTGCTAGAAGCAGAAACGACAAGCCGAAATAAACCGACGTGAGAATCGACGACGCGCGCCCGGCCATTGCGCAGTAATGCCGAAATTTTCGGCTCAGAAATTCGAGAATTGACATGGCGATATTCAGTGCAAAGGGCACGACGGTCGACCCCGGCTCATACAGGATCCGAAGGAAGACAGTGCTTACTCAGGCCAGCACGCAGGCAGAGCGAGTGCCCATCGCTCGTGACTTGCGCCCTGCCACAACGATGGTCGAATTTAGCCGACGGGCTCTCCGCTCGATATAGAAAAATATCGAAAGCCCGATATGGTCAAAATATCCGCACGATTCATGCGGGAATGGTCTTGCTTCGATCTGCGAACTTATGTAGGGAGATCGTTCTTTTCGTCATCTCCGAAGACGAAAACACGATGCGCGAGAGGGTCTATCGCGGAGTCTTCGGTGATTGGGCACAGGATGCAAGACATCCCGCAGACTCGCGTCTTGAGGATGTCTTATGAATTTCTCAGACGCACGTGGTATCGGCCCTTAGCATCTTCAGATGCCCGGCGATGCGTGCGACCACTTCCGACCAGTCGCAACCGTGACGCTTGCGGAAGAGACGCATCGTCGGATACCAGGGACTGTCCTCGCGGGTGTAGTGCCAGCGCCAGTCGCCGTAGAACGGCAGCATCATCCACACGCGCTTGCCCATCGCACCGGCGACGTGCGCCACCGACGTATCCACCGTGAGCACGACGTCGAGTGACTCGATGGCTTTCGCCGTCTCCGCCATCGTCGTGATTTGCGCGCCTACATCGTGGAAGTTCGCGTGCTTCTGCGCGTAGTCGGCGGCTTCGTCGGCTCCGGCGCCCTTCTGCAGGCTGAAGAACTCGATGTCCGGAATCCTGAGCAGATCGTCGAGCACGGCAAGCGAGGGCAAGGAGCGCGCGCGATCGTTCTCATGCGTGGGATTGCCCTTGAACACCAATCCCACTTTCAGCTTGTTCGGCGCGACGATCGGCAGCTTCGAAGGCACAGCGGACGGCGCACGAAGATACGGCACTGCTTTTGGCAACGCTTCGAGATCGAGCGTCAAATGAGCCGGAATCGCGTGCGGATACCCGTAAGATTAACCACGCCGTTACCCGACGCGTTGACACTGCCTTGATACCACAGCCCGGTGGTGCCGCTCCCATTCAGATTGATGTGCGCATTGTCCGTGGCAGTGGAGCTCCAATAGCCCTGTGCGCCCCAAGTCGTATTGGACGCCGCGTCCAGATTGATCGTTGAATTTCCCCTTGCGACGAAAGCGCCGTCCCAGTCGCTCATGCCGACTTGGGTGTTCGACCGGGCGTTGATGTTGATCGTGGCTTCATCGTCCGAAGTCAACGTCGACCCAAAAGAATAGCCGGTCGTGGGGGCTGCACTGTCGATGCCAAGCCCGACCCCACTATTGGAAGTTCCAGAAATATTGAGCGTAGCGCCTTGATTTGCGGCGACATCGGCAATCACAAAGACGCCGGGCCCGCTTTCACTGGTCCCGTTGATATTCAACGTTGCGTTGCCCGCAACGGAAATCGCTGACTTCGTAGACTTTCCCGGTGCGCCAACGCTGACTCCAATGCCGCTGTTCGAAACGCCGGTAATGTTCCAGGTACCCGCGCCTGATTGCGTGAGCCGCGCACCCGGAGCAATCGTTACTCCAACGCCGGTATTGGCCGTACCCTTGATGGAACCACCACCTACGTTTGTGATATTGCCCGCGAGATCCACCGCATTGGCGCCCGCCAGACCGTTGCCATTCACGGTATTGCCAGAGGCGCTGAGCGTGCCGCCATTCAGATTCGTATTCGCACCCTGAACCGTCACCGAACCATTGTGGTTCCCGCTCATATCAGCGGTCAGGTTCAGATTCAGCTTGTTCGCCGTGGACGTGATATTGCCGTTGAGCTGAATGCTGCCATTGGCCAGCATCGTCAGCGTCGCGTCCGTGCCGCTCGTCTTGACGATATCCGCGCCCGCCTGCTGCACGATGTTGCCCGTGGCCGTGCCCGAGCTCGCCGTCGTGATCGTCACGTTCGTGCCGCCGCTCAGCACGTTGCTGATCGACTGGTTGTTCACCGTCGCCGCGTTGCCGCTCGGCGTGAAGCCGCTCATGCCGCCCGTGTAGTTCGCATCCGCGCCCGTGCTGATGGTCACGTCCGTCGGATCGATCAGCCACTCGCCACCCTTGCCGTTCGGCGCCGCCGCGCTCAGGTTGCCCTGCACGCTCAGGCTATGACCCGACGTCTCGATGAAACCGCCATCGCCATGCGCCGCGTCCGCCTTGATCGTCGCGCCGCTATCGACTTGCGTGAAGTCCGCGAACTGCACGCCGTCCTGCAGCATGCCTTGTGCTTGCGTGCCCGAGAGCTTGCTCAGGCTGTCACCACCGATGATGACCTTGCCGCCCGACTTGTCGCCGCTCGCGTCGATGCTCGCGTTGCCGAACACGCCCACGCGGTTGCCCGAGAGCACCACCGTGCCGCCCTGACCGCCCGCGCTCATGTTCGATGCATCGATCTTGCCCGACACCGTAACGTCGCCCGTGTTGCCCGCATCGGCCACCACCGTGCCCGCCTTCACCACGCCAGACATGTTCACCACGCTGTTCAAGAGCGTGTTGCTGCCGCGCGCGGTCAGCAGGACCGAACCGTTGTCCGCCTTGATCGTGCCGCTGTTCTCGACGAGCGCGTTGGCCGTCGCGTTGTTCAGCGTCAACTGGATGCCCTGGCCGTTGGCGAGCGCAACCGTCGCGCTGTCGCCCGCGGCGAGCGCGACCTGACCGTTCTTGCCCGCATCGATGGAACCGGTGTTGCGCACCTGATCGCCCATCAGCGTGACATAGCCTTGCGCGTTGATCGTGCCGTCGTTGACCACGCTCGCGTTCTTGCCCGTGCCCGACAGCTTCAGCGGACCGCCCGACATGAACTGGTTCGCGTCGATCGACTTGGTCGTCGCCAGCAGCGAACCGACGTTCACCACCGCGCCCTTGCCGAACAGCACGCCGTTGGCGTTCTGGATCAGCACCTGACCGTTGGCCAAGAGCGAACCTTGAATGTTGGAAGCGCCCGCGCCCGTCACGCGGTTCAGCGCCTGCGCTTGTGCGTTCGGCTGATTGAACTGGACCGTGTTGCCCTGGCCGACGTTGAACGAGTTCCAGTCGATCACGGCACGTTGCGTGCCCTGATTGATGGTCATCGTGTTGGAATTCTGCGAGATCGAAGCCTGACCTGCGGTGACTTGACCGCCGGTCGGCAGTGCCTGCGCGAAGCTCGTCGCAGGGGTCGATGCGAACATCGCGAGCGCAAAGGCCGTCATCGTTGCAATGACGCCCATTTTCGCGCTTTGAGGAGAAGAGGAGGAGGAAGCGTTGCCTTCGCCGGGCGCCTTGCCCTGGCTTGTTACGTCTTCCGCAACGGCGACCAGCATGCCATGACGCTTACTGAAAACACGACGAAACCGATTCTTGTTCATCCGAAAATAAACCTAGTAAATGAGATTTAGCCGTCCCGGATATCGAGTACGGCGCAACGTGTGACAGGAATTCGCTCAGCTCGACGCACGCGCGGTCGCGCACCTTTTACACACTCAGGAACCGGTGCCAGAAAGCAGACCAACTCCACGGATCGAATGCTATTGATCGACGCCGCGTCGCCATATAGAAGAAATTCGAATGCCCTCACGGCTGCCCGAGCGGGTACCGTGGATCAAAGGCCCGGCGGGCCAAGCGTCGATGGAATTCAGAATGTTCCCCAATCGACAAAGCGTGAACTTCGAGACAGCCGGCAGTTAGCGGCGCGCGCACCTCGATGCGCGCCATCCAGCCCGGTACACCGATAAGGGATCGTGGGAGAAACGCGCCGTTTCTGTACGCGACGCCGAAACGCGTGCGCCCGGTCTGGATAGACCGGGCATCGGCACGCCGCCCGAATCAGGCTGCGTGAGAAAGGTCGCCCGGACCGAACCGGTCCAGCTTCAATCCAAGGTTCGATGCGAAGCGATGCAGCTCAGAAAGCCGGTCGAAGCCCAGCAAGCTGCGTACTTTGATACTCTGCGAGCTGATCGCGCTCTTGCGACGTTGCATCAAACTCGCTATCTCGCGGCCTGAAATGCCGCACAGCATGAGCCCGGCGATCTCCATCTGGCGCGCCGTCAGCATCCCGAAGCGCTGTAGCTCCGGATTACTCCGGTACTGATACAAAGCCGCGCGCGCGGTCGCCGACAGATATGACGCGCCGCGCTCGAGCTCCCGCACCGCAGTCAACACCTCGGACATCTCGTCGGATTTGCTCACGATCCCTGCCACACCGCGTTGCTCGAGCGATCCAACGAGAAACGGCTCATGAAATTCGGTATAGACAAGAATCCGCAGATCGGGAAATTCGCGCGAAACAATGGAAAGGAATCGCCATCCGTCTGGCGATCCTCTGCCCGGCATCGAATAGTCGGCGATCAAAATATCGCATTCGCGGTGTGCCAGTAAATCCATCAGATCGGAGACGTCGTGCGTCGTGCCGACCACATCGCAGCCGGCCTCATCCAATGCCTTGTGGAGACCAAATGCGACGAGTGGATGATCATCCGCGATAACGACCTTCAGCTTCTCGCGTTTGCCAGTCATGACATTTACCCCCGGATCGCGTCGAATTCGACGCCGATTTGCGAACGCTCCAACGACAATCCGTGACTCGCCGCGAAGCGATACATCTCGGATTCCCGGGAAAACCCCAGTCGCTTGCAAGCCGCCGCACGCTGAGAGCTGATCGTATTCATTCGGCGATCGAGCAGGCGCGCCGTTTCGCATACAGAAAGACCACATAGCATCAAGCCCGCGATCTCCATCTGCCGACGCGTGAGCGCGGTGAAGCGGCTCAACTCGGGCGACACATTGAAGCGCTCTACTGCCGATTGCGCGACGGGAGACAAATAGCGCCCGCCAGCGAAGAGCGTATGGATCGCGACAAGCATTTCAGACATGTTTTCGCGCTTGCTGACCACGCCAGCGACGCCGCGTTGCGCGAGACTTCCCACGAGAAATGGATCGTCGAATTCGCTGAAAGCGACGACGGGCAACTTCGGGTATTTGCTCGACAAGGCGGTCAGAAATTGCCAGCCGTCCAACGAGGAAGCATCCGGCATCGAATAATCGGCCACGACCACATCGCACGCTTCATTTTCAAGGACGTTCATCAAACCGTCGGCGCTGCTTTCCACGCCACGTACGTTGAATCCCGCTTCAAGTAATGCTTTATTGAGGCCGCACAGGACGATCGGATGATCGTCGACTATTGCGACTCGAATGTCTTTCGCCATCGTTTCATCTCCCCGAAATCTGCTTAGCTCAACCGTACTGAATATGGATAACGATCCGGATGAACAATATCGACCGGGATTTCGGCTCGATATAGAACGACTTTGAAACGAACCGGGAAGGACGAAACGTTCGACTTGCGTCATGAAAGCCGATGGTTTGCCGAGCAAGGCGCATCGCCGTATTGCGGATAGCGGACGTACACACGAAAAAAAGCCGCCGGGCTAACGCAACGGCGGCTGAACGGGGGCAGACTTAAAACTACGACGGGAGATTACGCGCGATCCGGGCGCCGATATATCGATCGATTTCGAAATGGCGAAGACCTGCCTTGCTTGCATCAAACGTTCGTATAAGCACGCCGAGCCGTTCGTAGAATGGCGCGCGCGCATGCGCTTCTCTAAGCTGACGTCATGGTCACGCATCGGGAGCGCATCATGGGCGATACATCGACACGCAGGCTGTTATCCGCTTGCGCCGCCGTTCTGGCGTTCGGAACGTGGTATTCGCTGAGCGCGCCGCACGACTGGAGCGCGCTCGATCGCGCCGGTTACGACACGCAGTTGCCGCTCGAACGCATCGCGTTGAGCGAAGAAACCGCGCCCTCGATGATGCAAGACCGCTAGGCGCGCGGCGGCGTCGATGCGCCTTGCGGCATCTTCACGCCGAGCGCTTCGGCCTTCAGCACAAGATCGGCCAGCGAACGCGCGGCCATTTTCTTCATCGCCTGGCCGCGATGAATCTTCACCGTGATCTCGCTCAGATTCATCTCCGCTGCGATCTGCTTGTTCATCAGACCCGACACGACGAACGCCATCACCTCGCGCTCACGCGGCGTCAGCGACTCATACGCGCGCCGCAAGTCCGCGACCGAGCGGCTCGCGGCGCGCCGTTCTTCATCGGCTTCGAGCGCCTGCGCGACGGCATCGAGCATGTCCTGATCGCGGAACGGCTTCGCGAGAAAATCCTTCGCACCCGCTTTCATTGCTTTCACCGTCATCGCTATGTCGCCGTGCGCCGTCATGAAGACGATCGGCAAGCCGAGCTGGCTCGCGGCCATCTGCTCCTGCACGGCGAGACCGCTCTGCCCTTTCAGCCGCACGTCGAGGATCAAACAGCTCGGCACTTCGGGCATGTCGTGCGCAAGGAACTCGTGCGCGGACGCGAACGTCGTCACGTTCAGTCCGACCGAACGCAGCAGCATGCGCAGCGCATCGCGCATCGATTCGTCGTCGTCGACCACGTAGACCATCGCGGCGTGCTTGTCATTGCTCATCGTCTCTTCTCTCGTTTTCGGGCAGCACGAAAAGCAGACGCGCGCCGCCTTCATCGGGCGATTCCGCCCATATCCTGCCGCCGTGCGCCTCGATGATCGAACGGCAGATCGACAAGCCCATGCCCATGCCTTCGGCCTTCGTCGTGAAGAACGCATCGAATAGACGCCGCGCGTTCTCGTCGCTGATGCCCGTGCCCGAATCCTGCACGACGATCTGAGCGTAACCGGGATCGCTGTCGCTCTCGCGCGTCGCCACACGCAACACACGCGGCCCGTTCACGGCGGACATCGCCTGCGCCGCGTTCATCATCAGATTGATGAGCACCTGCTGCAACTGCACGCGGTCGCAACGCACCGTCGGCGACGGCGTCGCGAGATCGGCGCGCACATCCACGCGATGACGCGCGAGTTCGCGCCGCACGAGCTCGATCGTCTCGCCGACGATCTCGGTGACTTCGAGCGTCGCGGGCTGGCTGTCGCGCTTTCTCGCCATCGCGCGAATGCGTGCGATGACTTCGCTCGCGCGCTTGGCGTCGCGGACCATCTGCGCGATCGATTGCTGCGCCTCCGCGATATCCGGTTGCGCGCGATTGAGCCAGCGCAAGGCGGCGCCGCCGCTCGTGACGATCGCGGCCATCGGCTGCGTGACTTCGTGCGCGATCGACGCGGCCAGCTCGCCCAGCATCGTCACGCGCGTCACATGCGCGAGTTCGGCGGTCGAGCGCGCGAGCGCTTCCTGCGCGAGCTTGGTTTCGGTGACGTCCATCAGCGCGCCGACGTATTCGCCGCCGTCGTTTTCGCTCGATGCACGATGCGCCACGTAATGAACGTGCTTCACGGTTCCATCCGGCAGCAGCAGCCGATGCTCGACATCGATATCGCGCACGCTGGACAGCGCCGCTTCATGCGCGCCGCGCACGATCGCGATGTCGTCGGGATGCGAGCGCGCGAGAATTGCATCGATGGAAGGCGTCATGTCGCGCGGATAATCGAAGATGCGATACGCCTCGTCGGACCACCACATCGTGCCGGCGGGCAGACGCGTCGCGATGCTGCCGGTAAGCGAAAGCCGCTGCGCATCGAGCAGGAACGCTTCGCTGCGCTTCAATGCATCGCGCTGACGCTGCAACTCGGCTTCCATGCGCTTGCGCTGCATCGTCGTGGCCTGAATGCGCAGCGAGAGAACGGCGGTCGTGCCGATTGCGAGCAGGCTCACCGCGCAGCGTGCGAGCGCGCCGCCCGAGACGTTCTCGTCGTGCGAAAGAATGAAGCCGACGAGCGTGAGGATGACGCAGCCCCACGCGGTCGCGACCGTCGCGGTGCGATTGCCCGTCGATGCGATCAGCAGCACGACGACGACATACAGCACCGCGATGGCGATATCGAGCGGCGTGAGCGCGTCGATCAGAAACACGGCGAGCGCGATGGCCGCCGCGAGCATCGACACGATGCGCGTATCGTGACGCACCGCGCGCGGCGCGCTCTGGAATGTCTCCATCAATCAATCATCGGCGTTCGTTGGAAAGGTCCGGGCCCGCGCCAGATTACGCGAAGCATTCTAATCCTTCAAAAATCCTTGCCGAATGCGTTCGAGGCAATCGGCGACGGCGGTTCCATCGACGGGCTTGCTGAGAAAGCACACCGCGCCGCCGTCGAGCGCCTGACGGCGCGCGGCATCGGATGCGAACGCGGTGATGAACATGACCGGCACGTTCAGATTCAGCTCGTGCAGACGTTGCTGAAGTTGCAGGCCGGACATGCCGGGCATGTTGAGATCGGTGATGATGCACGCGAGGCCGTCGAGCGGATCTGCGTCGAGAAACGTCTCCGCCGACGCGTACAGGCTGACCTCCCAGCCGAGCGAGCGCAGCAGACTGGAAGAGGCGACGCGGACGGATTCGTCATCGTCGATCACGGAAACTCTGGAAGGCGATTGCAAGGGCGTTGTCCTGTTTCGGCGCGCAATGAACTGATCCACGCCTGATTGGAAGCCATCTTACGCACGCGCCTCGTGCCGCGAAATAACATGAAGGTATAGGTCCGAAGCGCCCGCTTTCATCTGATGAAACGGCGTGAGCCCTTTCTGCGGGAAATGCGCCGACAACGTATAGTCCCGTTCTGCTACCTCAGGGTCTGTTTACATGCCGGCTTCAGCTTCGACCACACGCGACGGCGGCAAGCACGTCGAACTCACGCGCGGCCTCATTGCGCTCTTCGCCTTCTGCTGCGGCGCGATCGTCGCGAATCTGTATTACGCGCAGCCGATCATCGAACTCATCGCGCCCGATCTGCACATGGCGGGCGGCACGGCGAGCCTGATCGTGTCGCTCACGCAGATCGGCTATGCGCTCGGGCTGTTCTTCATCGTGCCGCTCGGCGATCTGCTCGAAAACCGCAAGCTCATGATCGCGACCGCGCTCGTTTCGATCGCGAGTCTCACGGCCGCCACGTTCACGCACACGCCCGGCTGGTTTCTCCTGATCTCGCTCGTGATCGGCTTTTCGTCGGTGGCGGTGCAGATTCTGATTCCGCTCGCCGCGCATCTCGCGCCGGACGAATCGCGCGGCAAAGTGGTCGGCACGATCATGAGCGGGTTGTTGCTCGGCATTCTGCTGTCGCGGCCGATATCGAGTCTCGTCGCGGGCCACTTCGGCTGGCGCGCGATGTTCGGCGCGGCCGCCGTGCTGATGATCGGCATCACGAGCGTGCTCGCGTTCACGATTCCGAGCCGCAAGCCAGATCATCAGGCGACGTATTTTCAGCTCATCGGCTCGCTCGGGCATCTCGTGCGAACGATGCCGGTGCTGCGTCATCGCTCGCTTTATCAAGGGCTGATGTTCGCATCGTTCAGTCTCTTCTGGACCGGCATTCCGATCGAACTGACGCGTCATTACGGGCTTTCGCAGACGGCCATCGGCATCTTCGCGCTGATCGGCGCGACCGGGGCGACATCCGCGCCGATCGCCGGGCGTCTCGCCGATGCGGGCCACACCGTGCGCGCGACCTTCATCGCGCTGATTCTCGCGGCGATCGCGTATCTTCCCGTGGTGATTCATCCCGCGTGGGGCGTGGGCGCGCTCGTCGTGACGGGCATCGTGCTCGATTTCGCCGTGCAGATGAACATGGTGCTCGGCCAGCGTGAAATCTACGCGCTACACGCCGCGAGCCGCAACCGGCTGAACGCCGTTTACATGACGAGCATTTTCATAGGCGGCGCATTCGGCTCGGCGTTCGCGAGCCAGCTTTACGAGCACGGCGGCTGGACGCTCGTCGCGAGCGTCGCGACGTGCTTTCCGCTCATCGCGCTCGCGCACTTTCTGCTGATCGGGCGGCATCACGCGGCTTCGGCCAGCGCCTGATCCTCACGGCTTGGGAATGCGGATGCGGCTGATCATCAGCGAGCCGGAGATCGCGTAGATCAGCACGAGCGGATGCAGCGTGAAGCCGCCGAGACGCACCGTGCCGAGCCACATGCTTTCGCCGATCGCGCCGGACCACGCGCCGATGGTCAGCAGCAGCACGATGAGAAACGATGTGGGAATGGGCGTGCCTTCGAAGTGCGTGACCTTGCCGCTTGCGCCCGACATCTCTTCGGTCGTGACGTTGTAGCGCGCGAGCCGCGACACGCCGCACGCGACGAAATAGGCCAGGATCACGCGGTCGTAGAGGCCGCGCATGCCGAACCCATAGCCGATGATCGCCGGCGCGACGCCGAACGAGATCACATCGGCCAGCGAGTCCAGCTCCTTGCCCAAGAGCGACGCCTTCTGACGCCAGCGCGCGATGCGGCCGTCGAGCACGTCGAACACGAGCGCCGCGAACACGAGCGCGCAAGCGAGATAGATATGCAGCACATCGGAGTCGTCGAGATAGGACATCGACGAGAAAAGCGCGCCCGTGCCGCACACCGCGTTGCCCAGCGTGAACCAGTCGGCCAGATGGAAATCGCGGATCATCGAGAATCGTTTGGCTTTCATTCGTTTCTGTTTTCGTGACGTTCGGGCAGCGCCGATGGCCAGCGCCGCGAGACTTTCAAGTCTATCATCGCGCCCTCTTTCCCTTAGCACTCCGCATGCCACGCATCGTGGCAAACGGCGTGAGGCAGTATCATCACCGCACGCAAAGGAGGACCGCGACGATGATGTTCAAACGCGCCCTGGCGCTCGCGAGCCTGATGCTCGCCTGCGCGTCATCGATGGCCGCATCGCTCACGATCAACGTCGGCGGCGAGCGCTCGCTCACGGCCGATCAATTGCTCGCGCGCCCGGATGCCGCGATCATCCGCGTGCCGAACGACGTCACGTTTCATCGCAGCATGACGTATCGCGCCGTGCCCTTGCGCGCGCTGCTCGGCATCACGGAACTGCCCGCGGGCAAGGAGCTTCAGGTCACGGCCACCGACGGTTTCGTCACGCACTTTTCCGCGAAGCTGCTGTTCGGCGATGCGAAGAAGCGCGCCGAACCGTGGCTCGCGATCGAGCCGGCGGACGACCCTTGGCCACAGGTGCCGGGCAGCGGCGATGTCGGTCCGTTCTATGTCGTGTGGATCGATCCCGCCGCGTCGGGCGTCACGAGCGAGCAGTGGCCGTTCAAGGTCGACGCGATTCGCATTGCGCCGACGCTCGCCGCGCGCTTCCCGCAGATCGCCGTCGACAAGAGCGTGCCCGCGAATTCGCCGATACGTCGCGGCATGACCGTCTTCACGACGCAATGCATGGTCTGCCACAAGCTGAACGGCGCGGGCGATGCGTCGGTCGGCCCGGACCTGAATCGTCCGCATAATCCGACCGAATATTTTCAGCCGTGGGCGCTGAAGGGATACATCCGGGATCCGAAGTCGATTCGCGCGTGGGCCGACATGAAGATGCCCGGCTTCGACAAGAACGCGATCAGCGATAGCGATCTCGATGCGGTCATCGCGTATCTCGGCTACATGGCGAAGCGCAAGAAGTAGCCGGGTACGTTACGCGCGCGCGTCGAAAATCGCGTTGAGATCGTTGCCCGCCGCGGCGTCCTTGAACCCGTCGAAGCGGCCATCGACAAGTCCTTGCGCCGCGCGCATGAACCCGCCCCACGCAACGCGCGCAAGCCCTCCGCCGACGCTCACGCGCCGCACGCCGAGCGCGGCGACGTCGCTCAGCGTGAACTCGGACACGCCGCCGATCAGCATATTCACCGGCTTCGGCGCGACCGCCTTCACGACGGCTTCGATCTGCTCGCGCGTCTTGATGCCGGGCGCGTAGAGGCAATCGGCGCCGGCATCGGAATACGCCTTGAGACGCGCGATGGCATCGTCGATATCGGGCTTGCCCGCGAAGAAGTTTTCCGCGCGGCCGACGAGCAAGGTGTCGCCGCCGCTTGCGTCGATCGCGCGCCGCGCCGCCTTCATGCGCGCCACGGCGACATCGAGCGCAAAGAGCGGCGCGGATGCGTCGCCGGTCGAATCCTCGATCGACAAGCCCGCGACGCCCGCCTCCACCGCGAGCATCACGCTTTGAGCCACTTCGTCCGGCGTCGCGCCGAAGCCGCTTTCGAAGTCGGCGTTCACGGGCAAATCCGTCGCCTCGACGATTTCGCGCAGATGAGCGAGCACGGCGTCGCGCTGCATGTGATTGTCCGCGTGACCTTTGGACCATGCGAAGCCCGAGCTCGTCGTCGCGAGCGCCTTGAAGCCGAGCGTCGCGAGATAGCGGGCGGAACCGACGTCCCAGGGATTCGGCAACATGAAGCAGCCGGATTCGTGCAGCGCGCGAAAAGCGGCGCGTTTCTCGGCGACGGTGCGGGGCATGGCGTGGCTCCTTGTGGATGAACGGGTCGGAAGGTCGACGATACGCGAAGGGGCGAAATGGTGCTCGTACTAAGCCGCTCCTAAGCCCCTACCCCTACGCTCGAGTCTTTCCTCGCATGAGAGACGACATGGAGCGAACAGAAAAAGCACTCGCCAAGGTCCCAGAACTGACCCTGGCGTTCTGGATCATCAAGATAGCGGCGACGACGCTCGGCGAAACCGGCGGCGACGCACTCTCGATGTCGATGAACCTCGGCTATCTGGTGAGCACGTTCATCTTCGCGGCCGTGTTCGTCGTCGCGGTGATTGCGCAAGTCAAAGCGGAGCGATTCCAGCCCGCGCTCTACTGGATCACGATCATCGCGACGACGACCGTCGGCACCACGCTCGCCGACTTCGCGGACCGCTCGGTCGGCATCGGCTATGCAGGCGGAAGCGCGATCTTGCTTGCGTTGCTGATCGCATCGCTCGCGGTGTGGCATCGTGCGATGGGATCGGTCTCGGTATCGACGATCGCATCGCCGAAAGCGGAAGCCTTCTACTGGGTCACGATCATGTTCTCGCAGACCCTCGGCACCGCGCTCGGCGACTGGACCGCCGACACCGCGGGCTTCGGCTACACGGGCGCCGCGACGATCTTCGGCGGCGCGCTGTTGCTAATCGTGCTCGCGTATCGCTTCACGAACGTTTCGCGCACCCTGCTGTTCTGGAGCGCGTTCATCCTGACGCGGCCGCTCGGCGCCGTAGTCGGCGATTTTCTCGACAAGCCGGTCGCGAACGGCGGTCTCGCGATGAGCCGCTACGGCGCGTCGATCGCGCTCGCGATGTTCATCGTCGTGTGCGGATTTCTCTTCAAGCAGCGGCCCGCGCGCGTCGCGCATTGAAGCGCGTTGCAAGAAGAAACGGCGGCCCCGAAGGACCGCCGCGTTGCCTGCAGATTCTACCAGCCTGGCCGCTTACTTCTTCAGATCGAAGCGGTCGAGGTTCATCACCTTCGTCCATGCCGCGACGAAGTCGCTGACGAACTTCTCCTTCGCATCGCTGCTCGCATAGACTTCGGCGAGCGCGCGCAGCACCGAATGCGAGCCGAAGATCAGATCGACGCGGCTGGCGGTCCACTTGCGCTGCCCCGACTTGCGATCGCGCCCTTCGAACACATCGCGGCGCGACGACATCGGCAACCACTCCGTATTCATGTCGAGCAGGTTGACGAAGAAGTCGTTCGTCAACGTTTCGGGCTTGTCGGTGAAGACGCCGTGCGCGTTGTCTGCGGCGGTCACGTTGAGCGCGCGCAAACCGCCGATGAGCGCTGTCATCTCCGGCGCGGTCAGCGTCAGCAATTGCGCCTTGTCGATCAAGAGCGTCTCGACGGGCACGCGCACGTTCGACTTGACGAAGTTGCGAAAGCCATCGGCGACCGGTTCGAGAGCAGAGACCGAGAGCACGTCTGTCTTGTCCTGCGACGCGTCCATGCGGCCCGGCGTGAACGGCACCGTGACCGTGTGGCCCGCCTTCTCCGCCGCCTTCTCGATCGCCGCGTTGCCCGCCAGCACGATCAGATCGGCCATCGAGATCTTCTTGCCGCCCACTTGCGCGCCGTTGAATTCTTTCTGGATGCCTTCGAGCGTCGACAAGACCTTGCCGAGCTGTTCAGGCCTGTTCGCCTCCCAGTCCTTCTGCGGAGCGAGACGAATGCGCGCACCGTTCGCGCCGCCGCGCTTGTCGGAGCCCCGGAACGTCGATGCCGATGCCCACGCCGCCGACACCAGATCGGTAATCGACAACCCCGACGCCAGCACCTTCTGCTTGAGCCCCGCGACATCCTGATCACCGACGAGCGGATGATCCACCGCCGGAATCGGGTCTTGCCACAGCAGTTCTTCCTCCGGCACTTCCGGCCCGAGATAGCGAGCCTTCGGACCCATGTCGCGATGCGTCAGCTTGAACCACGCGCGGGCGAAGGCGTCGGCGAACTGGTCTGGATTCTCCCAGAAACGCTTCGCAATCTTCGCGTATTCCGGATCGAAGCGCAGCGACAGGTCCGTCGTCAGCATCGTCGGCCTGATCTTCTTCGACGGGTCGTGCGCGTGCGGGATGGTTTCCGTCGAATCCTTCGCGATCCACTGATTCGCGCCCGCGGGACTCTTCGTCAGTTCCCACTCGTAACCGAAAAGGTTCTCCCAGAATCCCTGGCCCCACTTCGTCGGCGTCGTGGTCCAGGTGACTTCGAGGCCGCTCGTGATCGTGTCCGCGCCCTTCCCGCTGCCGTAGCTGTTCTTCCAGCCGAGGCCCATGTTTTCCAGATCCGCCGATTCCGGCTCCGGACCGACGTTATCGGAAGGCCCCGCGCCGTGCGTCTTGCCGAACGTATGGCCGCCGGCGATCAGCGCGACGGTTTCTTCGTCGTTCATCGCCATGCGGGCGAAAGTCTCGCGGATGTCATGCGCCGCCGCGAGCGGATCCGGATTGCCGTCCGGGCCTTCCGGATTGACATAGATCAGGCCCATCTGCACCGCGCCCAGCGGATTCTCCAGATTGCGGCCGCCGTCGGTGCGGCTGACTTCCTCGCCGTGCTTCTGTTCGTCGGCGGTGATGACGCCCTGATCTTCATCGTTGCCGGCCGCGCCCTTGCCGTAGCGGACATCGCCGCCGAGCCAGGTCTTTTCATTGCCCCAGTAGACGTCCTGATCCGGCTCCCATGTGTCTTCGCGTCCGCCCGCGAAGCCGAACGTCTTGAAGCCCATCGTTTCCAGCGCGACGTTGCCGGCGAGGATGATCAGATCGGCCCATGAAAGATTCTGTCCGTATTTCTGCTTGACGGGCCAGAGCAGGCGGCGCGCCTTGTCGAGGCTGACGTTGTCCGGCCAGCTATTGAGCGGCGCGAAACGTTGCTGGCCGCGTCCGCCGCCTCCCCTGCCATCGCCGATGCGATACGTGCCCGCGCTATGCCACGCCATCCGGATGAACAGCGGACCGTAGTGGCCGAAGTCGGCAGGCCACCATTCCTGCGAATCGGTCATGACCTCCGCGAGATCTTTCTTGACCGCGGCGAGGTCGAGGCTCTTGAATGCTTCGGCATAGTCGAAACCCGAGCCGAGCGGATTCGACTTGTCGGAATGCTGACTCAGCAGATCTACCCGCAGTTGCCGCGGCCACCAGTCACGGATGGTCGTTCCGGTGCCGGCGGCATGCGTAAACGGGCACTTCGATTCGTTTGACATGCGTTATCTCCTTGCGAGGACGTACCCACTAGTACTAGTTCTTGTGCTACTGACTACCATGGCGTCAGATCCATGCGAGGCGCTGCACGAACCTGGTCCGAAAGGGATTTCGCGGCGTGCATCCGGCGATGCGTGGTTCATCCCGACAGCCTTGTGCAACTTAAAAAATACGTGAGAGCGGCGCTCAATAGAATGCGATTTTTGCAATGCCGCCGATAGGTGACGGCTATAAGGTGGTGGCGCGTTCTTGTCGCGCGGGCATGTTGCAGTGCGGAATCGCGGGCGGCGCGTCTGACTTCTTTTCGTCATGAAAGCGCGCAGCTCGACGCGCGTGTCAGTCTAGCAGCGTCTCGCGAGCTTGGCAGCGAAGGTGTGTCAAGTCGTCCGTTCGGGGAATGGCGGGCGGCGGCCGGGTGTTGGAGTATTTGACAACACACTATGGCGTTGTCAGAACGTCCAACAGAAAAGCTCCGCTCGTCCTGGGTGCGCGAGAGGAGATGCCTTCCGGTGGTTTCGTCGAACTAACGATATGGCATGTCCCTGAGCCTGCTCCGGGATGCACATTCATATAAATACAGGCTTGCGTATGTCGTCGCTGGCGAGTGCGTGCTGCGTTACGACAACGAGCGAGGCAAAGGCGATCACCGTCACTTCGCGAACGTCGAGACACTTTATGAATTTACGTCGGTCGAGCAGTTATGCGCCGACTTCTTCACGAATGTGCAAGTCTGGAACAGATGGAGCTCAAGATGATGAAGACCGTCACGATCGGCATCGCGTCGCTGGAAGAGTTCAGCGAGCGCGTTCTTGCCACGGTCAAGAGCGGCAAGTTCCCAGGAAGGTTCTTCTCCTACGCCACGCCCGAACTCCTCTTCCGCACCTTCACCACGCCCCGCTGGCAAATCATCCGTGCGATGACCGGCGCCGGCCCGATGTCGATCCGCGAGCTGTCGCGCCGGCTCGAACGCGACGTGAAAGGCGTGCATCGCGACGTGCAAGCGCTTCTCGAAGCCGGCTTGCTGGAACACGACGAGCACGGCGCCATCGTGTTTCCGTACGACACCGTGCGCGTCAACTTCACCTTGAAAGCGGCCGATCTCGCGCCGCCCGCCGCGCAGCGCAAATCCGCCGGCACCGCCATCGGCGAAGATTGCGCACCGTCGCCGCACAGCCCGCGTCGGCGAGCGGCGCCACGAAAGCGCGAGCCGCGTCCGGCGGGAAACCGCTGAACAGCGGAATTCAGCTCCAGTCGTCCATGTCGTGCTTGATCGTGTGGCGATTCGCGATGAGTTCCTCCACGCTCGGCTCGTTGCTCATGGCGCGCTGAATGGCGAGCTTGGTCGCTTCGTAATTCGTGCGGTACATGTCCTTCTTGTCGATGTTCGCGTCCGTCGCGCAACGCGGATCGATCCACACCAGACTGATGATGCACAAATCGTTCGCCTGATCCTTCGGCAGGATGCCTTCTATCAGGCAATCGACGACCGCATCGGCGGTTGCCGACTGCACCACGCCGCCGAACAGATCGATGTTCGCCATGTCCTTCAGCGTCACTTTCGGCACGATCATCGTCGCCGGGCGCACCATCTGATTGCACGCGCGTATCGCGAACATCGCGGTGTGTCCTTTCGATTGCGCCATCATGTTGGCGAACGCGTGGCCGACCGGCCCGTCGACGCGGCCGATGAGAATTTCGGGCATCGCGTCGGTCGCTTGTCCCGGCGCCGCCAGCACGGTTGCTTCGCCTGCGCGGAAGGTCAGATCCAGACTCATGAGCACTCTCCTTTCAGGGCTGAACGATGGTTCGATAGTCCGAAGGAAGAACCGTTTGCAAGGACGATGCCATCCGCGTGATGCACGGCGCGCCGGCAATCCAGGCAACGAGGCGGCGAACAGTCTGCGCCCGCCGCGTGACACACTGTGCGGGACGGCGTTTTCCCTGTCCTCCCTGTTTCGGGTGGGGGTGCGGTTCGTCACGCGCACTTAACGTGGCGACGTGCAGCTTGCACTCCGCGCGAGCGCGCGCGGCGAAACCTACAACGCACCCCGCGGCCCGAACGGGCGCCGCATTTTTGAGCCGATCCGACCCATGAACTCACTCGACGGTTACAGGCCACGCGCGGCGTGGTTGACGACGCTGATGCTGACGGCGCTTGCCCTCATCAATTTCCTCGACAAGATCGTGCTCGGCATGGTGGCCGTGCCGCTGATGCGCGATCTGAACCTGTCGCCGGCGCAATTCGGCGTCGTCGCGGGAAGCTTCTTCTGGCTGTTCGCCGTATCGACGGTGCTGGTCGGCTTTCTGTCGAACCGCATCCAGACCCGCTGGCTGCTGCTCGCGATGGGCGTCATGTGGGCCGTGCTGCAGATTCCGCAGGCGCTCTTCAGCAGCATGGCCGCGTTTCTCCTGAGCCGCATGGTGCTCGGCGCGGCGGAAGGCCCGTTCTATCCCGTTTCCGTACACGCGCTCTACAAATGGTTTCCCGACGAAAAGCGCAACATGCCGGTCGCCTTGCTCAATCAGGGCGCGATGGTCGGCCTGCTGCTCGCGGGCCTGCTCATTCCGGTGATCACGCATCACTGGGGCTGGCGCATGAACTTCATCCTGCTCGGCATCGTCGGCGCGTTGTGGAGCGTCGTGTGGCTGTTCGTCGGACGCGAGGGCAATCTTGCGCGGCGTCCGCGCGGCAACGCCAGTGCCGACGCCGCGCCTCAGAAAGTGCCGTATCGCAAGCTCCTGAGCAATCCGACCGTCCTCAGCGTGTTCATGCTCGGTTTCGCCGCTTACTGGATGCTCGGCGCCAACACGACCTGGCTGATGAGTTACCTCGAAAAAGCGCTCGGCTTCTCCGGCATCGCGTCCGGACGCTGCTTCGCGCTCGTGATCGCCACCGCGGCGCCGTTCAGCCTCGGGCTCAGTTGGCTGTCGCAGCGCATGCTCGCTCGCGGGGCGTCGTCTCGCAGCGCACGCGTGCGTTTGCTGTGCGCCGCGTTCGCGATATCCGCGTGCCTTTTCTTCGCGCTGATGCTGCCGGGCCTCAGCTCCGCGCAGAAGGTCGCCGTGTTCGCGGTGGCCGGCGCGCTGCCGGCCGTGTGTTTCGCGCTCGCGCCCGCCGTGCTGTCGGAAGTCGTGCCGGATGCGCAGCGCGGCGCGCTCATCGGCATCCACACCGCGCTCGCGAGCACGGGCGCGGCGATCGCGCCGATGGTCATCGGCCGCATCGTGCAGGCGCACGGCAGCACGAGTGCCCACGCCTACGAACTGGGCTTCGCGACGACCGCCGCCATGCTGATCGTCGCCACGCTCATCGCGCTGCGCTGGATGCATCCGGATCGCGCGCCGCGCGCTTCGACCGAGCCGGTCGCGACGAGCGCCGCCTGAGCGCGGCTAGCGCGACACCTTCGCCTTGTACGCGAAGCGGTCGCCGCGAAACAGCAGTTCGGCGCAGCACAGCGCCTTGCCCTGAATGTCGAAAGGCGTGCACCGGACGCGCAGAAGCGGCGCGCCCGGATCCACCTTCAGCCGCCGCGCGTGCTCTTTCGTGGCGGCGATCGCGGCGCTCTCGGTTTCCAAATGCTTCAGCCGATAACCGAGGCGTTCTTCGAGAATGCTCGTGACGTCGTTCGTTTCGAGGTCTTCGGCGACGAGTGCGTCCATGAGCGCCGGGTCGGCCATCACCATGAACATGGCGACGGGCGCGGCGTCCCACAGACGCAAGGTCGTCGCGCAGACGAGCGTGTCGCCTTCGCTTAAGCCGAGCGCTTCCATCGCGAACGGCGGCGGCGTGATCGTCCGCACCGACAGCAGTTCGCCGTTGGCCGTCTGGCCGCGCTTGCGCGCCGCTTCGTAGAAACCGGTCAGTTGTCCGAGATCCGAGCGCTCCGACGGACGCGTGACGAAACTTCCCTTCCCGTTGATCTTCTCGATCAACCCGCTCGCATGCAGCCCGGCGAGCGCCTGCCGGATCGTGATGCGGCTCGCGCCATATTGTTCGACGAGTTCCGCTTCCGACGGCAGCTTGACGCCCGGCGCGAGATCGTTGGCGATGATCTGCTGCCGCAACGCTTCTTCGATCTGCCTGAAACGAGTTTGTGTCATGGCGCCCTTTTATCTTGTCCGGTGGATCGAAACACTGACGGCGATTGTAGCTGTCATGACAGGCTACGGGTTTTAACCGGTACACCTGTTATGACAGGTTGTGCGACCATGCTCGCGAGCATCGCGGCTCGGGCGCCTTTTTTGGCGACGCCGCATCAACGGGAGATCGACATGCAGCAAGCCGGTTCGACCATCGAAGCACGCACTTCCGATTCGGCTCCAGGCGAAATCTGGCCGTTCACCGTCACGCTGGCCACGCCCGCGATCGGCGCTTACGTGAGCGACATCGACCTGCGCCAGCCGCTCGACGAGCCGACGTATCTCGCGCTGCGCCGCGCGCTGATCCGCTACAAGGTGCTGTTCTTCCGCGATCAGGACATTACGCCCGCGCAGCACGTCGCGCTCGGGCAGCGGTTCGGCAAGCTGGAAGTGCATCCCGTCATCGCGCATCATCCCGATCATCCGGAGCTCGTCGTCTTCGACAAGTCCGACAAGAAGCGCGGCCGCGAAAACATCTATCACAGCGATGTTTCGTGGCGCGAAGTGCCGTCGATGGGCTCGATCCTGCGTTGCGCCGAATGTCCGCCAACCGGCGGCGACACCATCTGGGTGAACATGGCGCTCGCCTACGAGAACCTGCCCGCCGAAGTCAAAGCGCGTCTCGAGGGCCTCATCGCCGTGCACGATCTGATGCCGCTCTTCGGCTCGATGCTGCCGCCCGAACAGCGCATCACCGTGCGCGCGCAAAACCCGGCCGTCACGCATCCGGTGGTCCGCACGCATCCCGAATCCGGCGAGAAGCTGCTCTTCGTCAACGAGGCATTCACGACGCATTTCTCCAACTACGCGGAGATCGCGGGCTATCGCTTCGGCTTCGATCTCAAGCTGGCCGAAATGGACCTCCTTCAGTATCTGTTCCGGCAAGCGGCCGCGCCGGAATATCAAGTGCGCCTGAAATGGGAGCCGCACACGATCGCCTTCTGGGACAACCGCGCCACGCAGCACTATGCCGTTCAGGACTACTATCCCGCCGTGCGCCGCATGATGCGCGCGACGATCATCGGTGAGCGCCCGGTCTGAGCGCGTCATCACGCAATGGAGAAACCGTGAAAGAGTTGAACAAGTTCTATATCGGCGGACGTTGGGTCGAGCCGGCCGCCGGCGCGCATTTCGCCGACATCGTCAATCCCGCGACGGAAGACGTCATCGGCCGCGTGGCGATGGGCACGAGCGCCGACGTCGACGCCGCGGTCGCAGCGGCGCGCGCCGCGTTTCCCGCGTGGTCGCGCACGAGCGTCGCGACGCGCGCGGCGTTGCTGAGCCGCGTCATGACGCTGTACAAGGAACGCATGGGCGCGCTCGCCGACGCGATCACCACGGAAATGGGCGCGCCCGCATGGCTCGCGCGCGAGAAGCAGGCGCCCGCCGGACTCGGCCAGTTTCACGGCACGCTGACCGCGCTGCAGGACTTCCCGTTCGTCGCCACGCGCGGACGCACGCAGATCGTGCGCGAGGCGATCGGCGTGGCGGCGCTCATCACGCCGTGGAACTGGCCGCTCAATCAGATCGCGGCGAAAGTCGCGCCCGCGCTTGCGGCGGGCTGCACCATCGTGTTGAAGCCATCGGAAATCACGCCGCTCGACGCCGAGCTTTTCGCGCAGATTCTCCACGACGCGGGCGTGCCAGCCGGCGTGTTCAACATGATTTACGGCGATGGCGCCGACGTCGGCGGGGCGCTCGCGAGCCATCGCGGTGTCGATATGGTGTCGATCACCGGATCGACGCGCGCGGGTGTCGATGTCGCGATGAAAGCGGCGCCGACCGTGAAGCGCGTCACGCAGGAGCTGGGCGGCAAGTCGCCGAACCTGATCCTCGACGACGCCGATCTGAAGAGCGCCGTATCGAACGGCGTGATCTTCTGCATGCTCAACTCCGGCCAGACGTGCATCGCGCCGACGCGCATGCTGATGCCGAAGCGTCTGCACGACCACGCCGTTGCAATCGCTGCCGCGACCGCGAACGCGCTGACGGTCGGCGATCCGGCGCATCCCGATACCAAACTCGGCCCGATCTCGAATCGGCGTCAGTACGAGCGCGTACAGCAGATGATCCAGCGCGGCATCGACGAAGGCGCGACGCTCGCAGCCGGCGGCCCCGGCCGGCCCGATACGCTCACGCGCGGCTTCTACGCGCGCCCGACCGTGTTCGCCAACGTGCGCAACGACATGAGCATTGCGCGCGAGGAAATTTTCGGTCCGGTCGTCGTGATGATTCCGTATTCGAGCGAAGACGAAGCCATCGACATCGCCAACGATACCGACTTCGGTCTCGCCGCCTACGTGTCGTCATCCGACGCGGCGCGCGCGCGTCGCGTCGCGGATCATCTGCGCGCGGGGGCGGTGATGCTCAACGGCGCGACGCTCGACCTGAACGCGCCTTTCGGCGGCTACAAGACGTCCGGCAACGGTCGCGAGTTCGGCGAGCACGGTTTGTCCGAGTTCCTCGAAACGAAGTCGATCGCCGGCTGCGCGTAATGCAAACGCCCCGCGTCGGCGCAAACCGGCGCGGGGCGACGAAGGAACGTTCAAGCGCTATCAGAACGTCGAGAGCGTCAGCGTGTTGCGCACCGTTTTCACGCCCGGCACGCCCTGCGCCACGCGCGTCGCCTGCTCGATCTGCGCGACTTCGGGAACCCAGCCTTCGAGCAGCACGTCGCCGTCGGTAGCGCGCACAGTGATGCCGGCCGCGCGCATTCCCTTTGCGTCGGCGAGCGCGGTGAGGATCTTCCGGCGCAGCGCGCGATCCGCCGCTTTCGACGAAGTCTTGCCGCCATTCGCCGCCGATGCCATCGCCGGCACGGACGCGCTCACGGGCGCCGACGCGCCGCTCTGCGCGTTGCCATAAAACGATGCGCTGACGGCGGCGACGCCGATCATCAGCTTTGCAGTTCGAAGTAATTTCATAGTGTGATTTGCCGCCATGTTTGTTGTAACGATGCTCGATGCGATGAATGCCGAACGGCGCACTCCGCCGCGCCCGCAGGTTCGGACGAAGCGCGCCCGCTGTCAATCAGAAGCGATGCGACATGCCGACGCCGACGAGCGTCTGATTCTCGCCCGCGGTCGTCGTGTAGCCGGGCCAGGCGGTCGTCGCGAGGCCGTTGTTCTTCATGAAGCCCGCGCGCGCATAAAGGGTCGTGCGCTTCGAGAGGCTATGATCCGCGCCGACCTGCACGCCCCAGGTGTTGTCATGCACGCCGCGCGCGAGGCGCTGAAAGCCGGCGATTTCGATGGCGTCGGCGGGCGTCGCCTGAATCGTCGCGCCGATTTCCGCGACGCTGAACGGATGCGCCGCGTTCAGCCGCGCCGCGACGGAACCCGCGGCCGGATTCTCCGGCTTGTGATACGTGTAGTTGGCCTGCAGATTCACGATGCCGATGCGATACGCGAGCGCCGCCGTGTAATGCTCGACGGACACCGTGTTCACCGCAGCCGGCAATCCCGGCAAGGTCTTCGATCCGGGATGCTGGAACTGATACGACACGCCTGCGTACAGCCCGTAACCGGAGTACGTGGCGGCCACATCGAGCATGTTGCCCGTGCTCTGCGGATACGGCTGCGTCACGGACGCCGCGAGCGCATACATGCCCCAAAGCTGGAATCCGCTGAGATTCGGCGACTTGTAGACGATCGCATTGCTCGAACGGCCGCCGCCCGTCTGCGTGGCGATCGTGTTTCGGTCGATGGAATTCGCCGATGCCGCGAGCGGCGAGAGCACTTCGTTCGCGCGAAACGGATCGGTCGGATAGAGCGACCAGAACGTCGGCTGATACTGCCGGCCGAACGTCAGCGAGCCGTACTTTTCGTGCGACAGGCCGACCCACGCCTGACGATAGAACATCACCGAGGAATCGGCGAAAGCGGTGCCGTTGTTGATGTTGAAGCCGCTCTCCAGCGTGAACACGGCCTTCAGGCCGCTGCCGAGATCTTCGCTGCCCTTCAGACCGACCATCGAACCGCTCTTGCCGCCGCTTCCATCGACCAGGAATGCTGGCCGCCGTTGTCGTACCACTGAAAGAATGCGTCCGCGACGCCGTAAAGCGTGACGCTGGACTGGGCCGCCACGCCGCTCGCCACGACCGCAAGGGCCGCACCGGCAACGCTCTTCCTGACGATACACATAGCTGTCTCCTCGTTATGGGTTTTTGGTCTCCCCGGCGCCTTTGTCCGATGCACGCGACGCACGCCGACGCCCCTCCGATCCCGTCCGATTCAGTGTTGCAGGGCGTCTTCCCGTCACCACTACCCGAATCGAGTAGGCGCGGGAATACCCCAGTTCGTTCGTCGAGCGAACCATTGCCGTACTCCGATAGTTCCCGCGCCGGACTACGCGTGTTCCCTAGCGGGCACGGCGCGTCGTGAACGCTAGAATCGCCGGCATCGGAGTTTTGTCCCACCTTGAAAGACGCAGGTGCTTGATGACTGAAACGATCCTCCTTCGCTATCCGAATCATTCCGATGACGACACCGCGCGGGCATCCGCGTCCGATCCGGCCTGCGCATCGCCGCGCATATCGACGCGCATCGTGGGCCGCGAGCGGCTCGTCGCTCAGCTCGTCGAAGCCCGGCGCAAGCGCTGCATCGTGATGCAAGGCCCGGCGGGCTACGGCAAGACGACCGCGCTCATCGCGTGGCGCGAGGCGCTTTATCCGCTCGCGTTTCAGGTCGCGTGGCTCACGCTATCCGATGAAACCGACGACCTCGCCCGGTTCCTCGACGCACTGGCCGCGAGCCTCGCGCAAGTCGATCCGTCGATCGCCGGCGACGCCGCCCTGCTCGGCGGCCGCGGCCTCGACGACGAAGCGGTCGAACGCACGATCATCGCGCTGGTGCGCGGCATCGCGGGCCGTCAGGGCGATCTCGTGCTCGTGCTCGACGATCTGCATCGGCTGACGGATCGGCGCTGTCATCAATCGCTGCAATGGCTGCTCGATTACGCGCCGCCGAATTTGCATGTCGCGATCGCGTCGCGCGGCGCGATTCCGCTGTCCGTCGGCCGCATTCGCGACGAAGGTCTGCTGCTCGAACTCGACATGCGCGATCTGCGCTTTTCGATGGCGGAATCGTTCGCGTTTCTCAAATCGCAGCTTCGCGACATCGCCCCGCGCGACGCGCGCCGCATGCACGAAATGACCGATGGCTGGATCGCCGGGCTGCAGCTGATGGTGGTCGGCGCGAAGCGCGGGAACGTCGCGCCGAAGCAGCTCGCGCTCGATGAAGCGTTCGCGGACGCTCCGCTGCTCGACATCCACACGTTCGCGGAGTATTTCGGACGCGAAGTGCTGTCGCGGCTCGCCGCGAGCGAATGCGAGCTGCTCATGCGGATGGCCGTGTGCGAGCGGCTCTGCGCGCCCTTGTGCGTCGCGCTGATCGGCGGCGCGGATCATCCCGACAGCGTGCTCAAGCTGCTCGCCCGTCTGGAAAGCGACAATCTCTTTCTCGCGCCCGCCGGTCAGGATGCACGCAATGTGTGGTATCGCCTGAATCCGCTTTTTCGCGAGACCTTGCTGGAGCGTTTTCGCGCACGCAGCGAGGCGCAGCAGCGGCAAGTGCATCACACGGCATGGCAGTGGTTCCGCGAGCACGATTACGCCGATGAAGCCGTGCGTCACGCCGTGCTCGCCGGCGAACCCGCCGCCGCCGCCGATCTCGTCGCGCAGATCGCGCGCGCCCTGCAGCCGCGCGGCGAACTGCGCCGGATCGTCGCGCTGATGCGTCTCTTGCCGCAAGCCGAGATTCAGGCGCGCGTCGGGCTGCGGCTCTGGATGATCCATCTGCATCTCTACAATCGCGAGTTCGACGCTTGCGCGAGCGAGATCGAACGGCTGCGCGCCGATCTCGCGCACGACGACACGCACTCGCGCTATCGCGTCACGCTGCTGGAAGCCGCGCTCGCGGTCCAGCGCGACGATCTCGACGCCGCCTGCACACTGCTGCCGCAGCTGCGCACGCTGCCGGACGACGCGCAAGGCATCACCATCGGCGCGCACAACAATCTGCTGACCTGGGCGCATACGCTGCGCGGCGAATTCGACGAAGCGCGCCGCGCGCAGACCGACCGCGCGCCCGTGCTCGCGGACGGCACGCCGCTCATGAGCACGTCGGCGGGCGTGCTGAGCGGGCGCGCGCTCGTGGGTTTCGGTCATCTGCTGGAAGGCGATCTGCTGCGCACCGAGCGCGTGTGCCGCGACGTGCTCCACGAGGCCGAACCGCGTGGCAGCGCCGCGGCGGAGGCGTCCGCGCTCGCCGCGGCGCTGCTCGGCGAAGTGCTCTACGAATCCGGCGATGCCGATCAGGCGTGCAAGCTGCTCGAAGAACGTCTCGACGTCATCGAGCGCGTGTCGTTTCCGGATGCGGTGACGAGCGTGCTCACGGTGCTGTCGTCATCGCGCTGGCTCGCGGGTCATCGGCTCGATGCGATCGCGTGTCTCGATCGGCTCGAGGATTACGCCGCGAAGCACGATCTGCGGCGCGCGCTCGCACATTGCGTCGCGCAGCGCGTCCGGCGCGACTTGCAGGGCGGCCAGTTCGACGCCGCGCACGCGGGCCTCGCGCGGCTCGACGAACTGACCGCGCGCGCCGGCTCGCTCGCGCACGCGGCCGATTTCCGCTTCGTCGCGCAGCAGGCGCATATCGACTGGCGCATGGCGCACGAGGATCACGACGCGGCGGCGCATGCGCTCGCGCCGCTCATCGAACTGTGCCGGGCGCGCGGCTGGCAGCGACGCACCGTGTCTCTGGAAGTGCGCAGGGCTGTCACGGCGCACGTTCGCGGCGACGCGGATTCGGCGCGCCAGGTCATGCTGGACGCCGTGCGCCACGGACATCGCCTGGGCCTCGTGCGCACGCTGCTCGATGCGCATCCCGCCGCGCTGGATCTGATCGGCGCCGCCGTCCGGACCGAACCGCAGGGCGCGGTGTTGCAGTTCTACGCCGATCGTCTGCGCAGCGCGCAAGCGCGCGCGACGGCGAAGCGGCCGGGCGCGCCAGGATCAGGCGTGCGCGCCGGCGAGGCGAAGGCGCCGGAAATCCTGAGCGTGCGGGAAACGAAGGTGTTGAGCCTGCTCGCGCAGGCGTTGCCGAACAAGAAGATCGCCCGGACGATGGGCATATCGCCCGAGACGGTCAAATGGCATCTGAAGAACATCTACAGCAAGCTCGGCGTGTCGAGCCGCGACGAAGCCGTCGCGCGCTCGCGGGACCTCGCGCTGAACGACGGCGCGTGATCCCGGACGCGCGCGTCTCACGCGGCGCGCGCGCGTGCCTCCGGCTCGATCGGCAGATTCGCCAGCACGTCGGCGTGAAATTCGGCATCGCCCAGACGTAGCGACGCCACCATCAGCGACTTGAAGTAATCGCCGACAGCCAGTTCCGCCGTAACGCCCATGCCGCCGTGCAACTGCACGGCCTGCTCGCCGACGAAACGCGCCGCGCGGCTCACGATCAGCTTCGCCGACGAAATCATGCGACGCCGCTCGATGACGCTCGGATGATCGATGGCCGATGCCGCCAGATGCGCCATCGACAACGCCAGTTCCTTTTGCACGGCCATGTCCGCGACGCGATGGCGCAACGCCTGAAAGCGCGCGAGCGGCTGGCCGAACTGCTTGCGGGTGCTCAGATATTCGGCCGTCATCTCGACGAGGCGTTCCAGCGCGCCCGCGCTTGCCGCGCATTGCGCCGCGATGCCGAGTTCGAGTGCGCTTTCGAGCATCGCTTCGCCGCGCGCGGCATCGCCGATGAGCGCGCTTTTCGGCACGCGCACCGCCTTCAGCGTGACTTGCGCATCGTGCGTGCCGTCGAGCGTCGGATAGGCGCGAATCGTCACGCCGGCAGCCGACGACGGCACGACGAACAGCGACATCGCCTGCGCCGACGCGTTCCACGCCGATACGATCAGCGATTGCGCGACGGCGCCATGCCATACGTGAACTTTCTCGCCGTCGAGCAGGAAGCCGTCGTCACGCGCTTCGGCTACCGTCGACGGACGCGCGAAGTCGTAGCGGGCACACGGCTCCTGATACGCGAGCGTCACGATCTCGCGGCCTTCGGCGATCGGCGGCAGCCACGCTTCGCGTTGCGCTTCGGTGGCGTATCGCTGAATCAGCCCGGCCGCCATGACCGCGCACGGAATGAGCGGCTCTGGCAAGCACGCGCGGCCCGCTTCGAACTGAATGGCGAATGTGTCCGTGGCTTGGCCATCGAAACCGCCGTGCTCGGAGCCGATCACGAGCCCCAGCACGCCGAATTCCGCGTAGGTTCGCCACGCGTCGCGGCTGAAACCGTTCGCCTTGCGGCGCGCCTCCAGCGGATAGCGCTCTTCCGTGAAGCGCCTCAGGCTGTCCGCGAGCTGGCGCTGTTCTTCGCTGTATGAAAAGTCCATGTCCGATCTCATCCCTCGATGACCGCTTTCGCAATGATTTCCTTCTGCACCTCGTTCGTGCCGCCGTAGATGGTCGGCTTGCGCATCTCCAGATAGAAGCTGCCGATGCTCGCGCCATGACCGGGATCGGGCGTCCATCCGTCGAAGCCGTCGGCGAGCCAGTCGGGCGAGAACGGCACCGCATTCGGCCCGGCGATATCGAGTTGCAGCGCCGACAACGACTGCTGCAGTTCGGACCCGCGAATCTTGAGGATCGACGATTCCACGCCCGCGCCGCGCTGACTCGCCTGCGACGCGACGCGCATCAGCAGCATTTCGAGCGCCAGCACTTCGGCCTCGATGCACGCGATCTTCTCGCGCACGCGCAAGTCGTCCGCGAGCGGCTTGCCGTGGCGGCGCTCGCGCTGCGCCAGCGCCTTCACGTAATTCAGCTCGCGTCTGCAATTGCCGATGCCCGCGATACCCGTGCGCTCGTGGCCGAGCAGGTATTTCGCGTAGGTCCAGCCGCAGTTCTCCTCGCCGACGAGGTTTTCGACGGGCACCTTTACTTCGTCGATGAAGACTTCGTTGACATCGGTCAGGCCTTCGAGCGTGCGGATCGGACGCACGGTGATGCCGGGGCTTTTCATGTCGATCAGCAGCAGCGAGATGCCGCTTTGCGGCTTCGCTCCGGGATCGGTTCGCACGAGACAGAACATCCAGTCGGCGTGCTGCGCGTAGGTCGTCCAGGTCTTTTGCCCGTTGACGATGTAATGGTCTCCGTCGCGCACCGCCCGTGTTTTCAGCGAGGCGAGATCCGAACCCGCGCCCGGTTCGGAATAGCCTTGACACCACCAGTCCTCGGCGGTCGGAATGCGCGGCAGGAAGCGCGCCTGCTGCGCCTTGCTCGCGAACTTCATCAGCACCGGGCCGATCATGTTGAGGCCGAATGGAAGCTGACGCGGCGCACCCGCGATGCCGCATTCGATGTCGAACAGCAGCCGCTGCAACGCACTCCAGCCCGTGCCGCCGAACTCAGCCGGCCAGCCGGGCGCGCCCCAGCCATGCTGATACAGAATGCGCTGCCAGCGCACGAAGTCGTCGGCATCGAGGTGACGATGATTGAGCACTTTCTCTCGCAGATCCACGGGCAGGTTCTCTGCGAGAAAGCGGCGTACCTGGTCGCGGAACGCGAGATCCGCGCTTGAATAGCTGAGGTTCATGGCACTTCCTTCTGGAGGCGCCCCTTCGCGGAGCGCCTGAGTTAGCGTCGGCTGGCGGCTCAGCGCGTGCGTGAGCGCGCCGGAATTTCGTTGCGCTCGTCCTGCGTCAACACAAGATCCCAGATTTGCTGCGCGACCGGGTTCTGACGCTCCTCGTACAGATGCGCGATGAGCCCCGCCGCGCGCCCGACGAGCATGAAGCCGCGCGCGAGCAGCGGATCGAGCGACATGTCCGCGACGATCGCACCGATCGCGCCCACGGCGTTGAGCGGCAGGTTCTTGCCGTGCTCGTCGCGCAGCACGCGCTCGATCGCGAACACGAGCCGCCAGTGCTTGCCGAAATAGCCGTTGTCGCGCGATGCCTGCGCGAGCGTCGCGACGCGCGGATCGCCGTGGATGTGGATCGGATGCCCGACGCCGTAGATCGGCTGCTTCGCTTCCTTCGCGCGCCGCACGGTCTCGCGCGCGCACGCGGTGATGTCGTCCTCGCTCGCGTCGTCGCGCAATTCGCGACCGGCCTTGATGAGCATCTCCGCCGCGTTCTGCGTCGTGCCGAGAAAGACGCTGCCCGCGCCGAGGAGCCCAGCCGCGACCGCCGCCTGCATCGCCTCGGGCGCGCCGAGATACGTGAGACGCGCGCTCATCGCGGAAGGCGTCAGGCCGTGATCGCACGCCGTCACGAGAATGAGATTGACCATGCGCTTTTCGCGCTCGTCGGGCACGCGGTTCAGGATCGTCAACATCATCGTTTCGACGAAGTCGAGTTTGCCCAGAATGTCCTTCGACAGATCCTTGCCGCGCACGGTGATCCTGTCGATCGTCGTGTAGCCGATTTCGGTGCTGACCATGCTGTCTCCTTATGAATCGTTCTGCGCGCGGCGCAGGACCATCATGCGTACGTCGCATTCGCAGACGGTCTCGCCGCGCTGATTGACCGCCACACGCCTGAAATCGACGATGCCGCGCGCCGGGTTCGACGTCTCGCGCCTGTCGCTGATTTCGATGCGCGCCTTGATCGTGTCGCCGATGAGCGTCGGCTTCGGAAAGCGGATGCGCGTCTCCAGCATGCCGATCAGCGACGGCTCGAGCAGTTGATTGACCACCGTGCGGGTGTTCAGTCCCGACACGATCGACGCGACGAGCATGCCGTGCGCGATGCGCGCGCCCCACGGCGTGCTCGCGGCGTACTCGGCATCGACGTGCACGCGGTTGTAATCGGCGGAAAGCGCGGCGAAGCTCACGACGTCCGCTTCGGTCACGGTGCGGCTCGCCGTTTCGAACGAGAAGCCCGGCTCCAGGTCTTCCCAGTAGTAGCGCGCGGTGTGGAGGTCGCGCGGCGCGAGCATGTTTTCCTGGTTCATGCGCGCCTCACACGATGGCCGACATGCCGAGCACTTCGCGCCCGACGATCAGCGTCTGCACTTCGGCGGTGCCTTCGGGAATGGTGCCGCCGCTCGTGTCGCGGAATATGCGCTCCAGCGGATACTCCGTCGAATAGCCGATGCCGCCGTGCACGCCGATCGCGATCTTCGCCACTTCATGCGCCGCTTCGGCAGCATAGAGCTTCGCGATCGAGCATTCGATGCGCGCGGGCAAACCCTTCTGCAACGCGACGGCCGCCTTGTAGCCGAGCGCGCGCGCAGCTTCGGTGCGCACCATCATGTCGACGATATGCTTCTGCACGAGCTGGAACTGGCCGATCGGCTTGCCGAACTGCTTGCGCGTCTTCGCGTATTCGACGGACAGATCGAGCGCCGCCTGCGCCGCGCCGACCGCGCCCATCGCAATATTCATGCGGCCGTAGTTCAGTCCGATCGCCATCACCTTGAGGGCGCCGCCTTCCGCGCCGAGCAGGTTTTCCTTCGGAATGCGCAGATCGTTGAGAAAAAGCTCGGACGTGCCCGACGCCTTCAGCACCATCTTGTCGACGAGCCGCGCCTCGACGGGCGTCTGCGACTTGTCGACCAGAAAGAGCGAGTGGCCGCCGTCGCACGTCTTGCTGTGCGTGCGCGCGAGCACGATGACGTAATCGGCCGCGACGCCGTTCGTGATCCACAGCTTCGTGCCGTTGAGCACGTAGTGATCGCCGCGATCTTCGGCGCGCGTTTCGATGCCCGCCGGATTCGAGCCGTGATTCGGCTCGCTGAACGCGACGCACGCGCCCTTTTGCGACGCAAGCACGGGCGCGAGAAAACGCGCCTTCTGCTCGTCGTTGCCCTGATGCGAAACGAGGCGGCAGAACACGTTCGTGATATTGACGATGGTGCGCAGCGAGCCCCAGAAATAACCGCATTCTTCGAGCATCATCGCCCAGGTGACGAAATCGAGGCCCATGCCGCCGTCTTCTTCCGGCAGCAGGCCGCCGATATAGCCGAACTGGCTCACGCCCGCGAGCAGGTCGAGCGGAATGCGCCGCGCCTTCTCGCATTCGTCGATGCGCGCCACGACTTCATTGCGCATATAACGGCGGATGCTGTCGCGCAGCGCGACCTGATCCGCGTCGAAATCAAAATCCATGTGCCACCTGCGTCTTCGAATGATGGGTAAATGAATGCGCGTTCAGGACGAGAAGCGCCCGCCCGTGACGTACAACGTGACGCCGGAGATGTAACGCGCGCGCTCCGACGCGATGAACGCAACCGCCGACGCGATGTCGCCGGGCATGCCGAGAAAGCCGACCGGCGTTTTCGCGATCGCCGAGTCGCGCAGCGTTTCGTACGTGGGATTGGCGCGCATCAGTTCGGTCTCGACGAAGCCCGGCGCGACCGCGTTCACGGTGATGCCGAACTTCGCCTGTTCGAGCGCGAGCGCGCGCGTGAAACCGATCAGGCCAAGTTTGGCGGCGCTGTAGTTGGTTTGCCCCGGATTGCCGAACACGGAGCGCGAAGAGATGTTCACGATGCGCCCCCACTTGCGCGCCATCATGCCGGGCAACACCGCGCGGCTGCTGTGAAACGCGCCTTTCAGGATCACGTCGACGACGGAATCCCATTCGGGCTCGGTCATCTTCGTCAGATAGCGGTCCTTGTTGAAGCCCGCGTTGTTCACGAGGATGTCGACGCCGCCGAAGGCTTCGTCCGCCGCGTTCGCGACGTGCCGCACTTCGTCCTCGCTGCATACGTCGCAGCGCACCGCGATCGCCTGCGCGCCGCTCTTTTGCAGACCGCTTGCGACTTCGTCTGCGGCGGCGGCGTCGATATCGGACACGACGATGCGCGCGCCTTCCGCCGCCAGCATGCGCGCGACTTCCGCTCCAATGCCGCGTCCGCTGCCCGTGACGAGCGCGACCTTCCCGGCGATACCCAGATCCATGACGTCTCCCTTTGATTCGATGGCTTCACCGATGCGCGTTTTCAGCGACTTCGCGTTGTGCCGCATCGTGGAATGAAGATACGCTGCGGCGCCACAGGAGCCGCCACCCACCTCGGGTGGTCGCCGCCTTGCGCGCAAGCCGTATGCTTCTGAAAAGTGCAGAGCGCTCGAATCAGGCACCCAAGCCCGATCGGAAAGAAGCCAAACATGCTCAGGAGACAGGCGTAATGAGTACGTTAGAAGCAAGCGACGCGACGAAGCCGCGATATCGTCCCGTGCGGTTTCCGCAACGCCGCACGCTCGTGGAGCGCCGCGCCGACGGCACGCTGATTCTTCGCTGCGACCGTCCGTTGCCGGACATCGCGCAGCGTTCCTTCGCCGATTTCATTCCGCTCTGGGCCGCCGAACGCGGCGCCACGCCCGCCTTCTGCGAGCGCGGCGAAGACGGCGCGTGGCGCGCGTTGAGCTGGAGCGAACTGTGGCGGCAAGTCCGCACGGTCGGCGCCGCGCTGCTCGAAATGGGCCTCGGCGCGGAACGTCCGCTGATGCTGCTGTCCGGCAACTCGATCGAACAGGCTGTCGTGCTGCTCGCCGCCGAATACGCGGGCATTCCGAGCGCGCCCATTTCGCCCACTTATGCGCTGCTCAGCAAGGACTTCGCGCGACTCAAGGCGATTTGCGAACGCGTGCCGCCCGGCGCGGTGTTCGTGCAGGAAACCGGTCCGTTCGCGCGGGCGCTCGCGGCGCTGCCGCTGAACGGCGCGCCTGTCATCGCAGTGAAACAGGCGCTGGCAGGACACATCGCATGGGACGCGTTGACCGCTCTTCCGCTATCGGACGCGCGGCTGCAAACGGTCGAGCAAGCGCATGCGGCCATCCAAAACGACGACACCGCGCGCGTGCTCTTCACCTCCGGCTCGACCGGCGCACCGAAGGGCGTGCGCCTCACCTACCGCAATCTCGGCGCGGTGGCGGCCTACTATTCGGACAATCTCGCGTGGCTGCGCGAATCGCAGCCCGTGTTCCTCGACTGGCTGCCGTGGCATCACGGCCTGGGCGGCGTGCTGCATCTCGGGCGCGCAATCCAGTTCGGCGCGACGCATTACATCGACGATGGCCGGCCGCTTCCCGGCATGATCGAGCGCACGCTGCGCAATCTTCGCGACGTCGCGCCGACCATCTATACGAGCGTGCCGTCCGCCTGGGCCGCGCTGTCGAACGAACTCGAACGCGATCCGCTGCTCGCACAGAATCTCTTCGGCAAAGCCAGCTTCTTCGGATATGGCGGCGCGAGCATGCCGGTCGAAGTGTGGAACCGCATTCAGGCCGTCGCGGAGAAGACCATCGGCGAGCGCATGACGTTCTGCTCGGGACTCGCGGCCACGGAAACGTCGGGAATGGGCACGTACTGCGGCTGGGCGACCGACACACCGGGCAATATCGGCACGCCGTCGCTCGGCACCGAAGTCAAGCTGCTGCCGCTTCCGGGCGGCGACGGACGCTATGAAATCCGCATGCGCGGCCCGAACGTGTTCGGCGGCTACATCGGCCAGCCGGATTTGACTGCCGCCGCTTTCGACGAAGAAGGCTTCTTCCGTTTCGGCGATGCCGTGCGCCTCGCCGATCCCGCCGATCCGGCGAGGGGCATGGAGTTCGCGGGCCGCACCGTCGAAGACTTCAAGCTCGCGAACGGCAGCTGGGTGCGCGTCGGCGCGTTGCGGCTCGCGCTGGTCGACTGCTGCGCGCCGCTCGTTTCCGACGCCGTGATCTGCGGTCACGACCGCGACTATCTCGCGGCGCTCGCCTGG
>Ga0182736_1000653_pt1 | contig 46713 bp, 43 predicted proteins | sample eDN5th30CKraftBY_FD_128882 | JGI IMG/M metagenome (GOLD analysis project Ga0182736, IMG submission 128882) | Enriched backyard soil microbial communities from Emeryville, California, USA - eDNA 5th pass 30_C Kraft BY (version 2) (version 2) | ecosystem: Environmental > Terrestrial > Soil >... | reverse complement strand
GTTGCCCTCGACGGCGAGGAGGCCCAGGTGGTGGTCTCGGTGGTGCCGGGAGCAGAGGCAGACCAGGTTCCAGGACTCCGTGGGCCCGCCGTCCTCCCAGTGCCAGATGTGGTGGATCTCGAGGCCGACGGTGGACCCGCAGCCGGGGACCCGGCAGCCGCCGTCGCGGTGCTCGATCGCTCGTCGCAGGCGGCGGTTGATGGCACGGGTCTTGCGCCCGGCGCCGAGCGGGGTGAGGCCGTCGTGGACGAGGGCGCGCAGCGAGGCGTCGCACAGGAGGTGCCGGCGCTGGTGGTCCGGCAGCGGGAGCCCGAGGTGGGTCAGCAGCTGGAGCCCACCGTCGGGCCCGGCCTCGAGGTGGACGTGGACCAGGAAGCGGTCCGAGCCGGGCCGGGCCGCCTGGCCGGCGGCGAGCGAGTCCTCGGCCAGGGCGACCAGGGCGTCGGCCTTGGTGACCGGCGGGACCTCGGCCCCCTTCGGCAGGGCGGCCTTGCGCTGCTGGTAGAGGTCCTCCTGCTTGGCGCGGATGGCCTGGTCGACGAGGGCGCCCTCGTCCTCGGGCAGGCGGCCGCCGAACCAGTACGACAGTTCGTCGGTGCCCGACGACACCTCCCGCCGCTCGGTGACCACCCCGTCGTCATCCGGCTCCGGCCGCTCGAACCCGTAGCGGGGCAGGGCCTTGCGCAGCTGCGACACGGTGGCCTGCTTGGCGAACGCCGTGCAGGCCTCCTCGTAGGGCGACGGGACGTGCCACGCGATCATCGCCGCCTGGTCGATGGTGAGCTCGCCCGCCACGAGCGCCGCGACGCAGCACGGCAGCTGCTCGGCCCGCTTGGCGAGGTGCACGATGTCCTTGGCGTGGCGGAGCGAGAGACCGGTGCGCCACGCCACCCAGTGCGCCGCCGAGCGGATGCCCGTGCCCTCGGTCTGGCCCTCGTCGATGGCGAGCTTGGCCAGCTCGATCAGCCGTCCGTACCCCACGTTGATCGCACCCATCACCGCCGACACCTGGTCGCACAGCTGCCGGTACCGGCGCATCCCATCGGGATCGGGTGCGGTGGGCGGCGGGAGCATGGGATCACCATACCACGTGGTATCGAACAGGTGTTCGCGATCATCCACCACTTTTGATGGTTTCCAGCGATGGCCGAGCGTGGGTCCATCGGTCTCGTGCATGTCCGGTTCGGGGCGCGACCCCTGGCGAGCCGCCGCCGCCTGGCACCCTGGCCCGATGGCGAGCGAGGAGGGCGAGCGGAGGCGCCGGTGGCCCTGGGTGGCGGGGGCAGCGGCGCTGGCCGTGGCGGGTGCGCTGGCTGTCGCCTGGACCTGGTACCTCCCGAACCACCGCTCGGCCCTGCGCACCGGGGAGCGGTACGGCATCGACGTGTCCCGTCACCAGGACGCGATCGACTGGGAGCGCGTGGCCGGCGACGACATCGACTTCGCCTACATCAAGGCATCGGAGGGCGGTGACCTCGTCGACGCCCGCTTCGCCGACAACTGGGAGGGGGCCGGCGCCGTGGGGCTCGACCGGGGTGCGTACCACTTCTTCACGCTCTGCCGCCCCGGCGCCGAGCAGGCTGCCAACTTCCTGGCCACCGTCCCGCCCAGGGAAGCCGAGCTGCCGCCGGCGCTCGACCTCGAGATCGCCGGCAACTGCTCGGCTCGCCCCGGCGAGGCTGCCGTGGCCGACGAGGTGGCGGCGTTCGTCGATGCCGTGGAGGCCGAGACCGGCGAGGCCGTGGTCCTCTACATCGGCGACGACTGGGAGCAGCGGTACCCGGTCGCCGATCGCGACCAGCGGCCGCGCTGGGCCCGGCGCCTGTTCCGCCGTCCGATCACCGACGACTGGTGGATCTGGCAGTTCTCCGGCACCAGCCGCGTCGACGGCATCGCGGGCCGCACCGACCTCAACATCATGAAGGGCGACGAGCCGCCGGCCTGACCGCCCGTCGGGTCAGCTGCCGCCGCTCTGGGTGGTGGGGCCGCCCTGGCCCGGACCGGTGACGGTGCCGGGCTGGGCGCCGAAGCCGTCGGAGGGGTCGCCCGGGAGGACCTGCGTCTGACCCGAGCCGTCCGACGAGCCCGAGCCGGGTGGTTGGAACGGGCCCTGGTCCGATCCCGAGAACGGGTCCTGGCCCGAGCCGGGGAGCTGCGGCTCCGTCCCCGTTCCGGGGTCGGTGCCCTGCGTCCCGGTACCGGGGTCGACGGTCGCGCCGCTGGTGGTCCCGGTCGGCGTCGCGCTGGTGGTGGCGGGCTCGGCCTGGTGGCCGTAGCCGTACCCCGCAGCCGCGGCGACGACCACCGCGCCGGCCACGCCAGCGGCGGCGACCCACGGGCGCCGGGCGAGCACGTTGGTGGGCCGGGCCGGCGCGCTCGGGGCCGCCGGGCGCGCCGCTGCGCTGGCGGTGGTCGGGGTGGGTGGGGTCGACGCCGACGCGGTCCGGGAAGCGGAGGCGGCCGGCTGGGTGGGCGCGTCGGGCGTCCACTGGCTCGGTGGCGGCTCGAAGTTCGGCATGCCCGGCGGGGCAGCGGGCGGCTGGTCGGGCATGGGGCTCCTCCGTGGATCGGGCGCAGGGCTCGGAGCCGACCATCGTGGCCACCGATCCTCAAGGCCACCTGGGAACGAGGCGGGAGTTCCGTGCGAGCCGAGACCGGGTCTGACCGCCTCGTCGCCCGCTGATCACGGGCGTTTCGTCCGAACCGGCGGCGGTGCCGCGTGTGGCACGATCCGTCGGTCACGACGGGGGACCAGGGGGAGTGGAGCCGATGGCGACGGATCGCAGGGTGACGCGGCGGCGGTTCCTGGGCGGCTCGATCGCGGCGGCGGGCGCGGGCCTGCTCGCCGGCTGCAGCAGCTCGGCGCCGTCCGTGGCGACCACCGCGCCGACGCGCGACGAGCGGCGCAAGGTGATCGTGATCGGCACCGGGTTCGGCGGTTCGGTCACCGCCCTGCGGCTGGCCCAGCGCGGCGTCGACGTCACCCTGATCGAGCGGGGCAAGCGCTGGAAGAGCGGCGAGCGCGACACGTTCGCGACGTTCGCGAAGCCGGACCGACGGGTGTCCTGGCTCAGCGAGACGAACTCGGCTGCCGGAACGCTGTACCCGTCGGATCCGTGGAAGCCGTACACGGGCCTGATGGAGCGCATCCCCGGCGACGGCATGGACGTGGTCTGCGCCGCAGCCGTGGGCGGCGGGTCCCTGCCGTACCACGGCATGACGCTGCAGCCCCGTGGCGACCTCTTCGACCAGGTGATGCCCGACGAGCTCGACTACGACGAGTTCGACGAGCGGTGGTACCCGCTGGTGCGCAAGGCCTTGAGCGCCACGCCGATCCCCGACGACGTGCTGGCCTCGGACCAGTACGAGATGAGCCGCCGGTTCATCTCGTACGTCCAGGCCGCCGGCCTGCCTGACGCGGCGGGCGTGCCCATGCCGATCGACTGGGACGCGGTGCGCCGGGAGATCAACGGGGAGCTGCCGCCCAGCATCTCGACGGGCGACGTCATCTACGGCGTGAACGGCCCGGGCAAGCACTCGCTCGACACCAACTACCTCCCCGCCGCCGAGGAGACCGGGCACGTCGACCTGCTCCCGCTGCACCGGGTGGAGCGGATCCGCCGCACCGCGAAGGGCGACTGGGAGGTGCAGGCGGACCGCCTCGACACCGACGGCAACGTCCTCGAGCACGTGACGATGACCGGCGACGCCCTCTTCCTCTGCGCCGGGTCGCCGAACACGACCAAGCTGCTCGTGCGGGCGGCCGGGAACGGCGACATCGGCGACCTGCCCGACGACGTCGGCGGGTGGTGGTCCACCAACGGGGACCTGCTCACCACCCAGTTCCTCGCCTCGCCGACGGGGGCGTTCCAGGGTGGTCCGGCGAGCATCGGCTCGCTCGACTGGGACAACCCGGCCGGGCCCGTGACGGTGCTGTTCGCCCCGGTCCCGTTCGGGAGCGAGACCCGCAGCATGGAGACCATCGGGATGTTCATCCCCGACGGGCACGGCACGTGGTCCTACGACCAGACGAAGGACCAGGTCGGGCTCCGCTTCCCGGCGAGCGCCCACGGCGCGGCCATGGCCGCGGCGCGGGCACGCGTGACCCAGGTGGGCAAGGCGGCGGGCGCCACGGGGGCGCTCGACATCACCGAGCAGGACCCGGCCACGTTCCACCCGCTCGGCGGGGCGGTCATCGGCAAGGTCTGCGACGCCTACGGGCGGGTGCTCGACCAGCCCGGCCTGTACGTGAACGACGGCGCCCTCATCCCCGGGTCCACGGCGTGCGCCAACCCGTCGCTCACGATCGCCGCCCTCGCCGAGCGGAACATCCGCCAGATCATCCGCCAGGACCTCGGCACCGTCTTCTGACGGCGGGCGGGCCCGACCGCTCGCTCGCCGGAGAACGCACCGGGCCGGTCCCTGAGGACCGGCCCGGTGGTTGTTCTGGTGGTCGGAACCGGCGTCGATCCGGTGACCTTCCGCTTTTCAGGCGGACGCTCTGCCAACTGAGCTACCCGACCATGGTGTTGCTTTGAAACTCTTTGGCGGTCCCGACGGGATTTGAACCCGCGACCTCCGGCTTGACAGGCCGGCGTGCACTCCAAACTGCACCACGGGACCTACTGGAACCCCGTCTCCGAGGCGAGTGGGCACGCTACCGGTCGTGCTCTCGTGCCCGCAAACACGATGGTCGCGGTCACCCCGGGAGCGCCGGCTGGGGTGACGTGTCGAGCCACTCGCCGAAGAAGCCGGACAGGTCCCGCCCGGCCTCGTCGGAGGCGATGACGACGAGGTCGCCGGTCCCGGCGGACCGCCCGTCGTAGGTGCGGACCCAGCGGCGGACGATGCGGAAGAACGCGTCGTCGCCGACCGTCTGGCGCAGGGCGTGGAGGGCGAGCGCCCCGCCCTCGTACACCGAGCTGCCGAACTGGCCGGCGGCCTCAGGGTCGCGCACGGACGCGTGGTCGGCCGGTCCGAGGCGGGCGGTGCGGGCGGCCTGGTCGTCCACCGACCGGCCGCCGACGTGCTCCTGCCACATCCAGTCGGCGTAGGTGGCGAACCCCTCGTTGAGCCACACGTCGGTCCAGGTGGCGGGGGACACCGCATCGCCGAACCACTGGTGGGCGAGCTCGTGGGCGAGGGCAGGGGCGGAGTCGCCGGCGGTGCCGTCGGTGCCGAAGAGCGGCCGGCTCTGCGTCTCGAGGGCGAGGCCGAGCGCGGTGGGCACGACGATCGCGCCGGCGTCGTCGTTCGGGTAGGTGCCGAACTGGGAGGAGAAGAAGTCGAGGATCTCCTCGATCGGGTCGAAGGCCCGCCGCTCCTCGTCGCCCAGCCCGGTGGGGAACGCGCGCACCACGCGGACGTCACCGTGGTCGCTCGCCACCAGGTCGTAGCGGCCGACCGCGACGAGCACCAGGTAGGAAGCCATCGGCTCCGCCTCGACCCACGTCCAGCGCTGGCGCCCGTCCTGGGTGGCCTTGGCCTTGCCGCCCTGGAGCCGGCCGTTTGCGATGGCGGTGACGCCCTTCGGCACGTCGACCGAGATGGTCCACCACGCCTTGTCCGAGGGGTGGTCGTTGACCGGTGCCCAGGTGGCGGTGCCGTCGGGCTCGGATATGGTGAACCAGCCGCCCTCGTCGTCCTCCTGCCAGCCGACCGGCATGCCCCACCCGGGGAACTCGGTCTGGTCGGGGACGCCCGCGTAGGAGACCGCCACCTCGACCTCGGTGGCGGGCGGGATGGGGGTGGCGGGCGTGATCGTGAGCTCGCCGTCGGCCACCGTCGACCGGGCCGGCTCGCCGTCGACCGTCAGCTTCGTGACCTCGGGGCCGCGGAGGCCGAGGGTGAAGCTGGCGAGCGGCTCGCGCACCGTCGAGCGGAGGGTGAGGACCGCTCGGCCGGTGATCGTCGCCTGGTCGGGGGCGGCGTCCAGGGCGACGCGCTCGTGGACCACGTCGATGCGCGGGTCGCCGAGCCCGGGGAAGGTCCGGTCGGGCACGTCGTCGGGCAGCGGGTCACCCGAGGCGGGGGTGTCGCCGGACGCGGCGGTCGTGGTCGTGGTCGTGGCGCGTCCGGACGAGGTCGGCGTGGTGCTCGTCGTGCGCGCCGGGCCGGAGGACGCGTCGCCGCCTCCGCTGGTCGTGCACGAGACGGCGGCCAGGCAGGCGACGAGGGCGACGGCGATGCGCCGCCGCACGTCAGGACGACCCGTCGGTCTGGAACACGGTCTTCAGCTCGAACGCGGGTACGACCTCGAGCTGCTCGAACGTGCACGACTCGGGGGTGCGGTCGTGGCGCCAGTGCTGGAAGCGGCAGCTGTGCCGGAAGCGGCCGTTGTCGACCCGCTCGTACGCCACCTCGGCCACCAGCTCGGGTCGCAGCGGCGTGAACGTCAGGTCCTTCTTGGCGTTCCAGCGGGACTGCCCGCCGGGGAGGCGGGCCTCGCCGGACTCGTGGGCCTCGGCCTCGGCCCAACGGCCCCACGGGTGCGAGGACCAGTCGTCGGTGATGTACGGCGCCAGCTCCTCGCGGAGCTCGGCGCGGCGGGCCACCGAGAAGCTCGACGCCACACCGAGGTTGTGGAGGTTGCCCTCGTCGTCGTAGAGCCCGAGCATCAGCGAGCCGGGGCCGTCGCCGTTCTTGTGCTCGCGGAACCCGGCGACCACGCAGTCCGCGGTGCGGAGGTGCTTCACCTTGAGCGCCGCCCGCTTGTTGGGCTGGTAGGTGCCCTCGGCCGGCTTGGCCATGACCCCGTCGAGGCCGGCGCCCTCGAAGCGGGAGAACCAGGCCTCGGCGAGGGCCCGGTCGAACGTGCCCGGCGTGAGGTGGACCGACGGCGCCGGATCGGCGAGGGCGCCCTCGAGCTGGGCCCGTCGGCTCGACAGCGGCGCGTCGAGCAGCGACTCGTCGCCGACGGCGAGCAGGTCGAACGCCACGAACGCGGCCGGCGTCTCCTCGGCGAGGCGGTCGACCCGCGACTTGGCCGGGTGGATGCGCTGCTGGAGGGCGTCGAAGTCGAGGCCGTCGGGGCCGGCCACGACGACCTCGCCGTCGACCACGCACCGCTCCGGGAGCGAGGCCTTCAGCGGCTCGAGCAGCTCCGGGAAGTAGCGGGTGAGCGGCTTGTCGTTGCGGGAGCCGAGCTCGATCTCGTCGCCGTCGCGGAACACGATGCAGCGGAAGCCGTCCCACTTCGGTTCGAACCAGTACGCGCCCGGCTCGGCCTCGGGAAGCTGGGGCGACGCCTTCGCGAGCATGGGGAGCAGGGGCGGCATGACCGGCAGATCCATGGGGGCAGCGTAGGAGCGCGTCCGGTTTGACCGCCGTCACAGCGGGGAAGCGCTGGTCCGGAGCACCCGCCGACGGGCGCTCACCCGAGGGCCGCCGGGCAGTGCGGCTCCCACCGAACGGAGGCAGGGGATGATCGCTCGAGCGTTCGCCGTCGTGGCGGCGGCGTGCGTGCTCGCCGGGCTCCTCGCCTCGTGCAGCGGCGGCAGCAGCAGCGACGGATCGGCGCCGGTCCTGAACTGGTACGTCTACAACGAGCCGTCCGGCGCCTTCCGCACCGCGGCCGAGCGGTGCACGAAGGCGGCCGACGGGAAGTACTCGATCAAGACGGTCGACCTCCCGAACAACGCCGACGAGCAGCGCGAGCAGCTGGTGCGCCGGCTCGCGGCCGAGGACAGCTCCATCGACCTCCTCGGCATGGACGTCATCTGGACCGCCGAGTTCGCCGAGGCGGGGTGGGTCGAGCCCTTCCCCGAGCAGGAGGCGGAGGAGGTCACCGACGGGCGGCTGGAGCCGGCCGTCCAGACCGGGACCTACCAGGACCGCCTCTACGCCGCCCCCTTCAACTCCAACGCCGAGATGCTCTGGTACCGCGAGGACCTCACGCCGAAGCCGCCCACCACCTGGGACGGGGTGATCGACCAGGCCGCGCAGCTCCGGGAGGCGGGCAAGCCGAACCAGATCCTCGGGCAGGGCCAGCGGTACGAAGGGCTCGTCGTCTGGTTCACGAGCCTGCTCGAATCAGCCGGCGGCCACGTGCTCGACGAGAGCGGTACGAAGGTCTCGCTGGAGACCGAGCCCACCCGCAAGGCGCTCCAGATCATGCGGGACCTGTCCCGCTCGCCGTCGACGCCCGACAACTTCGCCACCGCCCGCGAGGACGACGGCCGCCTCGCGTGGGAGCGGGGCGACGCCGCGTTCATGACGAACTACTCCTTCGTCTGGCCGAGCGCGAACGAGAACGCACCGGACCTCGCGAAGGAGATGCGCTGGGCCCGCTTCCCGGGCGTGAGCGCCGACGTCCCGTCCAAGGTGGCGATCGGCGGCTTCAACATCGGCGTGGGCGGCTACACGAAGCACCCCGACGAGGCCTTCGACGCCGTGTCGTGCCTGGTCGGCGAGGACAACCAGATCACCAACGCCACCAAGGGCGGCCTCCTCCCCGTGACCGAGGCGCTCTACGACGACCCGAAGCTCACCGAGGCGACCACCGAGATCGAGGTCGACGGCAAGAAGACCGAGGTGAAGTCGTTCCCCTACGCCGACGTGATCAAGGAGGAGCTGGCCGACGCGATCGTCCGGCCCCAGACGCCGTACTACAACGACGTCTCGCTGGCGATCGCGCGCACGCTCCACCCCACCCGGGACATCGACCCGGACCAGGACGTCCAGCGCCTGCGCGACGCCATCAGCCGGGCCCTGAAGGGGGAGGGCCTCCTGTGACGGCCACCGCGGCGCGGTCGTCGACCGGTGACGGCACGGAGGCGGCCGAAGCAGGCCGGAAGGGGAAGCGGGCCACGTCGCGGGCGCGGTCCGAGCGGCGGCTCGGGTGGATGCTGTGCGCACCGGCGGTGACGGTGATCCTGCTGGTCACCGCGTACCCGATCCTCTACGCGCTGTGGCTCTCGCTCCAGCGCTACGACCTCCGGTTCCCCGACGACCGCGGCTTCGTCGGCATCGACAACTACCAGGCGGTCCTCTCCAACGACGTGTGGTGGCAGGACCTGGTGAACACGCTCGTGATCACCGCGGCGTCGGTGGTGGTGGAGCTGGTGCTCGGGTTCGCCCTGGCGTTCGTGATGTACCGGGCGTTCTTCGGCCGGGCCGTCGTCCGCTCCGCGATCCTCGTCCCGTACGGGATCATCACGGTCGTCGCCGCGTTCGCGTGGCGCTTCGCGTTCGACCCGACGACGGGCTTCGTCAACGGGCTCACCGGCACCGACCGCAGCTGGTTCACCGAGCAGTGGTCCAGCTACGTCGTGATCATCGCGACCGAGGTGTGGAAGACCACGCCGTTCATGTCGCTGCTGCTGCTCGCCGGCTTCATGCTCGTGCCGCAGGACGCCGTGAACGCTGCCCGGGTCGACGGCGCATCGGCGTGGCAGCGGCTGTGGAAGATCATCATCCCGCTGATGAAGCCGGCGATCCTCGTGGCCGTCCTCTTCCGCACGCTCGACGCGTTCCGCATCTTCGACACGATCTACGTCCAGACCCGCGGCGCGCAGAACACCGAGTCGGTGTCGATCATCGGCTACCAGACGCTGATCAGCCGGTTGAACCTCGGTCTCGGCTCGGCGGTGTCAGTGCTGATCTTCGCCTGCGTGCTCGTCATCGCCTTCGTGTTCGTGAAGGGCTTCGGCGCCAACCTCGCCCAGCAGCGGGGGGAGAACCCGTGAACCGCCGCCGCACCTCGGACAAGGTCTTCTGGGCCGGCGGCATCGTCATCGTGGTCGTCTACGCCCTGCTGCCGGTGGTGTGGATCCTGTCGCTGTCGCTCAAGCCGACCGACGAGATCACCAACGGGAAGTTCCTCCCGCAGGACCCGTCGTTCGACAACTTCTCGGCGATCTGGAAGGACCCGCAGTTCCCCTCCGCGCTGCGGAACTCGCTCGGGATCGCGCTGATCGCCACGCTCCTCGCCGTCGTGCTGGCCACCTTCGCCGCCTACGCGATCGTGCGGCTCGACTTCCCGGGCAAGGCGCTGATCATGTCGGGCGCGCTCGCCATCGCCATGTTCCCGCCGGTCGCGATCATCGGCCCGCTGTTCAACATGTGGCGCTCGCTCCACCTGTTCGACACCTGGTTCGGGCTGATCATCCCGTACATGACCTTCACCCTGCCGATGGCGATCTGGACGCTGTCGGCCTTCTTCCGCGAGATCCCGTGGGACCTCGACAAGGCCGCCCGCGTCGACGGCGCCACGCCGTTCCAGGCCTTCCGCAAGGTCATCGCCCCGCTCGCCGCACCGGGCATGTTCACCTCGGCGATCCTCGTCTTCATCTTCGCCTGGAACGACTTCCTGTTCGCCACGGCGCTGACGTCGACCAACCGGGCCCGCACCGTGCCCGCGGCCATCACCTTCTTCACCGGCTCGTCGCAGTTCGACTTCCCGACCGGTCAGATCGCGGCGGCCTCGGTCGTCGTCACCATCCCCATCATCGTGATGGTCCTCGTCTTCCAGCGCCGGATCGTGGCCGGGCTCACGTCCGGCGCGGTGAAGGGCTGAGGACCCGAGCAGGAGGCGCACCCCATGGCCCAGATCGTCCTCGACAAGCTCTCGAAGCGCTTCGGCGACGGCACCGTCGCCGTCCACGACGCCGACTTCACCATCGAGGACGGCGAGTTCTTCATCCTCGTGGGCCCGTCGGGCTGCGGGAAGTCGACGCTGCTGAACATGATCGTCGGGCTGGAGGACATCACCGACGGGGACCTGCTGGTCGACGGCGACCGGTTCAACGACCGCGACCCCAAGGACCGGAACATGGCGATGGTGTTCCAGAGCTACGCCATCTACCCGCACATGACCGTGCGGGAGAACATGGCGTTCCCGCTGAAGATCAAGAAGGTGCCCAAGGACGAGATCGAGTCCCGGGTGGCCGATGCCGCCAAGATCCTCGAGCTCGAGGAGCTGCTCGACCGCAAGCCCGCCAACCTCTCGGGCGGCCAGCGCCAGCGCGTCGCCATGGGCCGGGCGATCGTGCGCGAGCCCGCCGCGTTCCTCATGGACGAGCCGCTCTCCAACCTCGACGCCAAGCTCCGCGTCCAGACCCGCACCGCCATCGCCAAGCTCCAGCAGCGCCTCGGCACGACGACCGTCTACGTCACCCACGACCAGACCGAAGCCCTGACGCTCGGCGACCGGGTGGCGGTGATGCGCCGCGGCGAGGTGCAGCAGGTGGGCACCCCACGGGACCTCTACAACGAGCCGGCCAACCTGTTCGTCGCCGGGTTCATCGGCTCGCCGGCGATGAACCTCCTGCCCGCCCACATGGAGGGTGACGAGCTCCACCTCCCGATGGCGTCGGTCCCCGTCCCCGACGAGATGCGCACCCGGCTGCGCGGCCGCACCTCCGACCGGCTCGTCGCCGGCATCCGGCCCGAGCACTTCGAGGACGCCGCGTTCGTCTCCGAGGAGGAGGGCACCCACATGGCGTCGTTCACCGCGCAGGTCGACGTCATCGAGTGGATGGGCTCGGAGCTGTACGCCTACTTCACGGTCCACACCGAGGAGTCCCGGGAGGAGCTCAAGGAGATGGCCGAGGACCTGGGCACCGTCGAGTTCGGCAGCGAGGGCCCGCAGGTCGTCGCCCGCCTCGACGCCGGCAGCCAGGCGGCGGAGGGGAAGGAGGTCGAGCTCTGCCTGGACATCGATCGCATCCACCTCTTCGACGCCGAGACCGGCGAGAACATCCAGAACCCCACCGGCGAGACCGGCGAGGTCCCCGCGGTCGGCGCGGCCGAGGCCGCTACCCCTGCGTGACGGCGTCGGGGTCGGCCGTCGGGATGGCGATGCCGATCGACCGGAAGTCCACGCTGCCGGGGTGCACCGGGACGCCGTAGGCGGTGGTGGCCGACACGATCTGGAGGGTGAGCCCGTGGCCCGGGGTGAGGTGGTGGGCGATCATCTCGAGCGGCACCTCGGCCTCGTGGGTGGTGCCGTCGAGCGTGACCGCGATCGGGGTGATCTGGTTGCCGAGGACGAGCCCGGTCTCGTCATCGACCAGCTGGGCGAAGACCCGCCCGTCGGTCCGCTCCGGATCGTCGGTGAACGCGCCGGAGTAGGTGAGCACCACCTTCGGCGCGCCGATGGCGAGCGCGTCGGTGTCGCCGGGGTCGATGGCCACGTCGACCGCTTTGTCGGCCTTCGTGGGCGTGATCGAGGCGACCAGTCCGCCCAGTGGGTCGGACGGGTCGAGGTCCAGCGCCGCGGGGTCGCCGCCGCTGCCGCCCTCGGGCCGGAGCTCGAGCGTTCCGGAGCCCCGCGCCGTGATCAGCTCGCCCTGCGCCACCGGCCACGCATCGGCGGTCCACTGCTCTCCGTCCTGGTCGACGAGGTTGAGCGCCTTGGGCAGCGCGGTGTCGTCGCCCTTCAGGTAGTGGTCGAGCCAGGCGAAGCTGGCCCTGCCGACCCGGTCGCTGTCGCCCGGGTCGGTGAGGCAGGTGCCGTGGCCGCCGCAGAACCAGAGCTGCGCGGTGGGGACGTCGTCGTCCTGGAGGATCGCCGTGTTCTGGGCCGCCTCGTCGAGGGTGAAGAGGGTGTCGACCGTGCCCTGGATGAAGAGCGTCGGGACGTCGATCTTCGCGATGGCGTCGTCGCCGGGGCCGCGGCTGATGAACCACTCGCGGTCCTCCTCGCTGAGCGTGCCGTCCTCGAGGCCGGACGCGGAGGCCGAGTTGATGTGCGGGTCGAGGCGCTTGGGGTCGACCGTGCTGGTGAGGATCTTCGACCAGCCCGTCTTCACCGTGTCGGCCTTGTAGAGGCTGGTCTCGAGCGAGTTCCAGGCGATGCCGGGGACGATGGCGTCGACCCGGCAGTCGATGGACGCGGTGGTGAGCTGGATGCCGCCGCCGTAGGAGAAGCCCACCATCCCGGCGCGGGGGTCGCCGTCGGCGTCGGTCTGCGCCTCGGGCTGCTCGGCCACGAAGTCGAGCATCGCCCGCACGTCCTGGCCCTCCTTCTCCGGGTCGTTCACCGTGGCGGTGCCGTCCGACTCCCCGAAGCCCCGGGGGTCCCAGGTGAGCACGTTGTACCCGTTCTCCCACATGCTCCCGATGCTCAAGGCACCGAAGAGGGCGGCGCCGTCGGTGGACGTGTCGCCGGCGAGCGACCAGCCCGGGCCCATGAGGATGGTGGGTGCCGGGTCGTCGGCCGAGGCGCCCTCGACCGGGAACCAGTGCAGCCGGATGTCGGTGTCGTCGACGGGCGAGGTCATCGTGAGGTCGCTGGCGACGTCGGCGACCGGCTCGACCGGCACCTCGTCGAACGCCGCGCCCTGGTCGCACGCGTGGCCGGTGCCGGCACCGTCGCCCGCGGGTGCGGTGGTGGTGCTGCCGCCCGCCTTCGTGGTGGTCGTGTCCTCCCCGGCGTCGCTCCCGCCCGAGCTGCAGGCGGCGAGGACGAGGGAGGCGGCGAGGAGGAGGGGAGCGAAGCGGCGCACGGCGCGGACGCTACCCCGAGTGGGTGAGGCGTGACGGAGCGTCAGAAGCGGGCGACGTCGAGCAGCCGCTCGGCCACCGCAGCGTCGCCGACCACGTCGAGCGAGGCGAGCGGCCGGCGGCGCCACAGCGCGAGCAGCAGGTCGTTCGCCGGCCCGCGCAGGGCGACGTCGCCCTTGGCGTGGGCCGCCTCCACCCGGACGCCGTCGGGGGTGAACGCGAGCAGCCACTCGGCGCCGTCGGCGGGCGCCGGGTCGTCGGTGCCGTGGATGTGGATCGTGCGGCCCGCCAGGTCCTCGGGCAGGTCGCCGAAGCGCTGGCCCCAGCGGATGCCGAGCCAGAACCGGGTCCACTCGTCGATGCCGTCCGCCGCGCCGTCAGCGGCGATCGGATCGGGCGCGGCGCCGCCCGCGGCGTGGACCGCGTCGTGCGCGTCGACGCGGTGCACCGCGACCTCCTGGGCCTGCCGCCGCATCCACCAGGCCACGTCGCCGTCGCCGGCGAAGTTCACGCACGGCCGCGCCGGGTCCTCCGCCTCGAGGTGTGCGAGCAGCTCGTCGGCGACAGCCCGGTAGGCCGGCAGGCAGTCGGGGCCCTTGGGCAGCCCGACCGGTGCCGGGGCGTCGCCGAGCGCCTTCCCGGGCGGGAGCCGCAGCATCCCGAGCACCCACTCGTGGACCTTGCCCACGTGCCGCACGACCCGCTCGACGTCCCACCCGTCGATGGTCGGCACCACCGCCCCGAGCACCGCCGGGTCGACGGCGCCGAGCCGCTCCATCTCCACTCGCAAGATCTCCAGGTGCCGCGACGGTTCCATGGTGCCGAAGTCTGCCCGACCCCGAACCGCCCTTGTCCGAACGTTCTGTGCTGCGGGTTGCTCGGCAACCACTCACCCAGGACGTTCGTCGGGCGTCGGGAGCGGGTCAGAGGGTGCTCAGGCCGCCGTCGACGGGGAGGACGGCGCCGGTGATGTAGCTGGCCTCGTCGGAGAGGAGGAAGGTCACCGGCTTGGCGACCTCCCAGGCGGTGCCCTGGCGGCCGAGGGCGACCGGCGCCTTCGTCCGGCTCGGGCGTCCGGCGGTCGCCAGGCGGCCGAGCGGCGTGTCGATGAGGCCCGGCGCGACGACGTTGGCGCGCACGCCGGCACGGGCGCCCTCGAAGGCGACGTGGCGGCAGAGCCCGGCGAGCGCGGCCTTCGACGAGTCGTACGCCGGGATGCGCGAGCCGGGCCGCAGGCCGGCCACCGAGGAGATGAGGACGATCGAGCCGCCGTCGGCCATGAGCGGCAGCGCGGCCTGGCACGTGAGGAAGTGGGCTCGGACGTTCACGTCGAAGACCTGGTCCCACTGGTCCGCCGTCGTCTGCCCGAGCCACTGCCCGGCGCCGATGCCGACGTTCACGACGACGCCGTCGAGCCCCTCGAGCAGGTCGGCGGCCTCGGCCACCATGGCGGCACAGGCCTCGGCGTCCGAGACGTCGGCCACCACCACCTGGGCGTGGCCACCGGCGTCGCGCACCTGCGAAGCCGTCTCCTTGGCCGCGGCGAGGTCGATGTCGGCGCACGCGACCGTCGCCCCCTCGCGGGCGGCGGTGACGGCGATGGCCCGCCCGTTGCCGGCCGGCGCCTCGGGATCGTCGACGTGGCGGGTCCCGGCCCCGACCACCAGGACCTTGCGACCCTCGAGCCGGCTCATGCCGGGATCCCTTCCACGCCCGCCTCGGGTTGGATCCGCAGCGAGCGCAGCGTGAAGGCGACCAGGTGGTACTGCCCGACGACCATGCACAGCTCGATGAGCTGGGCCTCGTCGTACCGGGCGGCCAGCGCCGCCCAGGTGGCGTCGCCGATCACGTTGGCCTCGTGGAGCTCGTCGGCGGCTCGCACCAGGTCGGCATCGACCGCCTCAGCCGCGGCGGCGGAGCCGGCCAGCGCGGTCATCTCGTCGTCGGTGAGGCCGGCGTGCCGGCCGAGCGGCAGGTGGTGGCCCCACTCGTAGTCGGCCCCGCAGTTGGCGGCGGTGCGCAGGATGAGCACCTCGCGATCGCGGGCCGAGAGCGTGCCGCCCGCCAGAAGGAGGCCGCCGAACTGCGACCAGCGCTTGAGCAGCCGCGGGTGGCGGGCCAGCGTGGCGAACAGGTGCATGTCCTCCCCGTCGGGGTCGAAGCGCAGCGAGTCCAGCAGCTCCTGGGTGCGCGGCTCGCGCTCGTCGGGTGGGAGGGGCGTGATCCGGGGGGTCTCCGTCATGGCCCGACACCCTGCCGCAGATCGCCATCGCCCGCTCAGCGAACGCGAATCGGGTCGTTCGTGCCGCCCAGAGCGGCTTGATCGACCCGATTCGGACCGTGGCGCGAGGTGTTCCGCCGTTTCGGGTCGTTCGTGCCGTGCGGAGCGGCTTGATCGACCTGAAACGGGGTGGGGTTCGCGTGGCGGGGGTCACGGTTTCGTCGTGGAAACGGTGCTGGCGTAGGTTCTGCGCCATGCCCGAGCACCCCATCCGTGAGCGCCTCGACGACCTGCTCGCCCGCAAGGAGCAGGCCCGCACCCCCGGCTCCGAGCGAGCCATCCAGCGCCAGCACGACCGAGGCAAGATGCTCGCCCGCGAGCGCATCGAGTACCTGCTCGACGAGGGGTCCTTCCGCGAGCTCGACATGCTCGCCCGGCACCGCAGCCCCGACGTCGCCGACCGGCCCTACACCGATGGCGTGATCACGGGCTGGGGCACCGTCGAGGGCCGCACCGTGTTCGTGTTCTCGCAGGACTTCACCCTGTTCGGCGGCGCGCTGGGCGAGGTGTTCGCGGAGAAGATCCACAAGGTCATGGACATGGCGCTGAAGGTCGGCGCGCCGGTCGTCGGCATCAACGACGGCGCCGGTGCCCGCATCCAGGAGGGCCCGGTCTCGCTGGCCTCCTACGGCGGCATCTTCCACCGCAACGTGATGGCCTCGGGCGTGACCCCGCAGATCTCGGTGATCATGGGCCCCTGCGCCGGCGGCGCCGTCTACAGCCCCGCGCTGACGGACTTCATCTTCATGGTGGAGGACACGTCGTACATGTTCATCACCGGCCCGGACGTCGTGAAGACGGTGACCGGCGAGGACGTCACCCAGCAGGAGCTGGGCGGCGCCCAGACCCACTCGTCGAAGTCCGGCATCGCCGCCTTCACCGCCCCCGACGACAAGGCGGTGCTCGACGACGTGCGCTTCCTGCTGTCGTTCCTGCCGCTGAACAACCTCGAGACCGCTCCGGTCCTCGACACCGGCGACCCCGTCGACCGGCTCACGCCCGAGCTGCTCGACCTCATCCCGGCCAGCGCCAACGTGCCCTACGACATGCGCAAGGTGGTCGAGGCCGTCGCCGACGACAACGAGTTCTTCGAGTACTTCTCGAAGTGGGCCACCAACATCGTGTGCGGCTTCATCCGCCTCGGCGGCCAGTCGGTGGGCGTGGTCGGCAACCAGCCGTCCGCCTACGCCGGCGTGCTCGACATCGAGGCCTCCGAGAAGGCGGCCCGGTTCGTGCGGACCTGCGACTCGTTCAACATCCCGCTGGTGACCTTCGTCGACGTGCCCGGGTTCCTCCCCGGCGTCGACCAGGAGTACAACGGCATCATCCGCCACGGCGCCAAGCTGCTGTACGCCTACTGCGAGGCCACCGTGCCGCGGATCCAGGTCATCACCCGCAAGGCCTACGGCGGCGCCTACGTGGTGATGGACTCCAAGTCGATCGGTGCCGACCTCGCCTACGCCTGGCCATCGGCCGAGCTCGCGGTCATGGGCGCCACCGGTGCGGTGGAGATCCTGAACCGCAAGGAGATCGCCGAGGCCGACGACAAGGACGCCAAGAAGGCCGAGCTCATCGACACCTACTCGGAGAAGTGGCTCAACCCGTACGTGGCGGCCGAGCGCGGCTACGTCGACGACGTCATCGACCCGTCGTACACCCGGCAGATGCTCATCGACGGGCTGCGGATGCTCGAGTCCAAGAAGGAAGAGCTGCCGCCCCGCAAGCACGGGAACATGCCGCTGTGACCCAGGTCCAGATCTCGGGCGACCCCACCGAGGAGGAGGTGGCGGCCATCGTCGCCGCCATCTCGGTGGCCACCCCGCGCGCCGGTGCGCCGGAGAAGCACCCCGAGCCGCCGCGCTGGCGCTGGTCGGGCCGCTGGTGGTCCCGTCCGATCCCCCAGCGCCGCGCTCGCCCCTGGTAGCTGCCCCGCTCCGGCCCGTCGGTCGGAACTTGGCACAGATCGGGGATGCACGGCGGCTTCCGCGCGCCCATCATCGGATCCACGTCCGACCGGAGGGCGCCGGAGGCCCCTGGGCCCGAGGCGTGGGTGGGCGCGGTTCGTCACCGAGGTGTCCGTGCGCAGCGGCGGCTGCGAGCGGCGCCTCGTGTGACGCGTCCGCCCTTCCACCGGTCCCGGCCGATCTGCGGGGGTAGCGTCCCGCGCGTGCTGGTGGGCCGCAGCGACGAGCTGGAGCAGGTGCGATCCTGCATCGCCGATGCCCGTCCCGTGGTGCTGGTGGGCGATGCCGGCATCGGCAAGTCCACGCTGGCGCGGGCGGCCCTGGCACCCGGGCCGTTCCGCGAGGGCGGCGCGCTCGCGTCGCTCGCCTGGTCGCCGCTGCTGGTGTTCCGGCGGCTGCTGCAGGCGGATCCGCCCGAGCTCCCCGTCGACGTGGCGGGCACGGTGCTGGGCCAGGGGCGGTCGCCGGTGCTCCTCGACGACCTCCAGTGGGCCGACGACGCCTCGCTCGAGGTGGCCGGCCTGCTGATCGGCGCCGTGGCGCTGGTCGCCACGGTCCGCACCGGCGAGGAGCGGAGCGACCTCGTGCTGGCCGCCCTCGAGCTGGTGGGCGCCGAGCGCATCGACCTCCACGGCCTGCCCGACGACTCCGCTGCCGAGCTGGCGGTGGCCGTCCACCCCGAGCTCGATGCGGATGAGCACGCCCGGCTCGTGGCGGTCGCCGCCGGCAACCCGCTCCTGCTCGGGGAGATCCCGAAGGGCCCGGATGCGGCGCCGAGCCTCGTGTCGACGCTGCTGGCCCGGCTGCGCTCGGTCGAGCCGGACACCCGAACGGCCATGGAGCGGCTGGCCGTGCTGGGCCGCCCCGCGCCGGCCACCGTCCTGGGGCCGGGTGCCGTCGACCTGCCCGCGCTCGGGCTGGCCCACCAGCTGGGCGAGCAGTTCGAGGTCCACCACAGCCTGCTGGCCGAGGTGATCGTCGACGAGCTGGGGGACCGGGCCGACGACGTGCGCCGTGACCTCGTCCCGCTCGTGGAGGCGCCGGAGCGGGCGCACCTGCTGGCGCTCGTTGGCGACCGCGGCGCGGCCCGTGCCGTCGCGATCGACGCCGCCGCAGCGGAGCCCGACCGCCGGCGCCGGGCCACGCTGCTGGCCCTCGCGGTGGCGTGCGCGCCGGACCTCGACGTCGAGCACCGCATCGAGGCGGCCCGCCTGTTCACGGCGGTCAGCGACCCGGCGGCGGCCCGGGTCCTCTGCGCCGTCGACGGCCGCGACGACCTGGACCCCGTCCGGCGCGGCGCGCTGTACGGCGCCGAGGCCGAGGCGGCCTGGCTGCAAGGCCGGCCCGACGAGATGGCGACGCTGATCGGCCAGGCGCTCCAGGACCTGCAGGGGACCGGCACCGCCTACGAGGCCGCGGTGCTCGCGGGCTCGACGGTGCTCCAGACGTTCGTCGACCTCGACGGGCGTCCGGTCCTGGAGCGGGCGCGCGAGGCGGTGCGGCTGGCCGATGCGCTCGGCGAGTGGCAGGACTACGCCCGGACCCGCCTGGCGAGCGTGCTGCTCACCGCGGGGGAGCCGGGGTGGGCGGACCTCTACGCCGGGGTCATCGACCGGGCCACGGCGTCGGGCGATGCCCCGCTCCGGCGGAGCGCGGTCACCAGCCTGGTCCTCGCTCGGTGGATCACCGGCGACGTCGCGCTCGCCGAGGCGGTCGCTCGCACCGAGCTGGAGGCCGAGCGCCCGGACGGCTTCGACGAGCACTGGCTGAGCGTGGCGTCGTACGCCGCGGTGCTCGGGCTGCTGGTCGGGCGGCCCCGAGATGAGGTGGTGGCCGAGTTCGCCCCGCTCCTGGACCGCTGGCCGGGACACCGCGCCCGGGCGTTCCTGGAGAGCGCGATCGTCCTCGCCCTGGCGGATCGCGGCCGGCACCTGGAGGCGGCCGAGCGCGCCGCGTCCCCTGCCCGAGCCGGCCTCGACGCCCAGAGCCGGTCGATCCGGGCATGGGCGGCGATCGACGCGGCATGGCAGGCCGGTCACCCGGCCGATGCCGTCGCGCAGACCGGGGACCTGCTCGCCCTCGCGGTCGGCGACTACCCGTCCGCGGTCCAGGGCCGGCTGGTCGGCGCCCACGCCGCGGTCGAGCTCGGCCGCCCGATTCCGGGACCGGCGCCCACCGTGGCCTTCCCGGCTTGGGCCGCGGCACCGGTGGAGTGGTCGGCGCTGGTCGCGGTCCAGGAGGGTCGAGCCGGCGACGCCGTGGCCGGGTTCCTCGACGCGGCCGACGGCTGGGTCGGCAACGACGTGCGCAGCGAGGGCCGCTGCCGCTGGGCGGCGGGCGCCCAGGCCGTGGCGGCCGGGCGCGCCGACGCTCCCGACCTCCTCGTCGCCGCGGAGGCGGGCGCGGCCGAGGCCGGCCTCGACGCCCTGCTGGTGCGCATCCGCCGATCGCTGCGGTCCGTCGGCGTGGCGCGGCGGGCACCGAGCACCACCGGCGTGGCCGGCCTCACCGGGCGCGAGGAAGCGGTGCTGGAACTGGTCGGGGAGGGGCACACCACGCCGACGATCGCGGCGGAGCTCGGCATCGAGCCCTCGACCGTCGAGTCGTTCGTGCGCTCCTCGATGCGGAAGCTCGAAGCCGGCACCCGAGTGGCGGCCGCCACCCGCTGGCGGGAGCTGCGGGACGAGGCGGCTCGTTCCACCCGGGACGTCACGAGGTAGGGCGACCAGGCGGTCAGGTCGGCGGTCGGGCCTCGACCCACCGGCGCACCGCCGCCGCCGTGCTCGCCGTGCCGAGCCGAGAACGGGCGTCGGCGAGGGCCCGGTTGGCGGTGCGGCGGGAGAGGTGGAGGTCGGACGCGGCGGCGGTGACGGTGGCGCCGCCGGCGAGCGCATCGAGCAGGTCGCGCTGGGTCGGCGTGAGGGCGTCGACCGCGGGATCCGCGGCCGGCTCGTGGGCGACCGGTGTGCTCAGCTTGTGGAGGTCGTCGAGGAACCGGTGCCGGGTCGCACCCCGTGCGGCCACCTCGATGGCGAGCGCAGCGCCGCGGGCCAGTGCCTCCAGGGCCGCGGGTGCGGTGTCGTCGTCGACGATCCCGACGCAGACCAACCGGTCGGCCGTCCGGTCCCACGGCTCCGGACCGAGGTCGAACCCGCGCCGCGCCGTCCACCCCGGCAGGCCGGTGAACGAGTCGGCCCCACCCGCGGCGAGCAGGAGCACCGGAGGTGGCGTGGCATCCATCGTCCGCCAGCCTGGTCCCTGGTCCGGGGCCTCGCCAGGATGCCCGAGGCGGCGGGGATGGCCGCCGGTAGGGTCCCCGCATGGATCCGGTCGACGACTGGGTGGATGCGGTCACGCACGCCACCTCGCCACCCGAGCTCTCGACGGTCGGCCCCGACTTCGCCGTCATCCACGAGGGCTTGGAGGCCCGCCGCTACGACGGCCTCGAGCCCGACGCCGACCAGGAGATCGAGGGGTTCGCGTTCCGCACCCTGCCGGCACCCGGCGAGCTGCTGGCCACGTTCGCCACCGTCAACGACGTGCACTTCGGCGAGGAGGTGTGCGGGCTCATCGACGGCTCCGACGTCGGCCCGGTGTTCCGCACCGAGCCCGGCGAGGAGCCGTTCCCGGAGATCATGAACCGGGGTGCCGTCGCCGAGATGGCCGCCATCGACCCGGCGGCCGTGCTGGTGAAGGGCGACCTCACCTCGAACGGCACGGTCGAGGAGTTCGAGGCGTTCCTCGCCGCCTACGAGCCCGCCTTCGGCGACCGCCTCACGATCGTGCGGGGCAACCACGAGAGCTACTACCGGTCGCAGCTCGCCGCCGAGCCGTTCCAGCAGGTCGACCTCCCGGGCGTCACGCTCGTGCTGCTCGACACCTCGATCGACGGCGGCGTGCCCGGCCAGGTCACGCCCGCCCAGCTCGACCAGCTCGACGAGCTCGCGGCCCGGACCGATCGCCCGATCCTGCTGTTCGGCCACCACCACCTGGGCGACCCGGACTCGCCGGAGAAGGCCGACCGCACCTTCGGCATCGGCCTCGACGACTCGGCGGCCCTGCTCGAGCTGGTGGCTCGCCGGCCGGCCGTCAAGGCGTACTTCGCCGGTCACACCCACCGGAACCGGGTGCGGCGCTTCGGCCCCACGGGCGAGGTGCCGTGGGTCGAGGTGGCGTGCGTGAAGGACTACCCGGGCACCTGGGCCGAGTACCGGGTGCACGAGGGCGGCATCGTCCAGATCGCCCACCGGATCTCCACGCCCGACGCGCTCGTCTGGACGGAGAAGACCCGGCACATGTACCACGGGCTCTACCACGACTACGCGCTCGGCCAGCTGGCCGACCGCTGCTTCGCCATCTCGACCTGAGCCAGGAGCCCCCATGGCCGACCGCACCTTCGCCGCCCCCGAGACCCTCGCCGCCTTCCGGGAGGCCGGGCACTGGTGGCGCTCGCTCGTGGGCGGCGTCGACGACCACCAGTGGGACCTCATGGCGCTCGGCGAGTGGACCGTGCGGGAGCTGGTCGCCCACGGGGCGCGGGCGTTCAAGACGGTGGCCGAGTACGCCGAGGGCGACGTGAAGGACGAGACCCGGGTCGGCACCGCCGCCGAGTACTTCCGCATCGTGCTGGCCGAGCAGACGCCGCACGTCCACATCGCCAACCGGGCCCGCAAGGAGGCCCGGGAGGAGCCGGACTGGGTGTCGGCCACGGACCAGGCGTGGGCCGCGGCCGAGCTGGTGGTGGCCCGGCTGTCGGGCGACGCGCACCTGCACCTCTTCGTGGGCGAGATGCCGCTCAGCCAGTACCTCGCCACCCGGGTGGTCGAGCTGGTGGTGCACGGCACCGACCTGGCCGAGGCCATCGGCATCCCGTCGCCACCGCCGATGTCCGCGTCGCGCATCGCCATCGACGTGCTGCTCGACCTGGCCAGCTCGGAGGACCAGGGCAGCATCCTGCGCCTGCTCACCGGCCGATCGGGATCGCTGCCGCTCTCGAACGTCCTGGCCTGACCGAGCGCGGCGGCGGACGCCGCGCATTGGCACAGATCGGGGATTCGGCCGACGACGGCTCCCGTCAGGCTGCGGGCATGACGAACGCTCGATCCCGCCTGGCCCCGCTGCTGCTGGTCGCCGCCCTCGCGGCGTGCGGAGGGGGGAGCTCCGCCGCCTCGAAGGAGACGGCGAGCACCACGGAGCCGCCGGCGAAGACCACGACGACGGCCGAGCCGACCACGACGACGACCGAGGTGCCGAAGGCGGACGAGGCGACCAGGGCCGAGGCCGCGGCGCGCGTGTTCGCCGAGGAGGACTTCCCCGAGGGGTGGACGGTCGAGGCGAAGGCGCTGCCGTACGACCGCGAGGGCATCAAGGCCGACGACTGCATCAACCCCGACGGCGGGCCGGTCTCCGAGCTGCCGCTGGGTGCGGCCGCGGGCGGACCGACGATGCGGGCGCCCGACGTGGACGCGTTCTTGAGCTCCTGGGCGGCGACCTTCGCCGACGACGCCCAGGCCGCGGCCTACGTCGACCAGATCACCGCACCCGAGTTCGCGGTCTGCACGGCGGAGGCGCTCGAGGAGGGCGGGAAGGACCGCAAGGACTTCACGGCCGTGGTCACGTCGAAGGCGCCCGAGGACGCGGGCGTCGGCCAGGACCACCGCGTGGCCGCCAACGCCTACGAGCTGCAGGAGGGCGGCGAGACCGTGAGCATCCTCTACGTGGACTCGTACCTGGTCGGCCGGACGGTGGTCACCGCCACGCTCGAGCTCGGTGGCATGACGCAGGAGCAGGCGGACGCCGTGTCCGCGGTGGATGCCCAGCTCCGAGCGAAGGCGTTCGCCGGCTGACCTGCGGGTCGGCTCGCCCCCTCCCGGCCGGTGCCGATCGGTTCGAACGGAGCGCGGCGCAGCCGCCAAGCTGGATCGATGCCGACGATCGACGACGGGCCGCTGCACGACCTCCGCGTGGTCGACCTGGCCACCGTGGTGGCCGGACCCGGCTGCGCCCGGTACCTGGCCGACTTCGGCGCCGACGTCATCAAGGTCGAGCGCCCCGGCTCCGGCGACACCACGCGTGCGATGGGCTGGACCCACCCCGACGACGACGTGACGCTGTGGTGGAAGCTGGCCGGGCGCAACAAGCGCAGCGTCACCGCAGACCTGAAGGACCCCGACGACCTGGACCGGGTGCGCCGGCTCATCGCCACCGCCGACGTGCTCGTCGAGAACTTCCGCCCGGGCACGCTCGAGCGCCTCGGCCTCGACCCGGCCGACCTGATCGCCGCCAACCCCAGGCTGGTCGTGACCCGGGTGACCGGCTTCGGGCAGGACGGGCCCTACGCCCAGCGGCCCGGCTTCGCCACCCTCGCCGAGGCCATGTCCGGCTTCGCCGCCATCAACGGCGAGCCCGAGGGCGGCCCGCTCCTGCCCCCCATCGCCCTCACCGACGAGGTCACCGCGCTCACCGCGGCGTTCGCCACGATGGTCGCCCTGCACTCCGGTGTCGGCCAGGTCGTCGACGTGAACCTGCTCGAGAGCCTCTTCCAGTTGATGGGCCCGCTCATGAGCCTGTGGGAGCTGCGAGGCGAGCAGGTGCCCCGCCTCGGATCGGGCATCGCCTACTCCGTGCCCCGAGGCACGTACCTCTGCGGCGACGGGCGGTGGGTGGCCATCTCGACCTCGGCCGAGAGCGTCGCCGTCCGGGTCATGGACCTGATCGGACTCGGCGACGACCCGAGGTTCGCCGGCTTCGCCGGCCGCATCGCCCACCGCGAGGAGATCGACGAGCGCCTGGGTGCCTGGTGCGCCGCCCGCGACCTCGACGAGGTCCTGCGGGTGTTCGAGGAGGCCCACGCCGCCGCCGCACCCGTCTACGACATGGCCGGTCTCGCCGAGGACCCGCACCTGCGCGCCCGCGGTGCCGTCGTCGACCTCGACGGCACCCCCATGCAGGGCCTCGTCGCCCGCCTCAGCAAGACCCCCGGCCGCCTCCGCTGGCCCGGCCGCGACCTCGGCGCCGACACCGAAGCCGTCTGGGACGAGCTCGACGACCCGAGCTGAGCGCCGGTCCCGCCGCCCATCGCGGCGGGCCAGCACGGACCGTGCAGGTCCGGATCGGGTCGTCGGGAAGTTGGCACAGATTGGGGGTGCGGTCCCCGGACGCCGGAGAGATGGTGCGGCGGGGAGGTGCGCCGTGCGACGTTCGACGGGTGGGATCAGGTGGGCCGCGGGAGCGGTCGTGGCGATCGCGGCAGCGATCGTCGGATCGGGTCTGGCGGTGGTGCGGGCCTCGGCGGCGACGCCGACCTGCACCCCGGGCAGGCCGACCGTCGTGGGGTCGGGCGCCGACCGGCTGACGGTCACGATCCCCGGGTGCGCGAGCGAGGCGGGCCTGACCGGCTACCGCGTGCAGGTGCTCGCCACCGCGGCGAACACGGCGGCGACGCCGGTCGACGTCGCCATCGGCACGACGCAGACCGAGGTCACCGGCCTCGAGGCCGGCACGCTCCACCGGTTCCGCGTGGCGGCGCGGAACGCCGACGGCGTCGGCCCGTTCGGCCCGGCCTCGGCCGACGCGGCACCGCCGTTCACCTCGACGTCGGCGATGGTCGACCGCCAGTACCTCGACTTCAACGGCGCGGCCGCCACGAGCGCGCAGCGCACGGCGTGGCTGGCCGACCTGGCCAGTGGGGCGAAGACGCCCGTGGACCTGGTGGACGCGGCCGAGGCCTTCCCGTACTGGCAGCGCCAGTCGCCGGTCATCCGCCTGTTCCAGGCGTACTTCCTCCGGCTCCCGGACAAGTCCGGCCTCGCCTACTGGACCAACAAGTCCCGCATCGGCACGCGCCTGGCGGCGATCTCGCTGCAGTTCTCACGATCGAGCGAGTTCACCCGCCGCTACGGCACCCTCACGAACCGCGCGTTCGTCGAGCAGATCTACCTCAACGTCCTCGGCCGGCCCGGCGACGCGGCCGGCATCAAGTCGTGGACCGCCAAGCTGGACGCCAAGACCAAGAACCGCGGCGAGGTCATGGTCGGCTTCAGCGAGTCCTCGGAGTACGTCCGCAAGACCAAGGAGCAGGTCTGGACGGTGAACTTCTTCACCGGGATGCTCCTGCGCCTGCCGACCAAGGCCGAGGTCGACACCTGGAAGCCGCAGGCCCGCGCCGCGCTCATCCGGTTCCTGCTCGGGTCGTCGGCCTACGTGAGCCGCGTGGGCACGCCCGCCCCGGGCGCAGCACCGGGCATCACGACGACGTCGCTGCCCGACGGCCGGGTCGGGAGCGCGTACAGCGCACCACTCGGCGCGACGGGCGGCACCGGTGCGCGCACGTGGTCGTTGGCGTCCGGGTCCCTCCCGGCGGGCCTGGCGATCTCGGGCAGCCAGATCACCGGCACCCCGACCGCACCGGGAACCGCGGCCTTCGCCCTCGAGGTGACCGATGCCGCCGGGCGCAGCAGCCAGCGCTCGTTCGCCATCACCGTCACGTCCTTCGCCATCACGACCTCGTCGCTTCCCGCCGGCGTGATCGACGTGGCCTACTCGACGACGCTCGCCGCAGCGGGCGGATCGGGCGGGCTCACGTGGTCCCTCGCGTCGGGCACGCTGCCCGCCGGCCTCGACCTCAGCGCCGGCGGCGTCCTCTCCGGGACCCCGACCGCCGGCGGCACCGCCAACCTCACGTTCAAGGTCACCGACGGCACCGGCGCCACCGCGACCCGGGTCCTCGCCCTCACCGTCTCCGCGTTCGGCATCACCACCGCGTCGGTTCCCAACGGCACCGTGGGCGTGGCCTACGAGGCCACCATCAACGCCTCCGGGGGCGACGGGTCCCTGTCCTGGGACATCAGCGCCGGCGCCCTGCCCGACGGCCTGTCGCTCTGGGACGGCACCATCAGCGGGACGCCGACGAAGGGCGGCACGTCCACGTTCACCGTGCGGGTGACCGACGAGTCCAACGCCGTCCGCACCCGGTCGTTCACCATCACCGTCCCGGCACTGGCGGTCACGACGGCCTCGCTCCCGGCCGGGGTCATCGCCACCGCCTACCCGAGCACCGCGCTCGCCGCCGCCAACGTCTACGGGAGCGCCACCTGGTCCCTGTCGTCCGGCTCGCTTCCCGCCGGGCTGTCGCTCTCGGCAGGAGGTGCCATCAGCGGCACCCCCACGGCCGGGGGAACCGCCACCTTCACGGTGAAGGCCACCGACGACGGTGGCAGCACGGCGACGAAGGCGCTGTCGATCAGCGTGTCGTCGTTCGCCATCGTCTCGACCTCGGTGCCCGCGGGCAACGTCGGTGTGTCCTACGCCTACGCCCTCGAAGCGGCGGGAGGCAGCGGCTACTCGTGGTCGATCACCGCCGGGTCGCTCCCCGCCGGCCTCTCGCTCGCGCCGGCCACCGGGCTCATCTCGGGCACCCCGACGTCCGCGGGATCGTCGGCCTTCACCGTCAAGGTCGACGCCTCGGGCGGCAAGACCGCATCCAGGGCGTTCACGCTCGTGGTGGCAGCGGCCGCCGACTGGCCCCAGGGCGGGCACGACGAGACCGGGCGGGCGTGGTCGCCGTCGGACGGCACGATCGACTCGACCAACGTGACCGGCATCCACGAGGAGTGGTCGGTCATCGGCGGCTTCGAGCCGGTGATCGCCGGCGGCCAGGTCTTCGGCGCCGGACCCGTCCCGGGCCGCGACGGCACCTTCGCCCCGATGGCCCTGGACCTCACCACCGGCGAGGTCGCCTGGTACGGCCCCTCGCTCCCCGACGGGTGCGGGGGCGGGCCGGTCGCGGTGACCGCCACCGCCGTGCTGGTGTCCTGCGGCAGCCTCGTCGCCTACGACCGCGGCGGCAGCCACGCCCGCCTCTGGACCACCGCCGACACCGACCCGGGCATCAGCACCCAGAACCTGCTGGTGGTGGGCTCCACGGCCATCACCTGGGCGCAGGACCGGGTGCTGGCGTACCGGCTGTCCGACGGCCAGCGCCTGTGGCAGCAGCTGCTCCCGAGCGGCACCGGTTCCATCTCCGACGTGGCCGCGTCGGGCTCCTCGGTGGTGGTGGCCTACGACACCCGGTTGCGGGCCCTCAACGCCGGCACCGGTGCCCAGCAGTGGATCCGGACCCTCGCCTCGCCAGGCGAGGTCCTCGTGGCCGACGGATGGGTCTACACCCGGGCGAACGGGGGCGTGAGCCGCTTCGCACTGGCCGACGGCGCACCGGGCTGGTCCGTCCTGGGCGGTTCGGGGATCTTCCAGCTCGTCGGCGCCGACGCCGACACCATCTACGCGTTCGAAGCCCAGTTCAGCGAGCTCGGCCAGACCAGCTCGGTGCTCCGAGCGCTGAAGGCGGCAGACGGCTCGCAACGATGGGAGCAGCCGCTCAGCACCCGCATCCGCGCCGGTGGGGTCACCAAGGACCTGGTGTGGATCCTCGAATCGCAGATCTTCGCCTGGGGGCGTGGGAGCAGCCTCATCGCCTTCCGGCGCACCGACGGCGACCTGCGGCACTGGGTCGACTTCGAAGACAACAGCTACGGCGGCGCCGCCTTCGGCAACGGCCACGTGGTGTTCGGTCAGGGCGGCAGCGCGGGGAACCCCGAGCCCGCCCGCCTGCGCTCGTACGGCTTCACCCCGCCCCTGCCGACCATCACGTCGCGGATGGTCCCCACCGCCCGCCAGGGCTCGCCCTACAGCACCCCGTTGACGGCGACGGGCGGGTCCGGCGCCCTGGCGTGGTCGGTCGCCGCCGGCTCCCTGCCCGCCGGCCTGTCGCTGTCGTCGGGCGGCGTCCTGAGCGGCACGCCCACCGCCGCCGGCGCCGTCCGCGTCACCGTCAAGGTGACCGATGCCAAGGGCCGCACCCGGTCGCGCAGCCTGTACGTGCAGGTGGTCGGCAGCGGCACCAGCACCTGGAGCGCCGAGGGACGTGACGGGGCCCGGACCTCGTCCAACCCCTTCGAGACCGCGATCACCCGCGACACCGCGGCGCAGCTCGCGTTCCGCTGGAAGACGGCGACGCCCGCCGGCACCGAGCAGTCGATGGTGGGCGACCACTCGCCGATCGTGGTGGGCTCCCGGGTCATCGACGTCGACATGGTCGGCCGGCTCGCCGCCTACGACACCGCGGGCACGACGGCCAACCGGGCCCCGGCCTGGGCCCTCACCGCCCTGGGTGGGGCCTCCTACCCCGATGCCCCCACCGAGGCGGCCGGGGTGCTCTACCTGTTCGACTCGAACCGCTTCCTCGACGCCGTTCGAGCCAGCGACGGCGTGCGCCTGTGGCACGTCGACGTGGGCGGCCCGGTGCAGTACCAGCGCAGCGAGCTCCTGGTGGTGGGGAGTCGAGTGCTCTTCCTCAACTCGGAGTACGACCTCGTGGCCCGCAACACGGCCGACGGCTCGGCGGCGTGGGGCGGGTCGGCGGTCCCGCTCGACGGGAACGAGCTGTCGGGCTCCCCGGTCCTCGCCACCGACGGCACCCGGGCGTTCGTCCTGGCGGACTGCGAGGTCAAGGCCGTGACCGCGTCGACCGGCGCCGTCGCCTGGACGGTGCCGGTGAAGGCCGGCGGCTCGACCAACTGCGGCACCACCACCCGCCACGTGCCGATGGTGGCCGACGGCGCCGTGTTCGCGTCCACGTACGACGGCTCGATCGCCATCGAGGCCGCGACGGGCGCCGTCCGGTGGAGGTCGGGCACGCGCAGCGCCTACGGCGGCGGGGCCGGGGCCATCGCCGACGGCGTGTGGGTCATGGAGGCGTCGGGCTACAACAACCTGCTGACCGCCCTCGACCTCGGCACCGGCGAGGTGCTCTGGAGCACGACGGACATCGGCCCGGCCGAGGGCTACGCCATCTCCGGCGACCTCGTGGTCGGTCGCGGCACCTACACCCTCGCCGGGTACGACCTCCTGACCGGTGAGAAGGTCTGGGAGGGCGGCTCGCCCGATGAGTCGTCGTACACCTCCGGCGCCCCCGCCATCGCCGCCGGCAAGGTCTTCGTCAGCACCCGCGACGGCATCAAGGCCTACGGCCTCCCCTGACCTCCGCTCCCCCCAGCGCGCCGCGTGCGTTCGTGCGTCGCTACGACGTGCGAGCGCACGCGGTCTGGGCGGGTCGGACCGGGGGCGGCGCTGCGCCGGGCGGCGGTCGCGTGCGTTGCTGGGTCGCTGCGACGTGTGAGCGCAAGCGGTCTGGGCGGGTCGGGGTCGTGGTCCCTGAGCTGCGTGCGTTGGGGGGTCGCTGCGACGGGTGAGCGCACGCGGTCTCGGGCGGGGTCGGCCTCGAGGGGTCCGGGGGTCAGTCCTCGGGGGAGGCGGTGGTGACCTCGATGCGGTCCTGGCGCCACTCCCTCGCGGCGTCGAGGGCGGTGAGGGACTGCTCGACGAGCTGGGCGGCGTCGAAGGCGTAGGCCGGGTAGCAGCTCATGCCGGCGCGGACGGTGCAGCCGGGGAGGTCCTCGCTGATCCGGCGACGGATGCGCTCGAGCGTCCAGATGGCGCCGTTCTCGGGGGTGTCCTCGAGCAGGACGGCGAACACGCCGGAGTCCATGCGGGCGACCGTGTCGGCCTCGCGGAGGGTGTCGGTCAGGATCTCGGCGACCGGTCGGGGGGTCGTCTGGGCGACGTCGGGCTCGCCGACCCGCTCGACCACCTCGACCATCGCCACGGTGAGCGGGCGCAGGCCCCGGCGGGCGGCCGAGATGCGCTTGCCGAGCGAGGCGTCGAAGAAGATCTGGGTGAACACCCCGGTGTCGGGGTCGGTGATGTCGTCGCCCCGGGAGGGGGCGGGCGAGGGCGCCGGGGCGGTGGCGGCCACCGGGGCGGTCTCGGCGCCGATCACGCCGGAGCGCTCGGCGAGCATCGCGGTGGCGAGCTGCTGGCGGGCGGCGATGGCCTCGGCCTCGAACTTGGCGGCCCGGGCGGCCATCTGGTCGTTCTCCCGGGCGAGCTTGTCCGCCTCCTCCTGCAGGTCCCGTCGTTCCTTGTAGCGGACCGGGGCCCGGTTGGGGAGCGTGAGCACGAGCACCACGCAGATGGCCGTGAGCACCCCGGCCACGACCACGAGCGCCGGTTCCTGGGTGGCGATGGCGGCGATGGCGAACCCGAGTCCCAGGGCCCCCGCGATGGTGCCGGGCAGCGCGCGTCGATCGAACATGGGTGCTCCATCGGCAGGATCGCGCGCGATCACAGGGTTCCCGCTCTTTCCGTGGGAATTTCGCCACCAAGCGTGAGATCCACGGGGGCGTTCACCTCCCTGCGATGGGGGTCAGCCGGCGCGGTGCGCCTCCACGAGGTCGGCGACCTCGCTCATGATCTTGACGATCTCGAAGTCCTTCGGCGTGTACACGGCGGCCACACCGGCCTCGAGCAGGCGGGGACGGTCGTCCTCGGGGATGATGCCGCCGGCGATCACGGGGGCGGTGACGCCCTCGGCACGCAGCAGCCGGACCACCTCGGGGACGAGCTCCAGGTGGCTGCCCGACAGGATCGACAGGCCGATCACGTCGACGTCCTCGTCGCGACCGACGGCCGCGATCTGCTCCGGCGTGAGGCGGATGCCCTGGTAGATGACCTCGAAGCCGGCGTCGCGGGCGGCGACGGCGATCTGCTCGGCGCCGTTCGAGTGGCCGTCGAGGCCGGGCTTGGCCACCAGGAAGCGGGGCGGGCCGCCCGCCAGCGACTGCACCCGGCTGGCCACGGAGCGGAGGCCGTCGGAGCCGCCGCCGGCGCCAGCGGCCGCCGCCACGCCCGTGGGGGCCCGGTACTCGCCGAACTCCTCGCGGAGCACGGCGGCCCACTCGCCGGTGGTGCCACCGGCGTGGGCCAGGTCGATCGACGCCGGCATGATGTTCTCGTTCGAGCGGGCGACGCGGCGCAGCTCGTCGAGGCTGCGCTTCACGGCGTCGTTGTCCCGGTTCGACCGCCACTCGGCCAGTTCGGCGATGGCCGTCTCCTGCACGCCGGGGTCGACCTTGAGGATGTTGTCGTCGCCGTCGAGCGGCGACGGGGCCGTCTCGGTGAACTTGTTGACGCCGACGACGGTGAGCTCGCCGGACTCGATCTTGCGGATGCGCTCGGCGTGGCTGCGCACGAGGCGGCCCTTCAGCTCCTCGATGGCCTCGAACGCGCCGCCCAGGGCGAGGACCTCGTCGAGCTCGGCCTGGGCGCCGTCGATGAGCTCGTTGGTCTTGGCCTCGACCACGTGCGAGCCGGCGAAGATGTCGTCGTACTCGAGCAGGTCGGTCTCGAACGCCAGCACCTGCTGGATGCGCAGCGCCCACTGCTGGTCCCAGGGGCGGGGGAGGCCCAGGGCCTCGTTCCACGCCGGGAGCTGGAGCGAGCGGGCCCGGGCGTCCTTCGACAGGGTCACGCCGAGCGCCTCGAGCACGATGCGCTGCACGTTGTTCTCGGGCTGGGCCTCGGTGAGCCCGAGGCTGTTGACCTGCACGCCGTAGCGGAAGCGGCGAGCCTTGGCGTCGGTGATGCCGTAGCGCTCCAGGCAGATCCGGTCCCACATCTGGGTGAAGGCCCGCATCTTGCAGGTCTCCTCGACGAACCGGATGCCGGCGTTCACGAAGAACGAGATGGACCCGACCACGTTGACCATGCGGTCCTCGGGGACCTGGCCCGACTCCTTCACCGCGTCGAGCACGTCGATGGCCGTGGCCAGCGAGTAGGCGATCTCCTGGACCGGCGTCGCCCCCGCTTCCTGCAGGTGGTAGCTGCAGACGTTCATGGGGTTCCAGTGCGGGATCCACTCCTGGCAGAACGCGAACATGTCGACGATCAGGCGGCGGGAGGGGAGCGGCGGGTAGATGTAGGTCCCGCGGCTCAGGTACTCCTTGACGATGTCGTTCTGCGTCGTGCCCCGGAGCTGCTGGGACTTCACGCCCTGGCGCTCGGCGTTGGCCGTGTACAAACCGAGCATCCACGCGGCGACGGCGTTGATCGTCATCGACGTGTTCATGTCGCCGACGGGGATCTGGTCGAGCAGCGTCTCCATGTGGCCGATGTGGCTCACCGGCACGCCGACCTTGCCGACCTCGCCCCGCGCCATGGGATCGTCGCTGTCGTAGCCCGTCTGGGTGGGCAGGTCGAAGGCGATCGACAGGCCGGTCTGGCCCTTGGCGAGGTTCGTGCGGTACAGCTCGTTCGAGGCCTTCGCGGTGGAGTGGCCCGAGTAGGTCCGCATCATCCACGGGCGGTCCGGCGTGCGCTGGTCGGTCATCCGCCCATTCTCCGCTGTAGACGTGGGGAAAGTCACGCTGGGAGGACGCCCAGGCGGTCTTGGGGGACCACCCCCAGGGCGTCCGATGTCCGATTTCGGTGGGATGGTCCCCATGCTCCCCGCCGCCCCGGTCTTCCTTCCGCCCCCGCCCGCCCGCTTCGGCGCCTCCGCCTTCGACCACCTGCCTCCTGCTCCGAACGCCGGCTGGCCCCACCTCCCGCCTCCTCCGCCTCCCGGGTGGTCCCGGCCGGCCGGGAGGTCGTCGGCGGCGAGCACCGTGTTCCTGACCCTCGGCCTCGCCGCCCTCGCCGCCCTCGCCGCGCTGGCCCTCGGCGCCGCCGCCGTCTTCGTGATGCTCCTGAGCTTCGGGTGCGGCTGCACGTGAGCTCGGACCCGGACCCCGACCTCGCCCACCTGCCCCCTCCGCCGGCGCCGCTGCCCGGGTCCCGATCTCGATCCCGATCCCGATCCTCGCGGCGTACCTGCCTGATCGCCCTGCTGGGACCCGCGGTCCTGTGGGCCAGCGGGTGCCTGGTCGCCGCCGCCCACCTGCCCTCGAGACCTCCCGGCGTCGAGTGCACGGCTGACACGCTCGCCTGTCTCGAGGGCACCCGCTCCGGGGCGATCGTCTCGTTGGTGGCCGGCATGGTCGTCCTGGTTCCGATCATCACGGCCGTCACCGCCTCGTGCGCGGCCGTGGGCCGGACCATCGGGCGGGTGCTCCTCGCCGGGGTCCTCGGGTTCTGCGCCCTGGAGGCGGTGGCGATGGCGGTCTCCGGCCCGAGGTGATCGACGGCCGGCAGGGCTAACGATCGGGGCGCGAACGGCCGATAGGACCGTGTGGCCCCTTCAGCGAACTGCCCCACCTGTCGTGCTGCGCTGCAGCTGACCAACCACGACACGTTCGACTCGTGGATCTGCCCGAACGGGCACGGCCTCGCCGCCACGCTCTCCGAGCTGTACGAGCGGGCGCAGGAGGACGAGATCCACGAGCTGTGGCGACTCGCCAAGGCGTCGTGGGTGGCGGCCGAGCCGACCACCGGCAAGGCCTGTCCGATGTGCTCGCGCCTGATGGTGTCGATCGTGGTCGGCACCGACGCCGACGAGGTCGACGAGCACCGCGAGGGCGACGGGCCCGACACCGGCGAGGTACCGGTGGACGTGTGCGTCGTGGACCAGGTGATCTGGTTCGACGTGGGCGAGCTGGAGCTGCTGCCCGCCGACCTGCCCGATCCGCAGCCGACCCCCGAGCAGGAGGCCGCGGTGCAGGACATCGCCCGGCAGTTCGCGGACGAGGTCGTGGCGGCCGAGGAGGCCCGCGTCGGGTTCACCGGTCGCATGCTGCGCCGCCTCCACCTGAGCCCGGCGGCGACGGCTGCGGTCAACCCGACGGCTCGCGCCGACGCCTGATCACTCGGGCAGGGTGACGCCCCGTTCGGCCGCCGCCTCGGCGACCGCGTCGGGGAACACGTTCTTCAACAGGAAGAGGTCCCGGGCCAGCACGTAGTCCGGGGCGAGCGTCTTGGCGTACCGCTCGAAGTACATGAGCTGCTTCGACACGAGCAGCAGCTCCTTCGGTGCGGTGGCGCCGTACTGGTTGGCCAGCTCCAGGTTGGCCTTGAGCTGGTCGCCGAGGCTGACCGCGCCGATGCCCTGGGTGAGCATCGGCTCCATGACCATGGCGATGGCCGGCCCGGCGACCTCCGGGTCGACGTCGTCGGGGATCACGCCCACCTCCTGGTACGCCCGCACGACCCGCCGGTAGTCCTGGTCGATGGTGGAGGTGTAGAGGATCTCGCGCATGGTGTCGCGCCACAGCTCGGGCAGCTCGCCCATGATCCCGAAGTCGAGGTAGCTGGCGCGGCCGTCCTCGAGGACCCAGAGGTTGCCGGCGTGGACGTCGCCGTGGAAGGCGCCGTGGACGAGGGCCGCCTCGACCCACACCTTGATGCCGCGGCGCAGGATCAGCTCGCCGTCGACGCCGAGCTCGGCGATGCGGTCGAACTCGTCCATCGGCACGCCCCGCATCCGCTCCATGCAGATGAGGTGGGGGCCGCAGAAGTCCCAGTAGACCTCCGGGGCGGTGATGCCCTCGTTGTCGCCGAAGGCGCCGATGTGGTCCCGGAACGACGACTGCCGGTGGGCCTCGAGCGCGGCGTTGAGCTCCTGGTTGGTGACCTCGTGGAGGTCCTCGACCATGCCGATCACGTTCGCCCGCTTCGCGAAGTTCAGCCGGCTCAGCAGCTTGGTGGCGAAGAAGTACTGGATCCGCAGGTCGGTGTTCATGCGGTGGGCGATGTCGGGCCGTTGGAGCTTGATGACGGCTTCGCGCCCGTCGGGGAGCGTGCACGCGTGGACCTGGGCGATCGACGCGGCCGACAGCGGCACGTCGTCGAACGCGGCGAACACCTCGTCGGCCGGGGCGCCCAGCTCCTCCTCGACCAGCCGGCGGACGGTGGCTGCGTCGAAGGGCCGGACCTCGTCGAGCATCTTGAGCGAGGCGTCGGCGAGCGGTGCGGGGAACAGGCTGGGCGAGCTGGCGATGAGCTGGCCGAGCTTCACGAACGTGGGGCCGAGCTGGTCGAAGCCCTCGACGACGCCCTCCGATGCCGCGGTGGCGAACGAGCGGCCCCGGCGGCGCACGATCCAGCCGGCGCACGAGCGCAGCACGGCCGCGAACAGCACGAAGCCGATGAGCAGCATCCGCCGCAGCTCATCGAGCCCGAACCGGCCGAGCGGCGGCGCGTGGACCTCGAGCGCCTCGGGAGGGGGTCCGTCTGCGTAGGGCCCGCGGTGCACGGCGAGACCGTACCCTCTGCCCATGGGGTCGCCGAGGAAGGTCACGGTCCTGACCGGAGCGGGCATCTCGACCGACTCCGGGATCCGGGACTTCCGCGGGCCCAACGGCGTGTGGACCCTCGACCCCGCGGCCGAGAAGCTGTTCACGATCCAGAACTACCTGGCCGATCCCGCCATCCGGCGGCGCTCGTGGCTGGCCCGGCGGGAGAACCCGGCCTGGGGCGCCGATCCCAACGCCGGCCACGAGGCCGTGGTCGAGCTGGAGCGGCGCGGTGCGCTCCGCGCCGTGATCACCCAGAACATCGACCGGCTGCACCAGAAGGCGGGCTCGTCGCCGGAGCGGGTGATCGAGGTCCACGGGAACATGGTCGACGCGGTGTGCTGGGACTGCGGCGCCCGCAGCGCCACCCAGGATGCGCTCGCGCGGCTCGACGCCGGGGAGGACGACCCGGCCTGCCTCGAGTGCGGCGGGATCTTGAAGACGGCCACGATCATGTTCGGCCAGACCCTCGACCCCGATGTCCTCGGTGCCGCCGCGGCGGCCGCCCAGGACTGCGACGTGTTCGTCGCCGTCGGCACCACGCTCCAGGTGCACCCGGCCGCCGGGCTGTGCGACGTCGCCGCCCGCAGCGGCGCCGAGCTCATCATCGTCAACCGGGACCCCACCCCCTACGACGCGCTCGCCTCCCGCATCCTCCGGGACCCGATCAGCGACGCGCTCCCCGCGCTGGTCGACGAGCTCACCGCCTGATCAGGCGTCGAGCAGGCGGAAGACGGGGAAGCCGGGGGCGATGGCGAGGAGCTCCTCGTCGGTGGAGGAGGCGTCGATGCCATCGAAGAAGCGGCCGACCTCCCAGGCCCACCGCTCGAGGTACTCCCGGAGGATGGCCGGCTTGACCTGGTCGGCCAGCTCCTCGGAGCGGAACGCCTCGACCCGGCGCCCCACCTTCAGCTCGCCCTGGCCGTCGGCCGCCCGCAGGTTGCGGACCCACTGCGTGGTGCCGCGAGGGGCGACGAGGTAGCGCTCGCCGTCGAGGACGAGCAGGTTGACGACGGTCGAGCGGACCTCGCCGCTCGTCCGGCCGACGACCCGCAGCTCGCGGGACCCGGAGATGCTGAGGCCCATGGCCGTGAGGCGGCGGGCCAGGCGGTTGAACAGCCGGTCGCCCGCGGTGGGGGCGAGGTAGCGGTCGGTGGCGGGGTCGATCGTGGCGGTCATCAGGAGGCTCCTTGTTGGGAGAGCGATGCTCTCGGAATAGGGAGCAGTGTTCTCCCGATGCAGGCTGTTGTCAAGAGCAGTGCTCTCTCAACCCCGGCTAGCGTGCGGGCCATGCCGATCGACCCGACCACGCCCCGGGCCCTCGCCCGGGTCGAGCGCATCGCCGAGATCAAGGAGGCGGCGCGCCGCCAGCTGGTCGAGGTCGGCTCCGACGGGCTGTCGCTCCGGGCCGTCGCGCGGGAGCTCGGCGTGGTGTCCTCGGCGGTGTACCGCTACTTCGCCAGCCGCGACGAGTTGCTCACCGCGCTCATCATCGATGTCTACGACGCGGTCGGCGCCGTCGCCGAGGGCGCGGCCGCGGCGACCAGCGGGCGCCGGATCGGCGAGCGGTGGACGGCGCTCGCCCGGGCCGTCCGGTCGTGGGCGGTCGCCCAGCCGCACGACTACGCCCTCATCTACGGCAGCCCGGTGCCCGGCTACCGGGCACCCGAGGACACGGTCAGCCCGGCCCTGCGCGCCCCGCTGGCCGCGCTCGGCGTGGTGGCCGACGGCGTCGCCGCCGGCGAGGTGGGCACCGAGCGCCGCTCGCCCGTGGCCCGCCCCGTGCACGCCGACCTCGCGACGCTGCGGTCCGGCGCGGGCGTGGACCTCGACGACGAGGTCCTGGCCCGAGCGCTCGCCGCCTGGACGGGCCTGCTCGGCCACATCAGCTACGAGCTGTTCGGCCACCTGCACAACGGGATCACCGACTACGACGCCTTCTTCGAGCACCAGCTCGCCCGATCCACGGCGATCCTGATCGAAGGCGGCCCCACGGTCTGACGCGAACGTCGAGGAGGAGCCGCCTCACGTCCTCACCAGGGTCGCGGGGCGGGTCCGGGCTAGGAGGCGGCGGCTTCGGCGGCCTTCTTGGCGGCGATGCGGCGGAGCGGCGGGTCGTACTTCGGCGGGACCTTGCGGGGCGGGAGGGCGTGGAGCAGGTCGTGAGACGCCTCGGTGATGATGGCGACCGCCTTCTCGAAGGCCTCCTCGGTGGCATCGGAGGTCTTCTGCACGCCGCTGATCTTGCGGACGTACTGGCGGGCCGCCGCCTCGATCTCCTCGTGGGTGGCGTGGGGCTCGAGCCCGCGGAGGGTGGTGATGTTGCGGCACATGCGGTCCATGGTCGCGCGGGCCCCTGCGGCTGTCACCCGCCGAAGGCAGGCGGCAGCGGGAGCGGGACGGCCTCGGCGACGCGCCGGCGGTACTCCGACCGGGGGACGTCGATCGCCCCCAGGGTCGCCAGGTGGTCCGTCTTCCACTGCACGTCGAGCAGCGTGGCGCCGCCGTCGACGAGCCGCTCGACCAGGCCGACGAGCGCCACCTTCGACGCATCGGTCGCCCGGTGGAACATCGACTCGCCGGCGAAGAGCCCGCCGATCGCCAACCCGTACAGGCCTCCGACCAGTTCGTCGTCGACCCACGTCTCGACGCTGTGCGCCCAGCCGCGGCGGTGCAGGTCGCGGTAGGCGGTCTTGATCCCCTTGCTGATCCACCCGTGGGGCCGGCGGGGGTCGCTGCACGCCTCGATGACCTCGTCGAACGCGGTGTCGACCCGCACCTCGGCCCGGTCGCACGCCTTGCGGAGCGACCGGCTGACCTTGAGACCGTCGAGCGGGATGATCCCCCGCGGGTCGGGCGACCACCAGCCCGGCGACCGGCTCCAGCGCACCGGCATGGGGAACAGGCCCGACCGGTAGGCGGCCAGGATCGTGCCCGGCTCGAGGTCGGCGCCGATGGCCACCAGGCCGGATTCGTCGGCGCGATCCGGGTCGGGCATCTCCCACCGGCTGGGTGGCGGCTCGACGGGGACGGTCATGGCGGGGCCGAGCATGCAACAGTGGCGGCGCGGGCGCCAGAGGGGCGGCTCGCAGGAGGCTTCCCCCCACCATGCGATCTGCTCGCCTGGCCCTCGCCGCGCTCGCGGCGTGCACGGCCCTCGCGCTCCCGTCGGCGGCCCACGCCGCGCCGCTCCAGTTCTTCACCGAGTCGACCCACACCGAGCTCGACTCGTGGCTCAAGGGCGGCGGCACCCCGCTCGTCGGCGACTTCAACGGCGACGGCGAGGGCGACGTCTTCCTCTACCGGCCCGGCGCGGGCACGGAGCGGCTGCTGTTCGGCAAGGGCGACCGGGGCGGCGCCTGGTTCTCGAACACCAGCGCCAACATCCAGGTCAACGGCACGTACACGCCGGTCGTGGGCGACTTCAACGCCAACGGCAGCACCGACATCCTCTGGTACGGACCCGGGACCGCGCCCGACACGCTGTGGTCGTTCAACAAGCAGTCGTCGACCTTCGTGGTCACCAAGCCGGTGATCAACGGCCGGTACCGGCCGTTCGTCGGCGACTTCACCTCGAACGACGGCCAAGCCACCGACGACATCTTCTGGTACGCCCCGGGCTCGGGCGCCGACAGCATCTGGAAGGGCATCGCCGGTCGGCGGGTCTCGTTCTCGTCGATCCCCCAGCGGATCTCGGGCACCTACACCCCGCTCGTCGGGTCGTTCACCCCGGATCCGGGCACCGGCGGGAGCACCGACTCGACGCTCGACATCTTCTGGTACGCCCCCGGCGCCACCGGCGACTCGCTGTGGAAGGGCGACGGCAACGGCCACTTCACCCCGCAGGCCTACCGCGTCAGCGGCACCTACAAGCCGATCGTCGGGTTCTTCGACGGCTACGGCGTCCAGGACATCTTCTGGTACTCGGCCAACGGCCCGGACTCGGTCTGGCTGGCGGACCCCGCCACCGGGAAGTTCACCGCCCACGGCGCCTCGATCGGTGCGGGCTTCACCCCGATCACGGGCGAGTTCACCATCCCCGACGAGCCGATCTACTGGTGGTCGACCACCGGGCCCGACCGGCTCTGGATCCCCGAGGGCGAGCCCGGTACCTGGGCGTACTCGGAGCTGAACAACAACAGCGACGTCGGCGCGGGCTCCAAGCCCGTGGTCGTCGACCTCGACGGCGACGGCAACAACGACATCCTCTGGCTCCCGACCGCGGCCTCGGCCCACACGAAGATCTGGTGGGGCCCGGGCTGATCGCCGACCGCCCCCCCCCCGAACGCGGAGGAGCCCCGGCCGATGGCCGGGGCTCCTCTCGTTCTCGGCCGGCAGGCGCCGGCGTCGACCGGCCTACTTGCGGTAGTCGTAGAAGCCGACGCCGCTCTTGCGGCCGAGCTGGCCGGCGGTGACCATGCGGCGCAGGGCGGGCACGGCGGCGTAGTTCGGGTCGCGGAACTCGTCGTAGAGGGCGTCGAGGATCGACAGCGAGGTGTCGAGGCCCACGAGGTCGAGCAGGGCGAGCGGGCCCATCGGGAAGTTGCAGCCGCCCTTCATGGCGGTGTCGATGTCGTCCCGGTTGGCGGTGCCGTTCTCGAGCATCCGGACGGCGTTGTTGAGGTACGGGAACAGCAGGGCGTTCACGATGAAGCCAGCGCGGTCCTTGACCTCGACCGGGTCCTTGCCGCAGGCGCTGGCGAAGGCGGTGACCTCGGCGACGGTCTCGTCGGAGGCGGTGAGGGGCCGGACGATCTCGACGAGCGACATCATCGGGGCCGGGTTGAAGAAGTGCACGCCGACGACCCGGTCGGGGCGCTGGGTGGCGACGGCCATGTCGATGACCGACAGGGTCGAGGTGTTGGTGGCGATGATCGCCCCGTCCTTGCAGATGCCGTCGAGCTCGGCGAAGAGCGCCTTCTTGACGTCCATGTCCTCGACGACGGACTCGATCACGAGGTCGCAGTCGGCGACGGCGCCGATGTGGTCGGTGGCGGTGACCCGGGCGAGGGCGGCGTCGGCGTCCTCCTGCGAGAGCTTGCCCCGCTCGACCTGCTTGGTCAGCGACTTGGTGAGGGAGGCGACCATGGCATCGGCCGTCTCCTGCTTGCGGGACCGCAGGACCACCTCGTGGCCGGTCTTGGCCGCCACCTCGGCGATGCCGGACCCCATGATCCCCGAACCCAGAATGCCCACTCGCTTGATCGTCATGGGCGGTCAAGCTACCGATCCCGCCTTCCCGGCGCCCAACCGGCGGGTCGGTAGGGTCGGGGCATGTCTGGACACCTGGCACTGGTCGGCGGTGGCGAGTTCACCGAGGGATGCACGTTCGATGCCGGTCTCCTGGAGGCCAGCGGGGCCTCCGAGGTGCTGATCGTCCCGACCGCGGCGGCCTACGAGCACCCGCAGCGCCTGGTCGAGCGGGCGGCCGGCTGGTTCGACCGCCTGGGCGTCCCCGCCCGCGGCCTCGAGCTGCTGGCCCGGCCCGACGCCTCCGCCCCCGACGTCGTCGAGGCGCTCGCCGCGTCGACCTTCACCTACCTCGTCGGCGGTTCGCCGCTGCACCTGCGTGCGGTCATCAAGGACTCGCCGGCCTGGGACGCCATCGAGGCGGCCTGGCTCGGGGGCGGCGTGCTGGCGGGCTCGTCGGCCGGGGCCATGGTCCTGTGCGACCCGATGGTCGATCCCCGTGGCGGGGCGTTCACCCTCGGCCTGGGCCTGCTCCCCGGCGTGGCCGTGATCCCGGCCCACAACCACTGGTCCGAGGACGCCGCGCACCGCACCCGCAAGATGAGCCCGCCCGACCTCGTGTTGGCCGGCATCGACGAGTCGACCGCCCTCATCCGCGATCCCGACGGCGCGTGGCGCGCCGAGGGCGCCGGCGAGGTGGTGCTGTTCCTGGGCGGCGACCCCACCGACCTCAGCGCCCTCCCCGGCTGAACCGACCCCCGCTCGGCATTCGTGGGCCGGGTGCCCGCACGGGCATCCTCACCGACGAGCGTCGATGACGTTCGAGCGCGTGCTCAGGACTCCTCGATGGTCACCGACTCGATGGTGACCTGCTTGGACGGGACGCCGCTGCCGGGCTGGGACTCCAGGTCCGAGATCGCCTGGAGCACGTCGAGGCCCTCGGTGGCCTGGCCGAAGACGGCGTACATGCCGGCGCTCGGGCCGATGGCGTCGGAGTCGCCGAGGTAGCTGCCGGCCTCCTCGCTCACGAAGAAGAACTGGCCGCCCGCGCTGTTCGGGCCGGAGTTGGCCATGGCGATGACGCCGGGCTGGTAGTCCTCCGGCGTGAACGGCATGTTCTCGTCGGGGATGGCGTAGCCGGGGCCCTCGTCGGTGTTGTCCTGCGTGTGGGGCGAGCCGCCCTGGATGATGCCGGTCTGGGCCTCGGTGCGGAACAGGTCGGTGCCGTCGAAGTAGCCCGATCGGGCGAGGTTCACGAAGTTGTTCGTGGTGATGGGCGTCTTGGTGGTGTCGAGCTCCAGGACGACCGTGCCCTCGCTGGTCTCGATGGTGGCCGTGTAGGTCTTGTCGAGGTCGATGCACTGCTTCGGGGCGTCGTCGAAGGTGAGCACCGGCTCATCCACCCCGTCGGCCGGGGCGCACTCGCCCGTGCCGTAGCTGGCCGTGCTGCTCGTCGTGCCGCTGGCGGCGGTCGTGGTGGTGTCCTTGGTGGCGCCGTCGCTGCCGCTGTCGCTCGACCCGCAGGCGGCGAGGGTGAGGACCAGGGCGACCGCGAGGGCCGCCGCGGTGGTGCGCCGCCTCATCCGAACAGGGGGTTGTAGAGGAGCACCGCGATGACCACCACGACCAGGAGGATGACCAGGTTGCGGATGGTGTTGTTGCGCTTCTCCTTGGCGGCGGCCGCTCGTTCGGCCTCGAGCTTGGCGGCCTTGTTGGCCTTCTGGCGGTCTCGCTTCTCGGTACCCATCGGGCGGGAACCCTACCGCCGCCGGAACCGGCGCCCGAGGCGGCCGGAACCGGCCCTGGCGGCGGTGGTGGCCGAGGATCTGCGTCCGGGCCGTAGCGGCGCGAACGCACCTCGTGCCCGACCAGATGGTCCGGCCGCGCGAAAGCGACCAGAATGGGCCGATGCGCGACGAGGACCACGCCGACGAGGTCGAAGGCGACGCCGTCGACGATGCCACCGACACGGCGTTCAGCGCCCAGGTCGGCCAACGCCTGCGGGCGATCCGCCAGGCCCAGGGCCTGTCGCTGGCCGAGGTCGAGTCCCGGTCCGAGGGCCGATGGAGCGCCTCGGCGGTCGGTGCCTACGAGCGGGGCTTCCGCACGCTGTCGCTGCCCCGGCTCAAGAGCCTGGCCGACTTCTACAAGGTGCCCGTCGCCGTCCTCCTGGGTGAGCCCCTGCCCGTGGACGCCGCTGCGGAGCGCCGCAAGATCGTGCTGGACCTGAACGCCCTGGCCAAGATCGATCCGGCGGCGCCGATCCGGCGGTTCGTCCAGTCGATCATCGAGGCCCGCGGCGACTTCAACGGCAAGGTCCTGTCGCTGCGCCACGACGACCTGAAGGCGCTCTGCACCCTGGTCGGAGGCGACATCCCGACCGGCGTGGCCCAACTCCGTTCCTGGGGCGTGATGGTCGACGGGCCCGAGATCGCCTCGGACCCGCTCCGCGACCTCTGACCCGCTTCGCAACCTCGGACCCTCCGCCGATAGCTTCAACGGCCGTGGGTCTCGTCGTCCAGAAGTTCGGTGGCACGTCCGTTGCCGATCCCGACCGCATCCGTGAGGTCGCGGATCACGTCGCGCGCACGCTGAAGCGCGGTGACCAGGTCGTCGTGGTGGTCTCGGCCATGGGCAAGGAGACCGACGAGCTGCTCCACCTGGCGTCGCAGGTGTCCAAGACCCGCCCCGGGCGGGAGATGGACATGCTGATCACGGCCGGCGAGCGCAAGGCCACGGCGCTGCTGTGCATGGCCCTGCACGACAAGGGCATCCACGCCGACTCCTTCACCGGGAGCCAGGCCGGGTTCATCACCGACACGAACCACATGAACGCCAAGATCCTCGAGGTCCGCGCCGAGCGGGTCCGGGCGGCGGTCGATGCCGGGCACGTCCCGGTGGTCGGCGGCGCCCAGGGCGTCTCCACCAACAAGGACGTCACCTTCTTGGGCCGCGGCGGCTCGGACACCACCGCGGTGGCCCTGGCGGAGGCGCTCGGCGGCGACTGCGAGCTCTACACCGACGTGTCGGGCGTGTTCACCACCGATCCGCGGGTGGTCCCCGTGGCCCGCCGCATGAACCACATCTCGTTCGACGAGATGCTCGAGATGTGCGCCGCCGGCTGCCCCAAGCCGGCCATGCGGGCCGTCGAGTTCGCCCGCACCCACAAGGTCAAGCTGCACGTCCGCTCGGCGTTCACCTGGGAACCGGGGACCTGGATCACCGAAGAGGAGCCCAACATGGAAGATGCGATCGTCTCCGGGATCGTCGGCGACGACTCCGAGGCCAAGGTGACCATCACCGGCGTGCCCGACCGGCCGGGCGTGTCCGCCGTGCTGTTCCGTGCCCTCGCCGAGGCCGACGTGAACGTCGACATGATCGTGCAGAACGTGTCCGAGGCCGGCATCACCGACATCTCCTTCACGGTGCCCGCCGAGGGCCTCGAGTCCAGCGTGGCCATCGCCGAGCGGGTCGCTCCCGAGATCGGCGCCGACGGCGTCACCTACGACCCGTCCATCGCCAAGGTCTCCCTGGTCGGTGCGGGCATGAAGACGAACCCGGGCGTGGCCGCCACGGTGTTCGAGACGCTCGCCGCCAACCACATCAACATCGAGATGATCTCCACCTCGGCCATCCGCATCTCGTGCGTGGTGGCCGGCGAGGAGTGCGACGCGGCCGTGACCGCGCTGCACACCGCCTTCGGGCTCGACCACCCCAGCTGAATCTCCCTTGGGGACGGCTGGGGGGCCGCCGGTAGCCTGTTCGCCATGCGCGTAGGGATCGTTGGTGCAACGGGTCAGGTCGGCAGCGTCATGCGGGGCATCCTCGCCGAGCGGGACTTCCCGGTCACCGAGCTGCGGCTGTTCGCCTCGGCCCGGTCGGTGGGCCGCACCCTCGACTGGAAGGGCACCGAGATCGCCATCGAGGACGCGGCCACGGCCGACTACTCGGGGCTCGACATCGTGCTGTTCAGCGCAGGTGGCGCCACCTCGAAGGAGCTCGCGCCCAAGGTGGCGGCCGCCGGTGCCGTCGTCATCGACAACTCGTCGGCGTGGCGCATGGACCCCGAGGTCCCGCTGGTCGTCGCCGAGGTCAACGGGCACGCCGCCACCGCCCGCCCGAAGGGCATCATCGCCAACCCGAACTGCACGACGATGGCCGCCATGCCGGTGCTCGGCCCCCTCCACCGCGAGGCCGGGCTGAAGACCCTCGTCGTCTCCACGTACCAGGCCGTCTCGGGCGGCGGCCTCGCCGGCGTCGCCGAGCTCGACGAGCAGGCCAAGAAGGTCGTCGACCAGGCCGCGAGCCTCACGTTCGACGGCCGGGCCGTCGACTTCCCCGAGCCGCAGAAGTTCCCGGCGCCCATCGCCTTCAACGTCGTGCCGAAGGCGGGCAACATCGTCGACGACGGCCTCGACGAGACCGACGAGGAGCAGAAGCTCCGCAACGAGACGCGCAAGATCCTCGACATCCCCGAGCTGCTCGTCTCGGGCACGTGCGTCCGGGTGCCGGTGTTCACCGGGCACTCCCTGTCGATCAACGCCGCGTTCGAGCGCCCGATCACGCCGGACCAGGCGCGCCAGCTGCTCGACTACGCCCCGGGCGTCGAGCTGTCCGAGATCCCGACCCCGCTGCAGGCCGCCGGCGCCGACCCCACCTACGTGGGCCGCGTCCGCGTCGACAGCACCGTCGAGCACGGGCTCGCCCTGTTCCTCTCGAACGACAACCTCCGCAAGGGCGCCGCGCTCAACGCGGTGCAGATCGCCGAGCTGGTCGCCGCCGAGCTGTCGGCCTGAGCGGAGCGCACCCCTCCTGAGCCCGGCTCAGGGGCAGCTGCAGGGGATCGAGCCGCAGCGGGGGCAGCCGTCGGCGTAGCGCTGGGCGGCGTCCTCGAGCGACAGGTCGAGCTGGTGGGCCAGCGAGGCGAGCCAGGCGAGGACGTCCGAGAGCTCGTGACGCTGCTGCTCCACCGTGCCCTTGCGGACGGCCTGGGCCAGCTCGCCCAGTTCCTCGCACAGCCAGGCGACGGTGGCCGCCGTGCCCCGGGCTCGGTCGCGCTCCCCGTAGGTGGCGGCGATGGTCTCCTGGAGCTCGGTGAGGTGCACGGGCCGAGCGTAGGGCCGCGTAGTCTCCGGCGATGGCTGGGACCGGAGCGCTGGGGCGGCTGAAGCACAAGGTGGCGTCGTCGCTGTCACGGCGTCCGAAGGCCTCGACGCCGGCAGCGGCCGACGAGCACGCCGGCACGGGCGGCATCGCCGTGTCGTACGCCCCTGAGCTCGACGGTGATGCCGACCCGGGTGAGGTCGTGTGGACCTGGGTGCCGTTCGAGGACGACCCGTCGCAGGGCAAGGACCGGCCGGTCCTCGTGCTGGGCTGGGACGGACCGCTCCTCGCCGCGGTGCAGCTGTCCAGCAAGGACCACGGGCAGCGGCGCGACGCCCACGAGTGGGTCGAGGTCGGCCGCGGCGGGTGGGACCCCCAGCACCGGGTCAGCTACGCCGATGCCAGCCGCCTGCTGCGGGTGCAGCCGACCGCGGTCCGCCGAGAGGGCGCGTCGCTCGACGAGCGGGCGTTCGAGCGGGTGCTCGCCCGCGTCGGCGAGATCCACGGCTGGACGCGGTAGCGCCAGCCGCCGGCGCGTAGGCGCCGGGTCGACGGGCGGTCGGAGGTGGTGGGCTCAGCCGGTGGCGCGGGCCGGGTTGAGCGGCACCACGACGGGGTCGTCCGAGGCGAGCACGCGGGGGTCGACGCCGCGGCGCGGCGGCCGGCC
>Ga0182736_1000651_pt1 | contig 46847 bp, 46 predicted proteins | sample eDN5th30CKraftBY_FD_128882 | JGI IMG/M metagenome (GOLD analysis project Ga0182736, IMG submission 128882) | Enriched backyard soil microbial communities from Emeryville, California, USA - eDNA 5th pass 30_C Kraft BY (version 2) (version 2) | ecosystem: Environmental > Terrestrial > Soil >... | reverse complement strand
GAATCGCTCGGCGCCCACCTTCGTCAGCGCCGCCGTCAGCGTCGTCTTACCGTGGTCAACGTGACCGATCGTGCCCACGTTCACGTGCGGCTTCGTCCGCTCGAATTTACCCTTGGCCATGGCAGTGCTCTCAGTAGCTCGAATGTAGGAGTGAAAGAATGGTGCTCACGAATGGAATCGAACCATCGACCTCCTCCTTACCAAGGAGGTGCTCTACCGACTGAGCTACGTGAGCACGCGAAAACGGCCGTGCAACTTTGTCAATTTCCGGAAGACGCGTGTCGTGCTGCGGCGTACTTCAATGGAGCGGGAGACGGGAATCGAACCCGCACCATCAGCTTGGAAGGCTGAGGTTCTACCATTGAACTACTCCCGCCCGGGGAACGTCACGCCACTTCCTACCGCATCTCGCCGTCGTCGGCCGCCCTGCGGGCGATCCGGAGACGGATGGAGGGAGCGAGATTGCTCCGGGCTTCCTGCCCTGCGCCCCTCCGGGGCCGCGCCTTCGGCGCGTTCCGGATCGCTCCTGCGATCCGGTCGAACTTTCGTCATTCGTTTCGGTGGTTCGAACCCACCTCGCGAACGCTGCTGCAATCTTGAAACGTGGTGGAGGGAGGTGGATTCGAACCACCGAAGGCGTTAGCCAGCAGATTTACAGTCTGCCCCCGTTGGCCGCTTGGGTATCCCTCCGGAACGGAGCCGCGCATTCTCACTACATGACCGGTCACTGTCAACAAGAAGCTGCCGTCGCGAGTGCAATTTCTTGGCCTGTCGACGCGCCGCGCCACGCGGACGCGGCACGCGCGGCGCGGCAACTCAGACGTTGAAGCGGAAATGCAGGATGTCGCCTTCCTGCACCAGGTACTCCTTGCCTTCCAGGCGCAGCCGTCCGGCTTCCTTGGCGCCGGCTTCGCCGCGGTACTTGATGAAGTCGTCGTAGGCGATCGTCTCGGCGCGGATGAAGCCGCGCTCGAAATCGGTATGGATCACGCCGGCCGCCTGCGGCGCGGTCGCGCCCTTGCGCACGGTCCAGGCGCGCACTTCCTTCTCGCCGGCCGTGAAATAGGTCTGCAGCCCGAGCAGCCGGTAGCCGGCGCGGATCACGCGATTGAGGCCCGGCTCCTCCAGGCCCATGTCGGCCAGGAACGCGTCGCGATCGGCCTCGTCGAGCTGCGAGAGCTCTTCCTCGATCGCCGCGCAGACCGGCACGACCTCGGCGCCCTCGCCCTCGGCGCGACGGCGGACCGCGTCCAGATGCGGATTGTCGGTGAAGCCGTCCTCCTTGACGTTGGCGATGTACATCAGCGGCTTGAGCGTCAGCAGGAACAGGTCGCGGACCTGCGCCTTCTCCTCGTCGTCGAGTCCGGCGGCACGCGCCGGCCGGCCCTCGTTGAGCGCCTCGGCGAGCTTGCGCAGCACCGGACGCTTGGCCAGCGCGTCCTTGTCGTTGGCCTTGGCGGCGCGCTCGACCCGGTTCAGCGCCTTCTCGACCGACTCCAGGTCGGCCAGCGCCAGCTCGGTGTCGATCGTCTCGATGTCGGAGATCGGATCGACCTTGCCGGTCACGTGCACGATGTCCGGATGCTCGAAGCAGCGCACGACGTGCGCGATCGCATCGACCTCGCGGATGTGCGCGAGAAACTTGTTGCCGAGGCCCTCACCCTTGGACGCGCCGGCGACCAGGCCCGCGATGTCGACGAACTCGATCGACGTCGGGATGAGCTTCTGCGGCTTGGCGATGCTGGAAATCGCCGCCAGCCGCGGATCGGGTACCGGCACGACGCCGACGTTAGGGTCGATCGTGCAGAACGGGAAGTTGGCCGCCGCGATGCCGGCCTTGGTCAAGGCATTGAACAGCGTGGACTTGCCGACGTTGGGCAGACCGACGATGCCGCATTTGATACCCATCTGGAACTCCGCAATGGTGAAAACCGGCCCGTGCAGGGTCCGGCGGTGCTAGGCGCGGCCCGCCGACGGCGTGTGCAGCACCAGCATGGCTTTCTCGAACTCGCCGCGCACCGCGAGCGGAAGCACACCGAGCGCCTGATCGATCGAATCGCGTATCGCCGCCTCGTCGGCCACCGACGGCCGGCCCAGCACCCACGGCGTGACCTGGTCGCGATGACCGGGATGGCCGATGCCGACGCGCAGCCGATGGAAGCGGCCGTGCCCGAGGTGGGCGAAGATGTCGCGCAAACCGTTCTGACCGCCGTGCCCGCCGTCGAACTTGAGCCGGACCGTGCCGGCCGGCAGATCGAGGTCGTCGTGGACGACCAGCATCTCCTCCGGCGCGATCTTCCAGTAGCGCAGCGCCGCGGCGACCGCGACGCCGCTCTTGTTCATGAACGTTGTCGGCTTCTGCAGCCAGACCGGCGCACCCTCGAGCGTGAGCTTGGCGGTATGCGCATGCAGCTTGGTCTCGTTGCCGAATCGACCGCCCTCGCGCTCGGCGAGGGCGTCGACCAGCCAGAACCCGGCATTGTGCCGGGTTCTGAGGTACTCGGCCCCGGGATTACCGAGGCCGACGATGAGCCGCAGACCGGCCATCGCGTATCGCCGGGAACCGACGCCTTACTTCTTCTCGTCCTTCTTCGCGTCGGCGGCCGGGGCTTCTGCGGCCGGCTCCGGCTCGACCTCTTCCTTGGCCATCTTGGCGATGACCACGGCGATGTCGTGCTCCTTGCCGAGCTTGAGCTCCGGAATCTCCACGCCTTCGGGCAGCTTGATCTCCGACAGGTGGATGATGTCGCCGAGCGTGATCTGGCCGAGGTCGATCTCGATGAACTCCGGCAGATGACGCGGCAGGCACGACACTTCGATCTCGTTGAGCTCGTGCATGACGATGACGCCGCTGGTCTTGCCGGCCGGCGAGGTTTCCTGGTTCAGGAAGTGCAGCGGCACGCGCGCGCGGATCGCCTCGTTGTCGTTGACGCGCTGGAAGTCCAGATGCAGCACCTGCTGCTTGAACGGATGGCGCTGCATGTCACGCAGCAGCACCTTCTGGACGTCGCCGCCGAGACTGAGGTCGAGGATCGAGGAGTAGAACCACTCGTTCTGGCTCGCGGCCAGAACGTCCTTGTGCAGCAGCTGGATGCTGACCGGCTTGAGCTCGCCGCCGTAGACGATGGCGGGCACCTGGCCGGTGCGACGCAGGCGGCGGCTCGCACCCTTGCCCTCGTCCTTGCGGCGTTCGACGTTGATCACATGAGTTGCCATTTTCGTGTTGCCTCTGGGTTGGGCCGCCTCGCGGCGGCGGATGCGCTCCCGCGACCAGGAACGCAGTGAAGAAAAAAGCCGATCAGTCCACGTAGAGCGAGCTGACCGATTCGCCGTAGGCGATGCGCCGGATCGTCTCGGCCAGCAGCTCGGCGACCGAGAGCTGACGGATGTTGCCGACCGCGCGCGCCGCCTCCGACAGCGGAATCGTGTCGGTGACGACGAGCTCGTCGAGCTGCGAACCGGCCAGGTTCTGCAGCGCCGGTCCCGACAGCACCGGATGCGTGCAATAGGCCACGACCTTCGCCGCGCCGTTCTTCTTGAGCGCCGCGGCGGCCGCGCACAGCGTGCCGGCGGTGTCGACGATGTCGTCGACGAGCACGCAGGTCTTGCCGCTGACGTCGCCGATGATGTTCATCACGGTCGCCTCGTTCGGACGCGGACGGCGCTTGTCGATGATCGCCAGATCCGCGTCGTCCAGGCGCTTGGCGATCGCGCGGGCGCGGACCACGCCGCCGACGTCGGGCGATACGACGATCAGATTGTCGCGGCCGTAGCCGCGCCAGATGTCGGCCAGCATCACCGGCGAGGAATAGACGTTGTCGAGCGGGATGTCGAAGAAGCCCTGGATCTGGTCGGCGTGCAGGTCCACGGTCAGCACGTGGTCGGTGCCGACCGCGCCGATCGCCATCGCCGCGACCTTGGCGGTGATCGGCACGCGCGCCGAGCGCAGACGCCGGTCCTGGCGCGAATAGCCGAAGTACGGCACCACGGCGGTGATGCTCGAGGCCGATGCGCGCTTGAGCGCGTCGATCAAGGCCAGCAGCTCCATGAAGTTGTCGGCGGTCGGCGCGCAGGTCGGCTGGATCACGAACACGCGCTGGTTGCGCACGTTCTCCTCGATCTCGACCTGGACCTCGCCGTCGCTGAAACGGCCGACCTGGGCCTTGCCGAGCGGCACGCCGAGGTCCTCGCAGATCGCCGTCGCCAGCGCCCGGTTGGCGTTGCCGGTGAAGACCAGGATTCCGGCCGAATTCGCCATGCTGTTCACGTCTCGCCCTCGCCACTGCCATGAAGCCGTCGGAACCGGCCGGAGTGGCTGGGGCGGCAGGATTCGAACCTGCGAATGCCGGGATCAAAACCCGGTGCCTTACCACTTGGCGACGCCCCAGCAAACCGATGCGGCCGCGAAACCGGCACGCCGACGCCCCTCGCGGGACCTCGTCATCCGACATCACAAGCCGTTGTATCAATTGCCTTTCCAGCGCTCCAGCTGCAGATGGAGCGGCGAACGATCCACACCGCGCGCGACCACCGCCGTCATGCCGGGCGGACAGTCCCGCGCCAGGCCGAAGCCGGTCTGCGCGTCGGCCACCGGCATGAACACGGCCGATCCCGAGCCGCTCAACCGCGCGACACCGTGCGGCTCCAGCCACTCGAACACGCGCGCCACGGCACCGTGGCGGCGCCGGACCAGCGGCTCGAACGCATTGAAGACCGCTTCGCCGGAAAGGAAACGCGAAATTGTCGTGGCTGGCGTATCGCGTGTCAATTCCGCGTCCTGGAACAGCGCCGCGGTCGCCACGTGGACGCCCGGATGCACGACCAGATACCAGCGCGGCGGCAGCGCGAGCGGCTGCAGGCGCTCGCCGACGCCCTCGGCGAACGCCGAGCGGCCGCGCACGAAGACCGGCACGTCGGCGCCGAGCGACAGGCCGATCGTCGCCAGATCGTCCTCGGCGAGCCCGGTCCGCCAGAGCCGGTTCAGCGCGACCAGGACCGTGGCCGCGTCGGAACTGCCGCCGCCGAGGCCCGCGCCGAGCGGAATGCGCTTGTCGATCGCGACGTCGGCGCCGGCCGTCGTACCGGTCGCGGCCTGCAGCGCGCGGGCGGCACGGACCGTCAGATCGGTATCGGCATCGACGCCGTGCACGTCGCCGATCCGGGCGATCCGTCCGTCGCCGCGCGCGCGCAGCGCGATCCGGTCACCCCAGTCGAGCAGGTGGAACACCGTCTGCAGCGTGTGATAGCCGTCGGGGCGGCGGCCGGTGACGTGCAGGAACAGGTTGAGCTTGGCGGGCGCCGGCCAGATCGACCAGCCCTCGCCGCCGAGCGCGTCGAGGTCCATCGCTACGGCCGTTGCCAGCGCTGGATCGCCAGCCGGACGCGGTAGTCGCCCTGCTCGGCGAACAGCTTGCGCGGCATCGGCGGATCGGACTGGTCGTAGTCGAGATAGCGCACGGTCCAGCCGGCCTCGCGGATCTCCTGCGGCAGGCCGTCGTCGCGGAAGCTGATCTGCGCGGCCGGACCGGCGCGCAGCGCGCGCACCCAGTCGACCAGCTGCGCGACCGGCACGCGCCAGCCGAGCGCCTCGCGCAGCAGCGCCTCGGCGCCATCGCCGCGCAGGACCTCGGCGCGCAGGCCGGACAGTTCGGCGTAGCCGTCGTCGCCGCGCAGCTCCCAGGTCTTGCCGGTCACCGGCGCATGCACCTGGAACCGGTATGCACGGCCCTGCTGGGTCCAGTTCAACGTGCCGCTGCCGCTGTCGCGGCCGTTGGAGACGCCGAGCCGCGCGGTCAGCGCCCAGTCGCGACTCTGCGACAACGCCGCTTCGCGCTCGGCCTGCACGGCCAGCCGGCCGGCGTCGGGCCGGATGCCGGTGCTGACGCAGCCGGCCGCCAGCAGCGCGAGCATCGGCAGCCCGGCGGACCGCCAGCGCAGCACGGCACTCACGAATCGAGCCGCCGGATCGTCTCGACCAGGGTCGAGTTGTCGGGATCGGCACGCCGCCCCTCGCTCCAGACGCGGCGCGCCTCCTCGCGCTGGCCGCTGACCCAGAGCACCTCGCCCAGATGGGCGGCGATCTCCGGATCGGGCAGCTTCTCGTAGGCGCGGCGCAGCGTCGCGACGGCCTCGTCGAGCCGTCCGAGCCGGTACTGCACCCAGCCGAGGCTGTCGATGATCGTCGGCTCGTCGGGCTTCAGCGCGATCGCCTGCTCGATCAGCGCGAGCGCTTCGGCCGAGCGGTCGGTCATGTCGGCCAGCGTGTAGCCGAGCGCATTGAGCGCGGTCGGATCGTCCGGATCGAGCGCGATCATGCGGCGCAGGTCGGCCTCGGCCGCGGCGACGTCCTTAAGCTCGATCGCCAGCATCGCACGCGCGTACAGCAGCCGGCCGTCGTCGGGCAGGCTGTTGAGGCCGCGCTGGTAGGCGGCGAGCGCCTCGGCCTTGCGGTCGTGCCGCTTGAGCAGGTCGGCCTCGATCAGGAACACGCTGCCGAGCTGTTCGGCGTCGTCGGCGACGTTCGGCTCGAGCGCGCGCAGATGCGTCACCGCCTCATCGGTACGTCCGCCCTCGTCGAGCAGGACCGCCTGGCGGGTCTGCGCGTCGAACCAGCGCTCGTCCTCGCGCGGCACCTCGCGATACCAGTCGCGCGCCTCGGCGGGCTTGCCCGAAAGCTCGGCGAGCTGGCCGAGCAGGTACAGCCGCAGGCCGCCGCGCGGCGCCTTGTCGGCCTGCACCTCGCGATACAGCGCCGCCAGCGTCTTCTTGTCGTCGGCGCGGGCCGCATAGGCCGCGCGCGCCGCGAAGATCGTATCGTCCTGCGGGCCGGCCGCGAGCACGCGCGCCGCGCCGGCGTTGTCGCCGGTCTCGGCGAGCAGCGCGGCATAGCCGCCGCGCAGCCGCGTATCGGCCGGGCTGCGCCGCACGCCCTCGGCGAACACAGCGCGAGCGCGCTCGCGATCGCCGCGATCGAGCGCCAGCCGGGCCTTCCAGCCATAGGCGTCGGCACTGTGGAAGCGCTCGACGGCCTCGTCGGCGAGCCGATCGGCCAGCGCGCGGTCCTCGAGCTTGAAGGCCAGCTGGCTGACCGCGAGCCAGGATGCCTCGCGGCTGCCGAGCCGTTCCGGCGATGCCAGCGCGCTCAGCACACGCGCCGCGCCGGCCTTGTCGTTTGCGGCCAGCAGGGCCTGGGCGACCATTCGCCAGGCCTGCTCGTCGCCGCTGCCGAGCAGCGCGAGCAGGTGCGTCGTGGCCGCTTCGGCGTCACCCTGGCCGAGCGCGATCCAGGCCTCGGCCTGCAGCGGCCCGGCGGCCGCCGGCGCGAGCTGCCGCCAGCGCGTCAGCGCCATGCGCGCGCGGTCCCAGTCCCGGGCCGCCAGCGCCAGCTGGGTCGCCTGCTCGGCGACGGCCGGATCGGACGACAGCCGGGCCGCCTCGGAGAAACGCGCCGCGGCGGTCGGCAGATCGCCGTCCTGCGCGGCGAACTGGCCGGCGATCAGTTTCAGCAGCAGATCGTCGGCCGGCGCCACCGCCGTGACCGACACCGGCGGCAGCCCGTGCGAGGGCGTACGCGAGGCTTGCGGTACCGTCGCGCAGGCCACCGGCAGCAGCGCGAGCGCAGCCACGACGAGCGATCGCCGGACCCGGCTCACGGAGGCGTCGGTGCGCAGCGGACGGAATGAGAATCGCATGCAAGGCCTTGTCGGAACTGGAATAGCGGCTTGAAGTGACAGCGCCGCGCCCGCACAATTCACGCCGTCGCAGCAGGACTCGCCTCTCGCAGCATCCGTACCGGACATGCGTGGACGGCGCCAGGCGGACGAACGTGCGGGCTCGTCGAACCTAGCTTAGCTGATTGCCGCCTCTGTCATCGTTAGCGGATAGTGCACTTGGATTTCCTCGCTGCCGTTCATTTCGTCATGGCGCTGCCGCTGCTGGCGGTCGCGCTGGCCGTGCGCTTCGCCGGGCCGGCCCGCGTCCTCAATTCGGTGGACTACGCGCGCGTGGAAGACGCCGCCGCGCTGCACCGCTGGGCCGGCAACCGCCTGCTGCTGCTCCCGGCGGCGGCGCTGGCCGCGGGCCTGATCTCGCTGCGCTACCCGTCGCTGGCGTTTCCGCTGCTGTTCGCGTCGGTTCTGTGGCTGATCGCGGTCGCGATCCGGGTCACGGTCGGCAGCGACCGGTTCTTCCGGCCCCACGGCGCAGCGGTGCCGCAGCGCGGCCCGGCGGCCTCGCAGCCATGGCGCTGATCGCGCTCGGCCTGAACCATCTGACCGCGCCGGTCTCGCTGCGCGAGCGCGTCGCGTTCGCGCCGGACACGACGCCGGAGGCACTGGCCGATCTGTCGGCGCTGCCGGGCGTGCGCGAGGCGGCGATCCTCTCGACCTGCAACCGCACCGAGCTCTACTGCACCGTCGAGCCGGGCGCCGAAGGGCAGCCCGGCGAATGGCTGCATCAGCATCACCGCATCGCCGGCCGCAAGCTCGACGAGTTCCTGTACCGCCACGACGACGCCGAGGCGGTGCGGCACATCTTTCGCGTCGCCACCGGCCTGGAATCGCTCGTGCTCGGCGAGCCGCAGATCCTCGGCCAGGTCAAGGACGCCTATCAGATCGCGCGCAGCTCGCAGACGCTGAAGGCGCCGCTGGACCGCCTGTTCCAGAACACGTTCGCGGTCGCCAAGCGCGTGCGCAGCGATACGCGCATCGGCGCGCATCCGGTCTCGGTCGCCTATACGGCCGTGCGCATGGTCGAGCGGCTGTTCGCCGATCTGTCGCGGGCCTGCGTGCTGCTGATCGGCGCCGGCGAGACGATCGAGCTGACCGCGCGCCATCTGGCCGAGTCGAAGGTGCGGCGCACGATCGTCGCCAATCGCACGCTCGAGACCGCGCAGACGCTGGCGACCAGCGTCGGCGGCTACGCGATCTCGCTGGACGACATTCCGCGCCACCTGCCCGAAGCCGACATCGTGATCAGCTCGACCGCCGCGCGCGAGCCGATCATCGATCGCGCCCAGGTCGCCGCCGCGCTGGCCTCGCGCCGGCACCGGCCGATGTTCCTGGTCGACATCGCGGTGCCGCGCGACATCGCCGCCGACGTCGCCGAGCTGGAGGACGTGTTCCTCTACACGATCGACGATCTGCGCCTGGTCATCGACGAAAGCCTGCGCAGCCGCCAGGCCGCGGCCAAGGAGGCCGAGGCGCTGATCGAGCTGCAGGTCGAGCACTTCATGGGCTGGTGGCGCGCGCTGGAACTGCGCAATCCGGTCGGCGAGCTGCGCCGCAGCGCCGAGGGCCATCGCGACGAGGTGCTCGACAAGGCGCGCGCACTGCTGGCGCGCGGCCGCCCGGCCGACGAGGCACTGGCGTTCCTGGCCCATACCCTGACCAACAAGCTGCTGCATGCGCCCAGCGCGAACCTGCGCAACGCCGCGCTGCGCGGCGACGTGGATCTGCTGAGCGCGGCCGAACGCCTGTTCGACGCCCCTTCCGATCCCAGCGAATGACGCCTTCGATCCGCCGCAAGCTCGAACAGCTCGCCGAACGCCACCAGGAACTCGAACATCTGCTCGCGTCGCCCGACGTGCTGGCCGACGCCCGCCGCCTGCGCGAGGTCTCGCGCGAGCACGCGCAGCTGGCGCCGCTCGCGGCCGCCCTGGCCGACTACGACCGCACCGACCGCGCGATCGCGGCCGCGCAGGCGATGCTGCACGACCCGGAACTGCGCGAACTGGCCGGCGAGGAGATCGCCGAGCTCGAGCGCCGCCGCGACGAGCTGGACGCCGAGCTCAACCTGCACCTGATCCCGAAGGATCCGCGCGACGAGGCCAATCTGTTCCTCGAGGTCCGCGCCGGCACCGGCGGCGACGAGGCGGCGATCTTCGCCGGCGACCTGCTACGCATGTACGCACGCTACGCAGAAAGCCGCCGCTGGCACGTCGAGGTGCTGTCGGCCAGCCCGGGCGAACACGGCGGCTACAAGGAAGTCATCGCGCGCATCGAGGGACAGGGCGCCTATTCACGGCTCAAGTACGAGTCGGGCACGCACCGCGTGCAGCGCGTGCCCGAGACCGAGGCGCAGGGCCGCATCCACACCTCGGCCGCCACCGTGGCGATCCTGCCGGAACTGGACGACATCGAGGACGTCGAGATCCGCGACGCCGACCTCAAGGTCGACACGTTCCGCGCGTCCGGCGCCGGTGGCCAGCACGTCAACAAGACCGATTCGGCGATCCGCATGACGCATCTGCCGACCGGCATCGTCGTGGAATGCCAGGACGAGCGCAGCCAGCACAAGAACCGCGCCCGCGCGCTGTCGCTGCTGAAGGCGCGCCTGCTCGACGAGGAGCGCGCGCGCCAGCACGCCGCGCAGGCCGAGTCGCGCCGCCTGCAGGTCGGCTCGGGCGACCGCAGCCAGCGCATCCGCACCTACAATTTTCCGCAGGGCCGCGTCACCGACCATCGCGTCAACCTGACGCTGTACCGGCTGCCCGAGATCGTCGCCGGCGACCTCGACGAGCTGATCGACACGCTGACCCGCGAGGATCAGGCCGACCAGCTGCAGCAGCTGTCCGCGTCGGCCTGATGTCCGGCGACCGCCCGCGGCGCGGCGCACGCGGGCGCCCGCCTCGAGGTGATCGGCGAGGACGCTGGCGTCGCGGACCGGGGTGGTTTAGCGTGGCGCGATGAACGCCTCCTTCTCCCCCGTCACGAACGATCCCCTGTCGGCGATCGCCGACCTGCTCGAAGCCGGCGACGCCGCCGGCGCCGAGGCACAGGCCGCGGCGCTGCGCACCACCCAGCCCGATTCCGCCGAAGCCGCGCGCCTGCACGGCATCGCGCTGCTGCAGCTGGGGCGTCCCGGCGACGCATTGGCCGCGCTCGAATACGCCGTCGAGCGGGCGCCCGCCTCGGTCGCGGCGCAATGCAATCTCGGCAGCGCGCGCATCGCGGCCGGCCGCCTCGACGAGGCGATCGAGGATCTGCGCGTGGTGCTGCGCCAGAACCCCGGACACGCCGCGGTGCTGATGACGCTCGGCAATGCGCTGATGGCGGCAGGCCGCTACGTCGAGGCGCAGCGGTCGTTCGCGACGGCCACCTACGGCGCGCCGCGTCATCCTTCGATCCTGATCAACCTGGCGGCCGCCGAACTCAAGCTCGGCCACTACGACGAGGCCGAGGCCTGCATCCGCGACGCGATCAGCGTCGACAGCCGCAACCTCGCCGCCTACCTGCTCTACGGCGACGTGCTGACCGGCCAGGGTCGCCACCGCGAAGCGGCGACGGTCTACGCGCATGCGCAGAAGCTCGCGCCCGAGGCCGCGGCGCCGGCGTATCAACGCGGACTGGCGCTCGACGCGCTCGGCGAACTCGAGGACGCCGCGACCGCCTACGGCGAGGCGGTCGCGCGCGATCCGCAGCTGTATCCGGCGCTGAGCCAGTGGGTCTTCGCCAAGCGCCGTCTGTGCGACTGGGTCGATCTGGACCGCCTGTCGGCGCGCCTGATCCAGGGCGTGCGCGACGGCGCCGACGGCATCACGCCGTTCGCGTTCCTCGCCGAGGATGCCGATCCGGACCAGCAACTGCGCTGCGCGCGCAATTTCGCGGCCGGTGTCGAGGCCGAGACCGCGATCCGCCGGCGCTATCTGGTGCGGCCGGAGCCGCAGGCGCCGAACGGGCCGCTGCGCGTCGGCTTCGTCTCGAATGGTTTCGGCGAGCATCCGACCGGCCTGCTGACAGTCGCGTTGTTCGAAGCGCTGCATAGCCGGCCGATCGAGCTGCATCTGTTCGCGAGCGGCGGCGAGGACGGTCCGATCCGCCGGCGCCTGCGCGCCGCCGCGCACCACTGGCACGACGTGGCCGGCATGACGCCCGATACGCTGGCGCAGACGATCGCCGACGCCGGACTCGACCGTCTGGTCGATCTGCGCGGCTGGGGTGAAGGCGGCAGCGGCGAGGCGCTCGCACTGCGGCCGGCGCCGGTGCAGATCAACTGGCTGGCCTATCCAGGCACCTCGGGCGCGCCGTGGATCGACTACGTCATCGCCGACGCCGTCGTGATTCCGGAGACGGCGCGATCGGCGTTCTCCGAGCGCGTCGCCTATCTGCCGCGCTGCTTCCAGCCGTCCGACACGACGCGCGTCGTCGCCGCGCCACCCGACCGCGCGGCCTGCGGCCTGCCCGCGAGCGGCGTCGTGCTGGCCTGTTTCAACAACGCCTACAAGCTCAACCTGGCCAGCTTCGCGCGCATGCTGGCGGTGCTGCGCGAGGTGCCCGACGCCGTGCTGTGGCTGCTGTCGGGCCCGGGCCAGGCCGACGACCGGCTGCGCACCGCGGCGCGCGACGGCGGAATCGATCCGGGCCGCCTGATCTTCCTGCCACGGCTGCCACATGCCGACTATCTGGCGCGGTTCGGCCACGTCGATCTGTTCCTCGACACCGCGCCGTACAACGCGCATACGACCGCGTCGGACGCGATCTGGGCCGGCTGCCCGGTCCTGACACTGCCCGGCGCGACCTTCGCCGCGCGCGTCGCGGCCAGCCTCAACACGCATCTGGGCATGGTCGACCTGATCGCCGAGGACGAGGCCGACTTCGTGCGCAAGGCGGTCGCGATCGCGACCGATCCGGCCGCGCGCGCGGCGCTGCGCGCCGAGCTGGCGCGCCGGCGCGAAGCCAGCGGCCTGTTCGACATGGACGCCTACGCCGAGGATTTCGTCCGTGTTTTGACCGAGCTGACGCCGCCTGCCGGCGCAGCGTCCGCCACCCGCCCGGAGACCTCCGCGTCATGACCGCGCAAGCCGATTTCGTCCCGCTGAACCTGTGCGTGCTGACGGTGTCCGATACGCGCACACCCGATCAGGACACGTCCGGCGACTTCCTCGTGCTCTCGCTCGGCCAGGCCGGCCACCGCCTGCACGAGCGCCGCATCTGCCGCGACGACCGCTATCTGATCCGCGCGATCGTCGCCACCTGGATCGCCGAGGCCGACGTCAACGGCGTCATCGTCACCGGCGGCACCGGCTTCACCGGCCGCGACTCGACGCCCGAGGCGATACGGCCGCTGCTCGACAAGGACATGCCCGGCTTCGGCGAGACGTTCCGTGCGCTGAGCTACGAGGACATCGGCACCTCGACGATGCAGTCGCGCGCGTTCGCGGGTCTGTCCAACGACACCTTCGTGTTCTGCCTGCCGGGCTCGACCTCGGCGTGCCGGCTGGCCTGGGACAAGCTGCTGCGCGAGCAGCTCGATGCGCGTACGCGTCCGTGCAACCTGCCCGGCCTGATCCCGCGGCTGCGCGAGCGCTGAGGCACCGGCCATGAAGAAGAAGAAATACGAAGAGCGGCTCGAGCACCTCTACGACGAACTGGTCGACCTGCAGCACTGGATCATCGGCACCGGCCAGCGCGTGGTCGTCGTGCTCGAAGGGCGCGACGCCGCCGGCAAGGGCGGCGTCGTCAAGGCGATCGAGGCGCCGCTCAACAACCGCTACGTGCGCACCGTCTCGCTGCCCAAGCCGAGCGAGCGCGAGGCGGGCCAGTGGTACTTCCAGCGCTACGTCGCGCACCTGCCGGCCGCCGGCGAGCTCGTGCTGTTCGACCGCAGCTGGTACAACCGCGCCGGCGTCGAGCACGTCATGGGCTATTGCAGTCCCGATCAGTACCAGCGCTTCCTGAGCGCCTGCCCGGCTTTCGAAGAGCTGCTGACCGGCGACGGCATCATCCTGCTCAAGTACTGGCTGACGGTCGATCAGGCGCAGCAGGAGGAGCGCTTCGCCGAGCGCGCCGCCGATCCGCGCAAGCGCTGGAAGCTGTCGCCGGTCGACCTCGAGGCGCGCAAGCGCTACGAGGATTACGGCAAGGCGCGCGACGCGATGCTGCAGGCCACGCACCGCCCGAACGCGCCGTGGTCGCTGGTCGACTTCAACGATCAGCGGCGCGGCCGCCTCAACCTGATCCACGATCTGGTGCACCGGCTGCCCGAACGCATCGCGCCGGACAAGCCGTTGAAGCTGCCGAAGCTGGTGCGCAAGCCGGCGCTCGACACGCCGGCCGACGACAGTTTCTGGGTGCCCGATACGGCCTGATCGCCGTCGGTCAGAGCACGCCGAAGCCGGTCGCGACCGGCACTGCCACAGCGGCTTCGATGTCCTCGACGAGCACCGCCTCGACACGTGCGGCCGGCGGCCCCTGCCGCAGCCAGGCTTCGAGCGCGGCCAGTGCCTCGGCGCTGCCGCTTGCGAGTACCTCGACGCTGCCGTCGGCCAGATTGCGCGCATGGCCGGCGATGCCGAGCGCAAGCGCGCGGTCGCGCGTCGATGCACGGAACGAGACGCCCTGGACGCGGCCGGTCACACGGTAGCGGCGCTGCGGCACGGCGTCAGCCGGCGCCGTGGCCGGCGATGACCTGCTCCAGATCGCGTCGCGTCACCGGCCCCATGAACTTCTTGGCGACCGTACCGTCCGGCGCGATCAGATACGTCGTCGGCAGGCCGCGCGGCGCGCCGAAATCGGCCGGCGGGTCGCTCATCGGCACCTGCGCGATCGGGTAGACGACCGGACGCTTGACGAGGAATGCGTCGACCTCGGCACGCTCCTCGTCGCCGATCTCCAGGCCGATCGCGACGACGTCGTCGCGTTCGTCGACGAAGGCCGAGAACTCCGGCATCTCCTTGATGCACGGCGCGCACCAGGTCGCCCAGAAATTGACGATGACCCACTTGCCGCGCTGGTCGGCCAGCGACCAGGGCTTGCCGTCGAGCGTCGTGACGGCCAGGGTCGGCCGGGCGCCGGGCGCGGCGGCGTCGCTCGCGGGCGCAGCGGCCGCGACCGGGCCGCTCGCCAGGGCGGCGAGCAGCAGCGAGACGATCAGGTGTTTCATCTGGATTCCTCGGAAGCGGGCGGCGCGGGCGGCGCCGGAAACGGAAAGATGCGGCTCAGCGGCACGGCCAGCTCGCGCGCGAGGTCGCGCGTCGAGCGCTGCACGAGATCCTGCGCCGGCCACGTGAAGTCCGCGGCGAGCCCGACCGGCGGCAGGCGGTAGTCGCCGGCCTCGTACAGGTCGCGGACGCTGAGGCCGTCGAGGCTGCGCGTCAGCACCCATTCGCCGATCTCGGTCCGCCGCACCATGTTGATGCGCTGCAGGTCCTTCAGGTAGCGCTGCAGCAGATCGTCGGTCAGGAACGCCTCGCGCTCGCGCAATGCGCGCGTCGTCAGGCCGTGGCCGGCGTGCTGCGCCTGCGCGAGATGGCCGACGACGCGCAGCAGTCCCGCGAAGGCGTGCCCCTCGGGCAGGCGCTGCGACGGCGGCCGATAGTCGAACGCGCTCAGCGACGCGGTGATCGACGCGCCGAACAGCACGATCAACCACGACAGATAGATCCAGAAGAAGAAGATCGGCACCATCGCCAGCGCGCCGTAGACCTTCTGGTAGCTGGCCAGATCGGTCACGTAGTACGCGAAGCCGCGCTTGGCCAGATCGAACAGCACCGCCGCGATCAGGGCTCCGATAAGCGCATGCCGCAGGCGCACCTCGCGGTTCGGGATCACGACGAAAGCCGCCACCAGGGCCGTCCAGACGATCAGGAACGGCAGCAGGCCGAGCACGCGCGCGCGGATCGAGAACTGCGCCTCGGCCGCGTCGATGAACGGCAGCGCGAACAGGTACGAGCTGATCGCCAGCGCTGCGACCAGCAGCAGCGGACCGAGCGTCAGCGCGGTCCAGTAGATCACGAAGCGCGAGACCGGCCGCCGTCCGGCCTGGACGCGCCAGATCCGGTTGAACGCGTCCTCGATGCTCATCATCAGCGCGACCGCACTGAACAGCAGCACCAGCACGCCGATCGCGGTGGCCTTGCTGGCGTTGTCGGCGAACTGGGTCAGGTACTCCTGCACGGTGTCGCCGGCTGCCGGCACGAAGTTGCTGAAGATGAAGACCGTGAGCCGGCTGCGCCACTCGCCGAACACCGGAAACGCGGCCAGGATGCCCAGGATCGCCGCGGTCAGTGGCACCAGCGCGAACACGGTGGTGTAGGCCAGCGCACCGGCCGCCTGCGTGCAGCGGTCCTCGATGAAGCGCGCCAGCGTGAAGCGCAGGAACGACGACACGCGCTCGCGGTCGTAGCGCTGCGTGACAAATCGGGGCATCGCGCGAATCATGATGGGGAGCGTACGACGGAAAGCCCGATGAGCGAAATCCTGGTTCTTCATTACAGCCGCACCGGCAAGGTCGCCCAGCTGGCGCGCCTGGTCGCGCGCGGCGTCGCCGAGGTGCCCGGCATGCAGGCGCGACTGCGCAGCGTGCCGCCGGTCGCGCCGGTGACGGCCGCGGCCGAACCGCCGGTGCCCGACGAGGGCGCGCCCTACGTCACGCGCGAGGACCTGCGCGACTGCGCCGGCCTGATCCTCGGCAGCCCGACGCGCTTCGGCAACATGGCCGCGCCGCTCAAGCACTTCCTCGACACCACCGGCGCCGAATGGGCGTCCGGCACGCTGGCCGGCAAGCCGGCCGCGGCGTTCACCGCGACCAATACGATGCACGGCGGCCAGGAGACCACGCTGCTGTCGATGATGCTGCCGCTGCTGCATCACGGCATGCTGATCGTCGGTCTGCCATACACCGAGCCGGCGTTGAACCGCACCGTCAGCGGCGGATCGCCGTACGGCGCCAGCCACGTCGGCGGTGCCGACGGCGGCCACGCGCTCAGCGAGGACGAGCGCGAGCTCGCGCGCGCGCTCGGACGGCGCGTCGCCGACGTCGCGGCACGCCTGGCGCGCGGCGCATGAGCGCGAACCGTGCCGGCCTGATCGCCTGGATCGGCCTGATCGCGCTGCAGCCGGCCTGGTATCTGTGGCTGGCGCCGCCGGCCAACGGCCGGGGCCTGCTCGCGCTCGCCCTGATGCTGTGCCCGCTGCTGCTGCCGCTGCTCGCGCTGCGCTCGGGTGCGGGCCGGCTGCTGACCTGGATCGGCATCGTCAGCCTGTTCTACTTCGGCCACGGCATCGTCGCCGCCTATGCGGTGCCGGCGACGCGCACGCCGGCCCTGCTGCAGGTCGCGCTGTGTACGGGCCTGATCGGCGCGCTCGGCTGGAGCGCGATCAGCGCGAAGCGGCGCGCGCGCCGGTCGGCGGCGACGGCGCCGTAGAGCGTGCCGCGGCCGGCGCGCCGGCCTCGACGCAGCGCTCCGGCAGCGCCTGCGCCTGGGCCGGCAGCGTCTCGGCGAGATAGTCGATCAGCGCGCGCACGGCCGGCAGCAGGCCGCGCCTGCTCGCGTAGACGAAATGGATCGTCCCCTGCGGCGTGCCCCACTCCGGCAGCAGCGCCTCGAGCTCGCCGCGCGCGAGCGCCGAGGCGCAGACGAAGTCCGGCAGCAGCGCGACGCCGAGGCCGCGCCGCGCCGCCTCGTGCAGGACGACGAAGTCGCCGCAGACCAGGCGCGCGTCCATCGGCACCTCGACCGACTCGCCGGCGCCATCGAGCAGCCGCAGGCGCTGCGCGCCCTCGTTCTCGTGCGGCGACAGCAGCGGGTAGCGGACCAGGTCACGCGGCGTCTGCGGGCGACCGTGTACGGCCAGGAACGCAGGACTGGCGACCAGCACCGCGCGTGCCGGGCCGATCGTCCGTGCCACCAGGGTCGGCTCGGCGTCGTCGCGTTCGCGCACGCGCAGCGCGACGTCGACGCCTTCGCCGATCAGGTCGACGCGCCGGTTGGTCGCGGTCAGGCGCAGCTCGATCTTCGGGTGGCGCTCCAGGAACGCCGGCAGCACCCAGGCCAGCAGCGTCTGCGCGAGCGTCACCGGGCAGCTCAGCCGCACCGTGCCGCTCGGCTCGGCGCGCAGCGTGTCGACCGCGTCCTGGGCCGCCTGCGCCTGCTCGAGCATCGCGCGGCAATGGCCGTGGAAGCGCTCGCCGACCTCGGTCAGCGCCAGCCGCCGCGTCGTCCGCTGCAGCAGGCGCACGCCGAGGCGCTGCTCGAGCAGCGTGACGCGCTTGCTGAGGCGCGACTTCGGCACCCCGAGTACGCGGGCAGCGGCCGAAAAGCCGCCGTGCTCGACCACCGCCGCGAAGAAGCGCAGATCGTTGAGGTCCGCCAGGCCGTCGTGGCGCATCGATTGTTTCTCGTCGGAAACGATGAGTGTCGATGCTGCGCTCTTTGACGACGATCGTCCATGCCTCAGCTAGACCGAGCCGACTACCGGCTCATTCGAGGCTTGCCATGAACCTGCTGCACATCGATTCCAGCGCCCTGGGCGACCGCTCGGTCTCGCGCGAACTGAGCGCCGCGACCGTCGCGGCGTTCGCCGACCGTCAGCCGGACCTGCACGTCACCTATCGCGACCTCGCGGCCGCACCGATCGGCGACTGGTCGCCCGGCGATACCGCGGACGCCGTGCTCGAGGAGTTCCTCGCCGCCGACGTCGTCGTGCTCGGCGCGCCGATGTACAACTTCGGGATCCCCTCGCAGCTCAAGGCCTGGATCGACCGCATCTGCGTGGCCGGGCGCACGTTCCGCTACGACGCCGGCGGACCGGTCGGCTTGGCCGGCGGCAAGCGCGTGGTGATCGCCTCCACACGCGGCGGCCTCTACACGGAAGGCGCGGCCGCCGCGCTCGACTTCCAGGAGCCGTATCTGCGCAGGGTGCTCGGCTTCATCGGCATCGGCGACGTCGAGGTGATCCGTGCCGAAGGCCTCAACCTCGACGAGGGCCATCGCGCGCAGGCGCTGGCCGCAGCACGCGACGCGGTCGCCGCGCTGCGCACGCGCGCGGCCTGACGCGAACACGCCGGCGCGCGCGACGGCGCGCCGGCGCTACAATGCGCGGCTTCCTCGGCTGGCCATCCGCTCATGCAGCATCTGACGATCCTCACCACCGGCGGCACGATCGACAAGATCTACTTCGACGACAAGTCCACGTTCCAGATCGGCGAGCCGCAGATCGGCCAGATCCTGACCTCGCTCGGCGTGAGCTTCACGTTCGACGTGCAGTCGCTGATGCGCAAGGACAGCCTGCACATGGATGCGGCCGACCGGGACGCGATCCGCCGGGCGATCGAGGCGCAGCCGCACCGGCACGTCCTGGTCACGCACGGCACCGACACGATGGTCGACACCGCGCGCGCGCTGGCCGGGCTCGCCGGCAAGGTGGTGGTGCTGACCGGCGCGCTGAATCCGGCGCTGTTCAACCAGTCCGACGCGGTCTTCAACGTCGGCTGCGCGGTCGGCGCGGTCCAGACGCTGCCGGACGGCATCTACATCGCGATGAACGGCCGGATCTGGAATCCGGCCCAGGTCCGCAAGAACCGCGAGGCGAACCGCTTCGAGATCGACCAGTGAGGACGTACGCGCCGCGACGCCGTCGCGGCGCGCGAGCGCTCAGCCGCCCTTGCCGTGCTCGTACTGCTGCTGCTCCTCGAGCAGCTGATCGACGTCGACGTCGTCGGTGCCCTGCAGCCGCTCGATGATCTCGACCGGCGGCTGCCCGTCGTAGATCTCGTACAGGCGGCGCTGGCGGTAGGCGTCGCGGAAGAACACGTAGGGATCGTAGACGCCCTCGAGCAGGCCCTCGGCGTCGATCGCCGACGAGCGCAGCGTGACCAGGTACAGGAACTGCGGCAGGTACTCGGCGTTGTGCTTGAGATCGTGCTCGCGCGCGTACCAGGACACCGGATCGAAGTAGTAGCTGTCCACCGGCGTGCGCCAGACGTCGCGGCCGGTGGTCGGGCCGAGCAGCGGCAGCACCAGGTACGGGCCGTCCGGCACGCCCCACTTGGCCAGCGTGACGCCGAAGTCGTTGGAGTCCGGCGGCAGGTTCATCTCGCTGGCCGGATCGAACAGGCCGAGAAAGCCCAGCGTCGTATTGATCACGAAACGGCCGGTGTTGCGTCCGGCCTGCCCGGGCTTGCCCTGCAGCAGGTCGTTGGCGATCGTGATCGGCATCTTGATGTTCGCGAAGAAGTTGCTGACCACGCGCCGCATGTTCGGCGTCGTGATCTTGCGATAGCCGACCGCGACCGGCCGGATCGCGACCCGGTCGACCGTGTCGTTGAACTTGTACATCTTCCGGTTGAACCGCTCGTACGGATCGTCGGTCCGCGGCGGCGCGATCGTGCAGGCGGACAGCAGCGTGAGGATCAGGGCCGCGGCGATGATGCGCAGGCTGTTCCGGAGCGGGTTTTTCGACATGAGATCACGGCTTCCCTGGCGCGACGGCGCGCCGAACGGTTGCCCGGCCCGCCCAGGGCGCGGCGCGGGCGGAGCAAGGTACACGAAATACTGCACGGTTCCCTAACGATTGGCGACTGCACTGGGGATCGGCCGCCCCTCCATGGTCGCCCATGCGGCAGCATGGGTACGCGCCTGCGCACTATCAAGCGCCGCAGCCCTCGTCCTGCCGCCCGGAACCGGCCGGCCCGCCGTGTTTGCGCCGCACAATCGGCGACCGCTACAATGCGGCCAGATAACGCCATGAATTGGCGCCAGTTTTGATGTCGAGGATAAACGATGGCCCGTATCACCGTTGAAGATTGCCTCGAAGTGGTCGACAACCGCTTCGAACTCGTGCTGATGGCGACCAAGCGCGCCCGTCAGCTGGCCAAGGGCGCCGACAGCGTCGTCGACAGCAACAACGACAAGCCCACCGTCGTCGCGCTGCGCGAGATCGCCGAACGCAAGGTCGACCAGCCGATGATCGACGAGATCGACCGTCTGGCGCGCGAGAAGGCCGAGCGCGAGGCCCTGGAATGGGCTGCCGCCGAGGTCGACGACGACCTGTCCAAGGGCGGAGACGACCTGTGAGCCGACGCCCGCCGTGTAGCGCGATGCGCTGAAACGAGCGGGCGACCATCGTGGACGCTGCCGCCAAGATCCCGCCTGCCGCGCCCGGCGCCGTGCCGCCGGACGTGGTCGCGCTGGAACAGCGGCTGGCGACCTATCTGCCGGCCGAGCAGGTCTCCCGCGTCCGCCAGGCCTACGTCGCCGGCGATCACGCGCATGCCGGGCAGACCCGCAAGAGCGGCGAACCGTACATCACGCACCCGGTCGCGGTCGCGACGATCCTCGCCGATCTCGGCATGGACGCCGAGACGATCATCGCGGCGATCCTGCACGACACCCTCGAAGACACGCCGCTGACGCGCGACGAACTCGTCGAGCAGTTCGGCGAGACCGTGGCCGAGCTGGTCGACGGCGTCACCAAGCTCGACAACGTGCGCTTCCGCACGCGCCAGGAAGCGGCAGCCGAGAGCTTCCGCAAGATGCTGCTGGCGATGGCGCGCGACCTGCGCGTGATCCTGATCAAGCTCGCCGACCGCCTGCACAACATGCGCACGCTCGGGTCGATGGCGCCGGAGTCGCGCCGCCGCATCGCGCGCGAGACGCTCGACATCTACGCGCCGATCGCGCAGCGCCTGGGCATGAACAAGTTCAAGTCCGAGCTGCAGGATCTCGGCTTCCGCGCGCTGTATCCGGACCGTCACCGCATCATCGGCGCGCGCGTGCGCGCCTCGGCCGGCAACCGGCGCGAGGCGATGAAGCGGATCGAGTCCGAGCTCGAGGTCCGGCTGGGCGCCGAGCGCATCCAGCACCGCATCGTCAGCCGGATCAAGTCCCCCTACAGCGTCTACATGAAGATGCGCAATGACGCCAAGTCGTTCGCGCAGGTCATGGACGTGTTCGGCTTTCGCGTCGTCGTCGACAGCGTGATGGAGTGCTACCACGCACTCGGCACGATCCACGCGCTGTACAAGCCGCTCGACGGCCGCTTCAAGGACTTCATCGCGATTCCGAAGGCCAACGGCTACCAGTCGCTGCACACCGTGCTGTTCGGTCCGTTCGGCATGCCGATCGAGATCCAGATCCGCACCGAGGACATGAACAGCGTCGCCGAGCGCGGCATCGCGGCGCACTGGGCGTACAAGAACGAGTCCGGCGCGTCGAACAACGCGCAGAACCGCGCGCGCGAATGGCTGTCGGGCCTGGTCGACGAGCAGCGCGTGATCCCCTCGTCGATCGAATTCATCGAGAACGTCAAGGTCGACCTGTTCCCGGACGAGGTCTATCTGTTCACGCCGAAGGGGCGGATCCTCGCGCTGCCGCGCAACGCGACCGCGCTGGACTTCGCGTACGCGGTGCATACCAACGTCGGCGACCACGCCGTGGCCGCACGCATCGACGAGCGCCTGGTGCCGCTGCGCACGCGCCTGGTCAGCGGCCAGGCCGTGGAGATCATCACCGCGCCGTCCGCGGCGCCGAGCCCGCAGTGGCTGGAGTGGGTCGTGTCCGGCAAGGCGCGCACCGCGATCCGCCATCATCTCAAGCGCCTGCAGCACGAGGACGCGGTCGACTTCGGCCACCGCATGCTCGATCGCGCGCTCGACGGCCTCGGCGCCTCGCTCGATCTGGTGCGCCGGCCGGTGCTCGAGCGCTTCCTCGCCGACAACCGCTTCAAGCGGCTCGAGGAGCTGCTCGCCGACATCGCGCTCGGCAACCGCATGCCCGACACGGTCGCGCGCAGCCTGCTGATGCTGCAGGGGCATCCGGCGGTGACCGCGCACACCGTCAGCGAGAAGATCCTGATCACCGGCACCGAGCGCGGCGTGCTGAGCTTCGGCAACTGCTGCCATCCGGTTCCGGGCGATCCGATCATGGGCTATCTGTCGGCCGGCAAGGGTGTCGTCGTGCACCGGCTCGAATGCCCCAACGTGCCCGAGTTCCGCAAGTCGCCCGAGCGCTGCGTCGAGATCGACTGGGACCGCGAGGTCGCCGGCGACTACCGCGTCGAGCTGCGCGTCAGCGCGCACAACCGGCCCGGCGTGCTCGCGCAGGTCGCCACCGCGATCGCCGACTCGGCATCGAACATCGAGAACGTGGAGTACCAGGAACGCGATCTGATGAACGCGATGCTGGTCTTCACGATCGAGGTCAAGAATCGCAAGCACCTCGCCGACGTGATGCGTCACGTGCGGCGCCTGGCCGTCGTCAATTCGGTGCATCGCCATCCGGCCTGAGCGCGCCGCCGCGCGCATTGCGGGATAATCGGCCGCGACCTCGCCGCCGGCGGGGGCCCACTCCTGCCCATCGACGGACACCATGCGAACGATCATCCAGACCGACGCGGCACCCCAGGCCATCGGCCCCTACTCCCAGGCCGTGCGCGCCGGCGACACCGTCTACCTGTCCGGCCAGATTCCGCTCGACCCGGCCAGCGGCACGCTGATCGACGGCGACATCGCGGCGCAGACGCGCCGCGTCTTCGACAATCTGCGCGCGGTCTGCGAAGCGGCCGGCGGCTCGCTGGCGGGGCTGGTCCGCATCGGCATCTACCTGACCGACCTCGGCGACTTCGCGACCGTCAACGAGGTCATGAAGGACTATTTCAGCGCGCCGTATCCGGCGCGATCGACGATCCAGGTCAGCGCGCTGCCGCGCGGCGCGAACGTCGAAGTGGACGCGATCCTCGTGCTCGGCTGAGACGCGCCGGTCGCGTCCGATGGCCCGCGGCGTCAAACCCGTGCCGGGATCGTCCGATCCCGGCCTCGCGCCGATCACCGACCTGCCCGGCGTCGGACCGGCACTGGCGCAGGCGCTCGAACGGCTGGGCCTGACGCGCGTCCAGCATCTGTGGTTCCACCTGCCGCTGCGCTACGAGGACCGCACCCGCGTCACGCCGATCGGCGATCTTCGCGCCGGCGCCTCGGCGCTGATCGAGGGCCGCGTCGAGGCCGTGGAGCGCGGCTTCCGCTACCGCCCGCAGCTGCGCGTCGCGATCGGCGACGGCAGCCGCGCGACGCTGATCCTGCGCTTTTTCCATTTTCGCGGCGCGCAGATGGCCCATCTCGCGCCGGGCACGCGTCTGCGCTGCTACGGCGAGGTGCGCCAGGGCAGCGCCGGCCTGGAGATCGTCCATCCGCAGTACCAGCGCCTGGCCGAGGACGAGATCGGCGGCGTCGAGGCCTCGCTGACGCCGATCTATCCGACGACCGAAGGCCTCGGCCAGAAGCGCCTGGCCGGCGTCGTCGCGCGCGCGCTCGAGCGGCTGCCGCCGGTCGACGAGCTCGAACTGATCCCGGCCGACCTGCTCGCGCCGCTCGGCATCGCCGATCTGCGCCAGGCGCTGCTGACCGTGCACCGCCCGCCGCCCGACGTCGACCGCGACCTGCTCGCCGCCGGCATCCATCCGGCGCAGCGCCGGCTCGCGTTCGAGGAACTGCTCGCGCAGAACCTGATCCTCAAGCGCCTGCGCGCACGCATCCGCAGCCAGACCGCGCCGCGGCTGGCCGGGTCCGGCCGGCTGCGCGCGGCGCTGATCGAACGGCTGCCGTTCCGTCTGACCGGCGCGCAGCGCCGCGTCGACGGCGAGATCCAGGCCGATCTCGGCCGCACCCAGCCGATGCTGCGCCTCGTGCAGGGCGACGTCGGCTCCGGCAAGACGATCGTCGCCGCGCTGGCCGCGCTCGGCGCGGTCGAGGCCGGCCAGCAGGCCGCCGTCATGGCGCCGACCGAGCTGCTCGCCGAGCAGCATCTGCGCGCATTCCGTGGCTGGCTCGAGCCGCTCGGCGTGACGCCGGTCTGGCTCGGCGGCAAAGTCACCGGCAAGGCACGCGCGGCCGCGCTCGACGCGGTCGCGACCGGCAGCCCGCTGGTGATCGGCACCCATGCGCTGATGCAGGAGGGCGTGCGCTTCGCGCGGCTGGGCCTGGCGATCATCGACGAGCAGCACCGCTTCGGCGTGCATCAGCGCCTGGCGCTGCGCGACAAAGGTCGCGCAGCCGGCCACGTGCCGCATCAGCTGGTGATGACCGCGACGCCGATTCCGCGCACGCTGGCGATGACCCAGTACGCCGATCTGGACGTGTCGGTCATCGACGAGCTGCCGCCGGGCCGGACGCCGGTGCAGACCGTCGCGATCTCCGACGCGCGCCGCCACGAGGTCGTCGAGCGGATCCGCGCCGCCTGCGTCGACGGCCGCCAGGCCTACTGGGTCTGCACGCTGATCGAGGAGTCCGGCCAGCTCGAGGCACAGGCTGCCGAGGTCGCGCATGCCGAGCTGACCGCCGCGTTGCCGGGGCTGCGCGTCGGCCTCGTGCACGGTCGCCTCAAGCCCGCCGAGAAGGCGCGCGCGATGCAGGCGTTCGCGGCCGGCGAGCTGCACGTGCTGGTCGCCACGACCGTGATCGAGGTCGGCGTGGACGTGCCCAATGCCAGCCTGATGGTCATCGAGAACGCCGAGCGGCTCGGCCTGGCGCAGCTGCACCAGCTGCGCGGCCGGGTCGGACGCGGCAGTCGCGCGTCGAGCTGCGTGCTGCTGTACCGGCCGCCGCTCGGCATGCTGGCGCGCGCGCGCCTGGACACGATGCGCGAGACCTGCGACGGCTTCCGCATCGCCGAGCAGGACCTGCGTCTGCGCGGCCCCGGCGAAGTGCTCGGCACGCGCCAGACCGGCCAGATCGAACTGCGCGTGGCCGACGTCGTGCGCGATGCCGGCCTGCTGCCGGACGTGCACCGCATGGCCGACCGGCTGGCCGAGACCGCGCCGGACCGCGTCGAGCGCCTGATCGAACGCTGGGTCGGCGGCGCCGCGCGCTATGCCGGCGCCTGAGGCAGCGCGGCCGCGCAGAGGCGGCACGGTCCGAGCACGCGGCGACGGCCCGGCGAACGAGGAACGTCGACCGATGGATCCTCCCGGCGCGCCGGTTCCGGACGAGCGCATGCCGCCGCACGGGTCCGCGCCGCGCCCGCGGCGGTCGATTGCGCACCGGATCGGCAGCCGCTATCATGCGCGGCTCTCTTTTCAACCCGGTCCGTCCTGGAGCCGCACGATGAAACCCGACGTCCATCCCAAGTACCAGTCCGTGGTCTTCCAGGACCTGGCCAGCGATTTCTCGTTCCTGACCCGGTCGACGATGACCAGCAAGGAAACCGTCAAGTGGGAAGATGGCGAGGAGTACCCGCTGATCAAGGTGGAAATCTCCAGCCACTCGCACCCGTTCTACACCGGCAAGCAGAAGGTCGCCGACGTCGGCGGTCGCGTCGACAAGTTCCGCAAGCGCTACGCCGCCGGCAAGGCCTGATCGGTCTCAGCTCGCACGCATCGGCGCACCGCGCCGATCGCGCCCCGGTGTCACCGCCTTCCCGCCCGGACGCTCACGCGTCCGGGCGTTTGCGTGTCTGCGTCGCGCCGGCGCGCGCATCGATGTGGCTGCGCACCATCAAAACGCCACATCCATCTGTGAGATAATCCCGCTCCGCGATCGGCACCTTTCCCGCGGTACCGCGGGCGCTGCCGGTCGACGTCAGGGCTGTCGATATCGAGGCCACCCGTCATACCGGGTCCGCTTGTTTGCGTCGCAACATGCCGGCGGACCCTCAGCAGCGAGGAACTCCCGTGTCCGAACCTTCCGTCACGCTCACCGATGCCGCCACCAGCAAGAGCGTCGCGCTCCCGGTCGTCTCCGGAACCCTCGGTGACCCTGCCCTCGACATCGGCAAGCTGAACAAGGAAACCGGCTACTTCACCTATGACCCGGGCTTCGTCTCGACCGCGAGCACGCGCAGCGCGATCACCTACATCGACGGCGACCAGGGCATCCTGCTGTATCGCGGCTACCCGATCGAACAGCTCGCCAAGCAGTCGAGCTTCCTCGAGGTCGCCTACCTGCTGATCAACGGCGAGCTGCCGAACGGCGAGCAGTTCCGCGCGTTCGAGCACGAGGTCGCGCATCACACGATGATGCACGAGTCGCTGAAGAACTTTCTCAACGGCTTCCATTACGACGCGCATCCGATGGCGATGCTGTGCGGCTCGGTCGCGTCGCTGTCGGCGTTCTACCACGATACGCTCGACATGAACGATCCGGAGCAGCGGCGCCTCGCCGCGATCCGCCTGATCGCCAAGATTCCGACGATCGCCGCCGCCGCGTACCGCTACGGCATCGGCTGGCCGTTCCGCTATCCGCGCAACAATCTCGAATACGTCACGCGCTTCCTGCATATGATGTTCGAGGTGCCGAGCGAGCCGCTCGAGCTCAATCCGGTCGTCGCCAAGGCGCTGGATCTGCTGTTCATCCTGCACGCCGATCACGAGCAGAACGCGTCGACCTCGACAGTGCGACTGGTCGGCTCGACCGGCGCCAATCCGTACGCCTGCGTCTCGGCCGGCATCGCCGCGCTGTGGGGACCGGCGCACGGCGGCGCCAACGAGGCCGTGCTCAAGATGCTCGAGGAGATCGGCGACGCCAAGAACGTCGCCAGCGCGGTCGCCAAGGCCAAGGACAAGAACTCCGGTTTCCGCCTGATGGGCTTCGGCCACCGCGTCTACAAGAACTTCGATCCGCGCGCGACGATCATCCGCGAGATGACGCACAAGGTGCTGGCCGACCTCAACGTCAGCGATCCGCTGCTCGACGTCGCGGTCGCGCTGGAGGAAGTCGCGCTGAAGGACCCGTACTTCATCGAGCGCAAGCTGTACCCGAACGTCGATTTCTACTCGGGCATCATCTACAAGGCGCTGAAGATCCCGACCGAGATGTTCACGGTGATGTTCGCGATCGCGCGCACCGCCGGCTGGGTCGCGCACTGGCTCGAGCAGCACGTCACGCCGGACGCGAAGATCGGCCGCCCGCGTCAGATCTACACCGGCGCCGTGCAGCGCGACTACGTGCCGGTCTCCAAGCGCTGACCCAACGGCCGGCGTGCGTGCGCGCCGGTCCCGTTCGCGAACCCCGCCGATCGGCGGGGTTCGTCGTTTCAGGCCAGCACCTCGACCGGATCGCCGACATCGATGCGCCCGGGTCCGCGCGGAATCAGGTTCTGGCCGAACGTGACGCCGTCCGGCCCACGCCGGTAGCCGATCAGCGTCCGCAGCGGCTCGCCGTCCTCGTCGCGCACGCCGCGCTCGAAGTCGACCGTCGTGAACACGCAGCGCGTGCACGGCTTGACCACGTCGAACGTCACCTCGCCGATACGGATGCGTTTCCATTCGTCCTCGGCATGCGCGTCGACGCCGTCGACGACGAGGTTCGGCCGGAAGCGCAGCACCGACAGCGGACGCGCGAGCCGCGCATTGAGTCCGTCCATCGCCGCGGCCGAGATCAGCAGCAGCGGAAACCCGTCGGCGTAGCTGACCGCACCGTCGCCGTAGTCCGGATCGATCGACCGCAGCGCGGCCCGGTCCATGTGCACGAAGCGCGCGGGTTGGTCCAGAAAGCGCGAGATCCAGGCATCGGCCGCGGCGTCGCCCGGAAGCGATGCGACCTGGCTGCCCCATACCGTCGCGGCGACGCGCTCGCCGCCGCGCATCGGTGCGAGCCGCAGCGGCGGCATGTCCGGCGCATCCAGCTGCAGGGCGTCGGCGCCGTCGGGCCGGGCCTGGATCAGCGTCAGCCGCGGCTGCTGGCGGCCGGTCACGAAGCGGCCGGCGGCATCGACGACCATCCAGCGTCGGTCGCCGGCGAGGCCGCGCGGCTCGACCGACGCGCTCGACTGCGCCAGAGGCGCGCAGGACTTCAGCGGATACAGGTACAGACCACGCAGTGCGATCGCCATGCTCGAACGACGTCTGGCCGGAGCGGACGGACAATGTTAGCGTGCGCGGCGCATCCCGATGCCGATCCGCTGCCCGCCGGTCGCGGCGGCACCGGCCTGCGCACCGGATGACATCGATGACGGCGACTGGGGAGCCCAAGCACGAGACCGGCTGGCACGCGCTGATCGCCGGCGCGGACCGCCGCGAGCGCGTCGCGCTGGCGTGGTCGTTCGTGTTCTTCTTCTCGCAGCTGTTCGGCTACTACATCCTGCGCTCGGTGCGCGAAGCGCTGATCAGCGCCGACGGCGCGCGCATGATCCCGACCGTGTTCACCTCGGTGTTCGTCTGCATGCTGCTGCTGACGCCGTTGTACGGCGCGCTGGTCGCGCGGGTCGCGCGGCGCCACTTCATGCCGGCGATCTACGCGTTCGTGATCGCGATGCTGGTGCTGTTCGCGCTGCTGGTCGGACGCGACATGAGTCCGCACATCGCGATCGGCTTCTCGATCTTCCTGTCGGTCATCAACCTGTTCACCGATGCGGTGTTCTGGAGCTTCATGGCCGACATCTTCGTCAACCAGCAGGCGCGGCGCTTCTACGCGGTGATCGCGGCCGGCGGCACGATGGGCGCGATCCTCGGTCCGGTCGCGTCGCTGGCCCTGGTCCGGCATGTCGAGGCGTCCGGACTGATGCTGGTCTCGGCTGCGTTCTACGGCGTGTGCCTGCTCTGCCTGATGCGGCTGATCCCGTGGGCGCGCCGGCAGGAACGCCTGGAGGGCCGCGAGGACGGCGATCGCCTGATCGGCGGCTCGATCATCGGCGGCGCCAAGATGGTGTTCCGCAGCCCGATCCTGTTCGCGCTGGTGCTGCACCTGTTCTGCGGCGTCAGCATCGGCGTGCTGCTCTACAGCTCGCAGGCCGATACGGTGCGTGCGCTCGGCCTGGACTACGCGGCGCGCAACCAGTACTACGCGACGATCGATCTGACGATGAACGTGGTCGTGCTGCTGGCCCAGCTGCTGGTCACGCGCGTGCTGCTGCGGCGCTACGGTGTCGGACCGCTGCTGGTGCTGCCGGCCGTCGCGGCCGCGATCGGTCTGGGCAGCCTCGCGCTCGCGCACGGCGCGCTGCTGCTGGCGGCGATCCAGGTCGGCACGCGCGGGCTGTCGTTCGCGTTCGTCAAGCCGGCGCGCGAGACGCTGTTCACGCTGGTCGACCGCGAGGCGCGCTACAAGGCCAAGAACTTCATCGATACCGTCGTCTACCGCGGCGGCGACATGCTCTCGAGCTGGGCCTACATCGGCCTCGGCGCGATCGGCTTCGGCATCGCCGCACGCGCCGGCCTCTGGGTGATCATCGCGCTGATCTGGCTGGCCGTCGCGATCTGGCTGATCCGCCTGCAGGCGCGCCTGCGCGACGCGCGGCAAATCGACGCAGACGACGCATCGAAAACGGGCCCGGCATGATCCGCACGCTGGCGCTGTTCGTCGTCACCGCGCTCGCCGAGATCGTCGGCTGCTACCTGCCGTGGCTGTGGCTGCGCAAGGGCTGGAGCGCCTGGGTGCTGATTCCGGCCGCATTCGCGCTGGCCGCGTTCGTCTGGCTGCTGAGCCTGCATCCGACCGCGACCGGACGCGTCTACGCCGCGTACGGCGGCGTCTATGTTGCGGTGGCACTTGCGTGGCTGTGGCTAGTCGATAGCGTTCGGCCATCGGCGTGGGATCTCCTCGGCGCGATGATCGCGCTGACCGGCATGGCCGTGATCATGTTCGCTCCCCGCTCCGCCTGATTCTCCAACGAGGCCGCACCATGACATTCGAGACGATTTCCGAGCAGCGCTGCTTCGGCGGCATCCAGGGCTTCTACTCGCACGAATCGCGCGAGACCGGCGGCACGATGAAGTTCGCCGTGTACCGCCCGCCGCAGGCCGAGTCGGGCAAGGTGCCGGTGCTGTACTACCTGGCCGGACTGACCTGCACCGAGGAGACCTTCATCATCAAGGCCGGCGCGCAGCGCGTGGCCGCCGAGCTCGGCCTGATGCTGGTCGCGCCCGACACCAGTCCGCGCAACACCGGCATCGACGGCGCCACCGGCGACTGGGAGTTCGGCGAGGCGGCCGGCTTCTATCTCGACGCGACCACGCCGGCGTTCGCGCCGCGCTTTCGCATGTACAGCTACGTCACGCGCGAGCTGCCGGCGCTGATCGGCGCCGGCTTCGCGGCCGCCGACGCGGCGCGTAGCGGCATCTTCGGTCATTCGATGGGCGGCCACGGCGCGCTGACGATCGCGTTGAAGAATCCCGGCACGTACCGCTCGGTCTCGGCGTTCGCGCCGATCGTCGCGCCCTCGCAGGTGCCGTGGGGCCTCAAGGCGCTGCCGCGCTATCTCGGCGAGGATCGCGAGAACTGGAAGGCCTACGACACGGTCGAGCTGCTGCGCAGCGGCCACCGCTTCGACGGCACGCTGCTGGTCGATCAGGGCGATGCGGACAAGTTCCTCGAGCCGCAGCTCAAGCCCGAACTGCTCGCGGCCGCGGCCGAGGCAACCGGCCAGCCGCTGACGCTGCGCCTGCAGCCCGGCTACGACCACAGCTACTACTTCATCCAGACCTTCATCGAGGACCATCTGCGCCATCACGCGCAGGCGCTCGGCTGACGTCTCCGCGGGCGCCGCCGAAGGGCGGCGCCCGCGGACCATCGCGGTTCAGTCGTGGCCCCACGGCGCCGGCGGCGGATCGACCTCGCGCGCCAGATCGAACTCGATGCGGAAGTGACGATCCGGGCGCCGCAGCTCGTAGGCGAGCCGCTCGCCCGGCTCGATCTCGAGCGCCCAGATGTTGTCGACCGACGCGGTCAGGCCGGCCTGCAGGAACAGCGCCTTGGACTCGGCATCGGCCGGAAAAGCCTGGCGCGTCGCCGTGCCGGGGCCGGCGTCGAGGCTGTCGCCGCCGTACCGGGTCAGACGATCCTCGCTGCCGTCGCGATGCCGGTGATCGTGCTTGAGCCGCAGGCCGCCGTCGACGCGGCTGACGATCCAGGTACGCGAGCGGTCCTCGCCGACGTGCAGCGGAATGCGGATCTCCTCCGCGCTGCATTCGCGTACGTGCGCGACCGGCGTGCCGGCGAAGGTCTCGCGATCGCGCGCGTCGGAGACGACCAGCGCGCCGGCGTAGGCGTGTCCGCACAAGGCACCGAGCGCCGCGAAGAACGCGTCGGCGGACGTCGAGGCCGGCACCGACGCGACCGCAGGAGGATCGTCGCGGCGCTCGCAGCCGCAGACGAGGATCGGAATCAGAACGAACGGAAGCAGTGGCGTACGCATCGCCGCACCGTAGCGGCGTTCGCCGACGGTCGCAAGCCGAGGTGCGCCGCGCAGCCTCAGTGATCGCTGCCGCGGTACTTCTTCTCGCCGGCCGTCACCGCGAGCGCGAGCCGGTTCTCGGGCGGCGCGAGCGGACAGGTCGCGTACGGCGTGAACGCGCACGGCGGGTTGTAGGCCTTGTTGAAATCGAGCACGACCACGCCGTTCTCGGCCTTGTCGGCATAGAGGAAGCGCGCCGCGCCGTAGGTCTCCTTGCCGCTGGTGCGATCGGCCAGGATGAAGAACAGCTGCGTCGCCGACGGATCCTCGACGACCGGCAGCAGTTCGTAGCGGCGGCCGTCGCGCTCGAACACGGCCTTGCCGGGCACCGTCATCGCATCGACCGTGCCGATGATGTTCGGAATGTCGAGCGTCTGCGGCGGATCGAACGGGACCCAGTTGGCCTCGATGCGCCAGGCCGGATCGATCGGGTACTGGTCGATGCCGAGGAAATGCTTGCGCGTGGCCGCCTCGGCGTCGCGGACTCGCAGCGCATAGCGGTCTCCGCGCTTGATCACGAGAAAGCTCGCGCTGCCGAAGCGCACGACGCTCGGCTTGTCGTCACTGTCGTCGCGCAGCAGCACGCGGGTGGCCGGCGCACCGTCGACGGTCGCCGCGGCAGCCGGGTCGAGCTCGAGCGTGACGCGTCCGTCGGCCAACGTCGCGACGCCGAGCCGCGCCGGCCCGGCCTTGAGTACGATGTCGTTGCCGTCTGCGCTGCCGATCGTGTTGCGGCCGGGCTGCAGCCAGTCCAGGCCGATCAGGCTCAGCCAGCCGTCGGCGGCCTGCAGCCGTTCCAGGCGTTTCGCGCGCCAGGCTTCGATCTGCTGGACGTAGTCGGCGGGCGCGGCGGATACGGCGGCGGTCAAGACGGTCACCAGGGCGGTCACGAGTACGAGCGTGCGGCGGATCATGGCATCGGTTCCGTAAATCGGCGTGCGCGACGAGCTTACCATCGGGCCCGGCACGTCCCGGCGACCGGACGCCATGAGCATATGCGCGGAGCGGCCGATCTCAACGGCCGCGCAGGAACAGGCGGTCGAGGTCGCCGATGCCGAGCAGCACCGTGGTCGGCCGGCCGTGGTTGCACTGGCCGGAGCGCTCGGTGCGTTCCATCTCGCGCAGCAGCGCGTTCATCTCGGGCAGGCCGAGCCGACGGTTGGCGCGCACCGAGCCGTGGCAGGCCATCGTCGCGAGGATCTCGTTGCCGGCTTCCTCGATCCGGCGCGAGCTGCCCTGCGCGAGGAAATCGGCGATCACGTCGCGGACCAGGCGCGCCACGTCGGAGCCTTCGAGCAGCAGCGGCACGCGCCTGACCAGAGCGCCCTGCGGGCCGCTGCGCACGACGTCGAAGCCGAGCGCGGCGAAGCGCTCGGCGTGCTCCTCGACCGCCGCCGCCTCGCGCTCGCTGAGCGCGAGCGTCAGCGGAACCAGCAATTGTTGCGCGCGGATGCCCTCGCCGGCCTGTGCCTGCTTGAGCTTCTCGTAGGTGATGCGCTCGTGCGCGGCGTGCATGTCGACCAGGACCAGGCCCTGCGCGTTCTCGGCGAGGATGTAGACGCCGTGCAGCTGCGCGAGCGCGAAGCCGAGCGGCGGTATCTCGGCCTCGCCTTCGGTCGTCGTGACACCGTCGCTGCGCGGCTCGAAGCGGCCGATCGCGGCGGCCGCCGCATCGGCCGGTGCGGCCGCGATCGACGGCGCGGCGCCGAGCAGGGCTGCATAGTCGGCCAGCGGCTCGCGCACGCCGAGGCCGAGCCCGCCCTGCTGTCGATACTGCGGCCAGATCGACGCTGCCGCGGGCGACGCGGTCGCCGCGGCCGGCGTCGGCAATGCGTGACCGGCGCGCGTCGCCGACAGCGCCTCGTCGAGCGTCCGATAGAGGAAATCGTGCACCAGCCGCGATTCGCGGAAGCGCACCTCGTGCTTGGCCGGATGCACGTTGACGTCGACGAGGGCCGGATCGAGTTCGAGGAACAGCACGAAGGCCGGATGGCGGCCGTGGAACAGGACGTCGGCGTAGGCCTGGCGGACCGCGTGTGCGACCAGTCGATCGCGCACCAGCCGGCCGTTGACGTGGAAGTACTGCTGGTCGGCCTGGCTGCGCGAGGCGGTCGGCAGACCGACCCAGCCGTGCAGGCGCAGGCCGGCCGCGGCATGGTCCACGCGCAGGCTCCGCTCGACGAAGTCGGCGCCGAGCACGTCGCCGACGCGGCGCTGCCAGTCGCCGTCGCCGCGCACCGGGCGCAGCAGCCGCAGCGGCTTGCCGTTGTTGACGAGACGGAACTCGACCTCGGCGCGCGCCAGCGCGATCGAGCGGATCAGATCGTCGATGTAGCCGAACTCGGTGCGCTCGGCGCGCAGGAACTTGCGCCGTGCCGGCACGTTGTAGAACAGGTCGCGGACCTCGACGACGGTGCCGACCGGATGCTGCGCGGGCTTGGGCGGCGAAGGCCGGCCGCCGTCGACCTCGATGCGCCAGGCCGCGGTGCCGGCGGCGGTGCGCGAGGCCAGCGCGAACCGCGAGACCGACGCGATCGACGGCAGCGCCTCGCCGCGGAAGCCGAGCGTGCCGACCCGCTCCAGATCGTCGAAGCTGGCGATCTTGCTGGTCGCGTGCGCGGTGATCGCGAGCGGCAGGTCGTCCGGATCGATGCCGCCGCCGTCGTCGCGCACGCGGATCAGACGTGCACCGCCGTCCTCGATGTCGACCTCCACGCGCGTCGCACCGGCGTCGATGCTGTTCTCGACCAGTTCCTTGACGACCGAGGCCGGCCGCTCGATGACCTCGCCGGCGGCGATCTGGTTGACCAGTTCGGGGGGAAGCGCGTGGATGCGTCGCATGAGCACGGACGGCGAGACGTCCGCGCATCATAGCCGAAGCGGCCGCTCAGCCGGCCGGGATGTCCAGCACGTCGCCGACGCGCAGGCTGTCGCTGGCCAGCTTGTTCGCGCTGCGCAACTTGCCCGGGGTGACGCCGTGCCGCTCGGCGATGATCGCGAGCGTCTCGCCGCGGCCGACGACGTGGCGCGACGGACGGAACTTGTCGGCGTTCGCGGCGAACCAGGTGCCCTGCGGCGGCATCATGCGGAAGTAGTTGCGCGCGCCGTCGACGATCGCGGCGGCCAGCTTCTCGCGGTGCGCCGGATCCTTGAGCCGCTTCTCCTCGGCCGGGTTGCTGATGAAAGCGGTCTCGACGAGGATCGAGGGCACGTCCGGCGAGCGCAGCACGACGAAGTTGGCGCGCTCGACCTGGCGCCGGTGCGTCGGCCCGATCTGGCGCAAGGCGACCAGCACGTGCTCGGCGACCGCATTGCTGGCGTCCATCGTCGCGCCCTGCTGCAGGTCCAGCAGCACCGCGGCGAGGCTGTCCTCCTTGTCGTCGAGCGAGACGCCGCCGATCAGGTCGGCGCGGTTCTCGCGGTCGGCGAGCCGGCGCGCCGCCTCGCTCGAGGCGCCGCGCGTGGACAGCACCCATACCGAGGAACCGCGCGCGGTCTCGCACGAGCCGGGACAGGCGTCGGCGTGGATCGACACGAACAGGTCGGCACGCGCCTCGCGCGCCTTGCGATAGCGGTCCTCGCGCTTGACGTAGTAGTCGCCGTCGCGGGTCAGGATCGCGCTCATGCCGGGCTCGCGGTCGATCTGCCGCTTGAGCTCGCGCGCGACCTGCAGCGTGATGTTCTTCTCGTGCGATCCGGTCGCGCCGAGCGCGCCGGGGTCCTCGCCGCCGTGGCCGGCGTCGATCGCGATCACGACCGGACGCGGCTCGCCGGGCAGCACCTGCTTGACGGTCTTGACCGGCGCCGGCTTCTGCTTCGGGTAGAGGTCCACGACGAGGCGGTAGCCGAGCTTCTCGGCCGGCGGCAGCAGGAAGCTCTTCGGCCGCACCTCGGCACCGAGATCGAGCACGATGCGCGCATCGTTCTTGCCCTGCTTGCCGATCCGGACCGCCTTCAGCATGCCCTTGGCGGCCGGCGCGCCGAGACCTTCGGCGATGCGGCCGTCGCGGACGTCGATGACGATGCGGCCCGGATCGCTGAGCTCGAACAGCTTGTAGTCGAGCGGCCCGCTGACGTCGAACACGGCCCGCGTGTAGTCGGGGCCTTCCCAGATCCGCAGCGCCTTGATGTCGGCCGCCTGCGCGGACGCGCCGAGGCCGAGCAGCAGCACGGCCCAGGTGACGAGAATGCGCGCTGGAAGTCTCCCCAATCGCATAGGTCGCGATTGAACTCCAGGATTCTCAAAATTTCAAGATATTTTTCTTTTCAAATCCATAAGCTGCAGGACATTCCTGACTAATCTATTCAGATGCGGCCTGCGCGATTCAGATGTGGCCCGCGCGGCCCGGCCCCTGCTCGATCCATTGCGCACCGCGCGCGCTCGCGGCGGTCAGGCTGAAATCGCGGCGGGAACCGGCATGGGCGAGCTGCACGATCAGGTCCGGCGGCGGCAGCGCCGCGCCGCCGCGCTCGGGCCATTCGATCAGCAGCAGCGCGGTCGGGTCGGCAAGGTCGGGCAGGCCCAGCCATTCCAGCTCGCCCGGATCGGCGATCCGGTACAGATCCAGATGATGCAGCGCGCGTTCGGCGATCTGGTAGGACTCGATCAGGCTGTAGGTCGGACTCTTGACGCGCTGGCCGACGCCGAGCGCGCGCAGCAGGGCACGCGCGAACGTCGTCTTGCCGGCACCGAGATCGCCGCGCAGATGGACGACGCCGCCGTCGCGCAATGCCGGCGCCAGCGCGGCCGCCAGAGCGGTCAGTCCGGCCTCGTCGACCGATCCTTGCAGCGCGTTCACGGCGCGAACCGGTTGACGAGCGCGCGCAGCGGATCGAACAGATCCGCCGCGAGCAGGCCGCGCGGCTGCGCACCGGCGGCCAGATCGCCGGCGCGCGCGTGCAGCGCCACGCCGAATCGCGCCGCGTCCCAGGCGTCGAGCCGCTGCGCGAGCAATGCCGCGATCACGCCGGTCAGCACGTCGCCCATGCCGGCCGTCGCCATGCCGGGGTTGCCCCACGGACAGACCGCGACGCGCCCGTCCGGATGCGCGATCAGGCTGCCGGCGCCCTTCAGCACGACGACCGCGCGATGCTGCCCGGCGAGCCGGCGCACCGCGGCATAGCGATCGGCCTGGACCTCGGCCACGCCGCAGCCGAGCAGGCGTGCGGCCTCGCCCGGATGCGGCGTCAGCACGCTGCCGTCCGGCACGGCCGCGGGCAGCCGCGCGAGCAGATTGAGCGCATCGGCATCGATCACGGCCGGCCGCGCGGCCGCGAGCGCGCGATCCCACAAGGCATGCGACCAGGCGCCCTGGCCGAGGCCGGGGCCGAGCGCGATCACCTCGGCCCGGTCGAGCAGCGGCGCCAGCGCCGGCATGCCGTCGACGCCGTGCGCCGTCAGCTCGGGACGCGCGGCATTGATCGCGCCGATCTGCTCGGCGCGCGTGGCGATGCTGACCCGGCCGGCGCCGCAGCGCAGCGCGGCTTCCGCAGCGAGACGGATCGCACCGCCCATGCCGTGATCGCCGCCGATCGCGAGCACGTGACCGAAGCTGCCCTTGTTGACGTCGGCGGCGCGCGGCGCCAGCCGATCGGCGATGCTCGCGTCGAGCAGGCGTGCGTCGGGCTCGATATCGGCATATGCGGCCGCCGGCAGCGCCAGCGTCGCCAGTTCGCGCTCGCCGCAGCAGTCGGCGCCGGCTGCCGTGAACAGGCCGCGCTTCCAGCCGACGAAACTGATCGTCGCCTTCGCGCGCACGACCGCGCCGAGCGGCCGCCCGGTGTCGGCCGACAGGCCCGAGGGCAGATCGAGCGCGAGCACCGGCCAGGCGGCCGCATTGACGCGCTCGATCAGTCCCGCCTCGGCGCCGGCCGGCGCGCGGTCCAGTCCGGTGCCGAACAGACCGTCGACGTAGAGGTCGGCCTCCGGCAGCGGCGCGGCGGCATCGGACACGAGCCGGCCGCCGGCAGCGATGTAGGCGTCGTGTGCACGGCCTGCGTCCTCGCCGCGCGGCGGCCGCGGCATCACCGCCTCGACCGACAGACCGGCCTGCAGGGCCGCCGCGCCGACCAGCGCGGCATCGCCGCCGTTGTTGCCGGCGCCGACCAGCAGGCACAGCCGTTGCGCGTCCGGCCAGCGCCGGCGCAGCGACGCGAAGGCCGCCGCGGCCGCGCGCTGCATCAGCGCGTAGCCGGCGATGCCGCAGCGTTCGATCGCGGCGCGGTCGATCCGGCGGATCTGATCGGCGGTGTAGAGCGCGGTGTCGGCGGTGTCGGCCATCGAACGATTATAGTGATCCGATGCCCGCCGCCGGCCAGCCCGCCATCGACTTCGACGCGCTCGCACGCGACGTCCGCACATGGGCGCGCGAGCTCGGCTTCGCCGACGTCGGCATCAGCGGCACCGAGCTCGGCGAGGACGAGGCGCATCTGCTGGCCTGGCTCGACGCCGGCCACCACGGCGAGATGGCCTACATGGCCAGCCACGGCACCAGGCGCAGCCGCCCGGCCGAGCTGCAGCCGGGCACGCTGCGCGTGATCTCGGTCCGCATGGACTATCTGCCGGCCGGCGCGCGCGACGGCTGGGATGTGCTCGCCGACGCCGAGCGCGGCTACGTCGCGCGCTATGCGCTCGGCCGCGACTATCACAAGCTGATGCGCAACCGCTTGCAGAAGCTCGCCGAACACATCGAGGCGGCGGCCGGTCCGTTCGGCTATCGCGCCTTCGTCGACTCGGCGCCGGTGCTCGAGCGCGCGCTGGCGCGCAACGCCGGCATCGGCTGGATCGGCAAGCACACCTGCCTGATCGACAGCCGCGGCGGCTCGTGGTTCTTCCTCGGCGAGCTGTTCACCGACCTGCCGCTGCCGCTCGACCAGCCGGCCAGCGCGCATTGCGGCACCTGCACGCGCTGCATCGAGATCTGCCCGACCCAGGCGATCCTCGGGCCCAACCAGCTCGATGCGCGCCGCTGCATCGCGTACCTGACGATCGAGTCGCGCGGTCCGATTCCGCTCGAGCTGCGCCCGCTGATCGGCAACCGCATCTTCGGCTGCGACGACTGCCAGCTGGTCTGTCCGTGGAACAAGTTCGCGACGCCGACGACCTCGCCGGACTTCGCGCCGCGTCACCGCCTCGACGACAGTCGCCTGGTCGACCTGTTCGCGTGGAGCGAGGCCGACTTCCTGCAGCGCACCGAAGGCTCGCCGATCCGCCGCACCGGCTATGCCGGCTGGCTGCGCAACATCGCCGTCGCGCTCGGCAACGCGCCCTATTCCGACGAAACGCTGCGCGCGCTGCAGGCGCGCCAGCACGACGCCTCGGACCTGATCCGCGAACATGTGCAATGGGCGATCGGCGAGCAGCTGCGCAAGCGCGACGAGGGCGCCGTCAGAACGTGCTCAGCGCCTGCATCTCCATCGCCCGCAGGTACAGCTTCATCGTGCAGTTCTCGGCCGGATTCGCGTCGAAGACCAGCCAGCTGAGCGGCGGCGACGCGGCCGCTTCGGCTTCCGCAGCCGCGTAAGCCGGACCGAGCCGTGCCTGCAGATCGGCGAGGATCCGGCCGAACGCCTGCGCACGCGCGCCCGGCGCGAAACGCTGCTGCCACAGCAGATAGGCGGCCGCCTTCGGCAGGTCCTCGCCGAGCGCATACGGCAGATAGCTCGGGCCGCCGTTGAGGTCGCGCGCCCCTGAGTAGGCCAGACCCGCAGCCAGCACGCCGTCGGCGACGCCGGCTTCGATCAGATCCTCGACCAGCGTCTGCGCCTGCTCGCGATAACGCGCATACCACGCGTGCCAATCGTCGCCGAGCGGCGGCGGCGCGTACTGCTGCGGATCGACCAGGTAGCACAGCTTGGCCTGCAGACTGCCCTGATCGATCGCCCGCTGCAGAATCTGGGCAGCCGTCAGCGCGGCATCGGATGCGCCGAGCGTGTCGCATTCGGCACGCACGGCGTCGACCCGATCGAGCATCCGGCGCGCCATCTCGTCGAGCGTCGGCGCTTCACCGCCGGACTCGCCGGGCGAGATCGTCACGTGCGTGCCCTGCTTGAGCTGCATGACCCGCTCGGCATCGGCGAGCAGGCGGTCGATGTTGCGACAGCGGTCGATCTTGCCGGCGAGGTCGAACGAAGCCTCGGCATCGCCGCGATTCGAGCGCGCGACCAGATCGGCCAGATCGGACGGCGCGGGCGAGGAAGGCGTCTGCGCATTCGCAGGTGTCGGTGCCGGTTCGCTCGGCGTCCGATCCGCGATCGCGGTCGCGGGCGCGGTCCGTCGCATCGGGTCGGCCGCTGGCACCGCGGCAGGAGCAGCCGCCGCTACCGGTGTCTCGGCCTCGACGCGCGCCGAAGGCGTCCGCGCCGGTCCGCGCTGCCACAGGTATACGCCGACCAATGCCGCAGTCGCCACGGCAATCGCGGTCAACGCGCGATGCCTTGCATGCCTTCGCTCCATGTCGCCTCCTGTCGGACCGGCCGGGCGCGGCGCAGCGTGCCCGGCGATGCCGTGATCGTACCGGCATGCGGTGTCGCGCATAGCCTGCCTGTACGGCGATGACGCCCGGCGGAGGCACGGTCGTCTCGCGCCGCACTGGATCGACTCGCGCCCGGAAGATAGCGCCTACGCGGACGGCGTATCCCAGCCGCCGTCGCGTGCCGCGCGGATCGCCGCGACCAGCGCGCGCGTCGGTGCGTCGAGCGCCGCATCGTTCGCGGCGTCGGCGCCCAGCGTCGGGAGGATCGTCCTGGCGACGGTCTTGCCGAGCTCGACGCCCCACTGGTCGAACGCGTTGACGTCCCAGAGCAGTGACTGCACGAAGACCTTGTGCTCGTACAGCGCGAGCAAGGCGCCGAGGCTTGTCGGCGTCAGCGACTCGAGCAGGATCGTCGTGCTCGGGCGGTTGCCGGGGAACGTGCGCTGCGCGGCCAGCACGGCACGCGCGTCGGCGTCGGCCTCGCTGCCGGCCGATTCGGCCCAGGCCTCCTCGTAGGTCTTGCCGCCGGCCAGCGCGGCGGCCTGCGCCAGCATGTTCGCGAGCAGCGCGGCATGGTGATCGGGCAGACCGTGGTCGGCCGCGGCGACACCGACGAAGTCGACCGGAACGGTGTCGGTGCCCTGGTGCAGGGCCTGGAAGAACGCGTGCTGCGCGTTCGTGCCGACGTGGCCCCACAGCACCGGCACGGTCGGCTGGCCGACCGGCGCACCGTCGGGCCGCACCGACTTGCCGAGACTCTCCATCTCCAGCTGCTGCAGAAAGGCCGGCAGATTCCCGAGCGCGTCGCAGTACGGAATCACCGCCAGTCCCGGAAAGCCCAGCGCATTGCGGTTCCAGACGCCGGCCAGCGCCATCAGCACCGGCAGGTTGCGGCGCCACGGCGCGCTGCGGAAGTGGTCGTCGACCAGGGCGGCGCCGGCGAGGAAGTCGTCGAAGGCGCGATGGCCGATCGCCAGTGCGAGCGCGAGCCCGACCGCCGACCACACCGAGTAGCGCCCGCCGACGAAGTCCCAGATCGGCAGCGTGCGCTCCGGCGCGATGCCGTGCGCGCGCGCCGCCTCGACGTTGGCGGTCACCGCGACGAGATGCCGGGACGCCGCGGCCGCATCGCCCGCATACGCCTCGAGCATCCAGCCGCGCAACGCTTCGCCGTTGAGGTGGGTCTCCTGCGTCGTGAAGCTCTTGGAGACCAGCACGATCAGCGTGCGGCGCGGATCGAGGTCGCGCATCAGCGTGCGGACGCTGGTTCCGTCCAGATTCGCGAGGAAGTGGCTGCGCACGCGGCCGGCGCCTGCGCCGGCGAGCGCCTCGACGGCCAGGCGCGGTCCGAGATCGGAGCCGCCGATGCCGACATTGACGACATCCTCGATGCCGGGCGGCACACCGCAGTCACCGCTGCCGTCGAGGACGGCATCGACCAGGCGCGCGATGCCGCGACGGGCCTCGGCGACCGCTTCGAGCACCGCCGGCGGCGCCATCGGAGCGCAGTGCGCGCGATGCGCGCGCAAGGCGGTGTGCAGCACCGCACGCCGCTCGGAGCCGTTGATCGGATCGCCGCGGAACATCGCGTCGCGGCGGCCTTCCCAGTCGAGCGCGGCGAGCGTCGCGCCGAGCTCGTCGAGCGCGGCATCGTCGATCCACTGCCGCGAGAAATCGACCAGCAGCGGACCCAGGCGGTGCGACCAGGCTTCGAACCGGCCCGGTTCGGCGAGCCGGTCGCGCAGCGGTCGGAGTCGTACACGCGCGGCCTCGCCGCGCAGTCGGGCAAGCTGGTCAGGCGTCATCGGGTCGATGCGGCGTCATGGCGATCGCCGCATCATACGAAACGCTCAGGCGGCCTGCTTGGGGATCGACTGGCTGGTACGTGCCAGCCGGTTCTGCGGGTCGACGTAGACCAGCATCGGCTGGTGCTGGGCCGCTTCGGCGGCGTCGAGCACGCCGTAGGCGCAGATGATGATGATGTCGCCGGGCTGGGCGCGATGCGCGGCCGCGCCGTTGATCGAGATGATCCCGGAATGCTCGTCGGCTCGGATCGCGTAGGTCGAGAAGCGCTCGCCGTTGTTGACGTTGTAGATGTGGATCTGCTCGTACTCGCGGATGCCGGACGTGTCGAGCAGGTGGCCGTCGATCGCGCAGGACCCTTCGTAGTGCAGTTCGGCATGGGTCACCGTGGCGCGATGGATCTTCGCCTTGAGCATGTTCAGTTGCATGGGCTTACCTTGAGGATGTTGCGCACGAGCAACATTACGTCCGGAAATTATACGCCGATGCCGTTTGCGCACTGCAACAGGCTCGCCGACGCGGACCTGGCGTAAGCCTAAGTGACTGATTCAAAAAGAATCTAATAGACTTCTAGGCAAAAAAAACCCTCGCAGCGATATACGCGCGAGGGTATATACGGAGTGACGACTACCTTACAATGCGCCCTGCTGCTGGAGAAGCCCGCGCCTTGCGTTGCGAAAACCCCTACAGCGGTGAGAAGAATACCACAGGTATCGGCAAAAAACCACACCCGGCGAGCGAACTGTTTCACATTCCTTCCGCGGCCGGTCCGGAAGGCCGGGATACGATCGCTCAGCCGAAGCGCAGATTGTCGATCAGCCGGGTCGAACCCAGGCGCGCCGCGATCAGCGCGACCGTATCGGCCGCCGGCGCCCCGGCCTCGACCGCGCCGAGGTCGGCAGCTCGGCGAATCACCGCATAGTCGGGCACGAAGCCCGCATCGGCCAGGCGCTGCCGCGCCGATGCCTCGATCAGGGCCGGCTCGGCACCGTCGAGCGCCTGGTCGCGCATCCAGCCCAGCGTCGCGTGGATCAGCGCGGCGCGCTCGCGTTCGGCGGCGTCCAGATACTGGTTGCGCGAGCTCAGCGCCAGGCCGCTGGCCTCGCGCACGATCGGGGCTCCGACGATGCGGATCGGCAATGCGAGGTCCTCGACCAGCCGCTCGATCACCAGCAGCTGCTGAAAATCCTTGCGGCCGAACACCGCCACGTCCGGCTGCACGCGGTTGAACAGGCGCGTCACCACGGTCGCGACGCCGTCGAAATGGCCGGGCCGGCTGGCACCGTCGAGAATGTCGGACAGGCCCGGCACGTGGATGCGCACGGCCGCCTCGGCCCCGAACGGATACAGATCGTCCACGGTCGGCAAGAACATCACGTCGCAGCCGTGCTGCGCCAGCCCCTGCGCGTCGGTATCGGGCGTGCGCGGATAGCGCGCGAAATCCTCGTTGGGGCCGAACTGCGTCGGATTGACGAACACGCTGGCGACGACGACATCGGCATGCTCGCGCGCCAGCGCGACCAGCGAATGGTGGCCGGCGTGCAGATTGCCCATCGTCGGCACCAGCGCGATGCGGCAACCCGCACGGCGTCGCTCGGCCAGGGCGGCGCGCAGCGCCGCGGTATCGCGCAGGATGTCCATCGTCAGTAACCGTGCTCGGGGCCAGGGAAGCGGCCGGAGCGCACCGCATCGGCATAGGCGGCGAACGCCGCCTCGACCGAGCCGGCTCCGGCCAGGAAGTTCTTCGCGAAGCGCGGTGGACGGCCCGGCGTGACGCCGAGCAGATCGTGCATGACCAGCACCTGGCCGTCGCAGTCCGGACCGGCGCCGATGCCGATCGTCGGAATCCGCAGCGAGCGCGTGATCTCGGCGGCCAGCGCGCTCGGCACGCATTCGAGCACCAGCAGATCGGCGCCGGCGCGCTCGACCGCCAGCGCGTCGGCCTTGAGCCGCTCGGCCGCCGCGGCCTCGCGGCCCTGCACGCGATAGCCGCCGAGCTTGTGCACCGACTGCGGCGTCAGCCCCAGATGCGCGCAGACCGCGACGTCGCGCTCGGCCAAGGCGGCGATCACCTCGAGCGTCCAGCCGGCGCCTTCGAGCTTGACCATCGTCGCGCCGCCTTCGGCGATCAGGCGCGCGCTGCTGGCCAGCGCATGCGGCACGTCGCGGTAGCTCATGAACGGCAGATCGGCCAGCAGCAGCGGGCGACGCGCACCGCGCGCGACGCAGGCGCTGTGATAGACCATGTGGTCGACGCTGACCGGCAGCGTGCTCGCATGCCCCTGCACGACCATGCCGAGCGAGTCGCCGACGAGGATCACGTCGATGCCGGCGGACTCGGCCTGCGCGGCGAACCCGGCGTCGTAGGCGGTCACGCTGACGATCTTCTCGCCGCCGGCCTTCATCTCGCGCAGGCGCGTCACGGTGACCGGTCGCGACTCGGAGGCGGATTGAGCGTACATATGGGAAAACCCTCTCGACGACCGCGGCATTATCGGATCGGCGCCCGCGTGCGCCTAGCGGCAGATGCGGCGTCCGGTCGCCGCATTCAATCGCAGATCGGCCGGCATTGCGCGGCGTCCTCGGCGACGCCGGCCAGCAGGCCCCCGACCGCGCCGATGCCCGGCACCTCGAGCGTCGGATCGAGCTCGGCCAGCGGTACCAGCACGAATGCGCGTCGATGCAGATGCGGATGCGGCACGGTCAGCCGCGGCTGCGCGATCTGCGCGCGGCCGTACAGCAGCAGGTCCAGATCGAGCGTGCGCGGCCCCCAGCGCTGGTCGCGCTCGCGATCGCGGCCGTGGCGGCGCTCGATCGCCAGCAGCGCGTCGAGCAGCTCCAGCGGTTCCAGCGCGGTCTCGATCCGCGCCGCGGCGTTGACGAAGCCCGGCTGATCGGTGCGGCCCCAAGGCGCGGTGCGATACAGGCGAGAGCGCGCGCTCAGCGTCGTCGACGGCAGATCCGCCAGAGCGTCCAGACCCTGCCCGACCGCGGATACCGGATCGGCCAGATTGCTGCCGAGGCCGATCCAGGCCGAGGTCGGCGCGGTCATTCGCCGGCGCCGGTCTGCCCGCCCGGATCCGCCGCCGACGTGCCGCGCGAGGCCTTGCGGCGGCCGCCGCGGCGGCGCTTCTTGCGACGCGGCGCGTCGGCCGTCGCAGCAGCCGGCGGCGCGGCCGTCGTGGTCAGCCGCTCGGCGAGGGCCGCCTGGTCGACGGACTGCGCCTCGGTCCACCACTGCGCGAGTTCGGCCAGCGCCGGATCGGCCTCGGCGCGCAGCACCAGGAAATCGTAGGCCGCGCGGAAGCGCGGATGCGCGAGCAGCCGGAACACGCGCTTGCGGACGCGCTGCTCGAAGCGCGGCTGCAGCGCCCAGATGTCCTCGATCGCGAAGCCGAACCGGCGCGGGATCGCGACGCGCTCGACCTGGGCACGCATGACCTGGTCGGACGCCTGGACCCAGGCCGAGGTCGCGTCGACGCCGTGCGCGATCAGGCGCTGCACCTCGTCGCAGACCGGCTGCCAGAGCAAGGCGGCGAACAGGAACGCCGGCGTCACGCCCTTGTCGGCGCGCACGCGCTCGTCGGTGCTGTGCAGCGTCGCCTCGAGCAGGCGCCGGAACACCGCGCCGTGCGGTCCGGCCAGGCCGAGCACGGTCGACGGAAACACTTCGGCGAGCAGGCCGTGCGCCTCGAGCGTACGGAAGCCGGCCAGGCCGTGGCCGGCGAGGAACAGCTTGAGCGTCTCGTCGAACAGACGCGCCGGCGCGGCGTCGCGCAGCAGCGGCGCGAGCTGCGCGAACGGCGCGGCGGCCTCCGGCGCGATCGAGAAGCCGAGCTTGGCGGCCAGACGCGCCGCGCGCAGCATCCGCACCGGATCCTCGCGATAGCGCAGCTCCGGATCGCCGATCAGCCGCATCGTGCGCTGTTCCAGATCGCGCATGCCGCCGACGTAGTCGCGCACGCTGAAGTCGGCGATGTCGTAGTACAGCGCATTGACCGTGAAGTCGCGGCGCACCGCGTCCTCCTCGATCGTGCCGTAGACGTTGTCGCGCACGATGCGGCCGTCCACGACGTGGCGATCGCCGCTGCCGTCGTCGCTGCTGCCGCGGAACGTCGCGACCTCGACGATCTCGCGCCCGAACACGACGTGGGCCAGGCGGAAGCGCCGGCCGATCAGGCGGCAGTTGCGGAACAGCGAGCGGATCTGCTCCGGCGTGGCGTTGGTCGCGACGTCGAAATCCTTCGGATGGCCGCCCAGCAGCAGGTCGCGGACCGCACCGCCGACCAGGAAGGCCGCATAGCCGGCTTCGTTGAGGCGATACAGCACGCGCAACGCGCCGTTGGAGATGTTCTTGCGGGATATCGCGTGGTCGGCTCGGGCGATGACGCGCAGTTGCGGCGTGACGTCGCCGACGAGGTTCGCTTCGGTAGAATTCATTCAGTGATGGCTTGATCCGCGGCGGACGCACGGGCGAACCGGATCGAAAAACTTTCGATTGCCGTGCGTTGGGTTTCCGTTATACTACGCGCCCCCCGCGGAACCCAAGCACCGCGCTCCCTTCGTCTAGTGGTCTAGGACACCGCCCTCTCAAGGCGGGAACACGAGTTCGAACCTCGTAGGGAGCGCCATTCCGCCGCCCCTCGTCTCTCGTCGGTCGCCTTCGCACGTCATGCCCTTCGTCGTCACCG